>ERZ778021.2395-NODE-2395-length-16812-cov-7.673032_pt1 | contig 16812 bp, 17 predicted proteins | sample MGYA00375751_ERZ778021 | MGnify/ENA primary metagenome ERZ778021 (study PRJEB29350, sample SAMN05389814) | bioreactor metagenome | isolation source: Thiocyanate stock bioreactor | place: South Africa: University of Cape Town | collected 2013-08-29 ... | reverse complement strand
GAAAACCTTTCTTCGATGATATTGATCGCTGGTCGGATGAAACCTTTCTCGACAAAGCCAGAATTACCTTAAATAGCAAAATTACCAACACCGCAATTATTCTCCTGGGAAAACCCGAATCATCTCATTATATCTTGCCCAGTGTGGCACAGATCACATGGAAACTCGATACTGAAGAAAAAGCATATGAGCATTTTGAAATACCATTCTTTACTACCGTGAATGATGTCTTGAGACAAATTCGCAATGTCAAATATAAATTCTTCCCCAGGAATCAACTCGTTGCCGTTGAGGTACAGAAGTATGATCCCGAAGTGATACTCGAAGCACTGAATAACTGTATCGCACATCAGCAGTATAGCTACAACTCCCGTATTATTTTAACTGAACAGACCGGTAAGCTGATATTTTCCAATGCCGGGAGTTTTTTTGAAGGAAACGTAGAAGATTACACCACCGGGAACAAAACCCCGCAGAAATATCGGAACCGGTGGTTGACTAATGCAATGGTCACCTTGAAGATGATTGACAGCCTGGGATATGGAATACACAAGATGTATAAAAGTCAGATGCAACGATATTTTCCCTTACCCGATTATTCCAAATCAACATGGGATGAAGTTGTTCTTGAAATATATGGCCATGCCATTGATGAAAACTACTCAAAACTCCTGATAGAAAGAAAAGATGATATCGACCTGACCGATGCCGTACTTTTGGATAAAGTGCAAAAATCACTCCCCATCAATGACGAAGCAGCCCGGAGACTAAAGCAAAAAGGATTTATCGAAGGACGAAAACCAAACTACTTTATTTCGGCGCAGATAGCGGACATAACAGATAAAAAAGCCCAATACACACGTAATAAGGGGTTAGATACGGAACTACTAAAATCATTTATTTTAAAGCATATCGAAATACACGGCTATGCTACCAGGAAAGAAATAGATGAGTTATTAATGGATAAGATGCCCGATTACTTGGATGAAAGACAACGTAAAAAGAGAATTGAAAATATTATACAGCAAATGAAAACAAATACAATTAAAAATATTGGAACACGTACCAACCCCAAATGGGTTAGAGAATAGATTTGTGAGGAAATTAGGGATAAATAAGGGAAGGAAATAGCTGTTTAAGGGAAGAAAATATATACAAATGACTGATATTTAGGTTGATATTCTTGAGGAAATTAGGGAAGGATAAGGGAAGAAATAAACTGATTTAAGGGAAGAATTAGAAATAAAAATAACGATTTTAGGGATAATAATTCATTTATTCTTTGATAATGAGGGTTTGTAAAATTAGGGATAAAGTAAAGATAAAATAGGAATAAATCAGGAAAGAAATACGGCATCTTAAGGAAAGAGATACTTGCTATTATCTGATAACCAGTTGAGTATGATTATATATTAAGGAAAGAACAAGGAAAGGATTAGAGATAAATTAGGAATAGACAAGGAAAAGAACAAGTATCAGCATCAGTAACCATACCACTAACCATACCACTAACCATACCAGTAACCGTACCAGTAATCATGCCACAAAGTTCTATTTATTCATATCAATCGAATAACAATCCAAAATCATTTTACATATCCTTTTATCATCGTCAAAGGTCAATAGGTCTAAGCTAAGATCAGACAAAGGATGCCAGGATAATTCCAATTTTTTTATATGCTCCGGTGTACTTTCATCCTTTTCATAAAACAGCGGATTTCTAAGACAATCCACTTTGTAATAAACGCAAATCAGTTGTTCTGATTTATTAAAAGCATTGACCTGTAGAAAATCAGTCGTATAAAAATGGTGGCATTCCTCAATTTCAATTCCGGTCTCTTCAATCCATTCCCGTTTCAATGCCTCTAACAATCCCTCTCCGAGTTCAACTCCGCCACCGGGGAATTTAGTAAATGAAAAGTTATCTTCCTTCTCTTTACTCAATAAAACATGATTATCTCTGACCCAAATACCATAAACCCTTATATTAAATTTGTCTATCTGACCTGTAATTTCCATTGTTCCTCTATTTTAGTAATAGCAACCCTCAAAAAAGGGATAATTTATAAACCCTATCAAATTCTTGCAGTCCGTAAAGGTATAAAAACTTATATTTGTAAATTGCTTTGGGTGTCAAGAATAGAACCAATATTCGAATACCGGAAAAGAATACGCACTCTCAGATCCACCATATTCTATGGAATGTTTTGACAGGTTATAAACTCCTGTTCATCATTTTTTAACCATCAAAACCCACCTTTGACCCATACAGGCAAGTTAATTGACCTATACAGGCAAGTTCTGTAATTTTTTGTTTCCCACCTTTGCATCATCATAAAATGAATTTATTATGATTATTGGAATGACAGGCACTACGTCTGGTATTGGTGCAGAAGCTTTAAAGCATTTTGCAGGACTGGCTGACACAAAAATTTATGTTAGAGCGCATACTATTTTCTTCTAAGTTTGTACTATCTAAATTTATAAAGAATGAAAAAATCGCAAATCATTTCAGGTTCAAAGACAAAGCAATCCTTCGGTACGATTTTGCCGGATGATGGTATTGCTAAATCAGAGGAAAGCAATTTAGATCATATGCATTTCCAATCCTTAAATCCCGGCTATGACCCTGGCCGCCGCCGCTTTCTCGGCGGCATCATAGCCCTCGGTGCTTTGGCTCTGCCGGGAATCAGGGCGATGGCTTTGCCACGAATCAGGGTGATGGCAGAGCTGGGGCAGGAGATGACTTTCTCCCTCGGCGGTGACCTTACGGTCAACCGGCTCGGCTTCGGCGCGATGCGCCTGCCTTCCGTTGGAGGCATGTCAGGCCCACCCCGCAGCCCTGAAACCAGTCGTGCCGTGCTGCGTCGTGCCGTCGAACTCGGTGTCAACCTCATCGATACCGCCAACTTCTACGGCAATCAGGACGGAAGCATCCACGCCAACACGCTTATCCGCGAAACACTATATCCCTATCCTTCCAATTTGGTTATCGCCACTAAGGTTGGCCCCAACGTCGATACAACCGGCCGTCCGTTGACCCCGCTCTATGGCCCCGCCTCGGATTTGCGCGCACAGGTCGAGGCGAACCTCGAAGCCCTGCGCCTGGATCGTCTCGATCTGGTCTATCTGCGCGTTGGCCTGATGGGGCCGCCGCAGGACGAATCCATCGCTGAACACTTCGAAATGCTGGCAAAGCTGCGCGAAGAGGGCCTGATCCGACACCTCGGCCTAAGCAATGTCGATGTCAACCATATAGCTGAGGCCCGTGCCATCGCACCCGTCGCAGCGGTGCAAAACTACTTCAACATCATCAGGCGTGATGGTGAAGATGTACTGGATTTCTGCGCTGCAAACCATATCGCCTATATCCCTTTCGGCCCTTTGGGGAGCGGTGGTCGCGAGGATCTCCATACCGACCGCGTCACCAAAGTTGCGGTACGGCATGACGCCACGGTCTACCAGATCGCGCTGGCATGGCTCCTCGCCTATTCACCCGTAACGCTCGCCATTCCGGGAACGGGGCGTGTCGATCATCTGGAGGAGAATTGGGCTGCACGCTCCATCGTCCTCTCCAAACAGGATATGGATGAACTCGCCTGATGTAGACAAATATGACGGTAGGTTAGAGGCATTCTGAAAGATAATCCAATCCATTTTTGAAAATAGGTACGGCTGAAAAGCCGTGCCTGTTTTCAACGATTGGTTCGGTAATGCTAAGACATCAATTTCAGACCGTTAAAACTTTCCTTTTGAACTATTTAGGAAAGTTAATTGAACCATACAGGTAGCTTTTATAATTTTTTGTTTCGCAACTTTGCATCATTATAAAATGAATTGACTATGATTATTGTAATGACAGGTGCAACGTCAGGGATTGGTGCAGAAGCTTTAAAGCATTTTGCACAACTGGCCGACACAAAAGTCTATGTCGGTGCGCGTGGTAGCGGCCGTGAAGTACCCGAAGGTGTAGAAGTCCTTCCGCTCGAACTTTCCGCTTTGAAGAGTGTCCGTTCCTTTGTCGATATTTTACGGCAACGCATAGGTAACGCTAAGATTGATATATTGGTGCTCAATGCAGGTGTTCAACTCGGGACAAACAAACTGCAAAGTGCCGACGGATTTGAGTTGACTTTTGCAACAAATCATTTGTCGCATTATTTATTGGCACGTTTGCTAATGCCAAGTTTGGCAAAAAACGGTAAACTTATTTTTACTACGAGCGATACGCACGATCCCAAAGTAGTGCCCATCGCACCAAAAACGCTCGATCCTGATGAACTGGCCCATCCCACTAAAACAGGTTCTGCACAGGCAATGCGGGCTTACCCTGCTACCAAACTCTGTAATTTATTGACGGCACGTTCTTTCAGTGTACTTGATACAATTAAAAAGCGTAATATCAAAGTCATTGCATACAATCCGGGGTTAACAGCCGGAACTTCGTTAAATGGCAAACCATCAATGGCAATACGTATTCTTATGCCAATAATCAGGAATACTGTTTTCCCTGTTTTGAGTTTATTTAATCCTGCCTTTTTTATGGGTAATGCCCGGCGTTCGGGCGAAGCTTTGGGCGAACTTGCATTGGGTAAAGTGGAACTCCCCGAAAATAAGGTGTATGCCTCGCTTGTAAAAAACAAGATTACTTTTCCTAACCCTGCGCTGCTTGCTTTAAATGATGAAACAAGAGATCTGTTATGGAGCAAGAGTGCTGTAATGGTCGGTTTACCTGAATAAATATATAAACGTATGGTAAAACATTTAATAAATATCCTGCCCGGTAGGATTGTTTACTCTCTGATTTCAGAAAAAGAACGGGAGACTACTGACCAGTTTCTTTCCCAGAATGTATTAGGACTTCAAATCTCGGGACAATTGACGGTGGAAACTTCCAGTGAGAGTTTTTCCACAAAATCAGGGGACATGATGCTTATACGCAAACACCAGTTGGCAAAATTCACAAAATCACCTTCCAATAACGAGGATTATAGGTTTTTATTCATTGTTCTGAGTAATGATATTTTGAGGAAATACGCTTATGAACAGGAAATTGAAGTAAAGCAACGCTACAATGGAAAACAAAATATCTTTCTTCCCGGGAATGAATACCTGATAGGTTTTTTCAAATCCCTTTTACCCTATATGGACAATTCACAGATAGAGATGTCAAACAAATTAGGTATATTAAAAGTAGAAGAAGCAATTGAATTGTTGCTGTTGTCAATGCCTGAATTAAAATCATTCCTGTTTGACTTTTCCGAGCCGCATAAAGTGGATTTGGAGGAATTTATGTTGCGAAACTTTCATTTCAACGTCCCTGTTGAAAAATTTGCTCAGTTGACAGGCCGGAGTATTACAGGTTTCAAACGTGATTTTCAAACAATATTTGGAACATCACCACGACAATGGCTACAAGAAAAACGTCTGATGGAAGCACATTACCAGATAGAAAATAAAGGTAAAAAACCGGCTTCTATTTATTTGGATTTGGGGTTTGAGAGTTTGTCGCATTTTTCCAGTTCTTTCAAACGAAGGTATGGGATAGCACCAACCAAATTACTTAAAAAATAAAAATAAAATTTCTTCCACATTTAGGTAAGCAAATAATGAATAAAGAAGCCAAATCCGTCATTGAAAAGGTGGGGGTGCTCTTTCAAAAATCAGGCTTTCCCCTCGCGATGGGACGGGTGGTGGCCTACTTGATGGTCGCAGAGCCACCTCAAAAAACATTTGTAGAAATACAAAATGACTTGAAGTTGAGTAAAAGTGCGGTTAGCAACACCCTTAATATGCTTATGGCATTTAATCTGGTGGACTATATCACCCAAACGGGAGACAGGAAAAGATATTTCTGTTTTAATGCCGATGGTTGGTTGGCTTCGCAGAGAAAGAAGATACAGAGCAACTTTTTTGGGGAAATGATCACATCGGTTCTATCAGTTCGTTCTGACAAGTATCTTGAACAAAACCAGAAACTGAAAGAAATACAAAAATTTAATGATTTTCTTGATAAGGAAATTTCGGCCTTGTTTGAGAAATGGGACAGACAGAGTGGTAAGTAAAATTTTTAATTAGATAGTTCTTTTATTTATGAACTATTTAGTAAATTTAGGAATAACTAAGTGAAAATAATAACGATGCTTTTGAGTGGGATGCTAACCATAGCAGGTTATGCACAAGCAAATAAATATACCCTTAGTGGGTATGTCAAAGACAAGAATACAGGCGAGGAACTTATCGGGGCGCAGATTATTATTAAAGAACTTTCAGGAACAGGAGCGTCCACAAATGCCTACGGCTTTTATTCCATCACATTGCCCGAAGCTGAATATACGGCTGAAATTAAATATATGGGTTATGCAATTCAATCTGTCAAAGTCAACTTATCGCAAAACCTCAGAATGGATTTTGAGTTGGAAGATAGTCATACGGAATTGCAAGAAGTTGTTATTACTGCCACCAGACGCGATGAAAATATTACCAGTGTACAAATGGGCGTGGATAAAATTGATCTCAAAGAAATTGAGAACATACCTCTGCTCATGGGAGAAAGGGACGTGTTGAAAATTATACAGATGCGTCCGGGGGTCAAACCTGCCGGTGAGGGAAATAGCGGTTTTTATGTAAGAGGTGGAGGTGCAGACCAGAATTTGATCTTATTGGATGAGGCAACTGTCTACAATGCTTCCCACCTTCTCGGCTTCTTCTCCGTTTTTAATTCCGACGCGATAAAAGACATTTCCCTTTACAAAGGTAGCCAACCCGCGGAATATGGTGGTCGTCTTGCTTCCGTGCTGGATATTAGGATGGAAGAAGGCAGTAATCAGGATTTGGGTGTGGAGGGCGGCATCGGCCTGATATCGTCAAGGTTAAAAATCGATGGCCCCATTGTAAAAAACAAAGGGTCTTTCAGTATTTCGGGGAGAAGGACGTATGCCGATTTATTTCTCAGGCTTTCTTCCGATGAAGATATCAACGATGCACAACTTTATTTCTACGATCTCAACCTGAAAGCAAATTACCGCATTAATGACAGGAACAGGATTTTCGTCTCCGGATATTTAGGACAAGATGTTTTAGGATTGGACGACCTGTTTCGTTTCGATTGGGGAAATTCCACGGCAACGCTAAGGTGGAACCACCTTTTCAGTGAAAGGCTGTTTTCCAACACTTCGTTCATATTCAGTGATTTCAATTACAATATCGGTTTTGATTTCAGCTCTACCAGTGCTGAAATTGTCTCCCGGATACAGGACTATAATGTAAAGCAGGATTTTCAATATTACGCCAACACCAAGAATACCCTCAAATTCGGGTTTAATTCCATTTATCACAGGGTTGTGCCCGGTGTATTCCAGATAGTAAGGGACGGAGTACCCAACCGTCAGGATATGCCCAATGTGCAGGGATGGGAAAATGCAGTATATATTTCTAATGAATGGAAACCAAGTAACCGGTTGAGTTTGCAATACGGTATCCGGTTTTCAGCGTTCAGTGTTCTCGGCCCCGGTGATTTTTATTCCTATGATAATAGCGGCAATGCCATTGATACGCTGTCTTACAGTTCCGGAGAGTTTGTCAAAACATACTTTAACCCTGAGCCTCGCTTGGCCGCAAATTACATCCTTAATGAAAAAAGTTCCCTGAAGCTTTCTTATGGAAGAAACACGCAAAACCTGCACCTGCTTTCCAATTCCACCACCTCTAACCCCACCGATCTATGGATTACCAACAGTCTGAATGTAAAACCCCAGATTGCCGACCAGGTATCGGCCGGATATTTCCGGAATTTCAATAACAATATGTATGAATTTTCAACAGAAGTATATTACAAGTACATGCAAAACCAGATTGATTACCGCGACGGGGCGCAACTTGCGTTCAACCAGAATGTAGAAGCCCAATTGTTGTACGGGGTAGGGAGGGCCTACGGTATAGAGCTCTTTCTAAAGAAAAGTCACGGTAGGATAAACGGTTGGATAGGCTATACCTTATCGAGAACAGAAAGAAAGATTGATGGAATCAATCAGGGCAACTGGTACACCGCCAAACAAGACAGGACACATGACATTTCCATTGTAGCCAATTACGAGCTTTCAAGAAAATGGACGCTTTCTGCAAACTGGATTTATTATACCGGTAATGCCATTACATTTCCGAGCGGGAAATATGAAGTAGGGGGGAATGTGGTAAACTATTATACCGAGCGGAACGGTTATCGTATGCCCGCTTACCACCGTCTCGATATTGGCGCCACATGGATAACTAAGAAAACGGAGAAATTCGAATCAAGTTGGAATTTTTCAATTTATAATGCTTACGGCCGTGAGAATGCCTATGTCATCAATTTCCGGCAAGACCCCGATGACGCCTCGCGCACACAGGCTGTTCAAACATCCTTATTCCGTTGGATACCCTCTGTTACTTACAATTTCAAATTTTAGTGTATGAAACGAGCATCAGAATTGTTCTCACACAAGAACATGATTAAAAGCGAGTTCCATATGATACCTTTGAAAATAAATATTTTAATCATATGAAAAAGCATAGTACATATTTAGCGCTGTTGTTTGTCATTTCTGCTTTTTCTTCATGCGAAAAAGTAATTGATATTGATCTCAACTCGGCACAACCTAAATTGGTTATCCAAGCCGATGTTTCCGATCAACCCGGGCCATATACATTTAAACTCTCGAAAACGGTCAATTATGATGACCCTAATATTTTTCCTGCCGTACAAGGTGCGCTTGTAAATGTGAGCGACGACGCGGGCAACTCTGAAACCCTTACCGAAATAAGTCCCGGTGTGTATGTGACAGACACTTTTCAGGGCGTTTCCGGAAGAACCTACTTTCTTGAGGTAACAGCAGACGATGTTACCTATACTTCTGTTTGTAAAATGCCCGAACCCGTCGATATTGATACGCTTTTCGTTCAGCCTTTGCCTTTCGGCGACGAGGAAACTGTAAGCGTCCGCTTCAAAGATATCGAAGGAACTCCCAATTATTATCGGTTGCAATATAAGGTCAATAATGAATTAAAGGATGATATTTTAGTCATTGATGATAATTTGCAGGACGGGCAGAATATAGAGTATTATTTGCCCGTCTTTGGCGAAGAGTATGAAGACAATCCTTTAACCATAGGCGATACGGTAGAAGTCTTCCTTCAAACCATTGATAGGGGCGCTTACGAATACTTCCGCACGTTGGCTCTCCTCACAGGAAGTAGCTCCGGCCCACCCTCAGATGCACCGGCAAATCCTATATCAAACATATCCGACAATGTATTGGGATATTTCAGCACCTATTCGGTACGGTCTATGACAATAGTAATTGAATAAATATTATAAGGGATAAGTTTTAATCAAGAGATATACAAATTGTAAAAATGAATAAAATGGAAACAATAGCAAAAATGAATTTAGGTAAAGGCGGGCCGATAGTTTCTAAACTTGGTTTAGGCTGTATGCGGATGACCAGCTTTTTTGGCACTCCCGCGAAAGACGAGCAAGAGTGTATTGCAACTATTCACGAGGCGTTAGACCTCGGAATTAATTTTTTGAATACCGGAGATTTTTACAGTAACGGTCTGAATGAATTGTTAGTTGGTAAAGCAATTAAAGACAGGAGAGATAAGGCGTTTATCAGCGTCAAGTTTGGGGCTATGTTCAATTCCGGTGATTTTCTCGGGTTGGATTTACGTCCTGCCGCCATAAAGAATTTTGTTAACTATTCTTTGGCAAGGTTAGGTGTTGAAACTATCGACCTTTATCAACCCTGCCGGTTGGATAATTCCGTACCAGTAGAAGATGTGGTAGGCACTATTGCCGAATTGATTGAACAGGGAAAAGTACGTTATTTAGGGCTGTCAGAGATAACGGCCGAGCAATTGCGTAAAGCACATGGCGTATATCCCGTAACCGCATTGGAAAAATCATATTCACTTGCAGACCGTGAAATTGAAGCTGAATTGCTGACTGCCGCAAGAGAATTGGGAATCGCCATAGTAGCCTTTGGCAACACCTCAAATGAGTTACTTACGGGAACAATGAAAGCCCCGCTTGAACCCAACGATTTCCGTAACCATATACCTCGATACCAGGGCCAGAACCTCATAAAAAATCTTGAAAAGGTAGAAGTGCTTAAAACAATAGCCGGTCAGAAAGGATATACACCTACACAAGTAGCTATTGCTTGGGTACTCAATCAGGGAGAGGATATTATGGCATTGGTCGGGATGAGCCGGCGCTCACGCCTTCACGAGAATTGCAAGGCGTTGGAAATAACATTTACAGATACCGAACTACATCTGTTAAATACAACTTTTGCACCCGGTGCTATCATAGGGGCAGCTTATCCTGATAGAACCTGACCCGATAATCTCATAAACAAATAATATTCAGAATATGATAATAACCCTTGTCATAGTATTGGTAGTTATAACTATATACTTTTTTCAGGCTGTAAAAACTGTTACCAAAAGAAAGATTATTTGGTGGGCATACTGGACGCTTCCTTTAGTACTGATTGGCTTGTTGGTATATTATATGGTAAGGATGGCCACAGGACATTCTAACGCAATTACTATAAAAGTTATATATTGGATTACCGGACTTTTACTCCTGATTATACTGCCTAAACTCATAGCATTTCCAGTACTCCTGTTGGAAGACCTCTGGAGGGTGTTTCATTTTGGGATCAATTGGATAAAAAGTTTATGGGGCACACCAAAACATAATTACTATTCCGAAGGCCGAAGAAAATTCATCAGCCAGTTCGCTATCGGTGTTGCGTTAGTCCCGTTTACAGGCTTGTTGTGGGGGATCGTTAAAGGACGTTATGAATACAAAGTACATAGGGTAACATTGCGTTTTAAGGATTTGCCGGAAGCTTTCCACGGCTTTACAATTGCGCAGTTGTCCGACATTCATGCGGGCAGCTTTGGAAGCGCTGAAGATGTAGAACGAGGGGTCGCATTGGCCAATCAACAAAAAAGTGATGTGGTTTTATTTACAGGCGATCTGGTAAATAATTTTGCATCGGAAATGGATGTATGGAAACAAACCTTCTCTAAACTCAAAGCTCCCTATGGACAGTATTCGGTAATGGGCAATCACGACTATGGCGATTATTCAAGATGGGAGAGCGAACAAGCACGGGCCGAAAATTTACAACGTGTAAAGGACGTTCATAAGGAGATCGGTTTTCGGCTTTTGCTCGATGAGAACCTTACAATCGAAAAAGAAGGTCAATATCTTAGGCTGATCGGAGTGGAGAACTGGAGCTATGAGGTAAGGCATCGCTACGGTAATTTGGACAAAGCTCTCCAAGGTGTGAACGAGAGAGATTTTAAAATACTCATGAGCCACGACCCCTCACTTTGGGATGCAGAGGTGCAGAAACATCCTCAACATATCCACCTTACCTTATCCGGGCACACACACGGTATGCAGATGGGGGTAGAAGTGCAGGGTTTCAGATGGAGCCCTGCCCAGTACATGTTCCCTCAATGGGCAGGGCTTTATGAGAAGAATAAGAAGTACATCTATGTTAACCGTGGCTTTGGTTATATCAGTTACCCCGGAAGGGTGGGTATTTTACCGGAGATCACGGTCATTACATTAGAGAAAGCTTAGTGATAGTGATAAATGGGTAAATGGAGTGAGTAATTATTCAAAATAATAGCAATGAAAGTAATCGTAATGACAGGGGCAACGTCAGGGATTGGAGCAGAAGCCATTAAGCATTTTGCAGAACAACCCGACACCCTGATAATAGTAGGAGCTCGTGGTAGCGGACGTGAAGTACCGGAAGGAACAGAAGTTTTTCCACTTGACCTTTCATCCCTGAGAAGTGTTTATTCTTTTGCAGAAGCAGTGAATCAGCGATTAGGAAATATGCCCCTTGACTTATTGGTGCTTAATGCCGGTATTCAGCTTGGAAGTAATGGAGAGAAAAGCGTTGATGGGTTTGAATTGACATTTGCAACAAATCACCTTGCACATTATTTGTTGGCAAGGCGGCTTTGGATGAATATGGCAAAAGGCGGTAGGCTTTTGATAACCACAAGTGATACCCACGACCCGGCCGTTTTTCCTTTTGCGCCAAAAACAATGAATCCCCAGGAACTCGCATATCCCGCAAAAACTTCCCGGATGAGAGCCTATGCATCTTCCAAACTTTGTAATTTACTTATGGCCCGCTCCTTTGCCCAACTGAGTATAAAAGAGAAACGAGGAATAAGCGTCATTGCATACAATCCGGGCTTAACTGCTGGTACGTCACTTGGCGCCCAATCGGAGGCCATGAAAGAACTGCAAATAGCAATTCGTCCGTTTTTGAATGTTGTAAGCTTTTTTAAACCTGCCTTTTATATGGGCAATGTCGAGCATTCTGGCGAAGTATTGGCCGAACTTGTATTGGGAAAAGTAACAATGCCTGGCAATAGAATATATGCCTCGCTTGTAAAAAACAAAATCACTTTCCCCGACCCTTCCAAATTGGCACAAAGTGACGAAGCCAGGGATTTATTATGGAAAGAAAGTGCTAAAATGGTGGGATTACTTGAAAAAATATAGTGAACAGCATCTCTCGGCACGATGAAAATACACATGGCAATCCATTTCAAATATCTCAGGTTAGTGCATTATGCTATTGCATCGTGTGTTCAATATGAAATAAAGTGTAGTCATTCAATAATTATCATATGATAGAAGTTTTCAGGACAAATTTGCAGACACAAGAGCAGGTGAATCTCATGTTGGATTTACTGTCAAAATCTTTTCCGGCATGCAGAATTAATATTGACTTGGAGGATAAGGATAAAATTGTAAGGGTAGAGGGAATACGGATAGATACGGAAAGAATTATTCAGATCTTCGTGCATAATAATTTCATGTGCGAAATCCTGTAATAGTGGATAGTCTGCAAATAAACTTTCCGGACACGCTTCACAATATCGGTAAAGAAACCATAAAGTAAAATAGTTCAATTATGAAAAAATTCGACCTAAGCCTGTATTTGGTTACAGACCGTTCATTAGCTTTAGGCAGACCTCTCGAATTCATCCTCGAAGAAGCAGTAAAAGGAGGGGTTACTATGGTGCAACTTCGGGAGAAGAATTGTTCTTCAAAAGAATTTTATCAGAAAGCTATTTCAATTAAGGCATGTCTGAAGCCTTATAAAATCCCCTTGATTATTAATGACAGGTTAGATATAGCGCTTGCTTGCGATGCGGAAGGATTACATATTGGCCAGAGCGATCTGCCTTATAAGGTTGCACGGAGAATATTGGGGAAAAATAAAATAATCGGCCTGTCCGTTGAAAAAATACAGGATGTGGGTGAGGCTAATGAGTGGGATATAGATTATATCTCGATATTCCCCGTTTTCAACGATCCCCCCAAAACTGATACGCCGAAAGGGTTAGGACTGCCGCGCTTCCGTGAGATTGCCCACATTTCAGAACATCCCATAGTAGGTAGTGGTGGAACCAATATATATAATGCCAAAGAAGTTATAAAAGCCGGTGCAGATGGCATTGCTGTTGTGTCGGCTATTATGTCGGCGGCAGACCCCCGGCTGGCAGCATCACAGTTGTTGGATATCGTAAATCATGCGAAAAAATAATGAATGAAGTGCTTTAGGATTACACAACAGGAAATAAAACACCAAAAAAATACAGGAATCGATGCTTGGCAGATGCGATGGTTATATTTTAGAAAACTTAAATTCTCAAACTCACATTTGGATACAATTTCAAGTGATTTAGATACTTCTTTCTACAATGTAATTTTGATCTTTGCCATAGCGAGAATTAACAATCGAGGAGCGAAGGCGACTCAAAACAACTAATAAAATTGAATAATTATGAGCAACATTAAAAAAGTAAACTTGGGAAGTCAGGGACTTGTCGTTCCGACAATAGGACTTGGTTGTATGGGTATGACTGTAGGATTTGGAGGAAATATCTATGGAAAAGCCGATGAAAAAGAAGCTATTGCTACCATTCATCGTTCTTTGGAATTAGGCGGTAATTTTTTAGATACGGCAGAAGCCTATGGGCCTTTACTCAATGAACGGCTGATTGCAAAAGCTATCAATGGCAATAGGGAAAAGTATATCATTGCCACAAAATTCGGTATTGAGGTTGGTGACAATGAACAATATACCGGTGCGGTAAATGGTAGCAGAAGCTATGTAAAGAAAGCGGCAGAGCGTTCATTAAAAAATCTTGGTACGGACTATATTGACCTGTATTACCTGCATCGTTTAGATGTCAATACCCCGGTTGAAGAAACCGTAGGAGCAATGGGCGAGTTAGTAAAAGAAGGGAAAATAAGATATATCGGACTTTCGGAAGTAGGTTCAGAAACCATTAGAAAAGCACATAGGGTTCATCCGCTCACGGCCGTACAATCCGAATACTCACTGTTTGAAAGGCAAATCGAAGAATTGGGTATTTTAAATACACTGGAAGAATTAGGTATCGGGTTGGTTACTTATTCGCCAATAGGGCGGGGTTTTTTAAGTGGTCAAATTCAGAAACCCGAAGATTTCCCGGAAGGTGATACCCGAAGATATCTACCAAAGTATATGGGTACCCAGTTCTATAAAAATTTGGAGTTGGTCAACGAGATAAAACAAGTGGCAACTGAAAAAAACATTACAGCGGCACAACTTGCACTTGCCTGGATTATTGCTAAAGGGCACGTACCCATCCCCGGCACTAAACGAGTAAAGTATGTGGAAGAAAATATAGCAGCTACCAACATTTCGTTGACGCAGGAAGAGTTGAACCGCTTGGAAGCTATTATTCCCTTAGGAACAGAAACAGGAGCAAGGTATGACGAAGCGGGAATGCAAGGAGTTAATTTGTAGCATTAAAAGGAGGGTGTATCAATTTCACCCTCTTTCTATCCGTAATCCTTTCGGAGAACAATTTTAAATGTTCAATTCTCAGAGGCTTATTTTCTATTTTGAGAATTTGCCAAGGTTGATGTTTTTAACATCAACCTTGGCAAATAAACTAATTTTTAATTTAAAGGTGACTTAGAATTCAGCCTCTTTTTTACTTTCATTCCAATGAAAAATAATAGACCCTATTTTATAAATTCTGTTTCGGAACTTCATTCATTTTTGAAAATAAAAAAACCAACACATCCATTGGTCAGTGTTGTAATTCTTGACGACATTGTTTTCATAAGCCCTGATGACATAAAAACAATAGTCTATAATTGCTATACGATTTATCTGAAGAAAAATTTTGACGGAAAAATAAAATATGGACAGCAGTATTACGATTTTGATAATGGTATAATGACCTTTTTTGCACCAAAACAAATGATCTCGGTAGAAGCTGGTAATTCGGAAAAAGTGGAAGGTTGGATGGTCGTTATTCACCCTGATTTTATTCAGAATTATCCATTGGCAAAGCAGATAAAGGAATACGGGTTTTTCTCTTATGCCACCAATGAAGCTCTACATCTTTCCGATAAAGAAGAAACTGTTATATCTGGTCTGATACAAAACCTGCAACACGAAATTGAAACAATGATAGACCACTACACACAGGATGTCATAGTTTCCCACATAGATTTATTGCTAAATTATTGCAACCGCTTTTACAATCGCCAGTTCATTACCCGGAGAAAGGTATCTAAAGACTTGTTTTTAAAGTTTGAAGATTTACTTACAACATATTATCAAAATGATGATTTCAATGTATCAGTATTACCCTCAGTCCAATATTTTGCTAAAAAATTATCCGTGTCGCCTCATTATCTAAACGACATGCTGAAAAACCTTACAGGTCAAACTACGCAACAGCATATCCAAAACCAGCTTATTGAAAAAGCCAAAGAACTTTTATCAATTACAGATTTATCCGTAAGTGAAATTGCTTATCGGTTAGGTTTTGAATATCCCCAGTCATTCAGCAAACTGTTTAAGAACAAGACCAGCTTGACACCCTTGGAGTTTAGACAATCATTCGACTGACAACCATACAATAACAATCGCCCAAAGACAACCACGCAAGGACGACCACAAAACCACTTGCTCCTAACAAGGTTGACCGTCCTAAGCCTGCCAGATAAGCATTTGACACGACCCGCACGAAAAATTACCACACAACTAACCCTGCTAAATCTTATTTTATGGCCAACTCAAATAATTCCCGATCCCCCGGCAAAAACAACCTTTTACATTTCTAAATTCATACAGGTTAACCCCACATTCAGAGATTTCTAATCCTGTAGCTACAATCATTCGGGTACAGCAGGAATTGGGGACCGAATATCAAAGTTAAACCCTACTACACACTTCAAACCACTTCTCCAACGCCACACCATGCCGACCTTCAAATTCCCAATTCCCCCTGTACTCCTGGCGTGCAAAGGATGTTTTTGCCTCACCGACAGTGAAATCCGTCTACCGTCTTGTGTTCCTTTCAACATCCCCCGCAAGTCCTCATACCACCATGATCCCTATAGTGCACCGATGAATCCCCCCCTGCAGCCCGATTTCCAACCCTCACCCCGATAGTGATCCCGCCCCATCCCGGTATTCTCCCGGGATGCAGTCCACACCGCTCTTTGACCGGAAACCGTAAAATCAACCATCCCCTTCCTATTCCGGTAAACTCCTGCACCCACCGTCTCCCGGTAAAACCAAACAGGTTATAAGGTGTTCGTCAATCGCTCCTTTAGTTCCACAAAACATATGAGCAAGGGCAAGCAAGTGGCTGAAAAAAATCTCCACCCTCGCTGCGCATCGGGTAGTATTTTTTCAGCCACCCTTGCACACA
>ERZ778021.2391-NODE-2391-length-16845-cov-4.653067_pt1 | contig 16845 bp, 16 predicted proteins | sample MGYA00375751_ERZ778021 | MGnify/ENA primary metagenome ERZ778021 (study PRJEB29350, sample SAMN05389814) | bioreactor metagenome | isolation source: Thiocyanate stock bioreactor | place: South Africa: University of Cape Town | collected 2013-08-29 ... | reverse complement strand
GTTCCGTTGCCGCCCACGACGCAAAGAAGCTCACCTTGGTATGCGGTCAGGTTGACGCCCGACAGCACATCCGGACCGGTTTTGTGATACTTAAAAAAAACGTCCTTAAGCTCCACGGCAGCGGGATGTTTGGCGGAAAGCGGTTTTGTGAGGCTTTTGTGTTTCACAGCGGGCACAACGGTTTGCAACCATTGTCTTCCTTCTCTCACGGTCAAGGGGCAGTGTCCTTCCCGTATGGCGCTGTACACCTGAATGGGGGTGGGCAGCCCGGAAAAGCTGGTGCTTTGCCGGTCAGTTGATAGCTGGTCGCCCACATGGCGGGGAGTGCCGATTGATAAAAGGCGGCCTTGTTCAATAACGGCAACACGGTCAGACACGCAGTAGATCTCCTCCAGACGGTGTTCCGATAAAACGACCGTCGTACCCAGCTCCCGGTTGATTTTCGTCAAGGTATCGAGAAATTCGGAAGCGGCAATGGGATCAAGCTGGGAGGTGGGCTCATCCAAAATCAGCACCTTCGGCTGCATAACCATAACGCCAGCCAAATTCAGCAGCTGCTTCTGTCCCCCCGAAAGCTCTCCGATGTCTTTGCGAAACCAGTCGCCAATCCCGAAGAAGCTTGCCATTTCTGCCACTCTTCGCCGAATAACAGAGGGGGCGATCCCCAGGTTCTCCAGTCCGAAGGACAATTCATGCCAGACCTTGTCGGTGACAATTTGATTGTCCGGGTTTTGCATCACAAAGCCGATTTCGGTGGCGGAAACTCTCTTGGGGAGTTGCTTCATCTCCCTGCCGCGGTATAGAATTTCCCCGTAGGATTTGCCAAAGGGAGCGATTTCGGGTTTTAAATGGCGAAGTACTGTTGTTTTTCCGCCACCGGACGGACCGATGAGAAGAAGGAATTCCCCTTCGTTCACCGAAAAGGTGATATTGTGCACGGCTTGTTCTGTGTCGGTGCCGTAAGAAAAACCGAATTGTTTTATTTCGAGAAGCGCCATGACAACTCACCTCCAAGCTCAAGAATGATAGGAAGAAAAGACAAAAAACCAAAGCAAATCCCGCCCAGAACCAGATAAGGGTTAACAGAAACCGATCCCAGCCGGGGATAAAACACAAAGCTGCATTGACCCGAAGCGAAGCATATCAGCGTGCCCACGGTCAGGAGCAGCATGACGGCCAGAAGAACCCTGTCCCGTCGGGAAAACCGAAAGAGTGTGAAGGAGCTTCTGCCAGGCAGACCATAGCCTCTTGCTTTCATAGAATCTGCGGTTTCCAGGGCGTTTTCCATTGCCCAGGACAGGAGAATGGAAATGATTTTCAGCCCGTTTCTCACCCGCTCACGGTATTTGCCGGAGAGCGGGTCAAGCCCCATTGCTTTTCGTGCGCCCGCAATCACAGCGATTTGCCGTTTGAAACGGGGGACAAGACGAAACACCATGGAGATAATCAGAGCGGTGGAAGGAAGGCGGGAGAGCAGATACATCAGCTTATCCTCGGCAATCACTGCATTGAAGGAGGACAGAAGGATCAGGATTGCGACCAGCATGACAGCGGCGAAAATACCATATACAACGGATTCCAGAGTGATGTAGCTGTCGCCCAGGGGAAACAGAATGGTGACACCCTTTCGGCTGAAAAAGGGGTTGACGACAGCCAAAAAGAAAAGCATGGGCAGCATGGCCAATGCATTGAACCGAAAGGTTTTGCTACGGTTGATCATGACGGAAAGGGCGGTGGCAGAAACAAGGCTTAGGGTGAGAAACACCGGGTGCATCGAAAACATGGTTACGGAAGCAGTCATTACAAAATAAAAAAAATTTACAAGGGGATGATAGCTCGCAAATTCACTTTGTTTCATTGTCATCCTCCTAAAAATAAAAACCGCGCCCATTGCGGCACGGTCAAATGCAAAATAAAACCGCAGTTTCCCGCCGAAACAGCATGTATCCTTACGATTTTCTTCGGCAGGTCTCCTGACTTCGCTTCATCCTTCGCCCGTCTTCCCGTTTGACCGGTGACATATTGGGTTTCGTCAGCGTTACAGTAGCGGGGGCTGTTACGGATTTCCACCGTATTCCCTTCACCGCAGAAAATGATTCATTTGTATCATTATAGCATAGTTTTGCTTTTAGTCAAACAAAACAATGGATCGCCGCCGGAGGTTCCTGCTAGGAAATCCATCATAGTTAATCTAGGATTTCTTTTTTAACAGAGTCAGCATGGGGACGCTTGGGAAGGAGAGCAGAATAAGGGCAATCAGAGCAAATTGAGGATTGGTGATAATGATTTGCCCGATGGTTTGATAAAAGTTATAGATTGAAAAAATGATGACGGCAAGGATAATCAGAAGATACACACCCGACACGATAAGCAGCTTGTTGCGACCCGGCTTGGTATCTGTGCCTTGAAACAGAGAGGCAAGAAGCATACACAGCATGGGGTAAAATAATGGTAAAAAGATAACAGTTTGCGTGATGTCACCAAAATGCGCCATGATACCGTTGATAGCAAGGGCAAGCAGCACACCGGTGACGAGAAACAGGGTAATATAAAACAGCTTGTTGTTATGCTTACCCTTGGTAAAGAGGCTGATGATCAGGGTGATTACACAAACCCAGACAAGTCCCAGACAAACAGAAAGAAAAATGTTTGAGTAAGTCGCTGTGAGTTCCAGTGTTTCGATTACATCATGAAAAGCAATGAGCCATCCGGTCAGAAATACGGATAAGGTTACACTTGCCCAAACGGTTCTGACAACAAATCCGGTGCCGTGGCTGCGGTTGATGATTGCAAATACCACAGCGGCGGTGAGCAAGACCCCGATGGTGATACTAAAAAACATATCCATTTCGGTGTGGTTCCTTTCATAGAAAGCTAAGAACAGTATACCGTATCCCTATGAAAAAGTCAAAGTTTCTGTTTACGGTATATTCAAAGAAAAGCACCGCAGAGAAACATACTCTGCGGTGCTTTGTGTAATTTTCGGGTTGCTGCTGTGGGAGCTCGAAAATTGAAGTACGATCGTCTGGGAACAGCCGACTGTTTGCTTATTGAATCAGCTGGATGTTATCCACATACAACACCTGAGCGCCTGTGTTTGCCGGAACAGCAAAGCTGATGCCGATCTTGGTCAGGTTCGACTGCATTTGTGCCAGCGTAGGAATCGTGTAGTCCCATGCGCTTGCACCGTCGTGATAGATATTATACGTCGCCTGGTCGCCCCAGTTAATCTGGAGATAGGCACCGCCCGCAGTGACTGTTACATTGGCGGTTTTGTATGACTCTGTCAGAGAGCTGTTGATATGGTTCGTGTAATACTTGATCTGATTTCTGGTGAAATCAGCGGTATTTCCCGAGAGCCAGATCCGCATGCCCGTGCTGCCTGCGATTTGCGATGCATTCAAATTGATCGAGAAGGTGTCTTCATTGGGGACATAAGACAATGTGTTGTAGGTGATTTTCAGCCCCTTACTTCCGCTTGCACCCGTACCGTTGACCACGCTGAAGCTTGCATAGCTGCTCTTGAGGGACAATGCATTTGATGTGCCGTCTTCAAAGTCAGCCAGTGTCAGGTTGGTTGAGCCGGTTACTGTGGTGGTCGTAGTCGGTGTGGTCGTTGTGGTAGTGGGTGTCGTTGTGGTTGTTGTTGCCGGGGTGGTGGTCGTGGTTGCTGTTGTTGTGGTGGTCAGAGTTGTGGTTGTTGTGGAGGTGGTTTGTGAGGTCGTGGTGCTTGTTCCGCTCAAGTTGACAAGTATATCGTCAAGATAAGCAATGTCACCACTGGTTGTCTGATAACACCAGATGGTCATCGTGGATGCTGCCGCCATGTCGGTGGCGGTTTTGTTTTTGTCAGCCCAGCTGACAGTGTACCAACCACCTGTTGATGTGGCATTCAAGGTATAATTGACACCGTTGCTGAATCTGACTTCAACAGCTTGGGATGCCTTGCTTGTGCCAAGCCAAAGCTTGAGTCCCGTTGAGCCGGTTGCCCATCCCGCGGGTAAGGTGATATGAAACTGGGTCTTGTCGGAATAGGTTACGCACCAAGTGCCCTTGACGCCCACGGTGCTGCCCGGTGCTGGACTTGGGATTGGCCCCGCCAAAAAGTTTGTGTTCCATGTTGAGGTATCGCCGTTGTTTAAGCCGGCAATGTTCTTGCCCGTATTTCCGTTTTGGGTTTCCCAATCATAAAGAACCCTTGTGGAAGCCGATGTGGTAGTTGTCGCTGAAGCATTGGTCGTGGTGGTCACGGTCGGGGCTGTTGTTGTAGTTGAAGTTGGGGTTACCGTAGGTATGGTTGTTGTCGTGGTTGTCAAAGTAGTGGAGGGGGTTGAGGTAGTTGACGAAGTGGTGGTTCCTACGCTCAGGTTGGCAAGAATATCATCAAAGTACATGACACAGCCTGGGTTTGCCTGGTAATACCATAAAGTTACCGTGGTTGCAGAGGAGAGTGTGGTTGCTGTTTTGTTCTTGTCGGCCCAATTGATGGTATACCATCCGCCTGTGGAGGTCACGTTCACGGTGTAAATGACACCGTTGCTAAATCTGATCTCAACGGATTGGGAAGCCTTGCTGGTTCCCAACCACAATTTTAGTCCGGTGGTTCCCGATGCCCAGCCGGAAGGCAAAGTAATCTGCACCTGGGATTTATCGGTGTTTGTCGCTGTCCAGGTTCCTTGCACACCGACAGAGCTGCCCGGCGCTCGATTGGGAATGGCGGTGGCTAAGAAGCCGGTGTTCCAAATGGAAGTATCGCCGTTGTTGATTCCCACAATATTTCTGCCGGTATTTCCGTTTTGATTTTCCCAGTTTTGGATCACCCTTGTCTGACCGGAACTGACAGGTGCTGTGGTTGTGGTTGGAGGCGATGTAGTGGTCGTTGCTGTCGTGGAGCCCGAACCGGAGGTGGTAACTGCCAAGCCCTGGCTGATGGCACTTCTGGGAAACAGGTCGGTTGCTGATTTACGCTGATACACGGTATAAACGGTTGAACTGTTGAGACCCGAAAACACATTGCTTGCTTGCCACGTGTTTTTGTCAAGGGAATATTCATAGCCGGTCCGTGGGGTTACAGTAATAGAATTGTTTGTTTTAGAAGCGAGCTGTGGCGTGGTAGTTTGATACACCCTGACATAGTCCACATAGTATTTCGAAGGGAAAACAGTGGAGCTGTTGGGGCTGCCGGGCCAGGTGCCGCCCACTGCAAGATTCAGCAGTAGATAAAAATAGTTCTGATCAAAAACAGAAAATTCTTCATCTGTTTCGGTGGTATAATACACAGTGTTATCCATATACCATGTGATTGTTTCTTCGTTCCACATGACGCCGTAGGTGTGGTAATCCGTTGCCAAGCTGGTGGGATGGTTATAATACCAGCTTTCAGAAATTGGCTGATTGGAGGAATTTGCGGCATGGATGGTTCCGTAAATCTTTGACGGTTCACTGCCGATGTTTTCCATAATGTCTAATTCGCCGGTGTTCGGCCAGATCTTATTGCCGTTTGCGTCCACGCCAAGCATCCAGAACGCAGGCCATAGCCCTTTGCCGGAAGGAATTTTTGCGCGCATTTCAATGGCACCGTATCGGAAGGTTTTCAGATCCTTTGAGCAAATGGATCCGCTGGTATAGTCATAACCGCTCCGTGTTTCCTTCCGTGCTTCAATAACCAGGCTGCCGTCTTGCAGATAAACATTACCTTCTGCATCCGTGTCACAATAAACCTGAAGCTCATTGTTGCGGTGTGTGCCGCTGCCTTCGTATTTCCAAACGGATTTATCCAGGGCAGTGCCGTTGAATTCATCTGACCAAGCGAGAGATAAGGTGTTTTTGTAGTCGTTGATGGTTAAGACATCCGCTTGAACCCTTGTGGGGACAGGAAAGCCAAAAGCAATCAATGCGATTAGAATAGAACTGATGAGAAGCGCCGATACTTTACAGGTAGTGCGTAACATGATATTCTCCTCTTTCTCTTTCTTTTTGTGCAAAATTTACACAAATTCTCTTGATATTCATTGATTTTTGCACTTATCATTTAAATAATATTCGGATATATCCATAATTGTCAACATATTTAGTGGTCATTTATGTTTATCAGCAATTAACGCAATTAAAGTAGATGCCACGTAGCAACAATAATAATCATTATGCATGATATTTCTGTTTTGCTCCTTTTTATTTTCAATTTCGGTGTGTTAGCAGTGTGTTTTTTGCCGTTGGCAAATAAAAAACAGCAGCCACAAAAGGGCTGCTGTCTGATTATAGCTTTGTGTCATCTGTGGATGATTTACGGGTTGGTGGCGGTGGTGGCTTTTTCGATATCAATGAAGGGCAGGGCTCCGCCGGAATATGCCGGTAATTTGCCGTCCCATTTGTTGATAGCTGAAATTTGTGCTTCGATTTTTCTGAGCTCCAGCAATTCCGGTGTGATTTCCTGTTTTTGCAGCTTTAAAGAATCCGCTTCTGCCTGTGCCTGCACGACCTTTTGTTGGGCTTCGATTTTTATTCTGCCCAAATCCTGTTCTGCTTTCAGCTTTTGCTGTTGGGCAATTTGCTTTTGTTCAATGGCTTTATTGAATTCAGCGGTGAATTCAAAATTAATTACATTGAAATCATACACAAGTACGCCTCTGCTGGAAATCTTATCAGACAAGAGTTTGGTCATTTTGCTGGAAACCTCACCCCGCTTACCAATCAGTTCTTCTGCGGTATACTGCGCTGTGATACTTTTCACAACCTCCTGAACCGCCGGGGAAATGATAACCTCGGCATAATTCACACCGATTTCTTTGAACAGAGTTGTGGCTTTTGAGGAATCAATGGCGAAATTGACAGCGATTTTGCTGGTGACCACCTGCATATCCTTACTGGCTGCGTTGGCGTCTGCTGCAAATTTTTGAATTCTGCAGTCTACTTTTTGGATGTCTTGGATGTATGGAATTTTCAATGCAAGACCGGGTTGTACTGCACTTCCTGTTACAGCGCCAAACTGGGTTTTCACCCCCACAAAGCCTGACGGAACCGTACTCATTGCACTAATAAAAGAAACAATGAGAAACAAAACGACAATGCCGACCAAAATCAGCGTTATGTATTTACCTGCCTTTTTTCCATTCATGTTTACGACGTTATTCAACTTAAACACTCCCTTAAATATTTCTATTTTCATGCTATCATAAAGGACAATGAAAGTCAATTTACTTTTGCTTTCTGTATGGATCAGAAATATCCAAATGATAAAAATTCATAATTTAGACACATAAAACTGTTGACAGAAAAAAGATATCATGTTATATTAATATCAGTAAATTAGTAATTTATTAATTTAGTAAAACAGTAAAGAAAGGTGATGGAACGGGCTGCTGTTATGGCTTTCTGTTGTATCATTACGCAGCAGGGAAGCAGTAATATACCCATGTTTATGAATATTCCTACCAACTTAAAACACAAACCTGTGATTGTTTCCGATAATTATGAAAATGTGGATGGTCGCAGAGCGTATGAGTCTGATGCCAAAGGGCTTACCCTTGGCCTAGCCCAGTGGAACGATCGCGGCAGTGTCGAAATATCCGCAAAGGTCTGGCGCTATACCGGAGAAAAATGGTCCCGTCAGTCAGAAGAGCTTCCCTTACATCGGGTGCTGGATCTAGCGTTGCTGATTTGCCGGGCAAAGCTTCATTTCAAAGAAGCCTATCGGTTCCCCAAATTATACGATGAATCAGAAACACAACTTGGCAGAATTCCTTTGCAGGGGGATGCCATGAACGTTGCTGTTTGTACAGACAATGAGTTGATCGACAAAGACATAAAGCTGTTTGCCCAGTGTTTATCCGAAGATGATGAATTGATCAGTGAACGGCTGCATGCCCTGTCCCGTGTATTAAAGGAGCTGCAATATTAAATGAATGACAGACAAAAGCAATTGAAGGAAGAATACAAGCAGACAAAGCTTCCTATGGGAATCGTCATGATCAAGAATATTAATGAAAACAAATGCAGCTTGGTAGCTACCGGGAACGTGAAGGGCACCATAAACAAAATCGGTTTTGAGCTGGAGCTGGGCGGACACAAGAACAAAGAACTGCAAAAAGCATATAACGACAATGGCAAGGATAGCTTTGTCATTGAAGTTTTAGATATCTTGGAATATGAGGAAAATAAAGATGACTACAAGGATGAACTTTTGTTGCTCAAGGAAATTTGGGCAGAAAAGCTCAGAACCGAACAGGGAGCGGAATTTTATTGACGCATGATGCGACACCATAAAATCAGTCAAGATTGCGTCAAGAAAAAGAGCCGAAACGGCTCTTTTTCTTGTAAATGGAACTCGAATGTGCTATTCTTATGGTGTTGCAGGTACAATGAAAAGGGTGGCTTCGGCGCCGACCGTAAAGACGTGCTTTTGCTGTCAGTTTGGTTTTCGAAACGAAAAAGTTTATCAATCAGGAGGGTATCTATGAAGAAAATACTGTTTTTTGTTATAATCACCATCTTGTTGTTCAGCGGGTGCAGCATCAACCCGGTAAAATACGAATCTGTCAGCAATGAAACTGCTGTGTATTATGACGGGTATATCTATTTTCAGAATTATAATGTGAAGCTGAATACAGGAACCTATGGAGCTCCTGTGTTTCGCCAAAAGCCAAACGGCAAGGACACCGAGCAGGTCACAGAGGATATGGGGCAGAACATTACGATTTATGACAACCGACTTTATTATTCCAACGAAGCCGACAACAATATCTACAGCGTGAAGCTTGACGGCAGTGACAAGAAAATGCACACGGATACCTATAGCAGGCAGCCGATTTTGCATAACGGCTTGTTGTATATTGTCCGCTCTTATGAAGAAACCTACAGCTTGTTTACGCTGGACAAAGAGGGGAAATTCACCCTTGTCAAGGAAGGTGGATTTAATGACCCACTGTTTGACGGCAACAAGCTGTATTTCAAGAAAAGCAGTGCAGATACCAAAACAGGATCGTTGAGCTGCCTTGATTTAACAACCCTCAAGGAAACGGTTATTTATAACAAACCCGGAAAGCCTCTGGGCATCAAGGGGGATTCTCTTTATTTTTCAAGCCTGTCAGAGCAGCAGGTGCTGTATAAGATAAAAAAGGCCGGGGGTACAGCGGAGAAGATGACCGATTACGGCGTAAGCGACCTTATTTTCTATGATAAGAAAATGTATTTTGTTTCAGAGGATAACGGGGTTAAGGTAAACGGGGGCGGCGAGCTGTATGTCAGCGACGAAAACGGACAAAACAGGAAACGGCTTAGCGAAGACAATTCCTGTACCAATATCAGCATAGTGGACAAATGGATTTATTATACATCATGGAAACGGACCACAACGCAGCAAGGGCAGACCTCCCCGTTCGAGGTTACCAGCTACCGTGTGCCGCTGAAAGGCGGAACCCGGGAAAAGGTGTTATCATAAGCCTGTGAAAAATAAAAGCACCCCATAGAATTGACAATGTAGTATCTTGTCTCTCCTATGGGGTGCTTTTTTACAGTGAGAAATCCTCCGTTGTGAATTCCAATAAAGCCGGCGCTTTTTTGGGAACCCGCTTCAGCGGATCGTACTGAAATCGGCGGCAGTGAAAGGATGGCGGAACAATACCCTTTTTGCGGCAAAGGATGGCCGTTTCATCCTCTGACAAAACGCCAATCAGACAGTATTCACATTTGGGTGGAATATTGTTGCCGTACAGTCGCCGTCTCATTGTATTTCACCTCATTCAAACCGTTGGTTTTTAAAATCATTTTATCATAAATGCTTAAAAAAATCCAGCGGTGTTTTTTTGTTTTTGGCATGGATGGAAAAAAGAAATACCACGCACATCAATAACAGCGCTACAGAGGAGGGCAGTGAGTAGCTTAAAAATACCGGCATGGGCTTTACATCATTGGAAAATACCTCTTTGGCGACGGGGAACAAGGACTCTATCGGAATGATGATGATAAAGGACACGGCTGCACAAACGAGCCGGGCAAACAAAAATTTCAAATAGGAGGGGCGAATTTCACGGGCGGCCACAAATACCTGACAATGGACAGAAACCCCGCCAAAGCCGAGGATAGCCGCCATCAGCGGCAGATAAAAATGCGAAGCGGCAAAGCTGCACCCGTTGGTGACCTCAAGAACGCTTCGGAGGATTTCCTTTGCGGCCGGTGCGAAGGGGAAAGAATTGATGACGCCGATGAGGGAGGAGAACAAAACCGTGAAGCCACAGATGATTAAGATGGTTTGAGAGCTTTCGGCGGTGGACTCCACGAATGCATCCATGATATTAGCTTGCGGCATTGTTTTTCTCTCCCGTTTGGTTTTTGCTTCTTTTTTTACGAACAGGTTACAGAAAATACCAAGCAGAAAGGAAGCGAGGATATGCGTAACCAACAAAAGAATGCCCGCCCGAAAGCTGTGGAGCATTCCTACACCCACCGCAAGCACAATAAAGGCGGGACCGGAGTTGACACAGAAATAAAGCATTTTCTGCGCTTCCGTTTTGGTGATTTCACCGCTTTTATATAGACTGTAAGCGGATACCGCACCCACGGGATACCCGCCGATGAATGCCATCAAAATTGCGGTTCCCGTGCTTTTGGGCAGTCCGAACAGATACTTGGTAAAAGGGGTGAATACGAAGGAAAGAATGTTTGAAACGCCCGACTTGATCATGAACGAGGAAAGCACCATGAAGGGAAACAGAGCGGGTATGATGACAGAGGAGCACAGCATCAATCCGGTCTCTGCGCTTTTCATGGAGGCTTCGTTTTTATAGAAAATGAGAAAAATCACAAGAAAACACAATAAAACAAGGAAAATGTGCTTTAATTTCAGTTTTAACATCAAATACAGTTCTCCTTTGGCATTTTTCACTTATTTCATACATAGTTTAATTATATATGAGGAGTGAAAATATATGCCTAAAAGAGACAAAAGGGTTGTGGATAAAATCAGTTCAGCGCTTGAGTTTCCGCCGGGAATTATGGGGGGCGCGCACATAGAGCTTTCTTCCAACAGGGAAGCGGTCATTGACGGCACGTGCTCGGTCATGGAATTCGACGATACCAATATAAAAATAAATACGGGTGAATGCATGGTTACGTTCATCGGAAGAGGGATGGAAATCAAATCCTTAAGCTCTTCCGGTGCTGTAATTAAGGGATTTATTGTGACCATTGAATTTTCAAATTAAAGGGTGGGAACGCTGTGTTTATTTTGATATTATATCGTTATCTCTTTGGCTATGTGAAGTTTACCGCCAGGAACGGGTTCTCCACAAGGTTTTTGAACCTGTGTTCCCGGGGGGGGATTACGGTATGGAAAACCTCTTGCGTGAACAAAAATTTATTTGGATACATATTGGCTAAGGATTATAAAAAGCTAAGACCCTATGCCCGCAGCTCCGGGGTGAGGCTTCATGTGCTGGAGCGGCACGGACTTGCGTTCATTCTGCACCGGTACAGAAGACGAAAAGGAATTCTGGTGGGTGCTTTTTTATTCTTTGGTGTACTGCAGTTTTTGTCTTTATTCATCTGGAACATACAGGTGGCAGGAAATCAAAAGGTAGACAGCGTAAAAATACTGGAAAACCTGCGATCCTTCGGGGTGTATGAAGGAACCGTCAGGAGCGGTATCAACGAAGGAGCGGTGCGCCAACAGCTTCTTATGAAAATGCCGGAGCTATCCTGGGCGGCGGTCAACATCAACGGATCCTTCATCACCGTGGATGTGCGGGAAACCATCAAGCCGCCGCCCGGTGTCGAAAGCGAAGTACCCTGTAACATCAAAGCGACCAGGGACGGTAGGATTGTCAGCATGAAGGTGATACAGGGGACATCGATGTTTCAGGTTGGCGAAGCGGTCGTAAAGGGAGATTTGCTGGTCTCCGGCGCCATTGAGCATAAAACGGGGGTAACGGTTTTTAAGCATGCCAAGGCAGAGGTTATTGCCGAAACAAACAGAGAATTAAAGGTGTTTGTGCCGTTTTCTCAAAAAGAAGTGAGAAGAACCGGAAAAGCAGAGCAAAGAAAGGTTATCACGGTATTCGGAATGAAAATTCCGTTGTTTGTGGGCAGTGTAAAGGAACCCTATGAGCGGAAGAGGGAGGTTTGGGATTTGAGGATCAGCGAGGTCAGGCTGCCTTGGTCTGTCACCACCGCCACTTTTTATGAAACCGGGGAATACGAGGTTATGCTGAATGAAACAGAGGCGAAGCAGAAAGCACAGAAGGAGATCGCAAACATTGAGAAAACTGAGTTTTCAGGAGTTAAAATTCTTAAAGTCAATCAGGCATATACAAACACGGGAAAAGGCGTTGCATTAAAGGTGAATTATCTGTGCAATGAGAATATTGCCGTTGAAGAAAATATGTTAATAAATAAGTGACAATTTGTTAAAAATATGTTATAATAAATCCCAGTGAATTTGTTAGAATGGAGAAAAGCTCCATTTAACACTTTACTTGTCCCAAAACCGCAAAAAATAGGCAGAAATAGCGTAAATACGGTGTGTTTGTGCCGCCGAACAGCAAGTGCTGCGATTGTCTACTGGCACGGGTGTGCGGCTTCTTGAACCCGTGGTTCCCTGTCCGGCAATTCCTTCGTATGAATGTATTAATGAAATAAGGATGAAAATGATTGTTTGAGCAGACCGTCAGTCTAGAAAGAATGGAACAAATCATATCCCTTTTCGGCAGTTTTGATGAAAACATCAAGCTGATTGAAAAGAGTTTTCAGGTTACCATCAGTTTACGGGGCAGTGATTTGAAAATATCCGGAGAACCGGACAAAGTGTCTTTGGCTGTAAAAGCGATAGACGGTCTTGTTCTGCTGATTACCCATGGGGAACCGATCAACGAGCAGAATATCCGCTATGTGAATTCTTTGGTTCTGGACGGTGATGAAACCAACATCAAGCAGCTTGCCGACAACGAGGGGATCTGTATCACCTCAAAGGGTAAGACGGTGAAACCAAAAACCTTGGGGCAGAAAAAATACATCGAAGCCATCGGCCAAAACACAATTGTCGTCGGCTATGGACCTGCCGGTACCGGCAAAACCTACCTTGCCGTGGCCAAGGCCGTTACTGCCTTCCGGGCCAAGGAAGTCAACCGGATTATTCTGACCCGCCCTGCCGTCGAGGCCGGAGAAAAGCTCGGCTTTTTGCCGGGAGATTTGCAACAAAAGGTCGACCCATACTTACGACCTTTGTATGACGCACTGTTCGATATGCTGGGAGCAGAAAACTTTCAGAAATATCAAGAACGGGGAAACATTGAGGTTGCACCTCTCGCTTATATGAGAGGACGCACTCTGGACGACAGCTTCATCATTCTGGATGAGGCACAAAATACCACGCCCGAACAAATGAAAATGTTTCTGACACGACTCGGCTTTAATTCAAAGATGATCGTTACCGGTGATGTTACACAAATCGATTTGCCGGACGGCCGACGCTCAGGACTAGTCGATGTGATCAATGTTCTAAAAAATATTGAAGATATTGCTATCGTAAAATTCACAGAAAAAGATGTTGTACGCCATAAACTTGTTCAGGATATCATAAAAGCTTATGAAAAAAATGAGGAGGCGAAAAAACATAAAAACTACGGATAAAATAAAGGTGATTATTGAAAACCGGCAAAAAGCGGTCAAAATCCCCACCGGAATCAGAATGTTGCTTCGTCGCTGCTGCAATGCGGTTCTGACACTGGAGGGCTTTGAAGGCGACGCTGAGGTTAATATACTGTTCGTTGATGACGAAACCATGAAAAAGCTGAATCATAAACACCGTAATATCAACAAAACCACTGATGTCTTATCATTTCCGCTGGGGGAAAACGACATATATGACATCAACCCGGAAACAGGCTCGAAAATGCTGGGGGATATCGTGTTGTCCATTCCGCGTGCAGTGAAGCAGGCGGAGGAATATGAACATTCGCTTCAGAGAGAAATGGGTTATTTGACCGCCCACTCCATGCTGCATTTATTGGGTTACGACCATGAAAACGGCGGTCTGGACGGAGTTTATATGCGTGAAAAAGAAGAAAAAGTGATGCAGATGCTGGGATATCCGAAAACCTCCAGCTATGTATATGAGGAATAGAAATATCCCTACTCTATTTAGGGGATGAATTAATATGTATTTCTTATTGGGCTTCAAAAATGCCTTCAAAGGAATTTATGTCAGCATCAAATCAGGCCATAATCTGCGGCTGCAGTTTGTAGCCGGGGCGTATTGTATGATGCTTGCTCCTTTTTTTGCGAAAAGCCGGAGCGAGTGGGCGATTCTTATTTTGACCATATCATCTGTGCTTGCTCTCGAGGTGGTCAACACTGCTTTGGAACGCATGTGTGATATCATCGAGCCGTCCTTCAATAAAATTATCAAAGCGGCGAAAGATATGGCTGCCGGCGCAGTTCTGATTTGCTCTGTTGCCAGTATCGCTGTCGCAGGGCTGATCTTTTTCAGATGGGACAGTCTTCAGCAATTGCTGGAATTTTGCCGTCAAGAGCGGTGGTATCCTCTTTTACTGGGAATTCTTATGATTCCCAGCGCTATTTTTATGAAAAACGGAAAAAAATGCAGAAACACTAAATTTATGAACAAATAAAAACACAGGAGATAAAAAATGCCGACAAAAACAGCTTTCATTGCAATCGTAGGCCGCCCCAATGTGGGCAAATCCTCCCTATTGAATACCATTCTGGGGCAAAAAATCGCCGCGGTTTCGGACAAGCCTCAAACCACCCGTACTAAAATCACAGGTGTTTTGACCAAGGATGAAACCCAGCTGGTTTTCATCGATACACCCGGTCTTCACAAGCCCAGAACAGCTCTTGGCAAAAGCATGGTCAAAGCTGTGGGTGACGGAATGGCAGAGGTGGATGTTTGCGTGCTGGTAGTAGAGGCGCAGCAAAAGGTCTCACCGGCGGAAAAAGAGCTGATGGACCGGTTTCAGAACCGTAAACTGAAAGCCATTTTGGCGATCAACAAAATTGATCTGGTAAAGGACAAGAAGGAAATCCTTTCTGTGATCTTGGAATACAATTCATTGTTTGACTTTCATGCCGTTGTGCCGGTTTCTGCCACGGAAAATGACGGGCTGGATGAGCTTCTTGACGAAATCATCTTTTTTGCCGAAGAATCTCCCCATTTTTTTGACGAGGACACCTTGACCGACCAACCCGAGCGGGTTCTGGCATCCGAAATGATCCGCGAAAAGCTGTTACAAAAGCTGGAGCGGGAAATTCCACACGGCATTGCGGTGGGGATTGACAAGTTTCGGGAACGGGACGATAGTCTTCTGGATATTGAAGCCACCATTTACTGCGAAAAGGAAAGCCACAAAGGGATCGTAATCGGCAAAAACGGCGGCATGCTCAAAACCGTCGGGTCTCTGGCAAGAGCGGAACTGGAAGGGTTTTTTCAGTGTAAAATCAATTTACAGCTTTGGGTGAAGGTCAAGGAGGACTGGCGAAACCGCCAGGGTCTCATTCATAATTTCGGACTGGATTCCTAACTCGTTTTCCGAATACCCAGTTCTGAAAGATCAGAGCATCCACCCGTTGCGGATTTCGGTTTCGTTATTTTTTCACATAAAATCACAAAAAATCGTCACCGTCTAGGGTAATATTACCTATAATAAATTAGGGGCTCGAAGTGCAAAATGATTGTATGAGAGGTGCTTAATTTATGGACGATAATAACCCATGGGAAAGCTTCTATGCAACAGGCTCGGTAAGTGATTATCTTAATTATAAAATGTTTGGCGAGGTCGATAAAATTACCATGCAGGGGGTAACTGCGGATGCGGTTCACCACAGACGGACTCATCATAAAGGAACAACAAGTAGGAGAAAACGACCGTCTGGTAACGGTTCTGTGCAGGGACAAGGGTATTATTAAAGCCTTTGCCTCCGGTGCGATGCGGCTGAAAGGGAAAAACACGGGAACCTCACTGCTTTCATACTCCTCCCTATCTCTTTACAAAAGCCGCGATACATATAAAATCAACGAAGCTACGGTGATTGATTTGTTTTTTTCGCTTCGCAGTGATATTGAGAAGCTGACACTGGCTCAATATTTTTGTGAGCTTTGCCTCTGCTTTGCTCCGGAAGAGGACAATGCGGAGGATTTTTTGCGGGTGGTTTTGAACAGCTTATCTTTTTTGGAAAAGGACAAGCGTCCCATGCTGCTTATCAAAGCGGTCATGGAAATGAAAATGGGAGCGCTGGCAGGATATATGCCGGACCTTGAAGCATGCTCCAAAAGCGGTAAGATGGACGGCGCCATGTTTTTTGAGCCGACCCACGGCGTTATCTACTGCGAAAGCTGTCAGCCGCCCGGTCAGCTCTTGTTTTTGTCGGAGGGTGTTTTGGCGGCGCTGCGGCATATTATTTATTCCCCTCTCGGGCAGCTTTTCCAATTTCATCTGCCTGAAGAAGGACTTCGGGTTCTTTCCGAAGTGACAGAAATCTACGTAAAAACCCATTCGGGTTACCACTTTAAAACACTGGAGTTTTATCATTCGCTATTCGATGATCAATCAGTGGAAACAGGAGAAGAACAAAAATGAACATACAAAAGCATTACAGGGTGCTTGAGCTTCCCAAGGTGCTGGAGTCCTTGGCGAAGGAGTGCAATTGTGCCGATGCGGCAGAGCTGGCAGAGCTGCTCACTCCCTCCACAGACATAAGGGAAGTAAAAGAACTGTTATCCCAGACCGAGGATGCCTATATTCTCATGGCACGGTTTGGTTCACCCTCCTTTGGCGGGCTTGTCAACATTGACAATGCGCTTGCCCGTGCCCAGGCCGGGGGTGTCGACGATCGTCG
>ERZ778021.2387-NODE-2387-length-16859-cov-5.595453_pt1 | contig 16859 bp, 11 predicted proteins | sample MGYA00375751_ERZ778021 | MGnify/ENA primary metagenome ERZ778021 (study PRJEB29350, sample SAMN05389814) | bioreactor metagenome | isolation source: Thiocyanate stock bioreactor | place: South Africa: University of Cape Town | collected 2013-08-29 ... | reverse complement strand
ACGCCAAGGTCACGGCGGCCGAGTCCGCGGATGAGGTCGAGATGAAGGGGGAGATCCCCGTACCGCCCCCCTCGGCCTCGCACGACCGCCCCCGCGCCACGCCGCAGGAGATCGCCCGCGACCGCGACCTGATGGCCGGCCTGTGGGACATTTCGTCGATCCGCGACGACGGCGAGACCCTGGGGGCGGCGCTGATCCGCCAGAAGGTCGCCCGCGACGGCAAGCTGCGGATCGGCTCGCGGGGCGTCTCGGTCACCTCGCCGGTCGACGACTCCCGCCGCCTGTGGGCCTATCGGATCGACCCGGCCGCCTCCCCCAAGGAGATCGACCTCATCAACGCGGCCGACTCGATCCTCAAGGGGATCTACACCTTCGACGACGACCGGCTGATCGTCTGCGTCGCGAAGGACGAGGACCTGGCCCGGCCGACCGCGTTCGAAGCCCCGGCGGGCTCGCGGAACGTGCTCTATACCCTCCGCATCGCCAGGCCCGCGCCCAAACCGGAGCCCGTCGCCGAGCCCGCGCCCCCGGAGCCCACGCCCGCGGAGATCCGGGCCAGGAAGGAGGAGGAGATCCGCGAGATGCTCGTCGGCTCGTGGTCGACGACCGACTCGCGCGGGACGCTCGTGATCGTGATCCGCCCCGACGGCACGTTCTCCGGCACCCGCACGCTCGCCCGCCCCAGGCTCTTCCAGCCGGGGGTGATCACCAGCGCCGGCTCCTGGACCTACGCCAACGGCGCCTTCTCGGCGAACGTCTCCAGCACGACCGACCGGGACATGCTGGGGTACTCGTACGTCAACCGGCTCCAGTCCATCAGCCCGACGAGCCTGGTGATGGGCGGCGGCGTCGGCCCACTGAAGACCTACCGCAAGCTCTGATCGGGGCCGCGACCTCCGCGCCTTCTCCCCCAAGGGGGCTGCGTCGAAAGCATGCCGATGCGTGTCGAAGACGGTCTTCCCCCCTCGCGGGGGAAGACAGACCCCGAAGGGGTCAGATGAGGGGGACGCGAAGCACGAGGCTCGTCGGGATTTCGAAGGCCCGTCCGACCGGTTCTGCGATCCGACGGCCTTCGCGCGCGTCGTCCCCCTCATCCGGCCCTCCGGGCCACCTTCCCCCGCGAGGGGGGAAGGCCGTTCATCGCTCGCATCCCGAGTGTCTTCGACGCAGCACCTCAAGGGGAGAAGGATGCTTCGCGTCGGCCCGCTGAAGACTCCGCAAGCTCCGACTTGCTCGGCGGCTCACTCGTCGGGATTCGCCGGCGTCTTCGGGGCGCGTTCGGCGAGGGTGCCGTCGTCGATGTACCACATGTTGTCGGGGCCCTTCGCGAGCGTCCCGTCGGAGGGGAACGACCAGATCGGGCCCTGCTCGCGACGGCCCCGGACGAAGACCTGGATCGTCCACGTCCCGTCGATCGCGGTCTTGCCGCCGCTCTTCTCCGACTTGAAGCCGGAGACCACGAAGACCAATGGCGTCGACCCCTTCGCCTTCCCCTGGCGGAGCTGCCCGAGCCTGGCCTTCCAGTACCGCTTGAAGCCCTCGTACGAGGCGAACTTCGAGGATGTCCGGCCGGCGTTGCTCAGCAGCAGCCACATCCGGCGGTAGTGCGGGACGTGGTGCGAGAGCGCCTGGTAGTAGTCGCGGAGCGCCTGCTCCGGGGTCATCCGGGTGGGGCGCTCCAGCGTGATGACGATCGGGTAGAAGAGGGCCAGGCCGACGATCGTGCCGATCGCGAACATCGCGAGCGCCGCGCCGTACAGCTCGGAGACCAGCAGGAAATAGATGACGGTCCAGGCGACGACGGCCCAGGCGACCATCGCGGCGATCGTCGGGCCCCATTCCGCCCCGCGCGTCCAGGGGTGGTCGACGGCCGGGGCGGCGTCGAGCCGCCGGGCGGCCGGGCGATCGACCTCGTCGTCTCGATCTCGGCGTCGCTCCTTCGCCGCGGGCGGCCGGGCCGCTTTCTCGGCGTAGGCGGACTCGGCGGCGATCTCCCACTCGGATGAGGGGGGCGGCGGGACGTACGCCCGGCGCGTCGGGGCGGGCGTGGGGGCGTCGGCCAGGTCGAAACTCTCGCCGCCGGGGGCGATGGTCGGCTGCGCCGGCTTCTTCGCCGCGGCGGGGTCGTCCTGGAACAGCCACTCGGCCGCCGCGTGCTCGGCGTCCTCGGCGGGTTCGGGACCGGTCGAGTTCTCGGCCATCGTCGGCTCACCCCGGGGCGGGGCCTCCGTTCGTCGTCGAAACGCCTGCGTCGCGCGTCCATCCTCGCAGCCGGCCGACGTCGGCGACAAGCCCCGTCCGCCGCCGAGGTCAGCGACGCTCGAACTCGACGACCACCGCCGCGTGGTCCGAGGGCCATTCGCCGTCGGCCTCGTCGAGTCGCCGCGTGGAGACCGGCCGGAGCGACCCTTCCTTATAATAGATGTAGTCGATCCGGTCCTGGATCTGCCCCGGGAACCGCGGCGACCACGTCCGGTCGCGGGCCCGGTCGACCGTCGGGTTGACGGTGCGGTAGGCGTCGAGGAAGCCGGCCGCCTCGACCTCGCGCGTGACGGGCCAGGGGACGACCATGCCGTACTGGCCGCGGGCGGCCTCGGTGTAGTCCAGGTGCGAGTTGCTGTTGAAGTCGCCCGCGACGATCGTCGGCAGGTCGCCCGCCTGCTCCTGCGCGCCGGCGAGGATCGCCCGGACCTCCTCGACCCGGCTCGCGCCGTCGGCGGCGACCAGGGCCTCGGGCGTCCGGCCGTCGCGTGAGTGCGGGTCGGTCCAGACGTCGTCGACGTAGTGGATCCAGACCGAGAACAGGGCGAACGGCGGCGCGCCCGGCGGCTCGATCGCGGCGCCGACGCAGTGGAACGGCTTGTAGACGGACAGGTCGCGGCCGATGGGCCATCGGCTGAGGATGGAGACGTTGGTCCCGCGGGGGCGGGAGTGGAACCCCAGCTCGCGGGCGATCGCCTCGCCGCTGCCGTAGGTCTCGACCATCGCGACGACGTCCGCGCCGCTGGATCGGATCGCGTCGGCGACGCGGCGCTGCTTGGCGAGCTTTGCGGCGGGGTCCTTCTCGTCCATGGCGCGGTCGCCGCCGCGCCAGATGTTCCAGGTCATGACCCGGACCCGGGGCGGGGCCTCCTCGCCGCGGGCGGGGGCGGCGAGGGGCGCGAGGGCGGCCGAGATGAGAAGGAGCGGGAGGAGTCGGGGCATGGTTCGCGCGGGTCAGGGCTTGTTGATCTGGTCGTAGTAGGACCGGACGTGCTTCTCGACGGACTTGGGGATCCGCTGGTTGGAGAGGGCGTCGGCCGCGCCGGCGGTCCCGGCGTCCAGCTCCTCCTGGATGTCGATGCGGGCGTCCCCCTTGACGGCCTTGCCGGGCTCGCCGAAGCCCTGGAAGATGGCCTTCCCCTTCTGGATCTGCTGGTCGGTCTTGGTCTTGAAGGTGGCGGTGTCGTCGGCGGCCTCGGGGCGGTCGCCGGCGCCCCGGCCGCGCCCGCCGCCGTTGTTGGAGTTGCTGCGGCGGTTGGAGAAGCCGTCGCCCATCCCGTTCATCCCCTCGCCGAATCGGTTCATCCCCTCGGACATGCCGGTCTTGGCGTCCATCACCTCGGCGAGCGCGTCGTCGAGGGCCTGCATCTCCTCCATGTTGTTGGCCATGTCGGAGAGCTGCTTCTGGGCGTCGCCCATCGCCTGGGCGGCCTTCTGGGAGTCGCCGTTCTGCATGGCCTGCTGGCACTGGCCCAGCTTCTCGGCGAGCTTCTGGAGCTGCTGCATGTTCTGGGCCTGCTGCTTCAGCTTCTCGACCTCGCGCTCGTACTGCTCCTGGTTCAGGCCGCCGTTCTTGCGGGCCTCGTCGAGCTGCTTCTTGCGGTCGGCCATGTTGGCCAGGTCGGAGAGCTTCTTGGCGACCTCGCCGAGCTGCTTCTCCAGCGCCTTCTTCTCGGCCGGCGTGAGCTTGTCGGACTTCATCTTCTCCTGGAGCTGCTTGAGCTGATCCATGGCCTTGGCGAAGTCGCCGCGGGCCAGGTCCTTGGCGAGCTGATCGGCGGGGCCCTTCTCGCCCATCTCCTTGAGCTGCTGCAACTGCTTGGCGACCTGCTCCGGCGTGCCGAGCTGCTTCTGCCGCTCCTTCAGGGCGTCGGAGAGCTTGTTCATCTCGACGAGGAGCTTGTCCTTCTGCGCCGGGGGGGACTTGGCCAGCTCGGTCGACTTCTTCTCGATCTCGGCCAGGAGGTTCTCGGCCTCGGGGAACTTGTCCTTGTCGATGGCCTCGCGCCTGGAGGCGACCTTCTTGGCCAGGGTCTCCGACTGCTTGGCGACGGCTTTCGGATCCAGGGCCTTGCTCGGCGAGGCCGCGCGGACGACGGCCGGGGTCCAGGCCGGGGCGTACAGCAGGCCGACGCCGACCAGGGCCGGGACGATCGGGGCCCAGGCGCGGCGGGGGAGCTTGAAGCCGAAGGCCGAGGCGACGTCGACCGCCTCGACGCGTCGGATCGCGTCGGCGATCAAGGCGCGGCCGGCGGGGGTCTCGCGGAAGTCGGCGGGGAGGGTCAATGCGGAGCTGACCGGCTCGTGCAGGTGGAACGCTCGGTCGAGCGCCGTGGCGGCGTCGACCCGGCTCGGGCCGGTGAGGACGGCGACGAACACCGCCATCAGGACCCCCAGCCCGGCCGCGACGGCGAACGGGGCCCAGCCGGGGAAGGGGAGCGGACGGTCCAGGGCCTTGAACGCCCCGATCGTCGCCGCCGCCGCCAGGAACGCCCCGGCCCACGCCCAGACCGTCGCCCCCAGGAAGCGCTGGACGCGCAGCCGCCGGAACACCCGCCCGACCGGCCTCTCCAATTCCTTCAAGCCGACCATGCGCCCCTCCCCCGCTGTGGACGTGGACCGATCCGGGCCGAGCGGTTCTCCGACGAACGTCGTACCTGGACAGTCTAGGCGCGGGACTTCGCCGCTGCAAGCAGGAAATTCCGGTGGGCGGGGCGGCCCCGGGCGTGACCACGGCTCGGCCGGGTCCGTTTGGCTCTGTTCGTTGGATGCGACGATTCTTCGACGGTTGCCGAACGGTTTGAGGGCGTGTGAGTTGCGTCCGAAAATCGGGGCCGGATCTTGGGTTTGAACGTCGATTTCGAAGTGCGATTTCACGCTACGCGGGCCGTCGAAATGGGCGGGGCCGACGAGGGCCTGGGCGCGGTCCGTCGGCCGGGAAGGTGCTGACGAGGCGACGCCGGGGATGGGCGCGGGGAGGGCCGTGGCCGTCGTCGGGATGAGGGTCGGGAGGGTCATCGGCGTCCGGTCCTGGCGTCGTCTTCGGGTCGTCCGGCCGCCCCCCGCCGGAGCGTCCTGTCTCGGGGATGATCCGCGGTGGAGCGTCGCAGATTTCAGGAAAGTGTGGGGGGATGGGGATTTCCCGGATTCGCCCGGCCTTCGGCATGCGCCGCATTCCTCGCTCGCCGAGCATCGATGGGGGCATCTCTTTCCGACTCGGGTTCCGGAGATGGTGGCAGGCCCGAGGTCAGCCCGGATCGCCGACCTCATCCCCTCTCCCGTCGGGCATCGATATGGCCACAACTTTTCGACCCGGAATTTGGGTGAGATAGGCGAAGGCCGGCCCGACGCCGACGTCCCCTCTCCCGCCGGGAGAGGGTGGCCCGAAGGGCAATACTGTTCGGCACTCAGGTTGCAAATGGGAACGGCGAAGCCGCATCCGACGTCCCCTCTCCCGCCGGGAGGGTGGCCCGAAGGGCCGGGTGAGGGTCGTCGGGTCGGCTGAGATAGCCCAAGTCCCACGTCTTCGCGCGCCGACACGCCCTCCGCGCTGCGACGACCCTCACCCGCCGCTGCGCGGCTGCCCTCTCCCGGCGGGAGAGGGGATGAATCGGCGCTCCGGGGCGATTCGGGGCTTGCCTATCTCCCCCGGATTCCGGGTCGAAAAGTTGTGGCCATATCGATGCCCGTCGGGAGAGGGGGCTTCGGATGCACCTTCGTCGGCTTTACTCCGCCGGCGTCCTTGCCGCGCCGCGGCATCCCCTCGACCCGGGCGGGCCGGGGCGTTAGATTGCTTCGATACCCATGCCTGGAACGACCGGCGGGCGTCGCCCTGGCGCGCGCCGACCTTCGTGATCGTCGGAGCCCCCACCTTGTCTGCTCCTAGCCTCTCCCCCGCCCGGGGCCTCCTCGCGGGGCTCCTGCTCGTCGCGACGTCGACGGCCCTGGCCGCGCCGCCCCCCTGGGACTTCAAGGACGGCGACCGCGTCGTCTTCGTCGGCGACACGTTCATCGAGCGCGAGCAGCGCTACGGATACGTCGAAACGGCCCTGACGCTGGCGAACGCCGACAAGCACGTCACGTTCCGCAACCTGGGCTGGAGCGGCGACACCGTCCGCGGCCTCTCCCGCGCCGGGTTCGACCCGCCGGAGGCCGGCTTCCGCGAGCTGGTCAAGCAGGTCACCGACAGCAAGCCGACCGTCCTGGTCGTCGGCTACGGCATGGCCGAGTCGTTCGACGGCGAGGCCGGCCTGCCGCGGTTCGTCGAGGGCTACAACGCCTTCCTGGACGCCGTCGCCCCGCTCAAGGCGCGGCTGGTCCTGCTCTCGCCGCTGCCGCACGAGAAGATGCCGGCCCCGCTGCCCGATCCTGAGGCCCACAACCGCGACCTCAAGCTCTACTCGGAGGCCATCCGGTCGATCGCCCAGGCCCGGGGGACCGCGTTCATCGACCTGTTCGACGCCGTCGCCCGGCATCGCGAGGGTCGCGGGTCGTTGGGCGCAGGGAAGGGCGCGATCGTCCCGGGAAGTCCGACCTACGACACCGATAACGGCATCCACCTGACCGCGGGCGGATATGCGAGGCTGGCGAAGCTGCCGGAGATGGGGCTGACGTCCTCGGCCTCGCTCGAAGCCGCATTCGCCGGGACGCCCCTCCCCGCGAAGTTCGAGCAGGCCGGGCCGGCCCCGGGCAAGATCGCCCCGCTCGGCCGGGGCGGGCTCGGATCGGTCGGCGGCGTCATCCGGCTGACCGGCCTGGAGCCGGGCCGCTACACGCTGAAGGCCGACGGCGAGACGATCGCGACGCGGACGGCCGCCGAGTGGGCCGCGGGCGTGACCTGCACGTTCCACCCCGAGGCCGGCCGGGTGGAGGCGCTCACGAAGGCCGTGGTCGCCAAGAACCTGCTGTTCTTCTACCGCTGGCGGCCCCAGAACATCACCTACCTTTTCGGCTTCCGCAAGCACGAGCAAGGCCAGAACTCCGTCGAGATCCCCCAGTTCGACCCGCTGGTCGACGCCAAGGAGAAGGAGATCGCCGAGCTTCGCAAGCCCGCATCGCACACCTATGAGCTGATCCGAGAGACGGAGGCCGCCCGATGATCCGCCGAACCCACCGCGCCGCCGCCCTCGGCCTGCTCGCCCTCATCTCGGTCGGGTCCGCCCGCGCCCAGAACGCCGTGGGCCCGCCGCCGGACCCGGATCCGGAGCTGGAACGCCAGTCGTTCATCGTGGCCGACGGCTTCGAGGTCAACCTCTTCGCCGCCGACCCGCTGATCGCCAAGCCGATCCAGATGAACTTCGACCCCCAGGGCCGGCTTTGGATCGCCTCGTCCGAGGTCTATCCCCAGATCAAGCCGGGCCAGGAGGCGAACGACAAGATCCTGGTGCTGGAGGACGCCGACGGCGACGGCGTGGCCGAGTCGACCAAGGTCTTCGCCGACGGCCTGCTGATCCCCACCGGCGTCGAGCCGGGGGACGGCGGCGTCTACGTCGCCAACAGCACGGAATTGCTCCACCTGACGGACACGAACGGCGACGGCAAGGCCGACCACACCCGCGTCGTGCTCTCGGGCTTCGGCACCGAGGACACCCACCACCTGCTGCACACGCTGCGGTGGGGGCACGACGGGAACATGTACTTCAACCAGTCCATCTACATCCACAGCCACCTGGAGACCCCCCACGGCGTGCGCCGGCTCAACGGCGGCGGCGTCTGGCGGTTCCGGCCGGAGACGATGGACCTGGACGTCTTCATCCGAGGGCTGGTCAACCCCTGGGGCCACCAGGTCGACGCCTGGGGGAACTCGTTCGTCACCGACGGCGCCGGCGGCGAGGGGATCAACTACGCCCTCCCCGGCGCGTACTTCGTCACGGCGGTCGACGCCGTCCGGCTGCTCCAGGGCCTGAACCCCGGCAGCCCCAAGTACTGCGGCCTGGACATCGCCAGCGGCCGACACCTGCCGGACTCGTGGCAGGGGAGCCTCATCACCAACGACTTCCGCGGCAACCGCGTCTGCCGCTTCGTCGTCAGCGACGACGGGGCCGGGTTCGCGTCGCGCGAGCAGTCGGAACTCATCAAGACGAACCACGTCTCGTTCCGGCCGATCGACGTCCTGATGGGCCCCGACGGCGCCATCTACATCGCCGACTGGTACAACCCGATCATCCAGCACGGCGAGGTCGACTTCCGCGACCCCCGCCGCGACCACACCCGCGGGCGCATCTGGCGCGTCACCGCCAAGGGCCGCCCGCTCGTCGAGCGGCCGAAGCTCGTCGGCGCCGACGTCCCCGCCCTGCTCGAAGCCCTGAAGGCCCCCGAGGAATACACCCGCCGCCAGGCCAAGCGCGTCATCAAGGAGCGCGGGGCGAAGGAAGTCGTCCCGGCGCTGGCCGCGTGGGTGAAGGCCCTCGACTCGGCCGACCCGAACTTCGAACAGAACCGGCTTGAAGGGCTCTGGACGTACCAGACGCTGAACGTCCCCGAACCGGCGTTGTTGAAGGCGGCGCTGGCCTCGAAGGACGCGCGCGTCCGGGCCGCCGCGGCGCGGATCGCGCCGTTCTGGGACGGCCGGATGCCCGAGGATTCCGTCGACCTGCTGGCGAACCTCCCCGTCGACGAGAACCCGAGGGTGCGGCTGGAGGCGGCTCGTTCGCTGGCGCGGAAGCCGACCGAGAAGGCGTCGACGCTGGCCTTCCGGGCGCTCGACCGGCCGATGGACGGGTTCCTCGATTACGCGATGTGGCTGACGGCGCGCGACCTGGCCCCGGCCTGGCTTCCGGCCGTGCAGGCGGGGAGGCTCGACGTTTTGGGGGATGCCCGCAAGCTGACGTTCGCGCTCCAGGCGGTCGGCTCCGCGGGGGCGCTCCAGCCGCTGCTGGCGCTCTACCGCGAGGGCCACATCCCCGCCGACGCCGAGCCGGCCGTGCTGAACCTGGTGGCGACCCTCGGCGGCCCGGCGGAACTCGGCCTGCTGCTGGGGGCGGTCGAGAAGGCCGACGGCGCGACCCCCGCCCGGCACGCCGCGCTGCTGAACGCCCTGGTCCGCGCGGCGAGGGACCGGAAGGTGGTCCCGGCCGGCGACCTGGCGACCATCGCCCCGCTGCTCGCCTCGGCCGACGAGTCGGTCCGGGCGGCGGCCGTGGCGGCGGCCGGCGCGTGGAAGGTCTCCGCCCTGCGGCCGAAGCTGGCGGAACTGGCCCGCGACGCGGCGGCCTCGGCCCCGATCCGGATCGAGGCGATCCGCGGCCTGGTCGCGGCCGACGACCCCGAGGCGGCGGCGATCGTCGCCAAGCTCGCCGAGCCGAACGGCGACCCGATCGGCCGGACGCTGGCCCTGGCCGTCCTGGCCTCGCACGACCCGGCGGCCGTCGCCGACCGCGCCGCGGCGTGGCTGGGCGAGCTGGACGCCGCGCGGCTGAATGAGGCGAAGGCCGTCCTCAACAGCTTCCTCGACCGCAAGGAAGGCCCCGCCGCGCTGGCGAAGGCGCTGGCGGCGAAGAAGCTCGACGGCGACCTCGCCAAGCTGGCCGTCCGCGACATCCGCGCCAGCGGCCGGCAGGCGCAGGACCTCATCGACGCGCTGGCGAAGGCCGGCTCGATCGGCGACACCGACCGCGCCTGGACGCCCGAGGAGAAGGCCACGCTCCTGGCGGAACTCTCCAAGGGCGACCCGGCCCGCGGCGAGGCGATCTTCCGCCGCGAGGACCTCACCTGCCTGAAGTGCCACGCCGTCGCCGGCGCCGGCGGGCAGGTCGGCCCCAGCCTGGAGAGCATCGGCGCCAGCGCCCCGGCCGACTACCTGCTCGACTCGCTGCTGGAGCCGAACAAGGCCGTGAAGGAGAACTTCCACGCCACCGTCGTCGCCACCGACGACGGCCGGCTCGTCACCGGCATCAAGGTCCGCCAGACGGACACGGAACTCGTCCTCCGCGACTCCGACGACCAGCAGGTCTCCGTCCCGCTGGCGACGATCGAGGAGCAGAAGACGGCCGGCTCGATCATGCCCGCCGGCCTGGTCGAGCCGCTCACCCGCGGCGAGCTGGTCGACCTGGTCAGCTTCCTGTCGCGGCTGGGGAAGATCGGCGACTATGCGGTGAGCCAGGATCGGATCCTCCGCCGCTGGCGGGCCCTCGCCGCGACGAAGGAGGGGGCCACGGCCATGATCCGGACCAGCCCGGAGGCGGTCATCCAGGCCGGCGAGAGCCTGCCGTGGAAGATGTTCTACGCGACGGTCGGCGGCCGGATCCTCGCCCCCGAGGTCCCCGTCAACCCCCGCGTCGGCGGCGCGCCGCCGATCGCCCTGCTGCGGACCGACCTGGAGGTCACGACCCCCGGCGCGGTCCGCGTGAGGTTCGATTCCGCGGCCGACCTGGCCCTCTGGATCGACGGCCGCCGCGTCGAGCCCGACCCGAAGGCCCCCGACGCCCTGACGCTGGATCTGGACCGCGGCGTCCACGCCCTCCACGTCGGCCTCGACCCCGCCCGACGCCCCGACGGCTTCCGAGCGGTGGTCGAAGACGTGGACGGGTCGCCCGCGAAGGCCCGGCCCGTCCTCGGGAAGTAAGCCGACCTATCCCGGCGGCCACGGCCCCCGCGTCCGCGGCGGGCCGGGTCGCCGGCGCGTTCGAACATCAGGCCCGGCCGCCCCTGCGGCGGCGAGCCGCCAGGGCGAGGCCGCTCGCGCCCGCGGCGATCAGGGCCAGGCCGGACGGCTCCGGCACGGCGGTCGGCGTCAGCAGCACCGCCCGGAGCGGGAACGTCGGGTCTCCCACCCGCGAGGCGTTCGCGACGATCTGGCCGGAGTTGTTGATGCCGTTCGCCGAGTAGATGACCCATCCCGAGTCGGGGTCGATCAGCGAGTTCAGGTCCAGCATCATGCCGTTGCTGTAGACGAAGCCGTGATAGGCCCCGGATGCGACGCTCGACATCCCCACCACCTGGCCCGCGTCGTTGAGCCCGCTCGCGAAGCTGTAGGTCCCGCCCAGCGTCCCCAGGTCCAACATCACGCCCTGGCGGTCGAGGAACGCATGGTTGTCGCCCGAGGCGGTCGTCGACCCCCCGGCGATGTCGCCGGCCTCGTTGATCGCCTGGGCGTTGCTGTAGTCTCCGCCGAGCGTGCCGAGAATCTTCATCACGCCGTTCTCATACAGGAAGCCTCGGATGGGGCCGGAGGCGGTCCGAGAGTAACCGACGACCTGGCCGGCGTCGTTGATCCCCAACGCCCCGCTGTAATCGCCCCCCAGGGTGCCCAGGTCGGTGACCACGCCGGCCTGATATCGGAAGGCGTGGATGTTGCCGTCCGAGCGCCTCCGCGCCTCGCCGACGACGGCGTTCGACCCGTTGATCGCCGCGGCGGAGCTGGCCGTGACCGCCGCGCCGTCCAGGTAGGCGAAGGAACCGTTGCGGTACAGGAAGGCCGTCAGGGTCGGCGAGGTCGAGCCGACGATCGATCCGGCGTCGTTGATCGCGGCCGCCTGGCCGAGCCCGCCCCTGACGTTCAGGTATGTGGTGACGCCCGTGCGGGAGTCGTAGAGGAAGGGGATGCCCCACCCCTGCGGATTGCGATCGGACCCGACCATCTGGCCCGAATTGTTGATGCCGGATCCGAGGCTGTTGTCGCTCCCGACGGGCGTGACCTTGTAGTACCCGCCGGCGCGGGCGGAGGCGGCGGCGAGGATCAGGGCCGACGCGAGGGCGGGGACCCTCGCCGATCTCAGGAATCGAATCATGGTCGCGGCAACGTGCATCAGGGGGGTCCTTCTCGGATGGAGGATGTCGCCAATCGCTCGGAAACGATCGGTACAACCTAGGGACCCTGCATGCGACGTCGTATCCCCAATTCCGGGGTCGATCTCACCTCGCCTTCAGGAACCGCGCGGCCAGCTCGGTCGCGGAGTTGACCTCGAACCGTTCATAGAGCGACTTCACATGGTCGTTGACCGTGTGGAAGCTGACCCCCAGGCTTGTGGCGATCTGCTTGCGCGAGAGGCCGTCCAGGAGGTAGACCATCACCATCCGCTGGCGGGGCGTGAGGTCGACGAACGCCTGGGGCGGGATCGCCTCGCTGATCTTCGGATGCAGCCAGCGAATCCCCGCCAGAGCCAGGTCGAGGAAGGCGACCTCGCGGGGCCCGAACGGGGGGCGGCCCGCGCGGCGCCAGAGGGTGAGGCAGCACCAGGTGTCGTCGCCCAGGTAGCGAACGGAGGTGAGCCAGTCGTCCCAGCCGATGGGGGCCAGGTGGCGCTGGAAGCTGGGGGTGGAGTGCCACTGATCGTCGGTCCAGAACGTGGACCGGGCCGCCGTGACCTGCGGGGACGTCTTGAGGAGTTCGGCGATCGGCTCGCCGGACATGGCCCGGCCGTCCTCGTCGAGCGACGTCTCCATGATGACGGCCCACTCCGACGGCGTGAACCCGAACGGGAGGCCGACCACCGGGGCGATGGTGCTGTCCATCGGGTGGCCCCGGCCCCAGCCCCAGAAGCCGGCCTGGGCCTCCCCGATCCTCGCGATCTCTTCCAGGATGGCGAGGCGTCGGGTCGCGAGGTCCGCGGACAGTTGCTCGACGCCCGTGACCGCCAGCAAAAGCCGTTCGACCTCGTCGCGAGTCGGCGCCTCTGGCATGCTTCGCCCTCGAAAAGGTGGGCCGGGCCTCGGGGGCGGATCGTCGCCCCCCAGGGAGAACATACCACCCGGGGCGGGGGATCGGGCGCGGGGCGGGCGCAAAAGGGGACGGCCGGCCGGAGTGGGCTCCGGCCGGCCGTCGGGATTCGGGCGGGTCGCTCTTCAGGCCGGCTCAGTAGGCGAAGATGCCGAACGGGTAGGGCGTGAAGAACGGACGGGTGTAGTGCTTCTTGAAGTCGAGCCACCAGATGCCGTCGTCCCAGCGGAGCGTGACGGCCCGCCAGTCGAGGGGGACTTCCGGGTAGGGGTAGAAGGGGCCGATGTTCGGCCAGGCCTGCCAGGGGTAGGCGGTCGGGTAGCCGACGGCCGAGAAGTTGCCCGGGGGGGCGTAGCTGGGCCAGGCGTAGTCGGGCTGGGCCATCGAGGCGCCCGCACCGCCGCCGGTGCCGCCGGCCGGGCCTTCGGGCAGCGGGCCGCCGTCGTTGATGAAGCCGCCGGCCGGGCCGGCGACCGGCCCGGAGACGACCTGGCCGTCGTTCAGGCCGATCGGGGCGCCGCCGCCGATCGGGCCGCCACCGACCACGCCGCCGTGGCCGAAGTGGCCGCCCATCGCGACCTGCTGCGGGACGTGCTGGGCCGGGCGGACCGACGGGTCGCCGACCGTGATGTTGTCGACGACCCCGGTCACGCCGGCGACCCGACGGGCCCGCTCGATCGCCTCGCCCTTGATCTCCGGGCTGGTGGCGACGCCGCTGAGCGTCACCGTGCCGCCCTGGGCCTCGATCTCGATCCGGGTGGAGGCCAGCGCCTTGCTGGTCCGCAGCGCGCCGGCGACCGAGTCGGCGACCTGCTGGTTCGGATTGATCGACGCCTGGCCCATCGCCGCCGGGGCCGTCGCGGCCAGGAGACCGAGGACGGTTGAAATCCGTTTCAGTCCAACCATTGTGGGCATGTCCTTCTCCCGCAGTGGATCCGACTCGACCTGGAGGCGAACGGCGAGCGGGGCGCCCGTTCGGGTCGGTGAACAATCCTTCCGTGATGGTCAGCCCACGACCGGCGAGGCGGGCCGCTCGTCCGAAGACAGTCGCGAGCCTCGCCCGGCAGCCAGGGCGGATCCCGGGGACCGACGGACCCGAGGTGGGGGAGATGGGTATCGAGGTGGGGCTTCAGCACACCGATCCGAGCGATCCGGAAACCGATTCGCCCGAACTATGGCGCACGCTTCAAGGGCCGTCAAACGGCGGCCCGAAAAAAAACGGGGCCGATCGGCCCCGTGAGATGCAACTGGATTGTGGATCGAGGATTGCAGCCGAAGAAAATCCCCGGGGATCAGGCGGCCTCGGCCTCGCCGAGGGTGCGGATGACGTCGACGGCATCGATATTGCCTTCTCCGATCGTCATGCCGATCAGGAGGACGGTCATGGTCCCGCCGGCGAAAAGGGCGAACTCGGAATCGTGCCGCCCGCAGAGGGCACCCGCGATCCCCAGGCCGAACAGGGCCAGGATGACGCCGGCCTTGCCGAGGGCGTGCCAGGACGATTGATGGGCGGTGAGGCGATGGAGGAAGAGGCAGGCGACCCCGAAGGTCTGGAAGAACATCACGAGCATCTCGAACACGCCGGACGAATTGAAGTGCGCGAGGGACATGCCTGACAGGCTCCTTCCTTGGTTCCTGTTTCGGGTCGTCGGAGATGGGCGAAGCTCGTCGGAGGTGCCGGATCGGGGGAGTTTTCACCCTGGGATAGAGCACGCGCCGTACCAAACGGCCGTCGAGGCCGAAACTCGCGCCGGGGCCGGCGGTTCAAGGCGAGAACTTGAAGAAAAATCGGCCCGCCGTCGGGAATTTCCGGGGCGGGCCGTGGCGTTTTTACACGGCAGGTGGGGCGGGCGTTGAAGAAAACGCCATGAGGACGTCCCGGGGGTCAGCGACGTTGCTGGGTGTTGCGGGCCCGCATGTTGTCGAACTCGGTGGCGCCGGAGATGTCCAGGACGCCCCAGCCCTTCTTCTCCTTGCGGACGGTGACGGTGCGCTGGAGCCAGCCGCCGTCCTTGAGCTGCTTCCGGATCGTGACGCCGAGCCGGCCGGTGCTCTTGACCTGATTGTCGCCCGCGTCGCGGTAGCCTTCCAGCTTGCTGGCGAGGTCGTCCAGCTCGGAGTCGGAGATGCTGAGGTCCAGGATGCGGGAGAACAGCTCGCGGAACTTGCCCCCTTCCTCGAGGGTGGTGGAGCGGAGGGCCGTGGCCTCCTGGAGCCGGTCGCGGTCCTTCTTGGACAGGGCGTAGAGGAACGCCTCGACCGCGCCGTGGGGCGAGTTGGTGTCGCCGGGCTTCAGCTCGGAGGTGCCGCCGGGGCCGCCCAGGGTCGGCATGCCGAGCGAGCCGTCGCGCTCGCCGCCGGGGCCCATGGGGCCGAAGGCGCCGCGGGCGGCGGCCTCGCCGCCGGGGCCGTTCAGGGCGGCGGGGTTCACGCCGCCCGGGTAGGCGAGCATGCCGGCGTCGGGCTCGGCGCCCGGGGCGCCCGGTCCGGCCGGGGAGCCGGTCTCGGGGGCGTCGGCCACGGCCGAGGCCGGGGCGGCGGCGCCGCTGGCGGCGGCGAGCAACTCGGCGGTCTCGGACTTGGCCGCGGCCTGGGCGTCGGCCGCGGCGGCGGTCGTCGACTCCTGGGCGGCCGGCGGCACGCCGGGGGGCGCGACGGCGGGGGCGACGGGGGCGTCGCCCGGCGCGGAGGCCGTGGCGACCGGGGGGGCGCCGGCCGCGGGCGCGGCGGGGGCGTCGCCCGCCGGGGCGGGGGCGGCGGCCGGGGCGGGGGGCGGCGGCAGCGACGGCTCGGACGGCGCGTCGCCGCCGTCGTCGGCCGCCAGCTCGTCCGACGAGGGGTCGGGCACGTCGCCGCCCCCGCAGCCCGCCAGGCCGAGGGCCAGCGCCCCCGAAAGCCCGAGGCCGTACAGCCAGGTGTTCCACGGTCTCATGGCGTCCCGCCCTCCGCTCGCGGCCCGCCCGGCCGGCGCCCGTCGCCGCCCGGTGGGCCGTCGCCAACCCTCATTATGGCCCCCGCCGCCGCGGCGTGGAAGGGGCTGCCCGCGCGGCCTCGCGACGGCCCGATCGTTTCGTGATTTCGACATGTCCGCACGAGACCAGCCCTTGACCCGTCGGGCGGTCCGCCACTTGCCCGCCCGCCGGGCGCGGGATAGACTGGAGGCCCCGCCCTTGAACGCGGGATCGTGCGCAGCCTCGACCGAGCCGGGACACCATCGCCATGAATCCTCACCAGCGGACCATCCTCCTGGTCGACGACGATCACGAGATCGTCGAGTCGATGCGGACGATCCTTGAGAACCGCGGATATCGCATCCTCGTCGCCCGAGACGGCAACTCCGGCCTGATGGTCGCCGAGCGCGAGAACCCCGACCTGCTGATCCTGGACATGATGATGCCCAAGAAGAGCGGCTTCCTCGTCCTGGAGAAGCTGCGCAGCCGGCCCGGCGGGCTGATCCCCACCATCATGATCACCGGCAACGAGGGGAGCCGCCACCGCGCCTACGCCGAGATGCTGGGCGTGCGCGACTACATCCGCAAGCCGTTCGCGATGGAGAAGCTCGTCCGCTCCATCGACAAGATCCTGGGCGTCGAGCCCCGCCACGCCGGCCGCATGGACGACGAGGCCTGACCCCGCCCCCGCCCCGACCTACGGGGCGTCGAACCCCAGCCCCGCCAGGATCCCCGCCAGCGCCAGCAGGGGGAGCCCGGTGATCGCGGTGTGGTCGTCGGATTCGATCCGCTCGAACAGCGCGATCCCGCCTCGTTCCAGCTTGTAGCTCCCCGCGCAATCGACGGGGAGGTCCCGCGCGACGTACCGTTCGAGCGCCGCGCGGCCGAGCGGGCGCATGGCCAGGCGGGCGACGTCGGTGTGCTCGAACCGGCGGCCGGGCGCGACGACGACCATCGCGGTGATCAACTCATGGGCCCGGCCCGACATC
>ERZ778021.2385-NODE-2385-length-16876-cov-2.850009_pt1 | contig 16876 bp, 13 predicted proteins | sample MGYA00375751_ERZ778021 | MGnify/ENA primary metagenome ERZ778021 (study PRJEB29350, sample SAMN05389814) | bioreactor metagenome | isolation source: Thiocyanate stock bioreactor | place: South Africa: University of Cape Town | collected 2013-08-29 ... | reverse complement strand
TAAAGGTAATCTGGGCGCGACTGCCAGTTTGGGCGTTTCACTGGCCGTGGCAAAAGCGGCGGCGTTGTCGCTGGACTTGCCATTATATCGTTATTTGGGCGGCACATCCGCGCGGGTTTTGCCAGTGCCGATGATGAACATTCTCAACGGCGGGCAACATGCCGATTCCGGTGTGGATTTGCAAGAGTTCATGGTGATGCCGGTTGGCGCGGAAACCTTTTCCGAAGCGTTGCAATGGGGCACGGAAATTTATCACTCGCTTAAAAAAGTACTTTCAGAGCGCGGCCTTTCCACAGCTGTTGGCGATGAAGGCGGATTTGCGCCCAACGTCAGCGGCACCAAAGATGCGCTTGATGTGATTTTGCAGGCGATTGAAAAGGCTGGCTACAAGCCGGGCGAGCAAATTGCCTTGGCGTTTGATCCCGCTGCCAGCAAACTTTATCAAGACGGAAAATAGGTCTTTGAGCGCGAAGGCGGCAGCAAGACGTCTTCCGAGATGGCGGCTTTCTGGCAGGAGTTAGTCAATAACTATCCCATCATTTCTATCGAAGACGGTTTTGATGAAGACGATTGGGACGGTCATGTGGAACTAACACAGCGCATTGGCAATCGCGTGCAATTGGTGGGCGACGATTTGTTTGTCACCAATACGGATCGATTGAAAGACGGTATTGCCAAAGGAGCTGCCAATTCGATTTTGGTAAAGGTAAATCAAATCGGCACATTGACCGAGACATTGGCTGCCATCGAAATGGCCAAGCAAGCTGGTTATACGGCCGTCATCAGCCATCGTTCCGGTGAGACGGAAGACGCGACTATCGCGGATATCGCCGTTGCCACAAATGCCGGACAGATCAAAACCGGCGCTCCAGCGCGGACGGATCGCGTGGCGAAATATAATCAGTTGTTGCGTATTGAAGAAGAGCTGGGCGAAGTCGCGCAGTTCGCCGGACGCGGCGCGTTTTATAATTTGCGCGGATAGTGGTACAATAAGCAATGAGCAATGAACAATGAACAATGAGTAATGAGCAATGAACAATGAGCAGTAGGTGTAAGAGCTTTTCTGCTCATTGCTAATTGTTAATTGCTCATTGAAATCCGGAGGTCATCAATGAAGAAGCATCATCCATCACAGCAATCAACTCCGAAATGCACCAAGGCGAAACGTTCGCGTGTGCAGTATCAGCCGCCGCGTGAGGAAACGCCGTTTTCCAAACTTTTGCGCTGGAATATCGTTAAGCGGCAATTCCGTTTGATGGATGCCGTGTATTTGGTGGTTACGGTGATGGCCGGTTCTGCGTTGTTGGGACTTTGCCACAATTCATTCGCCACTTATTTGACGACTCGCTCTCAGCTCAATCGCCACACTGCGCAATTGGCTCAACTAAAAACGCGTGAAGCATCTTTGCATCAGCGGTTGGCGGAATTGAAATCTCCCGATGGCCGCGACCAGTTGCTGCGTGAACGCGGATTCGTGAAAGGCAACGAACGCATCTTGCTTTTTGCCGATGATGCGAAACCCGCGGCGGATGACGATGCGGTTGATCAAACTTCCCAAGCACAACCACAACATGTTAGTGCGAACAAATCGAATACTTCCTTCTGGGGCGGCGTTGCCCAGGCTATTGATCGCGCTGCGGATCGCCCTGCGGTTCAGTGATTGTGCTGTTCCTCTGCGTTTTCCGCAGTTAGTTGATGATGTCCAAAAAAATCCCCCTAAATCCCCCTTTACAAGGGGGACTTTCCTTGTCACAAAAATGGCTGTTTGCCGCCGCAACGGCGGTGCTGTGGTGGGCCGCTGGATTGCCAGCGGCTCTTTTTGCGCTTGGCTGGTTGGCCTTTGTTCCGCTCTTTATTATGTGCGGGCGACTCGATCCCAAGCAGCGTTTCAAGTGGGGTTATCTCACTGGCTGGCTCAGTTATTTTCTCGTCAATTGGTGGGTGGTTTTATCCATCACGCGCGGCGCGCCAGCTATTGACGCTTCGCCGGTGGCGGGATTTTTTCTGGGCGTTATTGGCGTGGCGCTGATCGGCGTTATTCAGGGATTGGCTGTTGCGATCATCGCCTTATTGTGGCGGTGCAAAATGCAGGACTCGCTAAAAGTACTTTTGCTATGGCCGCTGCTGATCGCTGGCGTTTGGTGGGGATTGGAATGGCTGCGCGCACAGAGTGTTCTCGGCCACACTTGGGGTGCGCTGGCTTATACGCAATGGAGCGATTTATATAGTTTGCAAGTGGTCAGCGTGATTGGCCGTAACGGACTTTCGGCTTGGTGCGTTTGGCTGGCGGCGATGATTGCGTTGGGGTGGCAATTGCGTGAACATCGCAAAATGTTATATACATCGGTTAGCGCATTGATGTTGGGTTTTATCGGCTTTCATTTGTGGGGCGCAATTTTATATTATCAACCGATTCGCAATTCTGGCACGTCCCTAAAAGTACTTTTAATACAAACCGCCGTTTCTCCGATCAGCAAAACCGACGCGGACAGTAATGATGCTTTCGAGCAAGCCAGCGAACTGACACAAAAGTACTTTTCGCACAGCAAAGCAGATTTAGTGATTTGGCCGGAAACCACATTTTCCTTAGGACAAGGCAGTGCCGTTGCGATGCAGGATGAAGCGTGGGTGCGACGTTTTGCGCGTGTTCATGATGTGTCGATTCTCAGCGGAACGCAACATTGGACAGCGGATCGACATTTATATAATGAAGCCACATTGTTTGCGCCGGATGGCCGGACGCAGGGAAACGCCAAAAAGTGGTTGGTGCCCTTTGGCGAACGCGCGCCGCTGGGTAAATGGTTTCCTATTTTAAATCAATTAGCGCCACAGCCGGCAATCGATCCCGCGCAGCAGAAACTTCCTTTGACATTGAAAGTGAAAAATCAAACGATCAAACTGGGAACATTGATTTGTTTTGAAAGTAGTTTCGCCGCGCCGTTTCATCGGTTGCATCAACGCGGTGCGCAGCTTTTTGCAGTGCTGACAAACGACGCATGGTTCACCGGCAGCGAAGCGCCCGCAGCGCACGCTGCCATGAGCGCGGTGGCGGCAGTGGAAAATCGCACGGCAGTTGTGCAATCGGCCAATGGCGGATATGCTTTTGCGGTGGATCGAAAAGGGCGGTTTATTGGGAAAAGTACTTATGGGATGCCGCAGGTGTTGGTTGTGGATGTGGCGGCGAATTAGAATTGATGTTGTCCGCGTAGGCGGACAGTTGGCTTGGGTTCGTGGCTCCGGCGTCCCGCCGGTGGAATTTAAAAGTTTCAGATAATCACCGGCGGGACGCCGGAGCCACGGGGCCAGAAAGGATGAACTATGGATGATTTCCGCATTTATCGAAGAGATCTCCCCCATTGGCGAGAAAGTGGCGTGACATATTTTGTCACTTGGCGCTTGCATCGTGGACAACCTCTTTTGCAGGAATGGGAACGTTCCTTGGTGGTCAACGCCATTTTGCATTTTCAAAATATGCGTTATGAATTGGATGGATATGTGGTGATGGATGATCATGTACATGTGATGTTGCGGTTGATGGAACCTTGGCAATTGGAGCAATTGACGCATTCCTGGAGATCATTTACGGCGCATCGGTTGCAAAAGGAAAGCGTTCGCAAAGCGCCAGTTTGGCAAAAAGAATCATTTGACCGCATTGTGCGCGATAAAGAAGAATGGGTGAATAAGATTTCATATATTGCGCATAATCCGCTAAAACGATGGCCGGACTTGGAAAGAAATTATCAATGGATGGGAGGTGATTGCTTTAGTAAATAATCGTGGCTCCGGCGTCCCGCCGGAGGAACTTTAAAAGTTTCAGATGTTCACCGGCGAGACGCCGGAGCCACGAGTTGCTGGGAGCCACGAGTAGCTGGGAGCCACGAGTAGCTTCTTGCGCTAAAATCAATATCATGGAAAACATCTGGGCGCCGTGGCGTGTTGGTTATATTTTGGGTGAAGACGAACCAGTAAAACCCGCACAATCCAGCGGCTGCATTTTTTGCGACAAGCCGCATGCGGGAGATGATAAGGCGCATCTGATCGTGGCGCGTGCGCCGTGCTGTTTTGTCATCCTTAATTTGTATCCGGATAATAATGGACATTTGATGGTAGTTCCTTATCGACATGTGGCACAATTAGAAGAGTTGGTTGATGATGAAGCTGGTGAATTGATGATGGTGGCGCGGCGTGCTGCCACGGTGTTGAAAAATCAATTAAACTGTGAGGGGATTAATCTGGGGATGAATGTGGGCGCTGTTGCAGGCGCTGGTATTGATGCGCATTTGCATTTGCATCTGGTGCCGCGCTGGGCTGGCGATACCAATTTTATGCCGGTGCTGGCCGATACAAAGGTGATTCCGCAAGCGCTATCAGCGATGATCGATCTGTTGAGTTCGCCATTGAAAGAGGCGCTGTGTGATTTGAAATAAGTTTGTGATTTTCAATAAGGTAGGGCTGGCTCGCCGAGCCAGCCGTGTGACTCTCGGCGAGAGCGCTCTACCAGTATTAGCCGTAAAGGAAAAGTACTTTTATGATCCAATTACTTCGCCGTCAATTTGGGATTTGTGCATTATTAATCGTGTCGGTATTGTGCATTGGCGCAATGACGGCGCGCGCCGATATCACTATCAGCGAACCCACCAACGGTGCCACTGTGCGCGGTGAAATCAACGTGCGCTATTCGGGCGTGCCTGATGGCGGGTATGTCATTGTGAAAGTGGACGGCAATTTTGCACAAGCCACTGCGCAATCCTCCTTCTCGTTGAACACATTTGATGCGCAGAGTTTTGGGATTAGCCAAAATGGTAACACCGACGGCCAGCATCAGATCAGCATTACTGGTGTGGATGCCTCCGGTAAAAACACCAGCACGGCAACAGTTTCGTTTAATGTTGCCAATAATCAGGTGGACGTCACCGCGCCAGCAGTTCAATTAACCCACTGGGTGCCAGCGGATCGTTTGGAAGAAGGCGCGCAACGCTATCGTATTTTTGCGGAAAGCAATGCCATCATTTCCACGGACAAAGGCGGCGGAGGTGGAGGCGGCGGAATGCCTGGAGCCGCAGCTGGCGGTTCTCCTGATGCAGGCATGGGCGGCGGCGGAGCTTCCAGTGGTGGCAGCGCCAGTTACATTCCCTCCCCCTTAGATTGGCAGTATTCCGCGCTGTTACGTCGCGTAGTGCGCGATGTGGGATTATACAACGGTGCAGCCAACATCAAGATTTCCATTGCGGAAGCCTTTCAGCGTCAACGTGAAGGACAGGGCGGCGGAGGTTCCGGGGCAGGTGCTGGCGCTGGAGATATGTTAGGCGGTGGAGCTCCTGGATTGGTGAACACGTCCACTACGGACACAGCGTCGGTGAATACCAGCGGTGTTTCCTCGAAAGCTCCCTGGGCAAAAACCTGGCAGGTTGCTCCCGAAAGCGGCACCTATTTTGTGAAAGCCATCAAGCCGGACGGCGAAGAAATTAATGCCACTCGCAAGAAACGCTCCATTGCTATTACAGATCTATTGCCGCTCTTCCCTCAAGAAAAAGTGCAGCCGGGATCACGCTGGGAAACTTTGATGACATTTCTCAGTGATCTTTCCACACGCAACCCCTTCAATGTGAAAGCGCCAATCACGTTCACTGGCTATGAAGATATAAAGTTGCCCAGTGGCGAAGTGCGTCATGCTGCTAAGCTGGAAAGCCGGTTCACCTTGAATCAGGATCAGAACGGTTCTGTGGTGACAAAAATGGCAGCAGGCTTGGCGGTGCATGGCGGCATTGCTGGCGGCGGAAGTGGCGCATCAGCTGGTTCCGGTGCAGGCGCTGGTGACATGGGCATGGGCGGCGCGATGGGATCAACTGGCGCTTCCAATGCTGGCAACGATGACGCGCAGATTGAAGCCATGCAAGATAATATCGCATCAGCCACCATTCGCGCTTCGCGTGTTATTTGGTTCGATGTGGATCAGCATCGCGTATTACGTTCACAAGATCAGATCAACACATATTTCCAGATGAAACAAACTGCGCAGTCGCAAGGCGCAACTGGCGGAGGCGCGGTTGGCGCACCTCCCGGAATGGGAGGAATGCCCGGTGCGGAAGGTGGTGCCACGTCCGCCGCTCCTGCTGAGCCAACAAAAGTCAATTACACCATGAATGTTGTAACCTGGTATGACGATACGGTTCCTCCGCCGACTGACCAATATAATGGTGGCAAAGGCACGCCGCACTCCAGAGACAATGTGCAGGAACCGTCACTTTCCAAAGTGACTAATAACTTCTAAAGTTGAGTCACATCGCTACAAAAAACCACGCCTCCCATAGCGTGGTTTTTGTATTTTGATTATATTTATTAGTAGTATCCAACCGATTCCTATGGCTTCCCCTATCTCGCCCACGCCTCGCAAACGCTCCCGGACATCACTCTCCAAAACTGTCACCTTGGAACATGTGGCGGAAGCCGCGGGCATCACCAAAGCGGCGGCGTCGTATGCGCTGACGGGAAAGCCGGAAGTTTCGGAAAGCACTCGGCAGCGTGTTTTGCAAATTGCCAAAGATTTGGGGTATCAGCCCAATCTGCACGCGCAGCGATTGTCGTCCGGCATTTGTCGCGGCATGGTGGGATTGTTTTCGCTGGATCTGGATTTGGGTATTTCCACACAGATGATTTCCGATCTGCATCGCGAATTGCACCAAATCGGTTTCGATTCTCCTGTTTATACATACGGCATCTCCAAAGAGCCCGAAGATTCTAAAGTTGTGAATAACGATGCAGTGCATCTACTGGAAACGCTGTGTCAACAACGACCAGAAGGCATGATTTGCAGCACCTGGCGACTTCCCGACAAGGCTCTGCCCACTTTAGAGAAATACCAAAAAGGCCGTGGCACATTGGTGACGGTGCGCCAGGAAACCAGCCTGGAATGCGATCAGGTGATTTTTAATCGAGAACAAAACACCTATCTTGCAACGCAGCATCTTCTGCAAATGGGACATCGCAAGATTGGTTTTTGTGATTTTCATGCGCGAGAATTGAATGATCCCAGAACCCGTGGTTTTGTGCGTGCTTTAGCCGAATATAACGTTAAACCAAATTCCACCTGGCTATTCCAAACTGATAGTCGTGAGTTAGGTGGCTTGAGCCTATCCGAAGAATTCCTGGCACTCAAAAAACGTCCGTCGGCTTTATGTATTGTGAATGACACACAAGCCGCCACCTGCGTGCATCAGCTTTTGCGCGCTGGCTTAAAAGTGCCAGAGGACGTTTCGATTATCAGTTTGGACGGCTTAGCGGCGTCGGAATTTGGCATGGTTCGATTAACCACTGTCACGCAGCCGGTTGCAGAAATGGCTGCCCAGGCCGTGAAGTTTATGCTGGAACGCCTGCGGCAAGATAATAGAGATGACCCGCGAAAGGTCATCTTCAGCGGCGAATTGGTGGTTCGTGAAAGCGTACTGCGGTTGTGATAGGCAATTAGTCAATTAAATGCGCATGTCATTTCGACCGGAAAAATTTGTCTCAACAAATTTTGAAGTGGAGAAATCTTGCCGTTTTGGCTTGAGTACTAACAGCAAGATTTCTGCACTCTGCCATGCGTGGATTCGCTTGTTCCTCGTTCCAGTACTCATGAACCTCTATATTATCTTCGTCATCCTGAGCGAAGCGAGGAACGAGCGAAGTCGAAGGATCCCCCATAATTTCGACGGACTACTGCGCCGAAATTATGGGGGATCCTTCAGGTCGCAGAGCTCCCTTCAGGATGACGTCGTTCTCATTCAAGACCTTTGCAAGCGAAGCTCGGCTGCACTCCTCGAAATGACACACTCCGTTATTCATCTAACAACGCCACGCCGTTATAAATTCCACTGGCGTGATCGTTTTTGGTCACTTGCACAGCGATGGTGTTTTGACCGGTTTTGATAGATTGCGTCACATCCAGCGAAAACGGCTCATCCCAGCCCACACCTTTATCTGTTAAAAGATGCTGTCCTACTTTTTGACCATTCACGTAAACCACCGCGTCGCCATCCACCGCGCCGAAGTATAAAAGTACTTTTCCTGTTGGCGCAGCTAATTTAAATTGTTTGCGATACCAGGCGATGCCGTGATAATTGGGAAATCCCTGCGCTTGCCAGGTATCAGTCGCGTCAATAGAATTCCATTTCGAGTCATCAAAAGTACTTACGCTGTAATCTGGAAGAAAACCACCATCTTGAGTATGAAATTTCCATCCTATGTCTAAGTTCAAAAGTACTTTTGCACCAGGACGTTTTTGCAATTCCATCAGCCGCGCCGCGTCAGGAGGAGATTGAGTCGTCAAGGTGACGCCGTTGGCATTATCAAATCCGATCACATCTAAGCCTTTAGGAATAAAGGCATACAGCGGCGATTCTTTTCCCTGCAAGTAAAGCGTGTCCTGCGCAATTTTCGCCGTTGCCATCACTGCGCCAGGAATCGAAAGCGTGTAATCCAATTTGGGAGAGACAAATCCCTGCGGCGTAATTCGCACCAGATACGACGAGTTGGCTTTGGCCGCAAAACTGATCTTTGCGCCGCTGTAAAATAATCCCTGTTGCATCAGTCGAAAATTATCGGCATTTTTCGGTTCGTAAACTCGATATCCAATAAAGGCGCTGCCCGAATCCACTTTACCGGCATTCAATGTAACCTCGCCAGCTTGCTTGGCATAGAGCCAGATATAACCGGCATTGGGAACTTTCGATGAAGAGCTGCCTTCCGGCGATTTCTCCAGACTTACTTTCGTCATCGTTTGGGATGGCTGATCCTGATACCACAATGTCGGGAAAAGATCGAAGGCGTTATCTTCGGTTTGCCGTGCATTGAATCCGTCAAACATCAAGTCCGCGATCTGCGCGCCACTGCGCTGCAACGGCGATTTGAAATCGTCAGAAAAATAACCGGCATTGCGCATGCGCCATTGCAAGACAACCATATTATCTTCAATCAATTGCAACCGCTGCTTTTGTAAATCTGTCATCGGCTGGCTTTTCGCCTTCAAGAATAGCGCTTCCATTTCTTTATAATGCGGCGCATACAATTGAGAGAAAAGCGGCTCACGCGCGTGGTAACTATAGTAGTCATACTTCTTATAAAAGTCCGCGAACCAACCATCCAGCTTCTGATAAAAATCTTCCATCACGGTGCCAGCCTGCGGCCCATAAGCGCGCATCAGCCATTCATGCTGCAAATCATTGGCATCCAATTTAGGGTTCCACAATAATTTCGCATCGATATAATTGGTCATGGCGGAATTAGTCCACGAAGTATTCCCATAGAAAAGCGTTCCCTTGATATGATTTTTCAGAAGACGCGGAAAGATGAAATTTAGAATTCCCGTCCCTGGCGGCGTCACGATTCCGCCGCTATACGGCCCCATAATCTCATTGGGCAAATCGTAATAGAACCAAGTGGGCGGAGCCACTTTGCCCCAGTCGTTCATCACGTAATCAAACTTCTGCCGAACATCATCACGATACAATTTATACCCATAATCAAACGATGGCGCGATGACGGGAATGAAGTTTTTCGGCAAGGTCATGTCGCCTTGCTTTGGCGGAAATAAATAATCCTGATAAAGATAACCCGCCAGTTTTCCTTGCGGATATTCTTTGGCGATGATAGTTGAAACGTCCCGATAGAACTTCAAAATCAACGGCGTAATAGATGGCGCGCCTGGCACGGATTCAGGGTCGAACATCGTGGATGGACTGGGATCATACAAGGCTTTGCTTTCCGGGCTTTCGCTGTAACCGCGACTGTCCGTGGGCGATAGCGAATAAGTGTTGAGACTTGGATCAGCCTTCAGCGCGGCGATGGCTTTTTCAGCGTAATACTTCACCAGTTCGGGATTGGTGGTTTCTAATTTATAGCGTCGACCTTCCGGTTTTACGCGCTTACCATCAATCATGGCAAACCAGTCAGGATGCTCTTTATATAAATCCGCAGGAACAGTTTCTTCCCAGTTGTGCTGGTGATTGACGCGAAAGGAATAACCCAACTTCTGATGATTCTGCCAATCTGCCACGGCGGGAATCGATTCTGTATATTTCTCCAACATTATCAAATTACGATAAACAAATTCCGGCTCTTCTTTGCGATTAAGATTGGGGATCATAAAAATACTGTTCACCCGCAAGTCCAATCCCAGCTTGCCCGGCATTAGCCAGCGAACGCCCAGATAATCTTCCAGAAATGTATAAACCCCGTTTGCCGTCCCGTTGCTCCAGCCGCCAACTTTGGTATATTGCGGCCCCACAACATCCGGCTGCGGCGTCATCTCGCCATAATACTTGCGCGATAAATTCACTTTGGCGGCAGTGTCCAAACCGATGATATACAAATTGCCATTCTTGGTCACAATCCGAAAACCACTGTCAGCAATTCCATCAGCCATAATCCCCGCTGCTTTGGCTTGCTGGGTAGCGCCCAGACTAATAATCGCGCCGCTTACCTTTTGGTCGTCCCGCTGAATCGGCAGTTTAGCGCCAGATGATTTCTCAATATCCCGTTGCATCTCCGCCGCAGCGTCAGTGACGGACGCTGGCGCTTTTGACGGCACGACAATAGTAAAAGTACTTTTACCGCCAAAGACGATTGTGACAGATGCTTTGGCGTCAACCGCACAAAGGGCAATAAGTAATAGGCTGAGCGGGAATAATAAAAATAGTCTCTTCATGTGTTTTCCTGTTTGGCGTAAAAGTACTTTTGAGGTTATTTGTGAAATCATCTTAAAGGCACACTTCGCTTTGATATGCCAGCTTTTGCAATTTGAGGATTTTCGTCTCGTCCTTGATGGTTGCTGGTGTGATAAAGTGATTCCATATCTCATGTGTGGTCTTATCCTATCATATGTGCTGCGATATTTTAAGGGAATGCAGAATCTTGTTCACCCACTCCGCTTGAATGTTCAAACTCCCTGAAAATGTCGCTACAATTAAAAAGACGGACAACATCTGAAGAGCTGACCTTATGTATTTGATCAAGAGTCGATGGACTAAAGTGTTTCTTTTAATCGCATTGCCGATTGCTTTGTTTCTAATCCTCAAGGAGCAATTATCACGGAGGGCGGTTACATTAATCAGCGGCGGAAAAGGTGTTTTGTCAATCGACTTTTCCCGCGATGGCAAAATATTAGCGAGTGGCGGATACGATGGCGTAGTCCGCTTCTGGAACGTGGAAAAGGTAAATTTATATAAAACGCTAAAACAACCTGGCTCTACTATCACGGCAGTTAGATTCTCGCCGGACGGCCAAGTCATTGCTTATGGAGTCGACTACTCAAAAGTCTTTTTGTACAATTTGAAACAGGATAAACCCATGCATAGTTTAAATGCGATGGGCGTATCTCTCTCTTTTTCACCTGATAGCAAAATGTTAGCAAGTGGAAGTATGGAATCACCAGCAACGCTCTGGCAAGTCTCCAGCGGCGAATTAAAGCTGTCGCTAAAGAGTTACAGTGCTGCTGCTTCGACTCTTGCTGTGATGTTTTCTCCAGATGGTACTTTGTTGGCGACCGCAGAATCTGATAGCAGAATTAAACTGCGAGATGCACGAACGGGGAAAATAAAGCGAACACTTAAGGGACATACAACTAACATTAATGGAGTCACTTTTTCTTCTGACAGCAAAATGTTGGCAAGTGGAAGTGATGATCTGACAGCCAAAATTTGGGACGTGGCAAGAGGAATAGTGATGCATAATATCCCAACTCAGAACCGGGTTAGCGCGGTGGCTTTCTCGCCCAATGATAAATTATTGGCCGGGGCTTCTGGTAATTCAATATATTTATGGAATGTAAGCACCGGCGAAGTAGAGCGAAAGTTGTCAGGGTTTAGTGGTAAGATAGAAACAATAGCCTTCTCACCGGATGGACGAACATTAGCAAGTGGCAGTGACAAGGGAACTATTCTGCTGTGGCGTATCAAATAAGAAGAGATTATCCTGTCGGTACAACAGATTGGTCGAGGGGCACCTGGCCTTTGATAAGGCGCACCGTTGGCTGTGGGTGCTTTCGTCCAATAACAGCAAAACTCTGGATGCCGTGTCAATCGATGATCCTTACGGCACTTCACGAAAGCCAATAACAAAAGTTAAATGATTAGGTTGTGTCTGCTTTGATAATCAGTTCGCTTTCCTCGTCGTTCCCTTAATTTGTTTTCGGCGGCGGGTGAGCCTGCCGTTCTGCAGTTTGCGCACAGCGTTCAACAGGTGCAAACTTAACAATCAGACATAAGATATAGAATTAAGAGCTAATTATGAATGATTTGAAGCCTGCATTCTTCCGCGTTGGGAGCATTTTGGCGGTGGTACTCATCGGCAGCATAGCACTTTGGTTCGTAGGCACCCGTTCTCAACGGTCTGATGTAAGCCGTTCCGTGGGCAATCGTTCTGTGAATAATACCACCGTGAGTGATACTTCTGATAATAGCGCCAAACTCAATCTGGCACTGGTCAATGCGGTTAAGAAACGGGATGCCACTCAAGTTCAATCGCTGCTATCTCGTGGAGCAGATCCAAACACACGTGACAACAGCGCGTATAATGACTGGCAAAAGCAAATGGCGGAACTGGTTACAGAGCAGGATGACGCTACGGGGAAATTGAAAACTCATAAGCGTGGCGAAGGAGCGCGACCTTATCTGGGCCCAACCGTGTTGATGATTGCGGTTTATCAAAGTGATAACGCTACCGTTCAAGTGCTAATTGACGCCGGAGCAGACCTAAACTCCAAAGGCGTGGATTATGGTGCAGCAAGTGCGGCGGCTACCGATTGGAATGTAGATTTGGAAAATCGAGTTACGCCCTTTATTGAAGCAGTACTCGGCGGAGAAGTGACGACCATGAGACTGCTACTCAAAAATGGCGCGAATGTGAACGGTCAAGATAGCGAAGGTTTGACAGCTTTGGATTGGGCGTACAATATGACTCCTACTTCTGAGCCTACGCCCCAATATAAGAAATTCCTGGATAAGATATTTCAGGTTCTCAAACAAGCCGGTGCAAAGCGTAGCCAAGACCTAAAGCCAAAGTGACATAAGCATCAGCAGCAGTAATTTTTCCTGCGATACAGTAAAAGTACTTTTACCCATTTATTTTTACATCGATATTCAGGATAGACAGGATAGGATTATCACAAAGCTGTTTAATCCTGACTATCCTGTTCATCAATGTAAAATTAAAAAAGTACTTTCGTGTGTTTCGGGGTTAATTAACGAACAACCACCGCATCTGGCACGGGCCACACGCCTGCGACATCGACACTTGTTTTACCGGATTGTATTGCCAGTTGCGTTGAACCGCCGCCGTCCAGATTGAGCGCTTGCTGGCAATGCAAGCCATCTTTTGCAGCCCAAAATTTTGCCCATCGACGCAGCGATAATTCACTGTCACAAACAGCGATAAGTACTTTCCCGTCAGCCGTGATGCCGATTCCGGTGCGGCGTCCCGATTGATCTTTCAGATCGGTGGAATGGCCGTCGACAACTAAACGCGGACCACATTGAATCGCTTCGGTCACCGTTGCTTGATTGACGTTTTTAAAGTCGCGTGTGTGAACGATACGCGCTTTTCCATTCTGCACGTAAAACACGCCCCAGTTGGCGTGGCGCAAATGAGATAATTCTTTTCCAGCCGATTGACGCAAGCCTAACGAATGATTGTTCTCATCAAAAAAGCCGCCGTTGACGGCAGCAATACTATCTGTGGATTGCCGCCATTCTTGGGCGGTTTTTGATTTCCCCGTTTCCACATGCAGACGGATTGGGTCAAACCGCAACACCACAACTTCAGCATCAGAATTCAAAAACCCCGCGCCTTTAATTTGTATCTTTCTCCATTCGATTCCGGGAGAAAGCGACTGCCAGGTGGCGGGTTTTGGTTTGAAGTAATTGGCGTAAATCCATGTGCCAATACCAGCCACGATTAATAATAAAAGTACTTTTTTTAGCATTCGGAAATTTCAGTAAGACGAAGAGCCGCGCGCGTGAGCAAGCGGAGTTTGATCAAAATAATAAGTATCGCCGCTTGCTTACGCGCGCGGTTTTTCCAGTGAAGCTTTTGCAGCATTCCACAAATCATCCCACTGCTTTGGTGATAACGATTCTAATTCTTGTCCCGATTCTGCGGCGCTCGTTTCCATGTACTGGAATCGCGATTTGAATCGTGTCACTGTATCGCGTAATGCCAGTTCCGGATCAATTTTATACCAACGCGCCACATTCACAACGGTGAACAATAAATCGCCAATTTCATCCGAGATGTTTTGCGTATCTCGCGCGGCGATTCCCTGTCGCAATTCGTCCAATTCTTCCTGAACCTTATCCAGTAATTCGGATTGCATCGGCCATTCAAAACCCGCTTTCACCGCTTTCTTGGAAACCTTATTCGCCAACATCAACGCCGGCAAGGTTCCAGCAACGCCATCCAGCCGCGATGTAAAAGTACTTTTATCGGTAGCTTTTTCTTCGCGCTTAATGGCATCCCAATTAGCCAGCACTTCTTCGGCAGTGTTCGCCTCGCGATCTCCAAAAACATGCGGATGACGACGCACTAATTTTTCATTGATTTGATGCAAGACATCGGCAATAGAAAATCTATTTTCTTCCGAAGCGATGCGCGCATGCATCACCGGCTGCAACATCACGTCACCCAATTCTTCACACAGGCTGGCATCGTCTTGAAGATCAATCGCCTCCAAAACCTCGCTGCTTTCTTCTATCAAATGTGCCCGCAAACTTTGATGCGTCTGCGCAATGTCCCACGGGCAACCATCGGGTGCGCGCAAGCAATCGACTATTTCCACCAGTCGCGCAAACTCATCGGAGGCGTTTAATTCGTTTTCTTTCACAAAAGTACTTTTACATGTTTTGCGGGAAAGGGGAAGTCGGGAGAGAGAAAGCAGGGTAATATAATCGATTGGAAGAGGGCGTTAGCCCCGCTGCTTTTAGGACTATTAATGAGCGGGGCTAACGCCCTCTTCCAATCAGCTTATTGCGGCTGCAAAAAGAACCAACGCGTCTGGCCACGTTGCATGGAGAGCTTGATGGTTTGTGTCGAAGGCGAAATTACTTTCCCCGATTCCATATCAGTGACTTTCGACGGATGTAATAAGTGCAGCGTTTTATCGCCATCCCAAAGCGCGTGAATGGTGATGAAATGTTGATTGGCAAAAACCGCATCGCCGGCATCGGCAGCCGTCCACGCGCCGCTGTATCGCGCTAAGGCATTGAGGAATTCATCGCTCAAACCCACGCCGCCTGCGAAGAAGACATTGCCCTTTTGCGCCGCGCCAATTTTGCCATCTTCATACCAGCCAATGGCTTGAGCAGTCGGATCGGTGACTTCCCAAATGGGGACTTTAGCTCCGTTATTTGCGATATAACTTTGTAACGTGAGGAAAGGATGTTTTTCCTTTCCAGAAACACTTGTTCCGGCTGGCGGTGTCGGGGTGATATTCATCGTCGCCGATTCGGATGCCTGGCGAACGGTGATGCCAGTCACTTTCGCGATGGCTTCGGATGCAGAAGCCGCGCCCACATTTTCTGGTTTAATAATGCCTGGCGCATGCACAAAACATAACGTCTTTCCGGCAGCTTTCAATTTTTGAATGGCGTTCCATTCATTAGGTTCAATATCCTGCGCATCCAGAAAGAGATAGGTTTTAAAATCAGGCAACTTCGCATTGTTCAAATCCGATTGCAGGAAAATCTGATATGGCACGCCTGCATGGTTCAATTCGCGAATCTGTTGGGTGATGCTGTTGTAACGAAAGGCGGTAGAACTGAACTTGAAATAGTCAAGCGTGCGCTCGGAAACAAACACCGCCAAGTCCGCTTGGGGCTGGCCTTTTGTGGATAGATCGCGCGTAAAGGCAGCTCGCGCTTCGGCGATGCCTTTCATGATTCCGGGATCAGCAAACCATCCGCCACTCATGTCATACCACCAGGTGCCTTGTCCAAAAGCCAGCATCATGCCGCTTTCGCGGCGCACCATGTTGTTGTGATCTGTCGCATTTTCAGCGCGCCCGACGCTGCGGTCATACGCGGCATTGACACTATCCGACAACCACGAACGATAATCTTGTTCAGAAACCCAGATGCGATCATGCAGCATCAAACTTCCCCAAATAGAATGAGCTTCCCCAACTTGCCCGGGCATCCGAATTCCGTAATCGGTGGGGCCGGATAGAAAATCAATGTCGGGCGATTGCAACATCTTGCCGGTGGCGAAATGACTATTCACGCCGGCAGCGCTGTCTTCCCAATAAGTACTTACCAGGTTTTGATTATGCGTTTCCTGCTTGATGACATGCGCGTAATCCTGAATCGTTTCAACAATGCCTTCGGAATAAAAGCGATTATAATCCGCAATGTCCTCATCGGTTTTCGCGCTAAAAAGGAAACCACTACTCAAACGTCGTTCGCCGCTGGGGATTACCGCATTCGCAAAAGTGACGTCAGTGCAATTCCAAGCATGTTGCAAATTCGCAACTGTTTGATATTTTTGACGCAACCAATTTTGAAAAGCGTGTTCGGAATCTGGGCTGTAATCGGCGAGATGATAATTTGCGGGAGATGGATCTGTTGTTCCTTGCTTATAGCCAGCCCAATTGAAAAACTGCCCGTCATTGCCGCCCGCGACATGATATCCGACAACCGCTTTTCCAGGCAAGGAGTTTTGCACGTGATGAATCAGTTGGCGCAGGGCTTCTTCCGTGTCGGTTCGCAAATCTTGCGAAACGTAAGAATGTCCCCAACGCTCCTGATAGCCAGCTGCGAGATGTTTCGGCTCGCGTCCCCAATCAATCGGATGCATGTTGACGACCGACTTCTCGCCGTTTTGATCGCGCACGATGGCCTTGGGATGTTCG
>ERZ778021.2383-NODE-2383-length-16890-cov-4.068607_pt1 | contig 16890 bp, 15 predicted proteins | sample MGYA00375751_ERZ778021 | MGnify/ENA primary metagenome ERZ778021 (study PRJEB29350, sample SAMN05389814) | bioreactor metagenome | isolation source: Thiocyanate stock bioreactor | place: South Africa: University of Cape Town | collected 2013-08-29 ... | reverse complement strand
GCGGCCGCTTCCCTTCCGCGAGCGCCGGGCGCGGCTGGAGACCTTCGCGGCAACGCTGAACCCGGACCGCTTCGACCTGTCGCCACTGGTGGAGTTTTCCGGATGGCGGCGGCTGGAGGCCTCGCGCGCGGCACCGCCCCACCCCATCATCGAGGGCGTGATGCTGAAACGCTGGGATTCGCCCTATCTCGCCGGCCGGCCGAAGGGGCCGTGGTTCAAGTGGAAGCGCGACCCGCACACGATCGACGCCGTGCTGATGTATGCCCAGCGCGGCCACGGCAAGCGCTCGTCCTTCTATTCCGACTACACGTTCGGGGTCTGGGCCGGCCCGGAGGGCGCAGAAGAGCTGGTGCCGGTGGGCAAGGCCTATTTCGGCTTCACCGACGAGGAACTGCGCCAGATCGACAAATATGTGCGCGACAACACGATCGAGCGCTTCGGCCCGGTGCGCTCGGTGCGCGCCGACCGGCGCAACGGGCTGGTGCTGGAGGTGGCCTTCGAGGGGCTGAACCGCTCGGCCCGCCACAAGTCCGGCGTGGCCATGCGCTTTCCGCGCATTTCGCGGCTGCGCTGGGACAAGCCCGCGGCGGAGGCCGACCGCATCTATACGTTGAAGGCGCTGCTCGACCGCTGAGCCGGTCCCGGCCGCCGCCTGCGCCTATTCGGCCACCGACACGCGGATGGCGTAGATGTCCACCGACTTGCCCTGCCGGTCGAAGTCGGAATTGATGGCGATGGTGCCGGCCGCGCCCGGCCGCTTGTCCGGGAACTCGGCCTCGAACAGGTATTCGTTGCGTTCGTGGCCGACCGCATAGCGCTTGCGGCCGCAGTCGCCGAGCTCGCCGAAATTGCAGGACACCGACATCTGCGTGTCCTTGCCCTCCTCGGCCTGGACGGCCTCCGCCAAGTCCTTGAACTCCTCGGCGCGGGCGACGATGTCGAACACCACGTGCTTGCCGACCAGTCGGTCCAGTATGCCCTGGCCGACGTCGAAGCTGATGGCCGAGCCGGTGCCGCCCGAGCGGATGCGCAGGAAGGCGCCGCTGTCGTCCTGCATCGCCTCGGCCCTGGCGTCGGAAGGCGCGCTCACCAGCGTCGGGTCGGCCGGCGAGAACACCTCGATCCAGTCGCGCCCCTGATCGGCATCGCCGGGCCTGCGCGGCGCGGCGGCGTCAGTTTCGGGCACATAGTCGTCGTCCTCCACGGTGGGCGTCGGCGCGGGCGGCTGGCCCAGCTCCTCCTCCATCGTCTTGAACAGCCCGGTCTGCGGGATCCACCACAGGGCCATGCCGATGACGGCAATGACGGTGATGCCGAAGAAGATGGCCGTCAGCGGCAGCCGCCGGCCGCGCGTGCGCCGCTCGTCGCGATCCGGCGCGACCTCGTCGGCAACCGGGGCGCCCATGTCGGGCGGCAGACGATCCGGCATGATGTCGGGCACCACCGGCAGCACGCCGGATGCCTGCGAAAGCTCGGCGGCGGGCGGCCGTTCCCCGTCCAGGGTCGGCATCGGCGCCGCCTGCGACGGCGCGGCCGGGGCACCAGGCTCGACGGCCAGCGGCTCCTCGTAGGGCGATTCGGCCGGCGGAGCAGCCGCGACGGCCGGCAAGAACTCCGATTCGATCTCGGCGATCTTGGCCTGCATGGCCTTGCGGCGCTTGATGGCCACTTCCACGGTGATGCCGGGATTGGCCAGCAATGCGCGGTCCAGCGCGGCGAAAGCCGAGCGGTAGACCTTCTCGCGAAAGGCGCGATCGTCTGCGTCGCCCTTCTCGAAAGCGTTGCGGATCGCTTTTTCGATCGCGTCCAAGCGGAGCTTCCTTTTTGCGCGCGGTCACTTCGCATGATGGTTAGCCGCAGCCACGCCGTCAATCAACGGGGCGCCGGTTCCATTCGGCGAGATGCACCCCCACAGGCGGCGCCGTCCACGCAAATCGTGAACAGCCATCTTGAATTCGCGCGAGCTTGCGTCTATCACCGCCAAATTCTGGCTGTAAACGCCGGCCGGCCGCTTTAGCTCAGTTGGTAGAGCACATCATTCGTAATGATGGGGTCGCGTGTTCGAGTCACGCAAGCGGCACCAGCTTTCCCTTATGGAAATCAAGTAGTTGAAAAGGGCACCTAGTCGGCGCCCAGCCTCGCTTTGGTCCGGGGCACCTCAGGGGGCGCTCCGGGGAACTATTTGGGAAGGTGGTCGGACATGAACGCGTCTAACCCCCACTATGCCACATCCCAGACGCAGGATTTCGAGCAGCCCATGCTGCGCCGCATGACGTCGAAGGTCAAACCCTCTGCCCGCAACTCGTCAATATGGGCCATCGACAGCAAGACGGCGCCCCGGTCGATCAACGCCGCGGCGGATGAGCCGGCCCATGGCCGAAAGATTTGTGCAGATCGCCGCTACCGGTACGGCTGCGATTGCAACTTTGCTCGCCCATGCATCCATGGCGACCTGGAATGGACCGCCGGCGACGAGTTGGCTAGCTTGAGGAGTCACGAACGGCAAGATTCTCATCGCGGAGGCGCCTTTGCGTGGTTTGGATTTCAGCTCCTGGCAAAGCGTTCTCGTCACGCTTATCGGACTGGCGCTGTTCACGCTCATCAGCATCGGAATTCGCCTCCTGATGATGATGACGATCCAGCAGCGCCGCGAGCGCATGAACAGGCAGATCAACGAGCGCCTGCGAGTCCTGATCGCGGCTTACAAAACACTGGGAGGCTCCTTTACGGGCGATCTGTCTGTCGACCCAACCCACCTGCGCGATCTGAAGCGGCGTCCCCAGCCCGCCGAAGACCCGGATAACGGGCTGGAGTTGTCAGACAGCGGCACCACCGGATCGGAGCGGACCAGACGGATCCGAGATGCTGTCGAAGCGGCCCTCTCGGACATTCTCCTCCTCGGAACCGAGGCGCAGGTTCGATTGGCCGAACGCGCGATACAAGAGCTCATTGCCGGGCGGCCGGTTCACACCCACGAACTCGTCGTCTCGCTGCGCGATTTCATTCGCGAGGCTTTGAGCCTCGACCCCATTCCGCCCGACGTCCAGATACCCATGCAGGGACCCACCCGCCCCTCGACGAGCGGAAGCCGGGGAAAAGGCGATCGTGAAGGTGGCGGCACTGCTGGCCGCGGCGGCGGCGGAAGTGGCGGCATGGGCATGGGCGGAATGGGTGGCGGCATGGGCATGGGTGGAATGGGTGGCGGCACGTTCGACACCGGTGACGCTCATTCTCAGACCTGATGAAACTCGCGCCTATCGCCAGGCGGACGCGCAGGACTTGCCAAGGCCCGGCTTCGAATGTGCAATGCCAGACGGAAGCGGCTCGGGCCAGGGAGCCCGAATGTAGGAAGAGCCAGCGCTTGATGCGAACGCCGACCGTCCAGACAGCGAGTTTCGCCATCCTTGTCGTCATCGTGACGGCGGCGTTCGCCTGGCTGATGCTGCCCTTTTACGGCGCCGTGCTCTGGGCCGTCATTCTCGCGCTTCTGTTCAATCCGCTGCAGCGTCGGCTTGCAGCTTCACTCGGCGGCCACGACAGCATCGCGGCAGGCTTCAGCGTGCTCGCATGCGTCTGCATCGTCGTCATACCCGGTTCCGTCGTCCTTGCCGCTCTCGCACAGGAAGCCACCGACCTCTACTACCGGATCAGCATGCGCGAGTTCGATCTCACCCAGGTTTTGGGGCAGATACGCTCCGCCTTGCCTTCCTTCGTAATCGAAATGTTTTCCGCCTTGAACCTGGGCACCTTCGAGGAGATCCAGGCCCGTATCACGTCGCTGCTGGGCCAGGCCGCGCAGGTGGTCGCCACGAAAGCCGTCAGCATAGGGCAAGGGACGGCGCAGTTCTTCATCAGCCTCGGCGTGATGCTCTATGTCCTCTTCTTCCTGTTTCGCGACGGGGTCGCACTCGCGACGACGATCCGCAAAGCAAGTCCGCTCAGCGAACACCATACCGATTACATCCTCGGCAAGTTCTCCGACGTCGTGAAGGCGACCGTGAAGGGCAACGTCATCATCGCCGTCATCCAAGGCACGATCGGCGGTGTCGCATTCTGGCTGCTGGGCATCGACGCGGCACTGCTCTGGGGCGTGCTCATGACCGTCTTGTCCCTGCTGCCTGCTGTTGGCGCTTTCCTGGTCTGGGGGCCTGCTGCCGGCTATCTCCTGCTATCGGGCCAGTATCTGCAGGGGGCTATTCTGGTCGTAATAGGCGTGTTCGTCATCAGCCTTATCGACAACCTCCTGCGGCCGCCGCTGGTCGGCAAGGGAACCCGGCTGCCGGACTATATGGTTCTGGTCTCCACGCTCGGCGGCATCGCCCTGTTCGGCGTCAACGGCTTTGTCATAGGTCCCCTGATCGCCGCGCTGTTCGTCGCCGTCTGGTCATTGTTCGCCCATGACCGTATGCGGTCCCGGAATTCCCGTGACGAGACGAGCGGATAGTCAAAGGAGAAACCGGACGCCTCGCGCAAGCGGTACAGGGCGACAGCCGCGGCCGCCGCCTGGCAGCACCGGTGTCCCATCAGTACATCATCGCGAGCCGCCTGAAGAAGGCGATGCATTGCTGGTCGAGCGCATCGTCCACCGGTTCGGGCTGCGACGACATCTTGACGATGACGACCTCGCGCTTCGGCTCCACGAAGAGCCACTGGCCGTGGATGCCGATCCCGCAATAGGCGCCGTCGCCCGCCTGGTACCATTTGTTGCGATAGCGCCCCTCGGGAAACAGGAAGGCCATGGTGCCGCGCCGCCAGGCAGCGGCATCGCCGCCCGTCGCCGAAGTGTCGCGCACCCACGCTTCCGGAACGAGGCGCCGTCCGTTCGCCATGCCGTCCTGGCGCATCATCTCGCCGACGCGGGCAAGGTCGCGCGCGGTGGCCGAGATGCCGCCTGCGGCGCGCGCCGTGCCTTCCATGTCCACCGTCACCGACGCGTCGGCGTATGCGCCGAGCGGCCGCCACAGCTTCTCGCCCATCAACTCGGCGAAGCGACGCCCGCCGGCCCGCTCGACGACGATGCCGAGCAGGTCGGAATTAGGCGAGCGGTAGCGAAAGATCTCGCCATGCGGCCCGTCGAGCCGCGGCAGGGTGGCGAGGAAGCCAAGCAGGCTCTCGCTGCCGCCGCCGGGATTCCACAGCGTGGCCTTGCGGTAGCGGCCATAGGGGCTGTCGGGGTCGAGGTAGCTTTCCTCGATGTCGACGGCCACCGTCATGTCGAGCACATGCCTCAGCCTGGCGTCTTCATAGGCTGACCCCTTGACCTCGGGGACATATTGCGTCACCGGCGCATCCGGATCGAGCACACCCTCGCCTTCCAGTATTCCGGCCAGGACCGCGGTAAGCGACTTGCTGATCGAAAAGATGATGTGCCGGGCGCCGAAATCCATATGCGGTGCCGACCAGTCGGCGACGAACCGGCCGCCCTTCATCACCGTCAGCGCATCGGCATGCGAGCGCTCGAGAAAGGCCTCGACCGTTTCGGCACCGGTTCCGGCCGGCTGCCGCAGCAGGTCGTCGCTGGCCTCTGCCGTCTCGACAGCCGCCGGGGTCGATGCTGGTATGCAGGCGCTCGGCACCAGTTCGCCGACGTTCTGGAAGGCCCAACGGCTGTAAGGAGCCGTGCGCCAGTCGGCGAGGGTCACGTCCCTGCGAGCAAAGCCGAACTTCTGCTCGAACGCGGTCGGGCCGGTCATTTCGGATCCTTTCGTGGCAAGCGGCCGTCAGGCAAAAGCGGTATCGATCGCCATCGAACCTGTATGGATTGCCCGGGGCCCGTCGCAATCATCACGATGAAGTCGCAGGAGGCGGCACCGGCCGCCTCCCGCTCCGCTGTCGCGATGCGGCTATTTCTGAAGCTCGGTCCAGATCCGCGTGTAGAGCTGCTGGACCTCCGGCGCGCATGTGGCAAGGAACTCGCCGGCTTTCTCGAATTCCGGCGGCACGACCAGTTCCGGCGCGCTCTGCATCTCCGGCGGCATGAACTGCATGGAGCCCTTGATGCCGTTGGCGTACTTGGCGAAGGCCGAAATCATGGCCGCGTTTTCCGGCTCCATGATGAAGTTCATGAACAGCTTCGCGTTCTCGACGTTCTTGGCGTCCTTCAGGATGGCCACGCTGTCCATGAAGTAGGGAAAGCCTTCCTTCGGATAGCCGAACTTGATGTCCGGATTCTTCGCGCGCGAGCGCATGATCGCGCCGTTCCAGTAGTAGACGGCTGCGTAGTCACCGGCCGGCAGCTTCTCGGTGACGCTGTAGTCCATCGCCAGCCATTTCGGCTTGGCCTCGACCAGCTTGTCGCGCACCTTCTTGAGCAGTTCCTTGTCGTCCGTGCACCAGTCGCCGCCGAGATACTTGATGGTGGCGAACAGCACGTCGTTCATTTCCGGCGCGACATTGATCTTGCCCACCAGTTCGGCCGGCGGGTCGAGCCAGATCGCGGAGGTGTTGATGTCGCCGCCATAGACCTTGGTGTTGACGCCGACGCCGGTCAGGCCCCACTGCCACGGAACGGTGTAGTGACGCCCCTCGTCCCACGGCACGTTGACCCAGCGCTCGTCGACGTTCTTGAAGTTTTCCATCTGGTCGGGACGGGCTTCCAGCAGGAGGCCTTCCTTCACCCAGATCTGCACGTAGTTGGCCGACGGCACGACGATGTCGAAGCCATGGCCGCCGGCGCGCACCTTCGCCAGCGCCGTGTCGTTGGAATCGTAGTCGGTGATCGTGACCTTGATCTTGTAGGTGTCCTCGAACTTCTTGATCATCTCGGGGCTGGTGTAGTCGCCCCAGTTGAAGATGTTGAGCTCGCCTTCCGCCGCTGCGCTTCCCGCGAAGGCCAGCAGTGCGATGGCCGCCGTCGCGGCCTTGGTCTTCCACTTCATTTGCGTTCTCCCGTTTGCGTTGCGATTGTCATGGCTTGCGTCGGTTGACGAAGAAGAAAACTGTGACCAGCAGGACCGACAGGACCAGGAACACCGTGGCGATGGCATTGATCTCGGGGCTGGTTTCGCGCCGCAACTGGCCGAGCATGTAGGTCGGCAGCGTGTCCTGCCCTCCGGACTTGACGAATTCGGTGATCACCACGTCGTCGAGCGAAATGACGAAGGCCAGCATGAAGCCGGCGACGATGGCGGGCCGCAGCAGAGGCAGGGTCACGTGGCGGAACGTCTTCCACGGGGTGGCGTAGAGATCGGCGGCCGCGCGTTCCAGCGTCAGATCCATGCCTTCCAGCCGGGCGCGGATCGGCAGATAGGCGAAGGGAATGCAGAAGGCCGTGTGGGCCATGACGAGGTAGCCGAGACCGGTATAGCCGGTCCACACCTTGATGCGCGAAAAGACGATCAGCAAGGCGACGGCGGTGACGATCTCGGGCACCATCAGCGGTTGGTTGATGAAGGCGTATTTGAAGGTGAGGCCCGGATAGGGCGGCGTGCGCGTCGTCGCCAGCGCGGCCATGGTGGCCGCGATCGTCGCCAGAGTGGCGGCCCAGATCGCGAGCACGAGCGAGCGGATCGCGGCATCCTGCACGGTGGAATTCTGCCACGCCGACACGAACCAGCGCAGCGAGAAGCCGCCCCACCGCGACAGCGATTCCGCGCCGTTGAAGGAATAGACGACGAGGGCCGCGATCGGCAGATACAGGCCGAAGAAGGTCAGCAGCGCGATGAAGCCGAAGCCGGGTTGCGCGCGGATGTCGAAAGTGCGCCTCACCCTACCCATGGCCGGCCTCCGAGCGGGAAACGTTGCGCACGTAGAACAGCAGCGCGATCATGACCAGCGCCATCAGCGTGATGGATATGGCCGCGCCGAGCGGCCAATTGCGGCCGGAACCGAACTGCAGCTCGATCAGGTTGCCGAGCATCATGTTCTTGCCGCCGCCGAGCACGCGCGGGATGACATAGGCGCCAAGCGAGGGAATGAAAACGAGGATTGAGCCGGCGATGACGCCCGGCTTGACCAGCGGCAGGATGATGCGCCGCAGCACCTGCCAGCGCGACGCATAGAGGTCGTAGCCCGCCTCGACCAGCCGGAAGTCGAGCTTCTCCATGCTGGCATAGAGCGGCAGCACCATCAGCGGCAGATAGACATAGATCATGCCCAGCATGATCGCGGTGTCCGTATTCATGATCTGTATCGGCCGGTCGAGGATGCCGAGCGAGATGAGCGCGGTATTGATCAGTCCTTCGTTGCGGATCACCTGCTGCATCGCGAAGGTGCGGATGAGCAGGTTGGTCCAGAACGGGATGGTGACCAGGAAAATCCAGACGTCGCGCGCCTGGGGCGGCCGCGTGGCGATGAAATAGGCCGTGGGGAACCCGAAGATCAGCGTCAGAACGGTGGTGTAGAAGGACAGGCTGATGGAGCGCCAGAGGATGGTCAGGTGTGCGTCGGCCAGCCCCAGCGTGTCGTCGAATATGTCGCGCTGGAACAGGACCGAAGTCCAGCCGTCGAGCGAGAAGGTGCCGAACTTCACGTCGCCATAGTCACCCTTGACCATGAACGAGTAGGCCAGCATGACGAAGAGCGGGCCGATCGCCGCCACGAAGATGATGACGAGCGCGGGCGCCGAGAGCAGCCAGCGGTCGCGGATGTCCCTGCGGTCGGCGGCGCGGGCGATTTCCTCGGCGCTGGCCATCGTCAATCCTTCAGCACCTGGGCGGCGTCCATGCCGAGGAGCACGCCGACGCGGCTGCCCTGGGCGAAGTCCTCGCCCACGCCGCCGCGGCTGTTCTGCCGCCGCACGATGAAGGTGCTGCCGTCGTCGAGCCTGAGATGGAAATGCGTATCCGTGCCGAGATAGACGACGTTCTCGACCGTGCCGTGCAAGGCGGCGCCGGAATCGTCAGGCCCGATCTGCGCATGCTCGGGCCGCACCACGATGGTGGCGCTGCCCGAAGGCGAGAACCCGTCCGGCAGCGAAGCCGGGATCTCCGTCCCCGACGCCAGCCGCACCGTCGCGCGGCCGGCAGAGGCCCCGGTCACCTCGGCCTTGAGGAAATTGCTCTCGCCGATGAAGTCGGCGACGAAGCGCTGGGCGGGACGGTCGTAGATCTCGCGCGGCGCGCCGACCTGGAGGATGCGGCCGGCCGACATCACTGCGATGCGGTCCGACATGGTGAGCGCCTCCTCCTGGTCGTGGGTGACGAAGATGAAGGTGATGCCGGTCTCGCCCTGCAGCCGCTTCAGCTCGATCTGCATGTCCTTGCGCAGCTTGTAGTCCAGCGCAGACAGCGGCTCGTCCAGCAGCAGCACCTTCGGCTGCGGCGCCAGCGCGCGTGCCAGCGCCACGCGCTGCTGCTGGCCGCCGGAGATCTGGCTGGTGCGTCGGCCGGCAAGCTGCTCCATACGCACCAGCCTCAGCATCTCGGCCACGCGCGCCTTCACCTCGTCCTTCGGCTTGCCCAGCATCTCCAGGCCGAAAGCGATGTTGCCGGCCACCGTCATATGCGGGAACAGCGCATAGGACTGGAAAACCGTGTTGACCGGACGCTTGAACGGCGGCAGCGGCGCGATGTCCTGGCCGTGCAGCAGGATCGCCCCGGCGCTCGGATAGTCGAAGCCGGCGATCAGCCGCAGGAGCGTGGTCTTGCCGCAGCCCGAGGGGCCCAGAAGGGTGAAGAACTCGTTTTCGCGGATCGACACCGAAACCGTGTCCAGCGCCACCACCGCGTGCTCCCCTGCTCCGAACACCTTCCGCACGTCGCGGACCTCGATGGCATTCCTCTGCGGCTGCTCGGGCACGCTCCACCCCGTTGCTTTGAGCCCGCTTCTTCCGGCAGGTCCCGTTCCCGTCAAAGATTGTCACCACAGCGCTTGAGCCTTGGCAACCGGGCATTTGCCCGACAATTCAAAAACCGACCCCCGCCTGATCGGCCCCGACAGATGGCGCCGCAGATCGTGGCGGCCGTCCGCGCCTTTTCGGGCGCTTCAGGCTGGCAGGGATTGCCGTCCATGTTCCGGATGCCGGCGATGCCACGCTTCGCGCACCAAGCGAGTTCGCGCCGCAGGGCGCCATACCCGGCCTATTCGCCATCGCCTCGGCCCTGGAGCCGGCCGCGTCCCTCGTCGGGACGCAGCCGTCGGTGACAATCAGGTCGGCGCTGCGGTCTGTCATCGCGACTCCGGCTCGGCGGCGGCTGCCTCCGAAAATTCCTCAAGACAGCCTCCTCGAAAAATGCGACTATTTATTCGCATTTGTCAACAAGCGGAATCCACCGATGGACAACGGGCAGCGTGCCCGATCGACGGCGAGGAAGGCGGCCACCGGCTCCCGGACGACCGAGAAGCGGTCCGCCGGGCGTAGCCGCAAGGATGCGGCGGCGGCGATGTCGCCGCGCAAGAAGCCGCGGCAGCAGCGGTCCAGCAAGGTCGTGGACAGGATTCTCGACGCGGCCCTTACCCTGACCCGCGAGCAGGGGACCAAGACGCCGACGACGCTCGCCATCGCCCGGCACGCCGGCTTGTCCGTCGGTTCGATCTATCAATACTATCCCAACAAGGAAGCCATCCTCCTGGATCTCGCCCGGCGTTGGCTGGCGGCCTTCCCCAAGGTCATAGCCAAGCGCATCGATGCTCCGCGGCCGGCCAGCCGCGCCGAATTCCAGCGCGAGGTGCGTGAACTCTTCATCGATACCTCTAGGCTCTATCTGGAGAACGCCAGCCTCATGCCGGTCATCGAGGCCATGTCCGGCAATGTCGACCTCAGGCCCATCCAGGTAGAGTACGACGAGCAGATCATCGCCCTCTACGCAGCGTGGCTGAAGCATGTGAACCCGGCCCTCCAGGATGAAGTCGCCAGCCGGCTCGGCGAGGTGATGATGGAGGTCGGGCATGTCTGCCGGCTGGTAGGCCTGAGGAAGAGCCGCAGGATGTTCGACCTCATCGAGGATGACGTCGAAACCATGTGGCTGGCGCTGGTAATTCCCTATCTCGATCTCGGCTAACCCAGGAAGGATTGCATGAAGACCGTCTTTTCCCCGCTGCATGCCGGCCATTCCGGCACCATGGAACTGATCTCCGGCGCGATCGTGCCGGGGTTCGAGAAGCCGTCCCGCGCGGAGATCATCCGCGCCCGCGTGGAAAGCGAGAAACTGGGGCCGATCCTGCCGCCAGCGGCCCATGACCTCGCCGCCGCCAAGCGTGTCCACCGCGCCGACTACATCGACTTCCTGCCGACGGTCTATCCGGAATGGGAGGCCTCGGGCCGGACCGGCTCGGCCATCCCCTTCACCTGGCCGACGCGCGGCCTGCGGGGCGACGTCAGGCCGCAGACGATCGACGCCCTGCTCGGCTTCTATTCCTTCGACGGCGGTGCGCCCTTCGTCAAAGGCACGTGGGAGGCGATTAAATCCTCCTACGAGGTGGCGCTGACGGCCGCCGCGCTTGTCAAGGACGGCGAGCGGACCGCCTTCGCGCTCTGCCGCCCGCCGGGCCATCACGCCGGCGACGCCTTCATGGGCGGCTATTGCTATATCAACAACGCCGCCGTGGTGGCACAGTGGTATCGTGACCAGGGCGCCGCGCGGGTTTCGATCCTCGACGTCGACTATCATCACGGCAACGGCACGCAGCAGATCTTCTATGCCCGCGGCGACGTGCAGGTTCTCAACCTGCACGGCGACCCGATGACCGAATATCCCTTCTTCCTCGGCCATGCCGATGAGAAAGGCGAAGGGGCCGGCGAGGGCTTCAACCTCAACTACCCGATGCCGTTCGGCACCAGTTTCGAGACATGGAACGCCGCGCTTGAAGATGCCTGCAGCAAGCTCGCGGCCTACAGGCCGGACGTGGTCGTCGTCTCGCTCGGGGTCGACACGTTCGAGAAGGACCCGATCAGCCAGTTCAAGCTGAAGAGCGAAGACTACCCCAGGATCGGCCGCCGCATCGCCGCGCTCGGCCTGCCGACATTGTTCGTGATGGAGGGCGGCTATGCGGTCGAGGAAATCGGCATCAACGCGGTCGGTGTGCTGACCGGCTTCGAGGACGCCGTTCGCGGCTGAACCGGGGCAGCGTGCGTTCCTCGCCCGAAGGCGGTGCCGCCGGCCAGGAATCCGGCGGCCCGTTCTCGTGCATGGCAATCCAGTTTATGTTTTCATACGACCGCGAAAGGCGCTAGGGGCTCACTTCCCGGCCTTGGCCACAGGGCCGGGAGATACCTGAAGGAGGCCGGTCCGATGGCGGGAAAGGAAGCAGGTTCCGCGTCTGGGCTGATCGATGCGAGGATCAGCGAACTGGGCGATTGGCGAGGCCAGATGCTGGCCCGGCTGCGGGCTATCATCCGGCAGGCCGATCCCGAGGTGGTCGAGGAGTGGAAGTGGAGAGGCGTTCCGGTGTGGTCGCACGCCGGAATAATCTGCACCGGCGAGACCTACAGGAAGGTCGTGAAGATGACCTTCGCCAAGGGTGCCTCGCTGGACGATCCTTCCGGTCTCTTCAACTCCAGCCTCGAGGGCAACACCCGGCGTGCCATCGACTTCCACGAAGGCGACGAGGTCGACGAAGAGGCGCTGAGGGCGCTCATCCGCGCCGCCGTGGCGCTGAACCTGCACAGGTAGAGCAATTCCAGGAAAAGTGTGAAACGGTTTTCCGTCCGGAATTGCGTAGAAACAAAAAAGATAGATCGTTTCGACGTTTCCGTGAAACGATCTAGAGCCACCAAGCCCCGCAGGGGATCTGAAAGAGCGGCGGTGCCGGCCTCGCAACCGCATTGATGCGCGAGTGGCAACCGTTTAGGGATCGTCCAGGTCGACATACAGGCAAGGGCTTGACGGCATGCTCGGTTTCCTCGCCCTGCTTGCGCAGGGCATAATCTTCTTCACCGTGATGGGGACCATCTTCCGGGCCAGGCGCCAGATCGGGCTCGGGGTGTTCTTCTGCCTTCTCGGCACGATGCATTTCCTGGAGACCTATCTGGCGGCGACGTTCTTCATCGCCCTGCCCTTCGGCCTGGTCTCGCCCGGGTCCACCGTGATGTTCGCCGGCAAGCTCGCCTTCTTCCTGCTGCTCTACATCAAGGAAGACGCCGAGGTGATGCGCCAGCCGATCTACGGCCTTCTGGCCGGCAACGTGCTGATGATCGCGCTGGGGCTCATACTGCGCATCTACAGCGACCCGGCAAGCCTGCCCGGCTACAATCCGGACCTCCGCTTCGTCGACCAGATGGGCCTGCTCATGGTCTGGGGCACCGTCCTGCTTTTCGTCGACCTGATCGGCCTGGTGATCCTCTACGAAAGGCTGGGGAAGATGGTGACGAACACCGTTCCCGGCCGGATTTTCATCAGCCTGGCGCTGGTGCTGACCTTCGACCAGGCCTTCTTCTACGCCGGCCTGCACCTGCTGGCGGGCGTGCCAGTGACCGCATTCTACGGCGGATGGATCGCAAAGGGGGCCGCGGCCGCCTTCTTCAGCCTCGCGCTCACCATCTATCTTCGCCTCTTCGAGCGCGAGCCGCTTCCCGTGCGCTCTCGCGGCGCCGCCGATGTCTTCGACCGCCTCACCTACCGGCATCGCTACGAAAAGCTGGCCGAACGCGTCGGCAAGGACGCGCTGACGGGGCTTCAGGACCGGGGGCAATTCGACGTGAAGGGGCCATCGATGCTCGATGCCGCTTCACGATCCGGCGAACCGCTCAGCCTGATGATGATCGACATCGACCACTTCAAGGCGATCAACGACAGCCACGGCCATATCGTGGGGGACGAGGTCATCCTCAAGGTGGTGGAGACGATCTCGGCCTGCAAGCGCGAGGCCGACGAACTGTTCCGCTATGGCGGAGAGGAATTTGCGCTGCTGTGCCCCCAGACGTCTCCGGGCGCGATGGCCCTGGCCGAGCGCATCCGGGTCGCGGTGTCCGAAAGCCGCCATGCCGGGCTGGAGCGGCCGGTCACGGTCAGCATCGGCATAGCCATCTTCCCCGGCCATGCGGCAACATTCCGGGAATTGCTGCAGGCGGCCGACAACGCCCTTTACCGGGCGAAGGAGCTGGGCAGGAACAGGATCGTCGGCGCGGAGCCGGCCGGCTCAGACGCACAGTAAGCGCCGGGTCAGGAAATCCTGGCCAGCAGCCTCACCAGCGTGGAAGCCTCGCGCGGGCTGAGCGGTGCCAAGGTCTCGCGGCTGATCGCGCGGGCGGGCGCGAACAGCCGCTCCACCACGGCCCGGCCCTCGGCCGTCAGGCTGACCAGCAGCCGGCGCCGATCGGCCTCGTGGCGGCCGATCCCGACCAACCCGCGCGCCTTGAGGCGGTCGATCACGCCCTTCACCGTCGCGGCGTCCATGGCCACCAGATTGCCGAGCTGGTTCTGCGAGGTATCGCCCACCTCATGCAGCTTGGCCAGCACGGCGAATTGCGGCGGCGTCAGGTCGGAAATGCGGGCGGCGAAGATGGCGAGGTGGCGCTGGTTGGCCTTGCGCAGCAGAAAGCCGACCTGATCCTGCAAATGGTAGGCGCCTTCCGGCTCCTCCACATCGGCAAGTGTCAGCAGGCCCTCCTTCCCGCTCATCGCTGGCCGTCCCAGACCTTGATGTCCGCCACGGCAAGGCCGCCCATGCGGTCGTGGATGCGCGGGCCGCAGCTCATGGCCAGGCAGAACAGGATCTCGTCCGGGCGCGGACCGTCGCTCAGCCCCACCTCGAAGGCGTCGAAATGGCTGCGCACATAGGCGGCGTTGATATGGCCCAGCGGCACGTCGAGACGCGAGCCGAAGGCGCCGACCTTCATGGCCGAAGGCACGATGGCCTTGGCCTGGCCCAGCCGCTCGCGCATGGCATAGCCGCCCGGCACGTGCCACAGCGCGCCGTGCTCGACCTCGCCGGCGGTGCCGACTATGGCGCCCTTGCCGTAGCCGTCGATCTGCGCCGCGTCGCCGCCGAGGGCGGCGATCAGCCGGTCGGTCAGCGCGAGGCCCAGCGGCTTCAGGTCCTCCATGGCGGTCTGCAGGTCCTCGACATAGCGGCCGGCAAACGGATTTGCCACAACGGCCAGCGCCGCCGCCCGCCGGCGCGGCCGGCCAGGGGCCGGACCGCCGTCGTGGAATATCTCCTCGGTGACGACGGCGATCTTGCGGACGGGAAATTCAGGCATGGGTGGTTTCCTCGATGGTGTTTTCAGGGAAAATAGCGTGCAAGCACGGCAGCGCTCGCGGAGCGGACGAGGCGGCGCCGGGAAAGGCGAGGTCGCCGCAGACCCGGCCCCGGCCGTTCAGGAACAGCGCCGCCGCCCGGATCAGCCCGCGATGCCGGAAATGACTCGCCACGGAAAGCCCGCCAGCCAGCGCCGCGTCCACCTCTGCGGCGTCGAGCCGGCCGACCCCGATGGTGACGAGGCGCGGGCCCAGATCCGTGTCCGGCGCCAGTTCGCAGGCCGGCTGCCTTTCGACCGCCGCGTGGCCGGGCAGGTCGACGGCGTTGGCGATGAGGGTCGCAGCGGCGTCGGCTTCCGCGCCGGTGCGGGCGAGCACGGTGACCGCATCGGCGATGCCGAGCGAGAAGGAGCGCCCGCGCCAGCCGCTGGTGGCGACGCCGCGCACGGGATCGCCGGCACGGATCGCGATGCGGTCGGCGAAGCCGTGTCCGGTGCCGGCCACAGCCAGGGTGATCGACATGTCCGGCGCCAGATGCAACGCGCAATCGCCGCCATTGTTGACATAGGCGCGCTCCAGCCGGCGGCCGGCCAGCATGGCGGCCAGCACCTCGTCGGCGACAGCGCCGGCCACCGCCGCCATCGGGGTAATGAAGGCGAAGCCGGCCAGCGGCGCCACCGCCGCCTCCATGCGGCGCGCGGTCGGCCCGGCGAAGGCGCGCGGGCGCGCGGCGGCCGGCCGGCGCAGCTCGGGCAGCTCGTCCACCAACTCGGCCAGAATGGTGCGGAAGCGCGCCACGGCCTGGCCATATGCGGCTTCGACCTCGGCGGCCGCGCCGAACGCCTCGACGATCAGGTCGATCGGCCCATGGTTGAGATGCAGGCGGCGGCCGTCCGCCAGCCATGCGGCTTGCGGCCCGTTCATGACCCCTGCCCACCCCGGGGCGCGCGGCGCAACTGCGCCAGCGGCGGCCAGGCATTCTCAGCCGGAGCGGGCGCGGCGCGCCGGGGATTGAGATATTCGCCGCCGCCGACCAGGATGTCCCCGACGCTGCGGATCCGGGCTTCGTAGCCGCCGAGGCGGACATAGTCGTCGCGGCGCAGGGTGAATTCGATCGGCGCCACCAGGGCCGGCGTTGGCACGTAGCCGAAGGCGTTGTCGGGCACGCGCGAGACATCGACCATCAGGGTGATGCCGCCGCCCGGCCACACATAGACGGGGGCGCCGCCCACCGTCACATAGGTTTGCAGGCCCTGCACGGAGCGCGTCAGGTTGACCGGGTTTTCCGTCACCCCGGCGCGAAGCGAACCGCCCGCCCCGCCGACGAACAGAACCGTGCATAGCGCCGGCTCGCAGTTCTGCTCGATCAGATCGACGGATTTGCGCAACCGCTCCGGGAACGGCTTTTCGACCGGCCTCAGCGCCTCGTCCAGCTCGTAATAGGCGAACTGCTCGCCGGTGGTGGACACCATCAGCAGAGAGAGACCGGGCCGCGCCCCCTTCTTCGGGTTCCATTCGCCGAGGATGGACAGAGGATCGGAAATGGCGGTGCCGCCCCAGCCGAGGCCGGGCTCGGAGACCTTGAAGTAGCGGCCGGGCGTCGAGCGGCGGCCGACGATCCTTATCCCCGTATCCTCCCAGCCCAGCACCTTGCCGGCCTGGTGCTCCGAGACCACGCCGGTGATGTGGTCGTCCACCACCACCACCTCGTCCACCAGGCCGCGCCATTGCGCGGCGAACATGCCGATGGCGGCCGAGCCGCAGCCCACGCGCATGCGGCTTTCCGCCTTGCCGTCGATGACGGGCGGCTTGC
>ERZ778021.2379-NODE-2379-length-16905-cov-3.241958_pt1 | contig 16905 bp, 11 predicted proteins | sample MGYA00375751_ERZ778021 | MGnify/ENA primary metagenome ERZ778021 (study PRJEB29350, sample SAMN05389814) | bioreactor metagenome | isolation source: Thiocyanate stock bioreactor | place: South Africa: University of Cape Town | collected 2013-08-29 ... | reverse complement strand
CATTAATCAACTGTTTGATGTAATTGATTTGCACAGTATCGTTTTTAATTCCTGAAGTCCTTTTGTTCCAGTTGTTTGATCTTCCGTTCCAGCCGGATCATATAGATGATCAGCCCGACAAAAATGATGGTCATTACTGCGATGACTATGTATATTTTTCCTTCACCATAAAAATTTTCGGCCATCTGGACCTTAGGGGCTGTTTCCTGTGCGGACAACGTAATTGCCTGGGATAACAGCATGAAAAGCATTGAGAAGAATACTGGAAGTTTCATATTATTTAGAGGAGTTCTTGTTTTTTATATTTAATGATTTCAGTGCGGATGAACAGGGTGGCTATCCAGAGACCCATCAATATCCATCCTATAGCTACCGGGCGGAAGACAATGCTGAGCTCCGGTGCCATTTTGCCGAAAGCGGGGTTGTCGCCGCCGGTTCCGGGATGCAGCGATTCCGTAAGCCGCGGCAGAATCCAGATCAGCGGGATCATCAGCGCGAAGGCGATTACATTAAAGACGGCAGAGATGCGCGCTCTTTTTTCGAGGTCTGTAATAGAGGTCCTCAGCACCACATAGGCAAAATAAATGAGCATGGAAAGGAGCGTCATGACCTGCTTGGGGTCATTGCTCCAGAAGGCGCCCCAGGTGCTCCTGGCCCACAGCATACCTGTCAGCATACCCAGGCACCCGAAGTAGAGGCCGGTCTTGATAAGCTGGGAAGACCAGATGTCGTATTTCAGGTCGTTCTTGGCCAGGTACATGATGGCGTAATATACGCTGATGACAAATAAAACGGTCATTGTGAACCACATAGGTACGTGGAAGAATACATTCCTGATCGTTTCATTCAGGATATCCAGCTTAGGGACATTCATAGCGAGGCCGTAAATGATACCATACAGTACCAACAGGGCCCCTAATGCTTTCCACCAATGTTTCAACATAGCATTCGTATGGGGTGATGAATTTGAGACCTCAAAATTAATGCTTTCTGTCGGTAAGATTATATTTTTATTTGGAGAATACTGAACCGGGCATAAAAAAGCCGCCCCCTTTGCCGGGACGCAGAGAGGGCGGTTAAAAAGAAAATGCTATAAATTAGCTCGCGATCTCAAAACTGCAGGTATAGATGACTTCGTCAGTGGTGACCCTGAGCATGTAGATGCCGGACGGAATTGAAGATATGTCGATGGCGGATGCCGGTGCGTCCGTTCTGAGCAATTCCTGCCCCAGCATATTGATGACGGTTATGTCGCTTACAGATACGGGCTGCCCGAAGTCGATATGCAGCAGGTTATTCGCCGGGTTAGGGTAGAGCCCTGCGATCTGGCCGGTGGCAGTGGCGCCGATGCCCAGATTATCCGTAAGGGTGGTGGTCAGGGTGTCGCTGCCGCATTCATTGGAGACGATCAGTGTAATGGTATAGGTGCCCCGGCTGGCGTAGGTATGTGAAGGGCCGGTACCGGTGCTTGTATTGCCATCCCCGAAATTCCAGCTGTAGGAAGTGGCATTTTGCGCATTGACCACCTGGAAGGTATAGCTGCCGCCGCCGTCATTGCTGTAGTTAATGGCGCTGGCGGAAGGCAGCGGGGTTACGGCAATATTGATCGTATCGCTGACCGTACAGCCTTCATTGCTGACGGTTACGTAATAACGGCCTGCCGCATCAACGGTGAGGGTCTGGTTGCCGGAATTGTCATTCCAGAGATAGGAGCTTCCGGGATTCTGGGCGTCCAGTACCAGGCTGCCGCCTTCGCAGATCGTCGTGTCATTGCCGAGGTCAAGATTGGCTACCGCGCAGACATCCAGGCCGAAGAATATGGGCGGGAAATTATTGAGGTAAGTGCTTCCTGTGGCGGGGCCGTACTTCATACGGGCCGGAATGGTACCGCCGGGATTATTGAAGGTGGTGGCGAACCCGTTGGTATAGCTGGTCTGCTCCACATCAAAGATCAGGTTGTCGGTACCGTTCCAGTAGAACGGTTGCTGCAGCTCTATCTTCAGCCATACGCCGGCCTGTACATTGGGGAATGTATGGGTGGCCGCGAAAAATACGGTGTCCAGCCCGGTATTGGACCAGGCGCCGGCAGAAAGCTCTGGCGAGGAGGTGGTGCCCAGGCGTACAATAAAATCGGTGTAGGTGGCGTTGGTCGCCGCATTGGAGGGCATCACATATACCGCGGTGATATTACCGCCCGTGAAGGTGGTATTGAGGTCGGATGCATAGTACAGGAACTGTGAGCGTACGTGAAAGCTGGAGTTGAAGGTGGACAGGTTGCTGCCGTTATTGGAGGCCTGGTAATAATAGCCGGGCTGCGCGAATGCCGATTGCAGCAGCAACAGGAAGCAGGCCGCCAGGAATAAGTAGGTTTTTCTCATGACTCTTATGTATTTACAGTGAAAAGAATGGGATGAACCTTATAAAGTTATCTATTTTATTAACATTAAATTTATTAATGTTATTTTTTAGTGAATAATTATGAAATGATAGCTTCTTTGTTAATGATATATTAATATATACGGAGTTAAATTTACAATTCCATTTTTTGATATTAATATATTTTTATTTTACCTTTGCACTCTTAATTAAATTAGGGAAAGTAATATTTTAATTTAAAACTATAATAAAACTGTCATGGCAGATTTACGCTTACAGCGCAATTTTGGTATTGCTGCTCACATTGATGCAGGAAAAACAACTACCACGGAACGTATCTTATACTATACAGGGGTAAACCATAAGATCGGTGAGACTCACGAAGGTGGTGCAACTACGGACTGGATGGAACAGGAAAAGGAACGTGGGATCACTATTACTTCAGCGGCGGTTACCTGCTTTTGGAACTTTCCGACTGTACAGGGCCAGCCTACCCCTGATGCAAAGAACTATAAATTCAATATCATTGATACTCCCGGTCACGTGGACTTTACGGTAGAGGTGGAGCGTTCTATGCGTGTACTGGATGGTCTTGTTGCTTTATTCTCCGCGGTAGATGGTGTGGAGCCCCAATCTGAAACTGTATGGCGCCAGGCCAACCGTTATCGTGTACCACGGGTCGGCTTCGTAAACAAAATGGACCGTATCGGTGCTGACTTCCTGATGGTGGTGAACCAGGTGCGTGACATGCTGGGAGCTAAAGCTGTGCCTTTACAATTACCGATAGGTGCCGAGGATGATTTCAAAGGCGTGGTCGATCTGATCACGATGAAATCCATTATCTGGGATGATACTTCCAAAGGTATGACCTACACGGAAGGAGAGGTGCCTGCCGATATGCTGGATGAAGTGAACCAGTACAGGGCTGAGCTGGTAGAAGCTGTTGCCGAATACGATGATACGCTGATGGAAAAATTCTTTGAGGATCCTAATTCTATATCTGAGAGCGAGATCCACGAAGCGGTACGTAAAGCAACCATTGACCTGTCTATCATCCCGATGCTGTGCGGTTCTTCTTACCGTAACAAAGGCGTACAAACAATGCTGGATTGCGTAGTTCGCTACCTGCCTTCTCCTATGGATGTTGAAGCCATTGAAGGTACGGATCCTTCTGATACAGAAAAGAAATTATACCGTAAGCCGGATGCCAAGGAACCATTCGCGGCCCTGGCCTTTAAAATCATGACCGATCCTTTCGTAGGTCGTCTGGCATTCTTCCGCGCCTACTCCGGTCACCTGGATGCAGGTTCTTATGTACTGAACGTACGTTCCGGTAAAAACGAGCGTATCTCCCGTATCATGCAGATGCACGCCAACAAGCAGAACCCGATCGACTTTATCGAAGCCGGTGATATCGGTGCTGCGGTAGGTTTTAAAGATATTAAAACAGGTGATACCCTGTGTGATGAAAAGCACCCGATCGTACTGGAAAATATGTTTATCCCCGAGCCGGTGATCGCTATTGCCATTGAGCCTAAAACCCAGGCTGACGTGGATAAGATGGGTATGGCTATCGCCAAGCTGGTAGAGGAAGATCCTACGCTGCGTGTAAATACCGATGAAGCTACAGGACAGACCATCCTGCGCGGTATGGGTGAGCTGCACCTGGAAATCATCCTGGATCGTCTTAAACGCGAGTTCAAGGTAGAAGTAAACCAGGGTGCTCCTCAGGTAGCTTACAAGGAAGCATTTACCACCAAATTCACACACCGTGAAGTATTCAAGAAGCAATCCGGTGGTCGTGGTAAATTTGCCGACATCCAGTTCGAGATCGGACCTGCTGATGAGGCGTTCCTGGCTGAAGAGAAAAACGGTAACTTCCAGTTTGTAAATGATATCTTTGGTGGTTCTATCCCTAAGGAGTTCGTGCCTGCTATCATCAAAGGTTTTGAGACCTCTATGGTGAATGGCGTATTGGCCGGCTATCCTATCGAGCATATGAAAGTACGTGTATTTGACGGTTCTTTCCACCAGGTGGATTCCGACTCTATGTCATTTGAGCTGTGTGCCAGACAAGGTTTCAAAAAAGCCGGTCGCCAGGCCAAGCCGATCCTGTTAGAGCCTATTATGAGAGTAGAGGTGCTGACCCCGGACCAGTACATGGGTGATGTGACAGGTGACCTGAACCGTCGTCGTGCTATGCTGGAAGGTATGGATACAAGGAACAACCTGCAGGTGATCAAAGCTAAAGTGCCGCTGTCTGAAATGTTCGGTTATGTAACGCAGTTACGTTCCCTTTCTTCCGGCCGTGCCACTTCTACTATGGAGTTCAGCCACTATGCGCAGGCGCCTCGTAACGTAGAGGAAGAGGTGATCGCAAAAGGCAGAGGTAAAGGTATAGGCAGCGATGATGATGAATAATTGACCTCCTCTGATGGATAATAAATAACACAACAAGGGCCGCAGCTTATAAGCTGCGGCCCTTTGTTTATTGATGTGATTCTTGGCAGGAAGGAATGCCAGGCAGCCTTTATGCGGTGCATTGCCCGATGCTGCCGGCCTATGAAGCCGGCTCTTCTGTTGCCTCTGCGTCAGTAATGATCTCGTCGATATAACGCAGGATCTCCTTGCGCCCGGACCTCTTAACGGTGGAGGTGACAAAATGCGCCGGGAGGAACTGCCAGTCTTCCTTCATCCTGTTCAGGAAATTTTTGACATTCCGCGCCGTTTCAGATTGCTTGTTCTTATCGGATTTGGTGAATACAAGGGTGAAGGGTACTCCCAGCTCTCCGAGGGTCTCCATGAACTCTATATCTATTTTCTGCGGCTCCAGGCGGCTGTCTATCAGCAGGAATACATTATACAGGTTTTCCCGCTTCTCAAAATAGCCCCGTATCATTTTTTTCCAGGCCGCCCTTTGTGTCTGGGAGCGTTTGGCGTAGCCGTACCCGGGGAGATCCACGAGATACCAGCTACCCGGCTGGGTGCCGTCCTTGCCCCCGTTGATAACGAAGTGGTTGATCATCTGTGTCTTGCCGGGAGAAGAAGATACTTTGGCCAGCGCCTGGTTCGTGAGCAGGTTGATGAGGGAAGACTTGCCTACATTGGAGCGTCCTATGAAGGCGAATTCCGGCCTGTCCGGGGTCGGGCATTTTTCCACGTTGGGGCTGCTGATGAGATAGCTGGCTGTATGTATTTCTGACATGATGCTAATGTTTAAAAAGCGACTTGATAAAGTTGATGAGCTTTTATTCAAGTCGCTTTGGTAATAATTGAAAGTAGTAAGGTGCTGCGGTTAGACTATAAACCTCCAGTTGTGGGTATCTGCCACCCTGCCGTACCGGATATCGTCCAGCTGCGCCTTGATCTTCGGAGAGATGGTCCATTCAGACACGTCTTTCAGTTGTAAGGTCTCATCCTGGTAGGTAAGGCTCTGGATATAGCTCATAGAGGCGGCTGTTCCGGAGCCGAATGCTTCCTGCAGCTTGCCTTCCCTGTAGGCGCTGACCAGCTCGTCAATGCTGATCGGTCTTTCCTCTACGGGGATATTGTTCTCTTTTAATAAGGTGATGATGCTGTCCCTTGTAACGCCGGCCAGGATCGTGCCTGACTCCAGGTCCGGGGTCAGCGCCTTGCCGTCCACGATAAAGAAGACGTTCATAGTGCCAATCTCCTGTACATATTTATGATGAATGGCATCGGTCCATAAGATCTGGTCAAAGCCTTTCTCTTTCACGCTATGCGTAGGGTACATAGAAGCGCCGTAGTTACCGGCAGCTTTGGTAAACCCGATACCGCCGGGCGCGGCTCTTATGAATTCATCCTGCACATAGATATTTACGGGCTTGGCATAATAGCGTCCCGCAGGGCTCAGGATGATGCAGAACCTGTAGGTGTCGGATGTCTTAACCCCGATGAACGCGTCTGTTGAGAACATGAACGGGCGTATATAGAGGGATGTTTCGGGAAAGCCCGGGATCCATTGGCTGTCGATCTGCAGTAATCTCTGTAAGCCTCCTATGAAGATCTCTTCAGGAATTTCCGGCATATCCATACGTTTAGCCGATACGTTCATACGCTTCCAGTTGGCTTCCGGCCTGAAGATAGCCACCGACCCGTCAGGCTGGCGGTAAGCCTTTACACCTTCAAAGATGGCCTGTCCGTAATGGAGCGCTGCCAATGCGGGGCTCATTTCCATATTACCGTAAGGCATGATAACAGGAGTCTGCCAGGCGCCGTTGGTATAATCACATACCAACATATGGTCTGTGAAGTTTTTTCCCATTAATAAATTGTCACTTTCATAAGGTTTAAATTTACTCTGCTCTACACGATCCACCTTAATGTCTAATGTGCTAACGTCTGACATATCTTAAAAATTTAGTTTATGGTTATCAATGACAGAAGTGATAAAAACATACGATTTAGCAACTTCTATTTGATTATATTTGCATCGCAAGTTACATTTTTTTTTCGTGCGATAAGCATTTTTACTCATAATTCATACTTTTTGATATGACCGGTAATGATTTGAATGATAGTTTGGAAAGTGTTTTGATTGTTGATAATCAAATATTTAAATATGAGGAAGGTGGACAGGTATTCCAGGGGCTGCCCGATGTGGTACGCACTGTTTTCTTTGTGAAGGATGAGGAAAATACGCCGGAGCACGCCGCGATGCTTCACAGCATCGCGAAGGCCTGTAACCTCCAGGAAAGCGCTTATGCGATCATTTCCTGCCGGTTTGGCTGGAAAGACCTGAGGGGCTTTGAAAATATACGCGAGGTGATACTGATGGGGGTAGGCGAGCGGGAGCTGGATGTGATGATCGATATACCCTTGCATTATGTATATGGCTTTGACGGCAGGAACTGGATCAGGACCGTTGATATTGCCACCCTGAAGCTGAACACGGAAGCTAAAAGCGTTTTCTGGAAAGATGTACTGAAACCATATTTTTTAGGATAAAGACCAAATACCCGTAAGGGACACCAAACAGGCATGAGAGAATTCTTAGACTTTTTAGAGCCATCGCATTATATCTCCTCGGTGGACAGGAGGCGGTATAACAGTCACCAGATAGGGCATCATATACTGACCCTGCCGGAAGACGATTTTGAGATAGGGGATATAGATATCTTTATTATCGGGTGCGGTGAACGAAGGGGCAGCAGCACGCATAAGGTATGGTCGCATGCGGCCGATACGGTACGGGCTGCGCTGTACGGGATGTATGACTGGCACAGCGAGATCAGGGTGGCCGACCTGGGCAATATAGCGGAGGGTGCCACCCCGCAGGATACACAGGCAGCATTAGGTGCTGTGCTGACGGAGATACAACTGCACAATAAGGTCGCTGTTGTTATCGGCGGTTCGCAGGATCTTACGGTGGCCCAGTATGAGCCGTTCAAAAGGCTGGAGCGTATGGTCAATATGGCCGCGGTGGATATGCTGATGGACCTGGAAGAGAAGGAGCAGATGGATGACACTTCCTACCTGTTTAAACTTTTTACGGCTCCTGTAAGTTATATTAGGCACTTTGACATACTGGGCTTCCAGAGCTACTCTGTGAACCCTTTATTGCTGCAGACGTTGGACAGGCTCCGCTTTGACTGCTACCGGCTGGGACAGGTCCGCTATAATATTACGGATATGGAGCCGGTGCTGCGGCATACGGACATCCTTACGGTGGACCTGAATGTGCTTCGGGCCAGCGAGGCGCTTTTCAACAGGAAAGCCTCTCCCAACGGGCTGTATGCCGATGAGCTGTGCCAGTTGATGAAATACGCGGGTATGGCGGTACGCTTAAGCTCCGTAGGTATTTATAATCTTTACGAGGATGAGGATATCAATGATGCAGGCGCGCAGACCGTAGCCCAGGCGCTTTGGTATTTTGTGGACGGCTACAGGGTACGCCTGCTGGAGCATAGCCTGGAGGCTGCCGGCGAATACGAGGAATTTCATACTACAGTAGACGATATGATGATCACCTTTAAGAAAAGCAAGCGGACGCTGCGGTGGTGGATGCAACTGCCGGAAGGGACATTCATCCCCTGCTCTTACAGTGATTACAAAGCGGCTGCAGCCAATGAGTTCCCGGACCGCTGGTTCAGGGCCCAGGAAAGACTTACTTAAAATTTCAGGAATATGAAAATGACAATAATTCATGTTGCAGTGCTGCTGATGTGCATAGGACTGGCCGGCTGTGGCAGAAGTGATATCAAGGACACGGACATCGCCGTACAGTATAATGAATTAAAGGATGAGAATGTAAGGCTCTATGATTCCATCGCGAGCCTGAATATCCTGATCAACAGTACAGCGAGCTATCCGGAGCTGCTGGATAACAGCAGTGATAACTATGAAGAATTCAGGAGGGTAAGAGCGGCGCTGCTCAACAGCCCGCAGTCTATCCCCGATACGGCTGTGCTCGGCGGCAAAATGCACTTTGACGATATCAAGGTGCTGGATGAAAACTGGATATATGCCAGCTATAATGACGGGCATGTACATAACCAGGTGATCTTTTGGTACGAAAAAGGTAAAAACAATACCTATACCTTCCGGGTCGTACTGAAGTATGAGTGACCGGTTATCTGCCAGGCGGCAGGGTAAATATGAGGCGGGGCAGCTTTGTCAGCATACTTTAAAATTTTGTTTTTTCAAAAAAAATATAAGGAAAAATTTTGTTTGTATTCAATAATTCCTAAATTTGTTATTTATTGAAGTTGAATAAGTCGATTTCAATACATGAGCTTTGAAATTTTTATTTTTTCACTAACCCATTAAAGTAAAAAACTATGGCAACAGCAAAAAAAGAGCCTGCAAAGAAAGCAGCAGCTAAGAAAGCGGCTCCTGCAAAGAAAGCAGCAGCTAAAAAAGCAGCTCCTGCTAAAAAGGTAGCAGCTAAGAAAGCGGCTCCGGCTAAAAAGGTAGCGGCTAAAAAAGCAGCTCCAGCTAAAAAGGTAGCGGCTAAGAAAGCGGCGCCTGCTAAAAAGGTAGCGGCTAAGAAAGCGGCTCCAGCTAAAAAGGTAGCAGCTAAAAAAATGGCTCCAGCTAAAAAGGTAGCGGCTAAGAAAGCAGCGCCTGCTAAAAGCACAGCAGCTAAGAAAGCAGCTCCTGCCAAAAAAGTAGCAGCTAAAAAAGCAGCTCCGAAGAAGAAATAATACAATTTGGACATCTTTAAAGCCGTCTTTGAATATTCAAAGACGGCTTTTTATTTTTATGATGGCCTGACTACCATTCTTATGCCTTAGGCTCAGGCTCTTCGCAACCCGTATGACAGGGTTCTCAATGACCGGGAAGCCGGTTTTGCTTTTCTGGCGGGAAACGATAAAAGTGCTTCCTGTCTGTGGGTGATACTATGGTATCCTTTCGTTGCAGGGTAACGGAAAGGAATACCATCTTAAAAGGCTTTATAAAGTATCATATCTTCCCCCGACCGCCGGAATTTGGATGAACACCCCTCCTGATAAGGTGTACAACATATTGTTAACTTGTTTTTAGATAATTTTTTGTTATTTTCTTTTTCTTAACCTATATTTGCCTATTACTTAACATTAGGATCTTCTTTTTAAAGAATAAAAATAGTATAGCATCGGTCGGTCGCATTGGCCGGTCTGTTCTTTTTAAAGTAAAGTGTCTTATATGTTCACCTATGAAAGGCAGCTTTGCGCAGTGATGAAGCAGGGGTATTTTGATGAATGTTCTGTTGTTTTGATGACTGTGATATAACCAGATATTGATTGCTCTGCCCGTGAGCAGCAGAAGAGCAGGGGATGCCCCCTTTTTCTGAATACCCGGGTCTGAAGCGCTACGATACAATATTGATGGTCTGCCGTTTGCACCCTTTCCCTTGAATATATTGCCGGTTACCCTGTTCCTGTTTATTATAATTAATTTAATTCTAAATTGAAATTTTGCTTACTTATGGAAAGCTTTTGTCTAAAAAAACTATTTCTTGTATTGCTTACCTGGATGGTTACTATAGGTGCCTACGCCCAGCAGTATCAATCATCCTTTACTCCGTCAAGCAATAACTCTATTCCGCTTGCAAGTTCCTCGAACAAGATACAGTGGCTATACCTGCCTTCCGAGATCACTCCCGCCGCGGTGCCCGGGTCTATTACAAAGATTTATTTGCGTATAGGTGCTACGGCTGGTGCGGCTACGTTCACCAACCTGTCGGTAAAGATGGGTACTACAACGCAGACTGCCACAACATCCACATTTATCACAGGGTTGTCCCCGTGCTATGCTGCTGCATCTGTCAGTTTCCCGGCTCAAACCCAGGGCGACTGGCTGGAAATAACGCTGCAGAATCCTTTCTCGTGGGATGGCGTATCCAACCTGGTGCTGGAAGTGAGCCAGGAAGGATATAGTGTCGGCAGGGGAATGTGGCAGTACTCCGGGAATGGTAACAGGCGTACTTACGGAACAGTAGCGGCGACTACCGGTAGCGCCGGTAGTGGACAGGCGCACTTTGGCTTTGACATGGCCTGTACGACCCCGCCTGTAGCCGGAAATGCTGTAAGCAATACACCGTATGCCTGTACGAGTACACCTGTTACGCTGGACCTGACCGGTAATTCCACGGGTGCAGGACAGACCTATGAATGGGAAATGTCCACTACCAATCTTCCCTTTAACTGGGTATCTGTGGGCCCGGCAACAGCTAACTCCTCATATACTACTACCCTGAGCGCGGATGCCTGGTTCCGTTGTAAAGTAACCTGTAACAGCCAGAGCTCCTACTCTTCTGTCGTATCGGTTACCTATGGCGGCCCATTACCTGGCGGTACCTATACTATTAACCCTGCGGCAACCGGACCCAATAACTCCCCGACGCTGGAGTCATTCGTGGATGTTCTAAATAATTGTGGTATTGCCGGTCCGGTAACTGCCGATGTAGTGCCAACCCTTATTACATCCAACAGGATACAATTCAATGATATTGCAGGCGCCAGTGCGGTCAACCGGATCAGGATCAATGGTAACGGCTCAGTGATCACTTATGCAGCTACTACTGCTTTATATTCGACTGTGGAACTGAATGGTACAAAATACCTGACGCTTGACAGCTTCCGGATAGTGGGCACCAATGCCTCCTACGGGTGGGGTATCCACCTGTGGAATGCGGCACAATATGACAGCATTACCAGATGTCGTATTGACCTGTCCACAGTAACGGCAACCAGTTCGTCTTCCGCCAATGGTATTATACTTGCCGGCTCCCGGACCTCTGTCTCTACTTACGCCAACAATGCTTCCGACTGCTATTTCGGTAAGAATGAGATATTTGGTCCCAGCAACTCCGGTTATGGTATATACTATGGCATATCACAGCTGGGCAGTGCGGCCACGCATAATGTGAATAATATTTACGATGGGAATACGATCAGGGATTTTTATTATACGGCAATATACCTGCGCTTTGGTAATAATGTTAAAGTGATTAATAATGATATCCATAAGTCAGCGAAAAGCGCTGCGAACTCAAGTGTGTACGGGATACAGACTACCAGCGCCACTGCTAACCTGGAGATTTCAGGAAACCGTATCCATCACCTGAATGGTACCAATAACAACTATACGTCAACGGCGTACGCGATATATATATCATCACCATCCACTACGGCAGCGGCTCCGCTGAAAATAATCAATAATGCGATCTACCAGAATAATATGCCCCTATATGGCATATACCTGTCCGTTTGTCCTTACGCTTATGTATATCATAATACCATTGAGGCTTCTTTACCACCTACTTATTCAAGTACATCAGTACAATATGGTATTTACCTTACTTCTACTTCTACGGGAAGTGAGGTGAAGAACAATATCGTGAATTTTCCTAATATCCTGAACTCCCAGGTATTTGGTGTCTCTGTAAGCTCTGCTATCGCTGCCAACGGCCTGCAGGGTAATGCGGTATATGTAAACCCAAGCCAGCCATCCAGCATGGCTTACGGGTATCTGAGCAATAGCTATGCTACTTTAGCGGATTTCAGGAGCGCCTATCCTGCTATGGAAACAACATCCGTATCTGTTAACCCTTATCTCACCAATCCGAATGCAGGGAACCTGCTGCCGGCTAATAATATGCTCTACCGGACAGGTGTCAATCTCGGCGGGCAGGTGAATAATGATATCGTGGGTGTTGCCAGGTTTGCAGCCCAGCCAACGCCCGGCTGCTATGAGCTGACGACTATTCCATCCACTCCCGGTGTGGAGCTGGTGACCCTTTTGATGAAAGATATGATTTGTACTGCGTCAGATACGCTGAAGATCGTAGTGGCCAATCAAAGTTCTGTTCCCATAACAAGCCTGCGTGTTAACTGGTACCTGAACGGTACGCCGCAGCCTGTTATCAATTACTCCGGTACGATCGCTCCGACTGCTTACGATACCATATTGATAGGGGTGATCAACTTTTTACCTAACCAGTCTGTTGATATGGCGGTGCGTATTTCACAGCCCAATAACCAGCCGAACTCTTTCACCGGCACGGACAGCCTGTCTATAAGCCGGGCCCGGGGTATGTCAGGCGTCTATACGGTCAATGCAGCAGCCATTACATCCGGTACCAATTTCAATAATACTGCCGATATGCAGGATGCTCTGAATCTCAGGGGCGTGTGCGGACCGGTAGTCATTAATTTTGTGAGCGGATCGGGTCCCTATACCGGTGATATCATACTGAAAGACATCCGGGGATTATCGGCTGTAAATACGCTGACGCTTAACGGGAATGGTAACCAGGTGGAATATAATGGTACTTCAGCCAAGCCGCACTCCCTGGTGCTGGATAATGTGAGTTATGTATCCGTGAAGAACTTTATTTTCAAATCCCTGAACAGCAACTATGGCTGGGGGGCGCTGGTCAGCAGCAACTGCCAGTCCGACTCTATCCAGGATTGTACCTTCGATATGAGCAGCGTTACAGGGTCGGGGTCAAGTAATGGTAATGGTATTGCTGTGTCCGGCTCTTATTCGAATCCGACTACCAATACTTCCAATACTTCCGGCCTGGTAATACAGAATAACGTTATTATGGGTACGCTGAACCAGTACGGTATCTATTACGCGCTTACGCTTTATAATGTTACCAACAGTATCATCCGTAATAACCGCATACAGGATTTTTATTACTATGGTATATTTGTTAATTCGGGATCCAACAATCTTATCGAGAATAATATCATTCATAAATCCAATAAAACGGCCGCGACGAATACGAATGCAACGGGGATATACCTGTCCAATAGTATGGCGGGTACCCAGGTGGTGCGTAACAGGATATACAGCTTAGGCGGCCCGACTGGCAGCGGTAGCAATGTGCTCTATCCTTTATACCTGTCCAGCGCCAGCGGTTCTGCCGTCAGTCCTGTCATAATAGCTAATAACCTCACGTATGGTAATAAATCCAATGGCGTATTATACGGGGTGTATGTATCATCTTCCAGCTATGTAAGGCATTACCATAATACCATCGTGCTGGATGAGAACTCAACATCCAATGGTGCGACCTATGGTTATTATTTTACCAGCACAGGAACACAATCCGAATTTAAGAACAATATTATTGCAATAACCGGTGGTACTACCGGTAGTATTTATGGATATTACATGAATACTGCTACTTCCATACTGTATGCCAATGCCCAGAGGAACAATGTGTATATCAGCACATCGCAATCAGCAAATACTTTCCACTCTTACTGGGGCGCGAACAGGGCGACCCTGGCAGCTTTACAGGCTGCGTATCCAACGACAGAAATAGGCTCAATGTCAGTGGACCCTCTGTTCGTAAATCTGCCGTATGGAAACTTTACCCTGCAGAATGTTTCACCGCTGCTTACCAATGGTGAAAACCTTACTGCCTGGGTGCCTGTGGATATCGATGGCAACAACAGGACCATAACCCCTACTGTAGGTGCCTATCAGGTATCGGCACCGCTGGCCAATGATGCCCAGACGATGGAGCTGGTCGGAACCCTGTGCAGGGGTACCAATACTATCCTGGTGAAAATAGCCAACAATGGCTCCAATGTCCTGGATAGTGTAAGGATCAACTGGACCATAAACGGTATTGCGCAGCCTACAAGGTATTATACTACCCCGATTGTTACGCAGAGCATGTCCAATACCCTGTATATGCACACCGTCACGCTCGGACCAACACTGCAGCCCATTTCAGGCCCCGTTACCGTGAAGGTATGGACTTCGCATCCTAATGGCCAGAATGACGCATTGACGCTGAACGATACGATCGAAGCCTACCAGAACCCGCCTTTAGCAGGTATAGTGACCATTAACAGCGGGCAGCCGGCAGGCGGCACCAATTACCAGAGCTTCGGGGCATTAACGGCAGACCTGGACACTTCCGGCCTGTGCGGCCCGCTGGTGGTCAATGTCGTATCGGGATCCGGTCCTTATAATGAGCTGGTAACGTTCAATAATTATACAGGCTCCAGCGCTGTGAATACAATTACGGTTAACGGTAACGGCAATACGGTGCAGTTTGCACCTACCACGGCAAGGTATCCTATCGTGCATTTCAACGGTGCGCAATACATAAAGCTGGATAACCTGGTCATCAAGTCGCTCAGCACAGCCTACGGATGGGGCGTATTATTCAATAACGGCTCCCTGTATGACAGCCTGACGAATTGTGTGGTGGATCTCAGCATCATGACCTCTACTACTTCCAATAACTCCAATGGTATCGTATTTTCCAACTCATTGACCTCTCCAACCACTACAGGCACCAACCTGGCTAAGAATATCTATGTAGGCAGTAACGAGCTGAGAGGCAACCCCGGCAGCATTTATAGTATGTACTCCGGTGTCTGTATCAATTCAGGAGCGGATAGCATTACTATACATAACAATGAGATCAAGAATTTCTGGACCTACGGTATTTACTTTACCGGTAACTCCTACAATACGGATGTGAATGGCAACCGTATACACCGGTCGGACAAGACGAGCGTTTCTACCTTCTACGGTATATCTACAGCCTCTGCGATGAGTGGCTCCAGGATCAGGAATAACAGGATCTATTCGCCCACAGGTGGCAGCACCGTAGCTTTCACCTATTACGGGATGTCGCTTGCCGGTGACGGTACGGCCGCCAACCCGGTGCAGGTCTACAATAACCTGGTCTATGACATCAACGGCGGCGGTAGTTACGCAATGTACTTCTCAAGTGCGCAATACAACCAGGTATATCATAATACTGTTTCTTACGACAGGCCTATCAGCTACGGAACCACCAATTACGGTATGTATTTTACGGGTACAAATACCGGAACGGAAGTGAAGAATAATATCATCAACTTCCAGGGAGGCGGCACCACTACCAAATACGGTTACTACTTCAGCAGCGCTTCGCCTGCCGTAGCGGATATTCAGCGTAATAATATCTATTTTAATACTTCCCAGGCCGGTACGCAGTACCACAGCTATTATGGCGGCGCCAGGGCCACCCTGGCAGCCTTACAGGCGGCTTATCCTACTGCGGAAGTTGGGACGGTCATTACCAACCCTTACTTTACCAATCCCGCAGCCGGTAATTTCAGGCCGGGTGTCATGGCCTTCCCGATGCTGACAAACGGGTTGAACCTGAATGCGGTGGCCCCTGTGGATGTTGAAAATACTACCAGGCCGGCGGCTCCAAACCCGGGCGCCTGGCAGATGGAAGAATTTGTGAACAACAATGCGGGAGCGGATACGCTCCAGTCGCCGGCGGCCTTCTGTGCCGGCAGCACGCCGGTGATCGTAACGATCAAAAATGAAGGACTGAACGACATCACATCGGTACAAGTGCACTGGAGTTTGAATGGTGTGCTGCAGACACCGGTTACCTATACCGGTACCCTTACCTCTCCGCTCGTTAACTACACTAACAGCAAGGCGGCGGTAGCATTAGGGAATGCCGTAATGCAGAACGGCTTTAATACCGTGAAATGGTGGACCGTGCTGCCGAACAACTCCGTGGATATACGCAATAGCAATGATACGGCAGAAAAGGTCATCAGGTCAGGTTTCGAAGGAACCTTTACCATAGATCAGACCCAGGCGGCCAGCGCAACCAATTTCACGTCGGTATCTTCCTTTGTGCAGACACTGGAGCAGATGGGCGTCTGCGGCCCCGTGGTGGCAGATATCGTTACCGGCACCGGTCCTTATGCGGAAAGGGTCTACATCGGAACCATTCCCGGCACCAGTGCGGCCAATACAGTGCGCATCAACGGTAACGGTAATACGGTGCAGCATAACAGCACCACTTCGGAAAGCCACTTGCTGCGTCTTACAGGTACGCAATATACCACCATTAATAATGTGGTATTCAAGAGCATCAACGCGAACTACGGCTGGGGCGCCCATATCATGGGTGGTGCGGCGTATGACATTATCATCAACTCTGTGTTTGACCTTACCACGCCTACCAGTACGTCTTCTGCCTACTGTAATGGTATTACTTTCTCCGGCTCTTTGACCAGCCCAACCACCACGGCTGCCTCT
>ERZ778021.2376-NODE-2376-length-16917-cov-8.068379_pt1 | contig 16917 bp, 9 predicted proteins | sample MGYA00375751_ERZ778021 | MGnify/ENA primary metagenome ERZ778021 (study PRJEB29350, sample SAMN05389814) | bioreactor metagenome | isolation source: Thiocyanate stock bioreactor | place: South Africa: University of Cape Town | collected 2013-08-29 ... | reverse complement strand
CCTGTCTTAAATATAGATATTTCTCTATAATTCTTTATTTCATTATTTACAGGCCTACCATTTATTACTTCAATAATATAATCTATAAATCTTTTAGATAAATGATCCATCCCATCTCCTTCTATTAAGGAGCCCGCATTGAAATCAATCCACCCGGGTTTATTGATGAACAAATTACTGTTTGTGGATATTTTTACAGTAGGTACAAAAGTACCAAAAGGTGTACCTCTTCCGGTAGTAAAAAGAACAAGATGACAGCCGCATGCAGCAAGAGCAGTACTTGCAATCAAGTCGTTGCCGGGAGCACTTAATAGATTCAAGCCTTTAACTTTCAATTGATCGCCATACATTAAGACATCGTGAACAGGAGATGCGCCTGATTTTTGTGTACATCCTAACGACTTTTCTTCCAATGTAGATATACCACCTGCTCTATTTCCAGGAGAAGGATTCTCGTATATAGGTTGGTTGTTCTCAATATAATAGGCTTTAAAATCATTTATCAAATGAACAACTTTATCAAATACAGCTTTATTCAGACTACGATTCATTAAAAGAGTTTCGGCACCGAACATTTCTGGCACTTCTGTTAATACAGTAGTACCCTCTTGACTTACTAAAAAATCAGAAAATGCACCTAATAAAGGATTGGCTGTTATACCGGAAAAGCCATCTGAACCGCCACACTTTAATCCAACTTTAAGTTCCGATAAAGGAATATCAGTTCTTTTATCTTTTGAGGCGTAACAATATAGCTCATTCAATAATCGCATTCCTATTTCTATTTCATCTTCAACTTGCTGCGTAACCATAAATCGGACACGTCCCTCATCATACTCACCAAGAAACTCCCTGAATTCATCTGTTTGATTGTTTTCGCATCCTAATCCAACGACTAATACGCCACCAGCATTTGGGTGTTTAACCATACCGCGCAAAATCTTTTTCGTATTTTCATGGTCATCGCCCAATTGTGAGCATCCATAATTATGAGGAAAAGCAACAATCGCATCTACACCAGCTCCTTTAATCTGATTCCGAAAAGCTTCTGCCAACTGATTAATTACACCATTTACACAACCTACAGTTGGTATGATCCAAATCTCATTTCGAATACCCACATCGCCGTTCTTCCTTCGGTACCCCTTAAAAGTAATATCACATTTTTCGGTCATGGGCAGAGCTTTTTGCGCTTGATAAGTATAATCCAACACACCTTCCAGATTACTCTTAATATTCTTTTCGTTAATCCATGTACCCTCCGGAATTGTTTGGCTAGCATGTCCGATCGGGAAACCATATTTTATAATATGCTCATTCCGGGCAAAGGACTTCAAGGCTACTTTATGACCTGCAGGAATATCTTCCAACAAGGTAATCTCACTGTCATCGATACGTAATTTATCTCCTGCCAATAAAGGAATTATAGCCACAGCTACATTATCTGCCGCATTTATTTGTATATACTTATTCATTGGATGACTCTTTTTACAGTCTGAAGCATTCCTTCTTGTTGAATCAGATCTAAATATAGTTTTATCTGCTCGGTCAAACCAGGGATTTCATTTAAATCTTCTCCCCAAATAAAATCCGCACCTAATACTCCACGAGCAATCTTTCCGGTATTATTTGTCTTCCATAATTCATCCAGAAGAGCAATTATTTCAGGAGCATCATTTGGTTTTATTTCCGTACCATCTTCACGAACACCTCCTTTGTAATAAGTAATAATGGCAGCCAAACCAAGAACCAATCCATCCGGTAATTTACCATTCCTACTTAAATAAGTTTTCACTCCAGGCAGGTCACGCGTTTTATATTTTGGAAATGAGTTCAACATTATACTGGTTACCTGATGATCTACAAAAGGATTATTAAACCGATCCAAAACATCACGTGCGAACTGTTCCAACTCCACTTTAGGAAGATCCAATGTTTCAAGCAACTCATTACACATCACCCTATTGATATATTTACCAACCACTTTATCCTGACAAGCCTCTCTTACAATATCAATTCCAGAAAGAAAAGCTACCGGAGATAATACTGTGTGCGGTCCATTTAACAAGACAACTTTTCTGTCATGATAAGGCTTTTCGTCGGGAACAAACAAAACATTCAATCCAGCCATGTCCGCAGGGAATTCCAGTGCAACCTTCTGTGGAGCTTCAATCACCCATAAATGGAATATTTCCGCTTGCACAAGTAATTGATCATTATATTGTAATTTCTCTTTGATTTCCTCAATATCTTTATGAGGAAAACCGGGAACAATACGATCTACTAAAGTGGCATAAACACCGCATGCTTCTTCAAACCATTTTTTGAAATCATTGCCCAATTCCCATAGATCGATGTATTTATAAATTGCTTCTTTCAACTTATGTCCGTTCAGGAATATTAACTCACAAGGGAATATGATCAAACCTTTACTCAAATCTCCGTTGAATGTTTTAAAACGATGATACAGTAACTGAGTCAGCTTCCCCGGATAGGAGGAGCAGGGTTTGTCCGTCAACCTACAAGTTGGATCAAAAACAATACCGGCCTCTGTTGTATTTGATATTACAAACCGCATTTCAGGCTGTTCTGCCAATTTAAGATATTCGTCAAACCGTGAATATGGATTAATAGCACGGCTGATAACATCTATCAAAGTCAGCCTATTCACCGGTTCACCTTTATCCAATCCCTGTAGGTTTACATGATAAAGACAATCCTGCCCATTAAGTACATCAACCATGCCTTTTTCAATAGGCTGAACCACCACTACACCACTGTTGAAATCGATTGTTTGATTCATATTCCAAACAATCCAATCCACAAAGGCGCGAAGGAAATTTCCTTCTCCAAACTGGATGATGCGTTCAGTGTATTGCTTCACAGACGCTGTTTTTCTATTTAATTCTCTCATGAAAGATGCTTCGTTTATCACAGTATTCTTTTATACTCTTTTACTGCTTTTGGTTTGATAGATGTTAGATCAGCAATGTTTACAGGGGCTTTTGACGCGATACTATTTCGAGCCGCTATACCAACCAAACAGGCTAAAGCTCCATCACGGACGTTGGCACATTGTTTAAACGGATCACCTATTTCAGGTAGGAATATCTGATCTTTCAATAACTTATCACCTCCTCCATGTCCGGATGCAGCGAATGGGACATGAATGTATTCTCTGCGAGAGAAGTTTTTAAACAATACAATCTCATCATAGTTCTTATCAGATGTAGGTTTAGACTCCTCAATCCAGGCATCTATCCGTCCTTTAGTTCCATTGAAAGCGATTCGGTATCCTTCGTATGGAGAATATGCCGTCAATGAATACGCTACCTGTACTCCATTGGCATATTTTATGGTTGCTGCCATTTTGTCGAATATATTAACATCGTTTTTAAATACACATCCGTCACGCAGATAACCATCATATTTCTCATTATCAACATAAAGATCAACCATGGTTCTATCTCTCATAATATCGAAATAGAACGGACATTCTTTGGTATGCTTACAGGTACGACAGTTCTCAGCCCGAATAGAACCGTTCTTTCCATAAAAGTCCAGGGCCCCCGTAGCATATACAGACTCCGGATCACTGTCTATCCACCAATTTAACAGATCGAAATGATGGCTGGCTTTATGTAGCCACAACGATCCGCTGCATTCCACCAGTCTGTGCCAACGCCGGAAATAGTCGGCTCCGTGAGAGGTATCCAGATACCAGTGAAAATCGACGGAGGTGATATCTCCTATTTCACCAGCACGAAGTAGTTCCCATATTTTTGCCCGGTGAGGTGAATACCTGTAATTAAATGTGACTCTGCATGTTTTGCCTGTTCGCTTTTCGGCATCCAGAATCGCCTGAATTTTCTTTTCATCGATCGTCATTGGTTTTTCAGTAATAATATCTGCTCCCAGCTCCATGCCACGGATAATGAAATGATGGTGCGTACTATCTATTGTCGTTACAATTAGCACATCGGGCTTAGTTTCAGCCATCATTTTCTCAAAATCGGTATAAGTTGGACAATCAGTCCCTATGATACGTTTTCCTGTTTCTAAACGTCCTTCGTTATTATCACAAAGGCCAACGAACTCCAGATAGTCAGCATAGTTTTTCGTCAGATCACTTCCCCACATGGATGTTCCACGAATACCTGTACCAATAAGTGCGATGCGAACTTTTTTACCAGGCAATGTTGTACTGTTTTTGGTATCTGCTTTTAATTCAGAAATAGGATTGAGCAGAGCCGTTCCGGCAATTGTCCCCGTTGTTGCAATAAAATGTCTTCTTGACATTTTGGTAGTTGTGTTATTCATAGTATTAATTTAAAAGTTTCAATTGCATGATTTCCCAGAGATACACTAATCACATTTCCATTTCCCGGAATAGTTTCTATTTCATCTTCAATCAGATTGGTACGGACCACCTTCTTCACTTCGGCAGGCAATGTAATTTGAACCGTTTTATCCTTTCCTTCCATCTCAGTCAGACGAATAATCAGATGATTGTCGGCATCCGCTTTTTTAACTAACGACAAGCTTACGAGTGGATCCGAAATAGATAAAAAGCTATGGCATGCATTCAATGCTCCCCCGGTTGATAATTTCCTGGATATAAGTAAAGGATGGTTTGCCTCAATACCGGATGCATATCCATTTACCCAACCTTCTTTATGAGAAAATAGAGAAAAGTGGAAACGATGAGTCCCTGTCTGATGGTACCAGTTACCCTCTCCATGGCAACTTTTATGAGAAGAAAGCAAAATTCCCTGTAAAACGGGATACTTCGCCTCTTCACGAGAAGGATCAATCCAGTCGGCTACCGCCACGCACGAAGACATGGTTACTCCAAATCCGTTGCCGCTGGCAGATATAAAATTTTGTATCTCACGAGGATGCGTATCTGCAGGATGATTTGAATACGTTCCACCCCATGCCCATCCCTTGGGTATGGTTTTCATCTCGTCCTTGCCAACCTGTGCTATGCCCATAGGTACTTCATAATGAACTTTTCTTTCTTCCATCATATTGAGAGGGAAAGCAATGCGATACTGACGATTATGTGCTCCATCAAAGTTTTCAAGCTCTACATCAAAATCAATTTTCTTTTTGGTATGATAAAACGTAATAATCTGGTGAATAGTTGCGTGCTCCGTAGGCTGACTATTTATAAAGCGAGTGAATAGGGCTCCATTTTCTGTCATTCGCCAATTAGCCGTGTACGAAATCAAAGACTTGATATCCCCAGGGGTTAAAGGTGTAATTTGGGTAAACTCCCCTGCCCCATTGCCTGTGTAACCAGCTTCTATCACATCACCACAAGCAAATTTCTCGGCAACCACCAATTCCTTATTCAGCTCCTTATCAAATAAAGAGACAATACCTCCATTTCCCAAATGAGCTTTGTAATAGTTGTTTTCTACTGTATTTGCCGATACCTTAACTGCAGATTGTTGATTCTTAGTCTTCTTTCCCTCAGCAATTTCAAACGAAGCGTAACCCATAGAGGGTATTTTATCTGCCCGGAATGTGACCACATTTTTGCCTTTTTCTGAAGGGCTTACTTGCGACGGAATCAACATTCCTTTAGCATCGTACACCGCTACATTGGCATTTTTCACTTCCACCTGTACATATTCAGATCGTTCCCAAGTAAGATCGTTAAAGACGATATAATTATTCTTCTTTGTGTTGATACTAGCGGATAAATCACCAAGCGCATTTTTTAGTAATGAAGCACCTAAATCACGAGCTACACGCAAGCTATCTTCGAAAATACGATCTGTAATATCGCCATTTTTGCCGCCTAAACCATGATCAGGATAAATGGAAGCCATCCAGGCCCGGTCAAATGAGGAACGAGGATAAGAACTTAAATCATTCTTTTTCAATTTACTGAATGTAGTGAATGTTTCCGCAGCAGGCAGAAGAATCCCCGCTTCTCTTTTATAAAGAGTTGCTTCATAATGTGCGGGACCGTGAATATATAGCCATAAATCAGGGCGTTCTCCCTCAACTTTTTCAAATGAAGCATTACCAGCACTTACCAATTCGAAAAACTCTTCGGCAGTGGAGTTCTTTAATTTAGGCAATGGTGTGGCAGATTGGGAAGCAATTTTATTCCATTCATCAATAATTGGTTGGAAATCGACCGGTTTGGTCCCGTCACAACTCATTAAAATAGCGTAATGAGGGGGAATATTGTGCTTTCTGTAATAGTCGCTCCATAGTACAGTACGATGATGTAGTTTATGAAAGGCAGTAACCGCGTCGTCATCAAAAAACTTCCAAAACATGGATGCCCAACCGTAATTTCCAGGTGTAAAAGTCAGCACTTTAGAGCCATCCGGACTATACCAATCGTACAACCCTTCACCCATTCTACTTATAAATAAATTCTTGATGCCGCTTTTTGCCAATATCTGCGCCATTTGCCAGGTTCGACCAGGCACATCAATATTATTGGCAACCACATCGTCGCACCCGGGCATGTTTTCACGAATCCATTTTCGTCCATAATACGATTGACGAACCAACTGTTCGCCGCTCGATAAACCTTCATAGGGCTGATTGAAAGTTGCACCCCACAGAAAACGTTTTTCTTTATATAAGTCTATCAACTCGCCTTTCCTTTCGGGGTGCTCGTTCAAAAACTCCATTAAATTGAGCGTTTGTTCCATCTCGAAGGTAAAAGACTTATTTTTCTTCATTAAATCCAAAGCCGGAATGATGATGTTATTGATACGATCGTCCTTACAATAATCAGGAGTATCCATCCAGGCGATGTCCTGATGAGACGATTGAATCAAATGTATAGTGCCCTGTTGAAAGTAACCCCAATCCTTTGGGATCATTGGATAAACGGACTGATCCACCCATTGAATTTTTCCCGCATGAATCTGTAAATGATTGGATTCTCCTATCATCGGAAGCCAGACTAAAAGACTATCGCCCTTATTTGTCGGCATTACCTCTATTGATACACCGTCTAATGTAGCAGAGAGACGGGCATTCACCTTTTCAGGTAATTTGACGTAATTTAAAACCTTCAATGTTCCCTTCTCAGATTTATACTCAATGGGCAAAACTGGCTGAATTACCACAGACTGCTTTTGAGCAAAACAGGGAAGCGATACAGATATTAAAAAGGATAACAATAGTTTTTTATTCATGATTTTTATGTTATAATACTTTACCGGTTAACTTGAAATGAAAGAATCCTTCTACTTACTATATATTAATCATAGCAAATATATGTTTTACTTAATAATCAAGCAAATAGAAGTCAAGGTATTTATTCATAATTTCTGGGAGGCATTTGGAGAAACAGCAGACTTACCTTTTGTATTCTGGTATTCAGATAATCCAATTTCCGAAGATATAGATAAAAAAATACAGATGCCAAGTTTTATGCTAACTATACCAACCGATCGGAGCAAGAGCTTCGAGTAGTGGGAAGCGCTGAATAGGAACAAAGCGAAGCCATAAAACGTATATATCCGAGAAGTGTTCATCCCCTAATATCAACAAAGGACCATCGGTAAAGGATAAAAAATTTACAGCGAAATTCATTTCTGCAGTGAGTGTTCCGAAAACCGGCTAAACATACACTGCCATTTGATTGTAAACCGCATTGACCAATCAAATAAAATCAAGATAAGTTTGCGAACCAACATCTGCAACACAAAAGTAAACAGAAGAATGCGGCTTAGGACCTTTGTTTTCCATTCTTCCATTCGCTGCTGATTGATCATGTCTTCCAAGCCGTTTGAAAGGGCGGAATCACCTCTAAACAACCGATTGCTCAATAATCGTTTTTTCAGTAAAGCTGCATTGAATTGAATCCACTTTTTATTGACAACTAAAAAGATAACAAATATTAAAAAAACCCAAACTTAATCAATACCTTTGCAGAATACGCGAATGATTTAACAAATGGGACTGGGCAGATTGAAAGTCGTACTTTTGAAAAGGAAGAAAACAGACAAACGGCCTGTAGAAGTGTTAGGCAAGAATGAAGCTTCTGATTCTCTCTGGTGTTCGAATTTATCGCAGCCATCACTTGAAATTCTGTTTGCCATTGCTAAAGCGTTGGTTGTGGATGTGAGGGTGTTGTTAGTGAATACAAAAGACAAATAAAGCTATATATCATGGAAGAAGAAATGAAATATCCACGATTTATTCAAAACAAACCTTGTGGAATTGACAAGTACGAAGGTGGCTCGCAAAAGAGATTAGCAAAGGCTATTAGTGAACATATTATTTCCACTGACAATTTAAATGATAAAGAGACAATTTCTCGTATAATAGGTCTTGAAGGTACATGGGGTAGTGGAAAATCCAATGTAGTCAAATTGTTAGGGAAAGAGCTTGAGGATAAATATTTCATATTTGAATATGATGCATGGGGAAATCAAGAAGACTTACAAAGAAGGTCGTTTCTTGAAATGTTGACATCTACTTTGATAACTAAAGGACATTTATATGGGAAAGCCAAGATAAGGATAAAAGGTGGTGGGGAAAAAGATGTTACATGGGATGAGAAGTTAAAGTTTCTTCTTGCACGAAAAACGGAAACAATTTCGGAAAAATACCCAAGAATAAGCAATGGAATTGCAGTAGTTTCCTTGGTTGTATTATTGACCCCGATTTTTACATTTATTGCAAATACTATTATAGACTCACAAGTGTGGTGGAGCAAATTAATTTCAATTGTCATATCGATATTACCCCTTGTTGCTGCTATTGTTATTTGGTTTTTTGCTCGCAGGAAAAATGAAAATTACAAAAAACTAAGCCACATCTTGACTATTTATAATGAAAAAGTAGAAAATGATATTTGTTATGAAACGATAAGTGAAGACGAACCTACTGTTGTTGAATTTAAGGCTTGGATGCAAAGCATATCCGACTATATAGAAGAAAGTAAAAAACGAAAGAAATTAATTGTTGTATTTGACAACATGGATAGATTGCCTGCAGATAAAGTAAAGCAATTATGGTCATCTATTCATACATTTTTTGCTGATGGAGGTTTTCAAAATATTTGGGCAATTATTCCGTTTGATGAAAAACATCTATCCTGTGCTTTTGATGGAGAGAATAACGCATCCAACAGAAAAATAACAGGGCATTTTATAAGCAAAACCTTTCCTATTGTTTACAGGGTAGCCCCGCCAGTAATTACTGACTATAAGAAAATGTTCTCAAGTTTACTTACGGAAGCATTTGGAGATACGGAAATAAGAAAACAAGGAACAGTTAATAGAATATATCGATTGGTAAATCCCCAGGCTACTGTCAGAGAAATGATAAGTTTTTTAAATCAATTAGTAGCTTTAAAAAGTGTATGGAAAGATGAAATAGATATATTGCATTTGTCTATCTTCATTTTGACAAAAGAACATCTTCTTAAAGACCCTGTACCAAGTATCTTATCGGGTGAATATTTAGGAGAAATATCAAAAATAGTTTCAAATAATGAGGCTATTCAAAAAAATATGTCTGCATTAGTTTATGGCATTGATATTATTGATGCAGAGCAAATTCCCATTAGAAAGTACATTGAGAGCTGTTTAAATAGAGACCGCGGATATGATATTAATAAGTATGCAACAACCAACAAGCATTTTATGACAATTTTTGAAGATTTTGTTCAAGATGCAAATATTGAATCCATTGATAAAATTATAGAATGTTATTCAGAGCTAAAGACAGAAGAGTTTGATAAACAGAACCAGCAATCATTTATAGACTTATGGAATCATCTCGCAGACGTAAAATTAAAACATCATCCTATACAAAAGCAAAAGTTTGAAAGTGTGTTCGAGCCTCTAATTATTTATTCCGATGATGAACATAAACCTAAAATAGTAAAGTATTTATGCGTGCAACTCCAATATTTTAGCGATTTTAAGGGAGAGAATTACTTCAATGCTATTTCAGATTTAGAGGGCACATTGAGTAATAACGGAATAGACATACCTTTATTTTTGGACAATTTGGAAAAATCGCCAGAAACATTTATAGAATATGTAAAAAAGGCTGGTAAAGACTTCCAAAAGTATAATCTAAAGGTCGATCCATCGGAGTTAGATGGTTATTATACTAAATTACTGCAAGAAGATAAGCTTAACCATATAGATGTATTGCGCACAATTCAAGTTAACCAAGACTATACTTTCCCTAATTTATTAAAGGAAATAGAAGAATCAATAAACAATAATAATATTACAGAAAAGAATGTAGATCAGATTTACTCTGCCTACAAAATCCTCGCCAAGAACAAACCCTTTAAAGCCCAGTTAAATCCTACACATGCTCAAAGTCTATTAAATACACTGACACAACAGGTTAGCAATGATCTATATCCTAATGGATATTTTGATGTAGTAGCAAATAACTTATCTAACGGGATAAATATATCAGCAAATTTTGATGATAAGCAGATTGACAAAATTGCAGGGTGTATAGAATTTTATAAATCTTTTGGCGATTTATTAATTGACTTTGTGAATTGGAATAATGCTGTATTGAACCAAGTATTAAGCTCTTTAGTTAAAAAGCCAAAAGGAATTAGCATTATGAATATAGCAAAGGTTTTGCCTTTGTTTGATTCTATAATAAGTAAAACTCAAGTAAGTGAAGAGGAATTATTGGAAAGGCTAAATGCCTGGAGCAAGTTTGCAGTAAAGGATATTAATAAAGATAATATTCAAACTGTAATTCCCAATGCCAGTTTCTTTCAATATTCTATTATCACAAAAAATGAGTTGACTGACCATTTAAATAAAGTGGCAATAGAGGCATTGACCAACATTAATGAAGATGTACTTTATCAACAAAGAAACAATACTAATAATAATACCTATTATTGGTTCATTGTAATCAAAAATTTAATTGATAGTGAGTTTATAAAACCTCTTCCTGACAATGTTCTTGGATTTGGGAAAAAGATTCTTGAAGATATAGCGAAACATCAATATAGTATTCCTGCCACGGATGATTTGATGAATAAAATATTCTGCAAGTTAGATAAAAGAAAGATTGTACCAACAATCAGGGATATACGTGATTATTATTGTAATGGTACTTATAATATTAATGCCTCAATTTTTCTATTTTTTGAAAATTGGTTCGAGGGGCAAGGTGATTTGAAAGGAAGCCAAGCAGGAAGAGTTGCTCATAAGATTATCCGCCCTGTAATTAATGATGCCAATTGCTTAAATCGAATACTTACAAAACCTACTTTCTATGCAGAAGTTATTCAAAAAGCGGGTGATGATGCAAATGATTTAAAAGAGGATATTCGGAAAAAAATACAAAGTAGCTCAGATGCAAAGTTTGTAGACTTTGCTAAAAGTATAGGCATTGAAAAAGTAGAATCTAGTAAGTGATTTCTGTAAAGTATATTTACGAAAATAGCCACTAAAGATTAAAAATTATGGCAAAAAAGAAACCTTTACAAATCCGCAACAGTACCGCCGAATTTATGGTGTTCACTTGCTTAAATTAATTTATTCAAAAACTTATCACAAAAAGATAATTTATAAAATAGCCCCCAGCCCAGCGTTCAACCGAACGCCTGACTGGGGGGGATTGCTTATTTCTCTACTACGTGGTATATGGTTCCGGTTTGGGTTCGTTTGGAGGGGATTTGGTGTTTGTGCAGGATGCGGCCGAAATGGATGATTTTGGTGGCCGACAGATTAAAGAGTTTTTTCTCTTGCAGGCGGCCCAGTATTTCAACGGCAAGGAGCTTCTCTCCTTTCTCTGTGGATTCGGCGGCACGAAAGAATTGCAGAAACAGTTGCTCTGCAGGTACCTGTACCTGAAACTCTTTGTTGGTCTCCGACAGGATAGCCTCTTCCGGACCCTCAAACCAGTAGCGTTCGCCTCTCTTTATTTCGTGCATGGCCTGGGCATACAGCTGGTCGTGGTTGATCTTCTCATTATAATCGATGGGACCTGTAAGGCGGACACAGATGAACCGCCGGCTACCCGAGGTGTCGGTAAGCACATCGTAGTGGTTACTGGTGGCGATAAACGAGGCATACCGGCGCAACGATTCCACCGAAGCCTGATGGGGCTTGCGGATGGTTACAACGGGTTTCTGCATGACGTGCTTCAGAAACCCCTGCTGACTCTCCTTCACCTGATCGAATTCGTCCATGTTGATCAGTGCGAAACGCGAAAGGTACATTTCAGTGTTGCGCTTATTGCCCACATCTACCCCTTCGGCATAGTAAGCGCGTAGCTCCGGAGGGAGCAGGTTCAGGCAAAAGGTGGATTTACCTGTGCCCTGGGCTCCAACAAGCAATGGAGCCGTGCTGTTGGCATGCTTCTTATTGATGCCCCGCCATTGTGCCACCATTCCCAGAAACCAGCGGTGAAAAAGGTTGCGCCAGTGGGGGTTGTTACAAGGGATGGTGTCGGCCAGAGGGCGGATACGGTCTTTTCCGTCCCATTCCGGCAACGAATACAGGTAATGGTCGATGGGAGAAAAGCGAGGCACACGGTCAGAATAAATATAACGGTTCACGTCGCGATCCCACATCTTTATGCCCTCCTCCTGTCCGTTCAGGGCAATGCTGTTTAACAGACGGGGGTTTACCTTCACAAAGTCGTAGCTGTACAGGCCTCTTTCGCGGCACTCTACTTCGTCCTTCAGGGTGTTGTACCGAAGTTCGTAGCGCCGCTTCATAAACTCGTCGGTCTGCAGCGCCAACAGCTGCTCTGCTGCCAGGCAGATTTTCTCGCCAAAGCCGTTGTTCTTGCCGTACACATTCCGAAAGGTGGTGCGCACCTCGGTTTCACGCAATTTAAGTTGCAGGTGAAGCAAAGCCGACTGTACCGCCTCTTCTTCCGGAATGCCGGATCCGAAACAGTTGGTTGCCAACAAAACCAGCAGGGGTTTAAGGTTTACATCCTCCGGTGGACCGCATTGGGTGAGGGCCGATTTCAACGAAGTTTCGAATAATAGAGAGAGTTGATCGGTACGGCTGTATCCGGGCATCTGCCGCCTGAGCGGATCGTTGTCGGCCTGCACAGCTTCCTGCCAGGTAGCTTCGCCCGGCATTTCGGTGGGTTGACTTTGTAGCACAGGTTTTGCCTGGGGTGCATAGTAACGGGTGGCATCGTGTACAAAAGGGCAGCTTACTTCGGGAGTATCGCCGCCGGTGTCAACGGCAAAAGGGATTTGTCCCTGATACAACCTGACAGCCCGACGGTGCGCATGGGCATGAAACAACTGAACCTCCTCTTCGGTACGGGGCAGTGCACCGTCGGGTAGTGTAAAGAGTACTAGTATATAAACCCGTGTACCGCAGGTATCGGTATAGGCCGCCAGGGTTTGGGGCAACTCGGCTGCCGTTTGTTTAACCAGACTTACCTCGGCCGGACCGGTAAGGTTGCCAACCTGCAACACTACAACGCCATTATAGCTTGTTTGGATCCGCAATCCGTCTTTCAGGGCAAATGTCGAGGTACAAAGCAGACGGGCACCCTTGAGTCGTTTTGCAAGTAGGCCGACCTCTGCCCTGCCCGGTTCTTCCTGCATACACTCCATTACATCTGCAAACGAAATGTTGCGGATACTTTTTTTCACTGTAGTTTCTTTAAAATAACTAATATTCATGGTATTAATTTTTAATTGTTTTCGTGAAGGTACTACCCGGATGCCTGGTTTTACAAATAATATGCGCACGAAAGAGCTCTCCGGAGCAAAATAATTATTACTTTTAAATTAGCTGTTTTTACTTAATAGTTTAGTATATTTGCATGTGAGAACTTCTTCGTCTTCCAACTGGGGGACAATGGTCACACAGCTGCGTGATCAATGTCCTCCAACTGAGTGATCAATGTCCCTCAGCTGAGAGACGAAGAATATATCTTTGGTTAACAACTAATCATCCTGATGAAACGACCTTATTGTTGGAGTAAAAAGGTAATAAAACAAGTATAAAGTTATGAGTATCTATTATGACATGCGTGAAAACCCCAATCCCGAAAAAGATGGAAACCAAAAACCACTTCATCCCCGTGCCGTATCGAAGGGAACGATCAAAACTGAAAAGATAGTGGATGCCATTGCCCAGCGAACAGGTTTTAGCCGGGGAGAGATTCAGGGTGTGCTGGAGGAATATACCCAGGAGATGCTTTTACGCGTTTCGGAAGGTTATAATGTGGAATGGGGTACTTTGGGAACTTTATCGCCTAAGCTGAAGGCCAAACGTCAGGTTATGACAAAAAGTGAGATCCGGTCGCCGTCCATTTCAGTATCAGGACTAAATTTTAAAGGCTCTGCCTGGTTATCGAGGCAATTGAACTTCGATCTGGAAAGATCTGAGTCCGGCTTTAATAATTCGAAGCCCTACGGAGCGATTTATCGCAGGAAGTTGCTGGAGCAGTACCTGGATGAGAATCCGTACATCAAACGAACCGACTATTCCAAACTTACCGGCCAATTAAAGAATAAGGCTATCCAACAGCTGAATGAGTATGTGGAACAAGGGGTACTTATAAGGCTGGGCAGAGGTAATCAGACGGAATACAGACGGGTAACCCAACCGGCATCCGCCAAAAAATAATGAGAGATGACAGATGCAGGTGATCTGTCACCTTGCATCTGTCAGCTTCAAAATCCGCATCCACACAGGGAAGTCTCCCTAAAAATGATGGATGACAGATTGTTTTGCTATAAATCGGTTTTATTGGACCGGTGTTTTGGGTTTGCGGTCGAAGAATGGATTTTTGGATGATGCGCTGATGGGAATAGCCATCACGCAGGTACAATCCCCCAGATAGCCTAGCCGCTGTGCCGCCATGCCGGCCGAAAACATCACACGACTATCCACTCTGCAGTCGGCCGCCGTTGCACAGGCAGATCCCACGGCAATACCCACATCGATGGTGTTGATGGCACAAGGTACGGCATCTGGCTTTTCGGCACAGGTAGCATAGCCGCAATGGGCACAGTTCAGTCCCTGTACCTTCTGGGCGGTTCCGATAATGATTACCGCCTCGGCCTGTTGAAGGTTCTCTGCATCGCGCAGCAAAAACTTCATACCCGATTCTTCTGAATAACGTACCATCTCTTCCGAGAGGCGTTCGATATCCTGATCGGTCACCATCCCTACCTCTATAATGTCAATACCTTTCCCTTTGGGAGCCGTGCGGGCAGCCGTCATCATCTGACGACCTACCTGCAGCACATGTTCGTGCCTCGATTCGCGTTCGTTTACAATCATAGTTCATGTATTTTCGGCAAACTTAGCTAAAATTGCCGGATTTGCTTTACTCCAACTGCAGGTTTGTGACTGTAGCGGTAGCCTTATAGGAAAATTCCGGGTATTCGAACAGGGGGAATCGGGGCTCCGTTTTGCCGTCGGTATAGTACCAGATGCTCTTGTATGCTTCCGGATCTTCGCCCATGGACTGCAACTGCCTCAGGTAGGCGGCAACCGACTTATTCTCTACGATGTAAACCTGGTCCATATGGTCGATGATGGGACTGTGCCTGCGGGTGGCATCGTGTTCGAACTTCAGTATACGTTTGCCGTCGGGCGTAATACCTGCCATAACAAAAGTCATACTCTTGCCGATAGCCGGAAGGTTCAATACACTGCGGTCCGTCGCAGCAAACAACAGGTGGTTGTCTTTCAGGAAATGAGTAAGGTTCCTGCCCAGATCTTTCGTTCCTTTAATCAGGTTGTTCAGTTCGCCAATCTTCTCAGACGGGATCCGTCCGAATATCTTTTCCTCTTCACTCTCCTGCAGCGAGCGGCAGTTGGGTGTAAACATGGCATAATTTTCCTGAAATCCTTTTACGGAGAAGGTATAGTAGCAAACCACTCCCATGGTGTTGAGCAGTTGGCGAAGCTTGGCAGTATGACCCCGACGGGAAGCAGCAACGGTATATACCAGTTGGTTCGTGATGGTCCACCCCGCCGACAGGATAGCTTTGATTGCCTCGCGTGCTTCGGGGGTTACCTCCAGCGGCGACTGAAAATGGGTTTGTATAATAAACTGGCTTACGCCTGCTACGGAAGCTTTTTCTTTAAATTCGCGCAAAATCTCGACCAACTCGTCGTTTACACGCATGGGAAGGTAAGCTGGCAGACGCGAACCGAGACGTACCCGCTGCAGTTGGGCATATTTCCCGCCTTCGGGCCGGCCTTCGTTGGCTTTGCGTTTCCGGATGGCCATCTTATATACGGCATCCAATATTTTGCGCAGGGTGGCATTCTGACTCATCAGGGCGTCTCCTCCGGTGATCAGGATGTCTTGCAACTGCGAATCTTCCTCAAAATAATGCATCAGGCGACGAAGTTTCTTGTCCCAGCTCTCCTTTGGTTTTAATGCTTCCAGATCAAAATTGAGCCGCTCGCTCTGGAAATCGTACATCCGCTGACAAACGGAACATAGTCCCCCGCAGGCTCTTCCCATGGAATCGGGTATCAGAATGGCCACTTCGGGGTAGCGTCTGTGGATATTATGTCCTTCGGGAAGCATCCATCCGGCTGCATTGGGCTTGCCTGCCTCCACGATATCCTCCTTCTCCCAGGCCTTGATTGTTCCGTAGGTATCCACCAACTCCTGCGAATAGAGGATGTAGGTACGAATGGTGGCGTCGTCGTAGCCTGCGTCTGTGGGATTCAGCAGCGAGAGGTAATAGGGCGTTACGAAAAAGGGCATCTTCTTTTTGCGGGCATCGGTAAGCAACCGCATGGTATGCTCCGGCAATGAGTTGCCAAGAAAGGTGTTGAGTTCCGTTGGTGACTTGATAGCCATAGACAAATGGAAGTGACTAAGTTTCCACCATTCGCAAACTTTGGCATACTTCTGTTCGAAGTTATAATTTTCTTCAAACTGGTATTTGGAGCTTCCTCCATGCTGGCGCTCAATTTTTTTGAT
>ERZ778021.2374-NODE-2374-length-16935-cov-3.553377_pt1 | contig 16935 bp, 9 predicted proteins | sample MGYA00375751_ERZ778021 | MGnify/ENA primary metagenome ERZ778021 (study PRJEB29350, sample SAMN05389814) | bioreactor metagenome | isolation source: Thiocyanate stock bioreactor | place: South Africa: University of Cape Town | collected 2013-08-29 ... | reverse complement strand
TAAGCACCAATACCGATATCTATATGTATAATATCGCCGGCGGGCATACCTCCAATCTTTCCGAAGGCATGATGGGTTATGACCTGGCGCCGCAATTTAACAGCACCGGCACCCGGCTGGCCTGGCTCAGTATGGCAAGGGACGGGTTTGAAGCGGACAAGAACGATATCATCGTGTATGATTTTAAGACCGCTGTCCGCCAGAACCTTACACAGCATTGGGACGGCACCGTGGACGGCGGCTTCCGTTGGGATAATAATGATGCCAGGATATACTTTAATGCTACGGTCAGAGGCACCTCCCAGTTGTTTGAGGTGGCTGCCACGCCTAAAAGGACCGTGAGGCAGCTTACCGCAGGGCAGCACGATATTACAGGTATCACAGGACAGTACCAGGATAATATCATTGTTACAAAGACCGATATGAACAGGGCTGCCGAGATCTTTAATGTCAACCTGAAGACCAGGCAGATCACGCCTTTATCACATGCCAATGACGATGCCTATGCCGGGATCGCCAGGAGTGAAGTGAGAATGCGGATGGTGAAAACAACGGATGGCAGGGAAATGGGTGTATGGGTGATTTATCCGCCGAACTTTGACAGCACTAAAAAATACCCCACGCTTTTATACTGCCAGGGAGGACCGCAGTCCGCAGTCTCCCAGTTCTACAGCGTAAGATGGAACTTCCAGCTTATGGCCGCCAACGGTTACATTGTTGTGGCACCCAACAGGAGAGGCCTGCCGGGATGGGGCGTGGAATGGAATGAGGCTATCAGCAAAGACTGGGGCGGGCAGGCGATCCGGGATTACTTAAGCGCTATTGATGATGTGTCCCGTGAAAGCTACGTGGATAAGAACAGGCTGGGCGCTGTAGGTGCCAGCTACGGCGGTTACAGCGTATTTATGCTGGCCGGTGTGCACAACAACAGGTTCAAAACTTTTATTGCCCACTGCGGCCTATTTGATATGAGAAGCTGGTATGGTACCACAGAGGAAATGTGGTTTGCCAACTGGGACCTGGGTGGCAATTACTGGGATCACCCGGACCTGAAAGCCTATACTGCCTTTAACCCTTCCGATTATGTAGCCAGGTGGAATACGCCTATGCTCATTATCCAGGGCGGCCTGGACTTCCGTGTTCCTGCGGAGCAGGGCCTGCAGGCTTTCAAAGCAGCGCAGTTGAAAGGACTCAAATCCAAATTACTGTATTTCCCTAATGAAAATCACTGGGTATTGCATGCTCATAACGGCCTGGTATGGCAGCGTGAATTTTTCGGCTGGCTCAAAGAGACCCTGTAAAACAATCTAAATATCTTTATCCGGACCGGGGACCTGAAAAACAGGCCCCCGGTTTTTTTATAGTGCTGTACCGGAATGACAACTACTGCCTTGCTGTAATATATATGTAATATTTTTTCCTATCTTTGTTTTCGTGAAATATCTGGCGCTTCTTTTAAGTCTGCTGATGCAGGTGCTTACCTGTCTTCCCTGTAGTGATACGGAGGAATGCAGGCCTGTGACCGCCCATGTCGCAAATGACGGCATACCCTCTCACGAGGACCACCGGCATGAAAATGAGCGTTGCTCTCCTTTCTGTGTCTGCAGTTGCTGCGCCGCCGTTACCGTCTGTATCCCAGAGATATATCCCCTTATGCCCGTCCCGGAGAAATTTGAAACAGCCATCTCCTATATTATGGGGCAGGAGCAATTCCATTCTCACGAAGACCAGAAGATCTGGCAGCCCCCTCAGCTCAGCTAATGTTGTAAAAAATTACCGGGATCCCGTTTCCGCGTTGCACTATGGCAGCCGGGGAAGCTGATATTATGCTTTTCCCGTAACGTCTGCCCGTCAGCATCAGCTTCGGCCGATAGCGGCTCTGTGTATGCTTTTCAGCCATGCGCCGCAGGCTGCTGATCCCTCCCGGGAGCAGGTGTCGGCAACCGTTACCGTCTATCCGTATTATTTACACTTAAAACTTATCTGACCATATGCTGGATAACATCATTCGGTTTAGTATCAAGAATAAACTTATCATTGGTATTATGACGCTCGGGCTCCTGGTCTGGGGTAGTTGGAGCCTTTCCCGGCTTCCCCTGGACGCAGTGCCCGACATTACAAACAACCAGGTGCAGATTATTACGCTGACACCTACGCTGGCAGCCCAGGAAACAGAGCAGCTGGTCACATTTCCCATCGAACAAAGCATTGCGAATATTCCTGATATTGAAGAGGTGCGTTCTATTTCAAGATTCGGGCTGTCCGTAATAACGGTGGTATTCAAAGAAAAGGTGGATATCTACTTTGCCCGGCAACTGATCAGCGAAAGGCTGCAGGAAGCCGCAGAGCAGATACCCCCGGGTATAGGCAAGCCGGAAATGGCACCTGTAAGCACAGGCCTGGGAGAAATATATCAATATGTGATCCACCCGGCCAAAGGCGCCGAGGATAAATATTCCGCTATGGACCTGCGGATCATGCAGGACTGGATCGTGGCACGGCAGTTATATGGATTGGCAGGCGTGGCGGAGGTCAACAGCTTCGGAGGCCGGCTCAAGCAATATGAAGTGGCCATTCACCCGGACAGGCTGAAAGGTATGAACATTACGGTCTCTGAAGTATTTGAGGCGCTGGCCCGCAATAATGAAAATACCGGGGGCGCATATATTGACAAAAAGCCGAATGCTTACTTTATCAGGAGCGTAGGACTGATAAGCTCTTTTAAAGACATTGAGCAGATCATGGTTAAAAAGGTCAATAATATCCCGGTGCTGATCCGGGATGTGGCCGAAGTAAGGCTGGGGTCCGCCATCCCTTACGGCGCGCTTACCTATAACGGTGAAAAGGAAGTCGTAGGCGGTATCGTAATGATGCTGAAAGGTGCCAACAGCAATGAGGTGGTACAGCGTGTCAGGGACAGGATGAAAATTATTCAGCAAAGCCTGCCGGAAGATGTGGTGATAGAGCCTTTTCTTGACCGGACCGACCTGGTGAGCCGGGCTGTAAGCACTGTAAAGACCAACCTGGTGGAGGGTGCCCTTATTGTGATATTTGTGCTGGTCCTTTTCCTTGGTAACCTGAGAGCCGGCTTAATAGTCGCTTCTGCTATCCCGCTATCACTCCTTTTTGCTATCGGTATGATGCACCTGTTCGGCATCAGCGCCAACCTTATGAGCCTTGGCGCAATAGATTTCGGGCTCATCGTGGATGGCGCGGTCATCATCGTGGAAGCGGTCATGCATCATCTCGGGCTACGCGGGCGGAACAGGACGTTTACACGGCAGGAAATGGATGAGGAGGTTTTCACTGCGGCTTCCGGTATAAGAAGCAGCGCAGCTTTTGGAGAGATCATTATCCTTGTTGTGTACCTGCCTATCCTGGCCCTTGTGGGTGTGGAAGGTAAGATGTTCAGGCCTATGGCGCAGACGGTATGCTTTGCCATATTGGGCGCGCTGGTGCTTTCGCTCACCTATATCCCTATGATGTCCGCGCTGTTGCTGTCCAGGACGGTAACTTCCAGGAAAACGTTTTCAGACAGGATGATGAGCTTCTTTCAGCGTTACTATGAGCCGCTCCTGAAAAAGGCAATCCGATTAAAATACCTGGTGATAGGCGTTGCCATCGCGGTTTTTGGACTGTCGGTTATAGTATTTAACAGGCTGGGAGGAGAATTTATACCCCAGCTTCAGGAAGGTGATTATGCATTTCACTGCATTCTCCCGCCCGGGACTTCACTATCACAGAGCATAGAGACGTCTATGCTGGCCAGCCGGATCATCAAATCCTTTCCGGAAGTAAAAATGGTAATAGGTAAGACCGGGACGGCAGAAGTGCCTACCGACCCGATGCCGCCTGAGGCCACGGATATGATCATTGTCCTGAAGCCCAAACGGGAATGGGCCACTACTAAGGATTATAAAGCGCTTGCAGACAGTATGATGAAGCGGCTGGAAGTGATTCCGGGCGTCTTTTTTGAAGCGTCACAGCCTATCCAGATGCGTTTTAATGAACTGATGACAGGTGTAAGGCAGGATGTTGCCGTCAAGATATTCGGGGAAAATATTGATTCCCTGGCGGCCAGCGCCAGGGCGGTTTCCGCGCAGTTGCAACTGGTGTCGGGTGTTTCGGCTCCCCAGGTGGAATCTACCGTGGGTCTGCCGCAGATAACTATAGAATATGACCGGAATATACTGGCAGGCTACGGACTCAGCATTAATGATGTCAATAAGGTCATCAGCACTGCTTTTGCAGGCGGTATAGCGGGCATTGTATTTGAAAATGAACGGCGCTTCGACCTTGTGGTCAGGTTTCATGAGGACCGCCGCGTATCCATAGAAGATGTAAGGAATCTCTTTATCCCGGTGCCCGGCGGTAGCCAGATACCGCTTTACCAGGTAGCCGGGATAGCCTTTAAGGAAGGTCCGGCCCAGATCAGCAGGGAGGGTGGAAAAAGAAGGATCGTGATCGGCTTTAACGTGGACGGCAGGGATGTGGAGTCTGTTGTGAAAGATGTGCAGGACCGCCTCAGTAAGCACGTAAAGCTGCCGGTGGGCTATTACTTTACCTATGGCGGAACATTTGAAAATCTCAGGGAAGCATCTCAGCGGCTTGGCATTGCCGTGCCGGTAGCGCTGGGCTTTATTTTTTTCCTGCTGTTTCTCACCTTCAGGTCGGTAAAGGACAGCCTGCTGATCTTTACTGCCATTCCTATGTCGGCCATCGGCGGTGTATTTGCGCTCCTGCTGCGTGGTATGCCGTTCAGCATATCGGCGGGTATCGGCTTTATTGCGCTGTTCGGTGTGGCTGTTTTGAACGGTATCGTCTTGCTGGGTACCTTCAACCAGCTCGAAAAAGATGGTATGACTGATTTGCTGCAGCGGGTGTATGAGGGTACACGGGCGAGGCTGCGCCCGGTGCTGATGACCGCCACCGTAGCCTCTTTAGGCTTTTTACCTATGGCCGTTTCCTCCGGCGCCGGTGCTGAGGTGCAGAAGCCGCTGGCAACAGTGGTGATCGGCGGGCTCTTATCCGCAACTTTATTAACACTGATCGTATTGCCGGTATTATATATCCTGTTTAATGCGAAAAAGAAACAAGCTCTCCTCAGGGTAGCCCTTCCGGGAACGCTTACCGGCCTGTTCATAATGATTGCGTTGTCTTCAGGCGCGCAGGAACGGAGATCGCTGGAGGAACTGCTGTCAATGTCAGGTAATAATATCAGGCTGCAGTTCGATACGGCTCAGCAGCTCCGGAATGCTTATGAGGGCAGGGGCGTACAGTGGTTGCCCCGGACTGGAATATTTATTGAAAATGAAGACCTGAGGCCGAGTGATTATGTAGGCATCTGGAAATTGGGCGTCAGCCAGGAGCTGGCCTGGCCCGGCACCTACAGCGCGCAAAGACAATGGTACCATAAGCAGGCCGACCGGATGCAGGCCGGCCGGCAGGTAATCACGGCAGAGCTGGAACGTGATATCAGTGCCGCCTATTACCGGTTGTGGTACCTGCAGGAAAGGCTATTCCTCTTTGAACGGCTGGACAGCTTGTACGCCGACTTGGATGCGGCGGCACGTCTGAAGGTACGGGCCGGTGACAGGCCCGGCCTGGACAGCATCGTATCTAATGTAAAATGGAAAGAGATAAGGGCTTACCTCTTCCAGGTAACCAAAGAAATAGAAGCCGGCCAGGTGGTATTATCAAGGCTGCTGAACACGGAGGCCCGGTTTCTGCCTGTAGCTGCCACGCTTCCCCGGATAGCCTTTTCCCTACAGCCGGAAGCGGGTACGCATCCCGAAATAACAGTTCAGCAGCAGCAACTGGCCATAGCGGAACAGGAACTGAAAATGCTCAGGAGAAGCCAGTTGCCGGATTTTTCCGGGCGGGTGTTCTCTCAACGTATCATGGGCATGCCCGATCCTTTTTCAGGCTTTTCCTTTACGGTGTCCCTTCCTGTTTTCAGCTACGGCACGAACAAACAGAAGCTGAAGGCGGCCAGGGCGGGCATACAGATAGAAGAGCAGGAGCTCTACTTCACCCGTCAGAAGGTGGAAGCGGACAGGCGCAGTGCGTTGCTGACAGTTGAAAAGAACAGCCTGCTTTTACATTTTTATGAAACGGAAGGATTAAGGCAATCGAAAGAAATCATTGCTGCGGCCACCCTTTCCTATACTGCGGGAGAAATAAGCTTCGCTGAATTATCCCAATATCTTACGCAGGCTATAGAAGTAGAGAACAGCTATCTCGACAATCTGAATAATTACAACCAGTCTGTAATAGAATATCAATATTATACCTATAAGTAAAACATTTTAAAAAAGAAGAATTTATGAGAAGCTATTTGAATGCGGCCGCTTTACTGTTACTCCTGGCTAATGTACAGTGCAGGACCGGTACAAAAGAGGAGGCACAAAAGCATCAGGCCGCAGCAATACCCGGTCATGAGCATGAAGAGGGTACGGTAACATTCAGTGAAGCGCAGCTAAAAGCCGTTGGCATACAGATAGGGCATATGGAGAATAAGCAGCTCACCAGCTCCCTCAAAGCTAACGGTATACTGAAAGTGCCTAACCAGAATAAGGCTACAATCAATTCGCTCTATAGCGGGATCGTACAGAAGATACTCGTAGAGCCGGGCTATCACGTCAAAAAGGGACAGGTCATTGCCACGATAGCCAATCCTGAATTTATACAGGTGCAGAGCGACTACCTGAACACCCTGTCCCAGGTCAGGAAAGCGGAGCAGGAAGCGGAAAGGCAGCGTATGCTGTATGAAGGCAATGCCGGGGCTTTAAAAAACCTGCAGGCGGCGGAAACGGAACTCAGGACGCTTCGGAATATGAAAGCCATGTATGAGCAGCAGATCCGGCTGATGGGGGTGGCGCCGGCATTCGTCTCCAATGGTAATATGATCTCGGAACTGTCGGTGCGGAGCCCTATTGCCGGGACGGTAAGCAAAATAGGGGTCGAGATAGGGGCTTTTGTCAGTACTGCCGCCCTGATAGCGGAAGTAATAGATAACAGCCAGTTGCACTTAGACCTTTTTGTCTATGAGCAGGACCTGGCAAAGCTTAACGACCGCCAGACCATACACTTTACGCTTACCAACAATCCCGGCAGGGAATATGACGCACGGATATTTTCTATGGGCAATACGTTCGAGGATGAAACCAAGGCTGTGTCCATTCATGCGAAGGTGCTGGGAGATAAAACGGGATTGATAGACGGTATGAGCGTTACCGCGGTGGTCAGCCTGGACCAGGCTACGGTGAAAGCCGTTCCCAATGAGGCTATTGTCACGGATAAGGGAAAGGATTATATCTTTGTGGTAACGGAAGCAGACACGGAGGAAGCCCATGATCACGGGGGAGCACATGCTCATGAGCCGGAAACGATACAGGGGAGCTATACGTTTAAAAAAGTGCTGGTCGCCAGGGGCACATCCGATGTAGGTTATACAGAGATCACCGTATTGGGAAACCTGCCTGAACATGCCAGGATCGTAACCAAAGGGGCCTTCTTTGTAATTGCTAAAATGAATGATACGGGAGAGCATAATCATGCCCATTGACGGGGAATGAACAAAAGACGTAATAAGATTACAGGAACTTAAATATAATTCATATGTCTACGGAAAATAAGCTGCTTCATAAAAATACCAGGCCTACCAGCATGCGCATCCTGGTGTACGATTTCTTAAATGAGCAACCGGCAGCCGTATCCCTTTCTGAAATAGAAAGCGGATTTCACAATGCGGACAGGACAACTATTTACCGGACGCTGAAAACATTTGAAGAAAAGGGCATTGTACACAGTATCCAGGAAAATCATACGACCAGATATATGCTGTGCCATGACGGGTGTAATGAAGCAACGCATAAGGACTGGCATCTGCATTTTTATTGCAGGATATGTAAGCAGACTACCTGCCGGGAAGATTTTAAGATCCCGCAGCAGGAAGCGGCTGCCTTCCGGATCGATGAGATCCGCTTATTTGCCAAAGGTATCTGTGAGCAGTGTATGGAAGAGCAGGGAGAATAGCATTTAAGGAGTCGGGAGCCTGCTGCGGATGTAACCGGTATTCATTGTTCAGGCGGCCCGGAGTATACCGGCCGTTCCTTTACGGGTACGCATTAAAAGAACCGGCGGACTTTTAAGTCCGCCGGTTTTTTAATATTTAAGGGGCTTTTACTGTACCAGCAGCGAAAGCTCTACTCTTCTCGCTTGCTGTTCATTGCTGCCGTTATCTATACCGTGGTACATGGTAAGGATATCCCTGGCATCTAATCCGCATTGCAGTAAATACTGTTTAACGGCTTCTGCCCTTTTAAAAGATAATTCGTTATTGTATTTTGCGCTGCCGGTATGGCTGGCAAATCCCCTGACAACGACGGTTACCCTCGGGGAGTTTTCTTTGACAAGTGCTGCCAGTTGTTTCAGCGTAGCCTTATCTTCATTTGAAATGGCTGACTTATTATTACCGAAATAAATATTCCGGTGATAGTCCTGCAGGCCCTTCAGCAGCATATCGTTTGAATTATCAATGATAATAGTGCGGTTATTCACATTGGCATTCTTTTTTTCTACCTGTGCATTAAGCTCATTAAGCCTGTTTTTCAATGCTGCGATCTCGCTGTCATAATCATTGCTTTTCAGGTCTCTGGATAGCTGGTTCAGTACCCGCAGCTCCTCGTTGAGGGCACTAACCTGGTTCTGGCGGCGCATCTCTTCATCCTGTGGCAATACTCCGCTGGTCCCGGTGCCGGGCACGAGGTTGTTCCTGTTCTGGTAAGAAGGGTCGTAATAGTAAGGCGATGGTGTTATGGACTGCTGATAGCCGGCAGGCGGCGGGTAATAATTCATCCTGCCGTTATTCATATTCAGCATCAGCATATCTATCCTGCTGTTGATGCGGTCAAATTCGCGATACAGCCTGAAATCGGCGCTCATATCGTCCCTGTTGCTCCCGTCTTTTGTCTTGAAGGCATCGTCCATCTGTCGGTTGATGGTCAGCTCCCGCCTTCTTTTTTCCATTTGCTTACGTTTTTTATCCGCTATATTATCCAGGAATGCATTCAGCTCGTCCTTGGTCATAACGATCTCTCCCTGCTCTTCGGTCTTGCTCTGGGAATAGGTAAATGAATGGATCCCCAAGCCAGCAAAAGCCAAAAACAAGTATTTTAATTGTATTTTCATCTTTGAAACAGTTTTATGGTGTTAGGAATCAATTTAGAAGCCGAATCTATAACCTACAACGATCTGGTTATTCCTGAAAAGACCTCTTACGCTGTAATCTGCGAAAACGCTGGAAGTGCCCAGCCTGTAAGCCACTCCGCCAATGACATTGGTGTTAAAGGTAAAATCCTTTCCTAAATAATGAAGTCCTAAACCAAGGCCTGCATAAGGTTCGAAATTGGTGTTATTGATCCTGATAGGGATGATGCCGTTGGCGCTGATACCGAAGCCGTTCTTATCTCCCAGGGCTACATATCCCTCGGGCATGAATATAAAAGGGCTGTTGGTAAATCCGTAATGTGCCCTGATACCCACATTGAAAGTCGTGGCGTCTCCGAAATTTGCCCCGGCGAACAGTCCGATACCTTTATTGATCACGCCCCCGGTCACCGGCTGGTTGGAGGGCGTAGCGGGTACCGGAACTACAGGAGCAGGTGTTACGGGATTGACAATCACGGGATTTCCCTGGGCATTATTGTTCTGTTGCCTGAGGGTCTCAATGCTTTGCTTCTGGGCTTCCAGTTGCTGGTTCAGTTTGTTGATCTCCAGGAGCAGCCTGTCATTGACATTGTTGTAGCCGGGATCATAGTTATTGGCAGCAGGAGGTGCAGTGGGCGCCATAGCGCGGTTCTGATTCAGGTTCAGCAATAGCTGCTCCAGGCGTTCCAGACGGCTTTCGATATTGGGTGTGCTTTCGTTCTCTACATCCTGTATGACTTTGTCGATAAGGCTTTCCAGCTCTGCAGGCGTTAACCTGATCAGGTTATTTTTATCGGTAGCCTGTTTTTCAAGCCGTTTTTTCTCTTCTATGATCTGAGCGGCCTTTTCACTGTCGTTGTTCTCGTAGGCCTCCTTAAGCTCTTTTTCCAGCGATTTTATTTTTTGGTTGTACTCGTTCCGTTCTCCGGAGAACCTGTTTTCGAAGGCCTTTTCAGTTTGTCTGGCCGTATTGGCGTTCCTGCCTATTTTCAGTCTCAGGCCCACGCTGTACAATATGTGCTGGTTCAGCTCATCGGCAGTTCTGAGATCGGTGACGCTGGTGTTCCTGTTATCAATGGTATACATGAGGTTTGCGCCGCCATATATATCAACATAGGTAGACAGCGGAACTTCAAGGCCTGCGCCTAATTTTGCATAATATTTGGAATGCGCTGCCTGGTATATGCCGGGAGCGAGCGTTTTACCCCTGTAGCCATCCTGTACATTTATATAGCCACCGCCCACGCTGATGAAGGGTACGATACCGCGGGGCACGTTCAGCTTGCCGAGGAAGTCTACGCCGTACATGGCCATCTTATCAAAGTTGAAAGAAGGATTCTCGTTTTCTGTTGCCTGGTAGTAATATCCCCGGATGCCTATAAAATCCGTAATGTCCAATCCCAGCTGTCCGCCCAGCATATAGGTGTTCCTGTATGCGGATTTGGTACTGAAATCAACATAGGATCCGGCCGGAACCAAAGTGAGCCTGACACCGGAAAAGCCGCTGCTGAACCTGTCCAGGTAGGCTTTGTCCATATTGCTGAGCTCTCCTTCATTGCGTCCTCCGAAGTAGAATTGCAGGCCTGCGGATACGCTCCAGTTGTACATGGTGGAACGGTCCTGGTTGTTGACCCAGTCGTCAAAATCAGATGTCCCGCCGGGATTGTAAAGCAGGCTGCCGGGATTCATGTTATAGACAATACCACGTCCTTCAAGGTTCAGTGTGACCCTGTTGCCCATATTGATCTTAAAGCCCAGGCCGCCCGTACCGTAAAGGTTCTGGTTTTTTTCAACATTACTCGGAGCGTTTTCCCGTTCAAAGGTCTGGATGCCTGTACCCAGTATCAGATAGGGGGCAAACCCGTTAGAGGGGATATTGGCTTTGAATTCTCCGCCGACCCTTGTGATATTGATCTTCCTGTCGGTAAAGTTGAAGCCGGGAAAATACTGCTGGATGTCCCGCTCATATTCCCCGAAGTTTTGCATCATATTGATCGAGCGCTCGTAGGTCCCTCGGAGCTCAATGTGTCTCCCAAAACCGAAGCCGGCCTGGAAGCCGAACATGGTCCCGTTTTCCACGGTCGATTTTTTGTCGAACCAATTGTAGCCGAGAGTGGGCGTAAAGATAACACTGACGTCTTCAACCTGGGCGCTGGATTTTACAATTACAAAGCTGGATAGTGAAATGAATAATAGTTTTTTCATAGATAAGAGGTCATTTTGTTATTAAAAATATATATAATACTATTATATTGTTTTAACACTTTAAATGGGGTGCGGGTGTCGTTAAGAAAGTTAACAATTCTTTCGTTTTACCTTAACAGTAATGGATAGGAAAGGTTTATTTTATTTTTAAAATATATGTTATTAAGGATATGGCACTTTATTATAAGATCAGCTGACTATCATCCGGCAGGAATGACCAGCACGCTCCAGTATAGCAAAAACCTAATAAGAGGATGTTTCCTATAAGCAGATAGTCACTTAAAATTATTATTTGCAACAGCATTGCATCCCTTCCCGTTGTAATTTTGGATAAAAGCTATATTTCACGGATATGGATCTCTTGACGGGTATGACTGGCATGGTCTCCGGGGAAGATCAGATATGAAAATAGTTATTACGATACAACTAAAATACCCGCAAATTTACAATGGCACATCAACATATTTATAATGAAAAGGGTGAACAGCTTTGCTGCACCCTGGAAGACAAAGTGAACGCACAGGCAGAGATGCTGGCAGAACAGCAGGAAAGCCATGGCCATTCCCATGATGATCACGACCACTCCCAAGGAGGTGCCGGAAGTACCTGGATAAGGATGTTTGCCTTTGCGCTGGTGTCCCTGCTGCTGCTTATGACCGGGATAGCTCTGGACCATTGGATCCGGCAGGACTGGTTTGCAGGTACGGTCAGAATCCTATGGTATATAGCGGCCTATGCGCCGGTCGGCTTACCCGTGATCAAAGATGCGGTCCGCAGTATAATTAAAGGAGATATCTTTTCGGAATTTTTCCTGATGACTCTCGCCACCATAGGGGCATTCGCAATAGGGGAGTATCCCGAAGGCGTAGCGGTAATGCTGTTCTATGCCGTGGGAGAGATCTTCCAGACCATGGCAGTCAGCCGGGCCAAAGGCAACATCAAGAGCCTGCTGGACCAGCGGCCGGATGAAGTGACCGTGATCCGTAACGGCCAGCAGGAAGTCATCAGGGCAGCGTCAGCGGATATCGGCGATATAATGCAAATAAAGCCGGGAGAAAAGGTGGCCCTGGACGGGGAACTGCTTTCCGCTGCGGCGTCCTTTAACACTGCTGCCCTTACGGGTGAAAGCAGGCCTGATACGCTGCGCCAGGGCGACCCGGTATTAGCGGGTATGATCAATCAGAACGCCGTGGTGCAGGTAAGGGTGACAACGGCTTATCAGGACAGCAAGCTGAGCAGGATACTGGATATGGTACAGCATGCTACGGCCCAGAAAGCGCCTACGGAATTGTTCATCCGCCGCTTTGCCAGGATATATACCCCGATAGTGGTGTTCCTGGCTATAGGCATATGCCTGGTCCCGTACTTTTTCGTGTCGGATTACCAGTTCAGCGAATGGTTATACCGGGCGCTCATTTTCCTTGTGATCTCCTGTCCCTGCGCGCTTGTCATTTCCATCCCCCTGGGCTACTTTGGGGGAATCGGTGCGGCAAGCAGGAACGGCATACTGTTTAAGGGCAGTAATTTCCTGGACCGCCTGGGAGCCATACAGCATGTGGTGATGGACAAGACGGGTACCATGACAGCGGGAGTATTCAAGGTGCAGGAAGTTAATTTTAACGGGCAGTTTGACAGGCAGGATATCCTGGATATGGTCAATGCGCTGGAATCGCAGAGCACCCACCCTATAGCTACGGCCATCCGGGAATATGCGGGACCGGTGGACGGCAGCCTGGCTGTTGAGCAGGCAGAGGAAATCCCGGGTCATGGCCTGAAAGCCTTTGTAAAGGGAGCGGAGTTGCTGGCAGGCAATTTCAAGCTGATGGATAAGTTTGGTATTGCATATGATGTAAATATTTCAGATATTGTGTACACGACCATCGCGGTGGCATATGCAGGCCGTTTTGCCGGCTATATCACCATTGCGGACAGCATTAAGGAAGATGCGCCGGACGCTATCCGGAAGCTGCATGATTTGCAGGTTGAAACCACTATGCTGAGCGGGGATAAGACGGCCGTCGTTATGCAGGTGGCTGGAGAGTTGGGTATAGAGGCTGCATTCGGGGACCTGCTGCCGGAGGATAAGGTAAATAAGGTGAAGGAGATCAAGGCTAGGGGAGCTTCTGTGGCATTTGTGGGCGATGGTGTCAATGATGCGCCGGTTGTCGCTTTAAGTGATGTGGGGATCGCCATGGGGGGCCTGGGCAGCGATGCCACTATCGAGACCGCCGATGTGGTGATCCAGGATGACAACCCCTCCAGGATCCCGATGGCTGTCCGGATAGGCAGGCAGACACGGAAGATCGTGATCCAGAATATCATCCTGGCATTCGGTGTTAAAATAATAGTGCTTATCCTGGGCGCCGGCGGACTGGCCACGATGTGGGAGGCTGTTTTTGCGGATGTCGGTGTCGCGCTGCTGGCTATCCTGAACGCGGTGAGGATACAGCGTATGAAATTTTAATACCGCATTGCCATATCAGAACGTCCCATTGCAATACAAGGTCACCTGTGCCCGGTAACGGACGGCACCGGTCAACAATATGTGGTAAAGTTTGTTAAAAGAGGCATTGTAAGATTATATATTATGGAAGTAAAAGTAAGACCGCTTAAGGAAGAAGATTATAAAGGACTGAGAGAAGCGATGTCCGCCGCATATGAAGGCCTGGGCTCGGTGTGGCGTGAGAACAGCATTATGAAGCTGATAGACGTTTTCCCGGAAGGACAGTTGTGCGTGGAAGTGGACGGTAAGGTAGCAGCCTGTGCATTATCTATTATTGTGCAATACAAGCTCTTCGGTGACGATCATACCTACGAGGAGATCACGGGGAATTATACATTCAATACCCATTATGACGGCGGGAATGTGCTGTATGGCATTGAGGTCTTTGTGCATCCGGATTATCGCGGACTGCGGCTGGCGCGCCGCCTGTACGACGGGCGCAAGGAGTTGTGCGAAAGGCTCAACCTGAAGGAGATCAAAGTGGGAGGGAGGCTGCCCAATTATCATAAATACAGCGATGAGCTGAGTCCCCGGGAATATATAGAGAAAGTAAAGCAGAAAGAGATATTCGACCCGGTGCTGAGCTTCCAGTTGTCCAACGACTTTCACGTGGTAAAAGTATTAAAGAACTACCTGAAGGGAGATACGGAATCCCGGGAATATGCCTGCCTGCTGGAATGGAATAATATCTATTACTCCCAGAAAAAGAATACCGTCACCGATGCCATTATACGGCTGGGGTTGGTGCAATGGCAGATGCGGCCCTTTGCGGATATCGATAAATTCATGGAGCAGGTGGAATTCTTTGTGGATGTGCTGAGCGGCTATAAATCCGATTTTGCGCTGTTCCCTGAATTTTTTAATTCCCCCCTGCTGGCAGCCTATAACCACCTGGAGACCCATGAAGCGATGCGTGCGCTGGCCCGGCATACGGAAGAGATCACCCGGCGTATCGCCGAGCTGGCCATTGCTTATAATGTGAATATCATAGCGGGCAGCATGCCGGTGGTAGAAGAGGAGAAGCTCTATAATGTTTCCTATTTATTGCACAGGAACGGGAAAAAGGATGAGTACAGGAAAATACATATTACTCCCAATGAAACCAGATATTACGGGATAACAGGAGGAGACAATATCGCGGTTATCAATACGGATTGCGGGAAAGTAGGTATCCTGATCTGCTATGATTGGACGGGATGAAGATACTGTTTGTTCCTTACCTGACCGATACCCAGAATGCCTATACGAGGGTCAGGAACTGTTCAATGGCAAGAGCCATTGAGAATGAGTGCTATGTTGCCATAGCCGGCTGTGTGGGCAATCTTCCGGGCGTGAATAATATGGATATCCAGTTCGGGCAGGCTGCTGTTTTCACGCCGTCTGACTTCGCGTTTCCCACCAACTCTATCAAGGCGGAGGCAACCCCTAATACGGAAATGACGCTGATAGTGGATGTAGCCCTAAATCTGCTGAAAGAGCTGCACCATTACGGTTCGGTCAAAACGATCTCGGACCGGAGAGAGGACCTGTACCAGATAATCAGGGTGAAAAAATAGTTAGGGATTACCCTTCTTCCGGGCATTCAAGAATGGCAGGCCATATATGCATATAAATTTTGTTTATGTTGCGATAACATTATTTCAGGGGAATTGATTTTGTAAAATAAAAATTTGTGCTATACCTTTGCATATGGCAGTTCAATCTAAATTCTACGGAGAAGGGCTAACATTTGATGATGTATTGTTAGTTCCTGCATATTCTGAAGTACTTCCCCGCGAAGTCAATATTTCAACCAATCTCACCCGGACCATACGGATCAATACGCCTATCGTATCTGCAGCAATGGATACGGTAACGGAAGCTACCCTGGCTATAGCGCTGGCAAGAGAAGGTGGTATAGGTATACTGCATAAGAATATGACCATCGAACAGCAGGCAGACCAGGTAAGGAAAGTCAAGCGTTCTGAAAGCGGCCTTATCCTGGATCCTATCACACTGCGTGCTGATAATACCATCGGTGACGCGATGAACGTCATGCGGGAAAATAAGATCGGGGGCATCCCCATCGTAGATGAAGGAAAACGCCTGGTAGGTATGCTGACCAACAGGGACCTGCGTTTTGAAAAGGACAGGTCAAAGTCCGTTTCCGAGGTCATGACCCATCTGCCGCTGGTAACAGCTCCCAAAGGGACCACACTGGCTCAGGCTGAAGATATCCTGCAGCAGAACAAAATAGAAAAGCTCCCCATTGTAGACGAGCAGAACAAGCTGATTGGGCTCATCACTTACCGTGATCTCCTCCAGCATAAAAGCCATCCCAATGCCGTAAAAGATGAATACGGCCGTTTGCTGGTAGGTGCCGCCGTTGGCGTTACCCCGGATATCCTGGACCGTGTGCAGGCGCTGGTGAATGCGGGCGTAGATGTTATTACACTGGACAGCGCGCATGGCCATTCCAAAGGTATTCTGGATTCTCTCAGGAAAGTGAAGGCCGCATTCCCTGGCTTACAGGTCATAGGCGGTAATGTGGCTACGGCAGCCGGTGCGCTGGCACTGAAAGAAGCAGGTGCGGATGCCGTGAAAGTAGGTATCGGTCCGGGCTCCATCTGTACGACGCGTATCGTTACAGGTATTGGTGCCCCTCAGCTTACAGCGGTTATGGAATGTGCGCAGGCGCTGAAAGGCAGCGGAATCCCCGTGATCGCTGATGGAGGTGTGCGTTATACCGGCGACCTGGTAAAAGCAATAGCGGCAGGAGCATCCTGTATCATGGCGGGTTCTGTATTGGCCGGTACGGAAGAATCCCCCGGCGATACTATTATTTATGAAGGCCGTAAATTCAAATCCTATCGTGGTATGGGGTCTATTGACGCTATGCAGTCAGGCTCCAAGGACAGGTATTTTCAGGATGCAGAAGATGATGTTAAGAAACTTGTACCGGAAGGCATTGTAGGCCGCGTACCTTATAAAGGCACCGTATCGGAAATGATCTACCAGTTCATTGGCGGTTTAAGGGC
>ERZ778021.2372-NODE-2372-length-16955-cov-5.468343_pt1 | contig 16955 bp, 13 predicted proteins | sample MGYA00375751_ERZ778021 | MGnify/ENA primary metagenome ERZ778021 (study PRJEB29350, sample SAMN05389814) | bioreactor metagenome | isolation source: Thiocyanate stock bioreactor | place: South Africa: University of Cape Town | collected 2013-08-29 ... | reverse complement strand
ACCTCCTGCGCGAGGGGATCGCTTCGCAGCGCATCTACGTCACCGGCAACCCGATCAAGGAGGTGCTCGACCACTACGCCGAGCAGATCGACGCGTCGACCGCGCTCGCCGACCTCGGGGTGGAGGAGGAGAACTACCTCCTGGTGACGATGCACAGGCAGGAGACGGTGGACGTCGAGAGCCGGCTGCAGGCGCTCGCCGGCGGGCTGACCGAGATCGCCGCCGAGCTCGACCTGCCGCTGATCTGCTCGATGCACCCGCGCACCCGCGCCCGTCTGGAGGAGTTCGGCGTGCCGTTCTCCTCGGACCAGATCAAGGTGATGCCGGCGATGGGCTTCTTCGACTTCGTCAAGCTCGAGAAGCACGCGCGCTGCGTGCTCTCCGACAGCGGCACGGTGCAGGAGGAGTGCTGCATCTTCGGCGTGCCCGCGGTGACCGTGCGCGACACCACCGAGCGGCCGGAGACGGTCGAGTGCGGCAGCAACATGCTGGCCGGGGTCGAGGGCGACACGATCAGCCGCTGCACCCGCACCGTGCTGGAGCGCCCGCCCGCCTGGGTTCCGCCCGCCGAATACCTGGTTCCCGACGTCAGCGGGCCGGTGGCGAAGATCCTGCTCGGCCACTCGTAAACTGAACCGATGGCGACTGATGTGACCTCCAGGAGGGCATCCGGGTCAGCCCGCGGCTCGAAGGCGCCGCTCGCGATCGAGGTGCGGGACTTGAAGAAGACCTTTCGCCTGCCGGGGCAGAAGGTCGACTCGCTGAAAGAGCGGGCCCTCCACCCGACGATCCGGCGCGACGTCAGCGAGCTGAAGGCGCTCGACGGGATCTCCTTCGACGTCCGCCAGGGCGAGTTCTTCGGCATCGTCGGCCGCAACGGCTCGGGCAAGTCGACGCTGCTGAAGATCCTTGCCGGGATCTACCGGGCCGACGGCGGGCGGGTGCGGATGGCGGGCACCCTGGCCCCCTTCATCGAGCTCGGCGTCGGCTTCAACATGGAGCTGACCGCGCGCGAGAACGTGCAGCTGAACGGGGTGATGATGGGCCTCTCGCGGCAGGAGGCGGCGCGCCGGCTCGACACCGTGATCGACTTCGCCGAACTGCACGACTTCGTCGACCTGAAGCTGAAGAATTACTCCTCCGGGATGCTCGTGCGGCTCGGCTTCTCGGTGATGATCCAGGCCGATACCGACATCCTCCTGATCGACGAGGTGCTGGCAGTCGGCGACGCCTCCTTCCAGCAGAAGTGCGCCGACGTCTTCCACGAGGTCCGCGGCAGCGGCAAGACCCTCGTCCTCGTCACCCACGACATGGGCGCCGTCGACGCCTATTGCCACCGGGCGATCCTGATCAACGACGGCGAGATCGCCGAGGAGGGCGACCCGCACGCGGTCGGCCGCCACTACCTGCGGTTGAACTACGAGGGCGCCCACGACGCGGTAGCCGACCTCGGCGCCGATCCGGACGAAGCCGACGCGGCGGCGCGGCTGGTCGACATCTGGGTCGAGGACGAAGCCGGAGACCGGGTGACCACGGTCGAGGCGGGCAAGGACATCCACCTGCGGGCGGTGATCGAGGCGCGTCGCGACATCCCCAAACCGACGCTGGCGGTGATGCTCTCCAATGCCGACGGGGTGCAGTTGTTCGGGACCGCCGCGGCAGTTCTCCTCGAAGGCCAGGGCACCGACATCGACCTCCTGCGGGCGGGCGAGCGTGCCACCCTGACCGCCCGGTTCGTCAACCAGCTCGGCAACGGCCGCTACTTCGTCGACCTCGGCGTCAACCGGAACCACAGCGGCGTCGACAACGTGATCTGGGTCCCGAAGGCGACCGACTTCCTCATCTATGGCAAACAGCCCTACGACGGGCTGAACCTGCTCCACAACGAATTCCACGTGCAGGCGGAGAAGTGACGACCGCCACCGAGCAGCCTGCACCGCCGGCCGATCTGCACGCGAAACGCACCTTCCACGAGCTGCGCGACGTCCAGGGTCCGTCGGCTATCGGCGGCGGCTGGCGGCGATTCTTCGATCTGCTGCTGCTGATCTCGGTCAACGACTTCAAGACGACCTACTACGGCAGCGTGCTCGGCTATTTCTGGTCGCTGCTGCGGCCGGCGCTCCTCTTCAGCGTCATGTTGGTCGTCTTCACCAAGATCTTCCACGTAGGTGGCGAAGGGGTGACCCACTATCCCGTCTTCCTGCTGCTTGGAATCGTCCTCTACACCTCCTTCCAGGAGTCGACCGCGGCTGCGGTGACCTCGGTGGTCGGGAAGGAGGGAATCGTCCGCAAGACGCAGTTCCCCCGGCTCGTGATCCCACTGGCGACGGTAGCGACCGGGACCTTCAACCTGTTGCTGAACCTGGTTCCGGTCTTCGTCTTCATCCTCGCCTTCGGTGTCAGCCCTACCTGGACCTGGTTCCTGATCCCGGTCATGCTCGCAGTGCTGATCGTGCTCACCGCGACGGTTTCGATGATCCTCTCGGCCCTCTACGTCCGCTACCGCGACGTGGCGATCATCTGGAGCGTCGCCGGTACCGTCCTTCTCTACGGCTCGCCGATCCTCTACCCGTACGAAAACGCGCCCGGCGCGATGCAGACGGTGCTGCTGTTCAATCCGCTGACTCCGATCCTCGCGCAGGCCCGCAACTGGATCATCGAACCGGAGGCGCCGAACGCAGTCGCCGCGATGGGCGGCTGGGGACGTTTCTCCATCTCTGTTGTCATCTACCTGATCATCTGTGGCGCCGCAGTCTGGATCTTCAACCGCGAGGCGCCGCGGATTGCCGAGGACCTCTAGCTCATTCGGCCTGGACGGTGGCGCCGCAGGCCTGCGCCTGGCCTTCGCCGACCAGCAGGTGCCAGGGGACTTCGGAGCGATCGGCGGGGATCGCGATCAACGCCGATTCGCCGGGTCCGAGTTCGCCGATCGGGGCGGGGGTGTCGGCGAAGCGGCGCAGGGGAGGCGTCGCCCCTTCCGGGCCGGCTTCGAGCCAGACCGAGCCGGTGGTGACGATCCCCGAGCCCGCTTCGAGGTCGAAGCAGGAGCCGGCCGTTGCCGGTTTCGGCGCCCCCGCTTCGAGCGTCACCGGCAGCACCGCGCGGAGGATGCCGTCGACCGTCTCCCGGTATGCCTCCGGCTGGGTGAGGATCTCTTCCGGGCTGAGCGCCGGGGAGCCGTAGCGGTCGGCCGATTTGAAGAACGAGCCGGCGTCGACGACTTCCTCGAAGGGCGTGCCGGACAGCGATTCGACCAGTTGGACCTTCGGTGAGATCGTGTCGCGGGCGATCTCCAGGGCGCCCAGGTTGGCGGCGAGCTTCTTGGCTTCTTCGTTCAGCGGGTGGCGGCCGTCGTTGACCGCGGCCCCGCCGCCGAGCACCGCGACCAGCACGACGACCGCCGCCAGGGTGGCCGCGACCAGTCCGAGCCGCAGGCCGCGGATCAGCTCTGCCGCGATCAGGAGCATGAAGACCGCGGACGGATAGAGGTACCGGCCCAGGGTGGGGCCGCCGTCGACCGGAGAGTTGAAGGCGGTGAGGACCCAGAACGCGAACAGGCCGACGACCCAGATCCAGACCCGGCGGGAGACCGGTTGCGGCAGCGTCAGGCGCCGGCCGATGAGGGCCAGCGTCCCCAGCAGCACCGGGACGGAGAAGTTGTCGAGGAAGGCCGAGTGATCGGAGACGCCGAGCCCGAGGATGAAGACGATCGTCGCCCCGAGGCCGTCGACGACGAAGCCGGGCGAGGCGAGGATGTTGTCGGTGGTGAGCCGGCTGGGGGAGAGGTGGCCGTAGCCGAGGTACCAGGCGACGAAGAGGATCGCGACGGGGCCGATCACCCAGGCGAAGCGGCGCAGCCTGCGGTTCCAGCCGCGACCGTCGGCGGCGAGCAGGATCGCGACCGCGGCGGCGGCCACGAAGGTGAGCCCGACGAGGAGGAAGAAGACCGAGGCGATCAGGAGGACCGCCGCCAGCGCGTCGCCGCGACGGGTGTCGCCGTCGAGCAGGAGGATCGCGCCGAGCCCGCAGCTCACCGAGCCCGCGAAGGCGAGCTCGAAGCTCCAGAAGAAGGGGTCGACGCCGGAGCCGATGAAGAGCAGCAGGATCGCTGCCACCAGCGCGGGCCAGCCCCCGGCTCGCCTGCGCACGGCGACGAAGAGGAGGCAGGCGGCGACGAGCCCGGCGAGGATGCCGAGCACTTCGTAGGCCAGGGCCGATTCGAGCCCGATCGTCGAGCGCATCAGGTAATAGGGCGCCAGCCACATGATCACCGGGTGGCCGTTGGACGGGTGGAGCAGGCCTTCGAGCCCGTAGAAGTGAAGGACGATCTGGTACTCGTCGTAGAAGAAGTAGTCGCCGTGGCGGGCCCAGAGATTGAGCGCGAACACCGCCACGAGGACACCGATCAGCCCGATCACGGGCGCCGTCCGCGACCGGGCCAGGCGCAGCCGCAGGCCTTCGAGGCTCTCGGCCCGACCCGACGACGGGCTCATCCGGCGATCCACTGGTCCAGGCGCGCCTTGAAGTTGGCGTCGAAGACGTCCTCCCAGCGGCTCGGCCAGGCGACCCGCGAGCCGGCGGCGCGGGCCTCGACGTCGCCGACCCGGCCGACGGCGGCGGCGATCCCGGCGGCGACCCCGGCGACCGAGGGCGGCGCCGCGATCAGGTTGGCGGAGATCGCGGCGAGGGCCGCGGCGTCCTTGTTCTCGTAGGTGTTGGTCACCGTCGCCATCCCCGCCGCCGCCATCTCGATCGGCACCAGGCTCGGGTGCGGCGTGTACATCAGCGCCAGGCCGGCGTCGCCGGAGCGCAGCAGGGCGCCGTACTCCGACTGGGCGCTGCGCGGCACCATCCGCAGCGGGGCGCCGCTCCGCGGCAGGTGGACCACCGCCGCGGTCGCCTCGACCGAGCCGACCCCGATCAGCTCCCAGCCGTCGAGCGTTCCCGCCGCGGCGGCCTGGTCGAGCGCCATCGTCCCCAGCTCGTAGAGGTTGCGCTGCGCGTGCTCCTCCGGGCGGGCGTAGAAGATCAGCCGGCGGCCTTCGGCGCGCAGGTCGGCGGCGGCGACCGGGCCGACCGGGGTGATCGCGTTGTCGAAGATGAGCGCCGCCTCCTCGCCGCCGGGGTCCGCGCCGAAGACGCCGATCCGGTGGGCGGCGAAGTAGTCGCGCAGGAGCGCGGTGGAGAAGATCGCCCGGTGGGGGAGGTCGTAGGAGCCGCGGGCGAGGGCGGCGGCGCTGCCGAGCGGGAAGATGAACGGCTCGTACTCCTGGATCAGGTAGACGAAGGGTCGCGGACCGAGCTCGGCGGCGGCGCCCGCGGCGATGTGGGCGACGGTCCAGTGGGTGGCGAGGAGGGTGTCGTCGGGGTTGAAGCGGACCGCCGGCCGCTCGGCGGCGAAGGTGACCTCGATCCGCTCGAGCACGTCGCCGAGCCCCTCGTAGCCCGCCAGCCGCCGGCGCCAGTCGGGCGGCAGGTCGGAGGGCTCGGTGGCGATCATCCGCACCCGGTGGCCGCCCTCGGCGAGCTCGCGGGCGAGGTTGAAGACGGTGATGAAGCCGCCGAAGAAGTGCTTCAGGTCGATCGCCGGGTGGAGGATGTTCACCCGCCGCGGCTCGGCGGCGCCGACCTCGACCCGCAGCGGGCGGAGCTTCTCCGGGATCCACTCGGTGCTCTGGCGTCGGCGCAGGCCGACGGCGGCGCCGAGGATCGCGCGCGCGCCGAACACCGCGACGACGGCGAAGACGAGCGCCGCGAGGATCGCGACCAGAACGCCGGTGCCGGAATCGCCCGCCAGGATGCCGACCGCGGCGCCGAGCGCGAAGGCGCCGATCAGGGGTGAGGCAACGAGCGCGACCAGCGCACGTTTGCGTCCTTCGGTGCTCGCCAACCTGCCTCCGGCGGCCGTGGCGAGCCGCGAGAACGCGCTCATCGGCGACCTCTCGGCATCGGCGGCACGATATCGACGCCGCCCGGACCCGGCGCCGCACCTGTCAGGCTGGGGCCGCATGGCGCCGCCGGTCGCAGTCGTGATCCCCAGCTGGAACTCCGCCCGCCTGCTCGGCCCCTGCCTCGACTCGCTGGCCGGGCAGGAGGGAGTGGCGGAGGTGGTCGTGGTCGACAACGGCTCCACCGACGGCACGGCGGAGCTGGTGGGCGAGCGTGGGATCGAGACCGTGGCCCTGCGGCAGAACATCGGCTTCGCCGCCGCCGTCAACCTCGCCGCCGTCCGGACGACCGCCCCCGCGGTCCTCTCGCTGAACGCCGACACGGTGCTCGAGCCAGGCGCGGTGGCGGCCCTGACGGCGGCCCTCGACGCCGACGAGGGCCTCGGCGGCGTCCAGCCCCGGATCCTGCAGATGGAGCGTGGTGCGGGCCGCGACCCGGCGGAGGCCGCGGCCGACGGCCCCGGGGACCCGGCGCGCGATCCAGAGGCCGCGCGCCTCTACAGCGCCGGGATGGCGCTGCTCGCCGACGGGCGGGCGATCGAGACCGGGGCGGGGGAGCCGCAGTCGGCCTGGCGCGAGCGGCGCGAGGTCTTCGGCGTCTGCGGCGCCGCCTGCCTCCTGCGACGCGAGCTCTTCGCCGATCTCGGTGGTTACGACGAGACCTACTTCGCCTTCTACGAGGACGTCGACCTGAACGTGCGGGCGCGGATCGCCGGATGGCGGTTCGAGTACGAGCCGGTGGCGGTCGTCTGGCACCTCGGCAACGCCTCCTGGCAGGCTGCGGCGCCGCGGCCGAGCGCCTGGAACGCCCGTCTCGTCGCCCGCAACCGGATCGTCACCCAGGCGAAGTTCATGCCCGCCCGCGCGTTCCCCCGGATCGCCGCGGTGGAGGCAGGATCCCTGGTGCGCGCGGCCCGGGAGCGCCGCTTCCTCGCCACCCTGCACGGCAAGCTCGAAGGTCTGGCCCGACTCCCCGCCGCCCTGCGCGAGCGCAAGCGCCTCGCCGCGACGGGCGACCCGGCCGGCGCTCGCGCCTGGCTCGGCCGCCAGCCCCGATGATTTATTCCACGATCCGGGGTCGGTGCGGGTTGTGGCCGCCCGCGATCCGCGACCGTCGCGGCCGGCCGAGATGCGCCCCGGGCGTCTCATGGCGTCCTGGCAGGCTGTGACCGCCATGAGACGCTCGGGACGTGAGGGTTCCGAGGGGAACTACGAGGGTTCGTGCGTCTCCCGTGGGAGATCCCACCGCTCAAGAAGACGTGTGTTTAGTTTCGGGTCTCTAGCACCCAGAACTAAACACACAAACTCTTGAGTGATCGCCCCGGCCCCGAAGCTCGATCTCTCCCCGCAGGCCCGCCCTCTCGGGCACGGCCACAGCCTGCCAGGGCCGTGGCCGAGAGGGCGGCGTCCCGTTCCCCGGGCGCCAGCCACACACGGCCCCGCCCCTAGCCCCGTCGCCGCCGGCGCAGCTCGATCGCCTCGCGCGTGCCGAGGTCGAGAAGCGCCGACGTCGGCACCTCGCGCCGCGCCGCGCCGCCGGCCTCGCGATAGCCGCGCAGCCGCCCGCGCAGGCCTGCGGCGGTGTGATCGCGGAGCAGCTGGCCGGCGCAGATCGCCCCCTCGGCGGCGAGCACCCGCAGGGCGAGCGCCGGGTGGCGCATCACCCCGTAGCGGCGCAGCATGTAGCCGCGGCTCCAGCCGGTGCGGGCGTACTTCGCCCCGCTGGCGGCGCCAAGGCTCTGCGAGTAGGCGTGGACCACCCGCGCCTCCGGGGCCAGCGCGCAGCGCGCCCCGGCCGCCGCCATCCGCAGGGCGAGGTCGAGGTCCTCGTAGTAGAGGAAGATCCGCTCGTCGAAGCCGCCGACCGCCTCGAAGGCGGCGCGCCGGTAGAGCGCCGCGCCCCCGGTCGGCCCCAGCGGCGCCTTCGCCCCGGCCGCCGCCGCGACCGGTTCGCCCTGCAGGTAGTCGAAGCCCATCACCGTCCGGTCCGCCACCACCCCGGCCGAGTCGATCCGCCCCGGGTCGGCTTCCTGCAGCATCAGCGCGGCGACCGTGTCGACCTCGTCGCGGAGCGCCGCGAGCAGCGCCGTGACGAAGCCCCGCTCCGGCTCGGCGTCGTCGTTCAGGAGCATGATCGGGTCGGCCTCCGGCGTCGCCGCCACCGCCCGGTTCAGCGCCGTGCCGAAGCCGAGGTTGGCGCCCAGCTCGACCACCGTCACCTCCGGGTAGCGCTCCGCCAGCATCGCCACCGATCCGTCGGTAGAGCCATTGTCGGCGACCACCACGGCGACCTCGCGGTCCTGCCGACGCAGCCCGTCCAGCGCCCGCCCGATCCGCTCGGCCCCGTTGTAGTTGGGGATGAAGACGGTCGGCCGCACCAGTCAAAGCAGCGTATCCGCTCCCCCGGCACCGCTCCGTCCAGCCTGGGATAGGGTTCCAGCGTCCATATGGAGCCTCTGAAGGGACTTATCCTCTCCGGCGGCGCCGGCACGCGCCTGCGCCCGATCACCCACACCTCGGCCAAGCAGCTGGTCCCGGTGGCGAACAAGCCGGTCCTCTTCTACGGGATCGAGGCGCTGGTCGACGCGGGGGTGAAGGAGATCGGGATCATCATCGCGCCGGAGACCGGCGACGAGATCCGCGAGGCGGCGGGCGACGGCTCCCAGTTCGGCTGCGCGATCACCTACATCGTCCAGGACAAGCCGGCGGGCCTCGCCCACGCGGTCCTCACCGCAGAGGAGTTCATCGGCGGCTCGCCGTTCGTCATGTACCTCGGCGACAACCTGCTGCGCGACGGGATCCGCGACATGGTCTCGACCTTCGAGAAGGAGAACCCCGACGCGCTGATCCTGCTCACCCCGGTCGACGACCCGCAGTCCTACGGGGTGGCGGAGCTCGACGGCGAGGGCGGCATCGTGCGCTTGATCGAGAAGCCGAAAGACCCGCCCTCGGACCTCGCCCTGGTCGGCGTCTATCTCTTCAGCCAACTGATCTTCGACGCCGCCCGCCGGCTCGAGCCCTCCTGGCGCGGCGAGCTCGAGATCACCGAGGCGATCCAGATGCTGATCGACGACGGCCGCACCGTGCAGTCGGAGATCGTCCGCGGCTGGTGGAAGGACACCGGCCAGCTCGCCGACATGCTGGAGGCCAACCGCCTGGTGCTGGAGGAGATCGAGGAGCGCGCCGACGGCGAGGTCGACGAGGAGTCGCGGGTCGAAGGCCGCGTGGTGGTCGAACCGGGCGCCAAGATCGTCCGCTCGATCGTCCGCGGCCCGGCCGTGATCGGCGCCGGCGCCACGGTCGAAGACGCCTTCATCGGCCCCTACACCTCGATCGGCGACGAAGTCGCGGTGCGCCGCTGCGAGGTCGAGCACTCGATCGTCCTCGCCAACTCCACGGTCGAGGACCTCGGCACGCGGATGGAGGCCAGCCTCCTCGGCCGCAACGTGAAGCTGACCCGCAGCGACGGCCTGCCGAAGACCCTGCGCCTCCTGGTCGGCGACAACTCGGTCATCGAAATCCTGTGAGGGTGGTCAGATGAAGGTGCTGGTCGCGGGGGCGGGCGGGATGCTCGGCCGCGACTTCGTCGTCGCAGCGACCAATGCCGGGCACGACGTGGTCGGGCTCGACCGGGCGCGGATGGACGTCGCCGACGGCGACGCGGTGCGCCGTCAGATCGATCGCGAGCGTCCCGACATGGTCGTCAACTGCGCCGCCTGGACCGACGTCGACGGCGCCGAGACGGCCGAGGATCAAGCCTTCGCCGTCAACGGCACCGGCGCCGGGAACGTCGCCGCCGCGGCCCGCGAGGTTGGCGCCGCGGTCGTCTACGTCTCCACCGACTACGTCTTCGATGGCGAGAAGGGCTCGCCCTACGTCGAGTCCGACCAGCCCGCGCCGCTCTCCGCCTACGCCCGCACGAAGCTGGCCGGCGAGGAGGCGACGGCGGCCGCCAACAAGCGCCACTTCGTCGTCCGTTCCTCCGGCCTCTTCGGCGTCAACGGCAAGAACTTCGTCGCCACGATGCTGCGCCTGGGGGAGAGCATGAGCGAGGTCACGGTCGTCCGCGACCAGGTCACCGCGCCCACCTACACCTGGCACCTCGCCTACGGCCTCACCCGGCTGATCGACGGGATCGAGTACGGCATCCACCACATGGCCGCCGCCGGGGGCTGCTCCTGGTACGAGTTCGCGGGCGAGATCTTCGAGCAGGGGAAGGTCGACTGCAAGGTGCTCTCGATCACCAGCGAGATGTTCGGCCAGGCCGCCCACCGGCCGCCCTACTCCGTCATGCAGAGCCAGCGCGAGCACGCCATTCGCCTGCCCTCCTGGCACGATGGCCTGGCCGGGTACCTGGCCCAGCGCGAGTCCGAGACGAACTAAGCGCACGATGCGCGAGGAAGGAACGAGATGAAGCTCCTGGTCACCGGCGCCGCCGGATTCATCGGCTCGACCTACGTCCGCATCGCCGGCGACGAGCACGAGATCGTCGTCCTCGACAAGCTGACCTACGCGGGCCGGCCCGAGAACCTGCCCGCGGGCACGCAGCTGATCGAGGGCGCGATCGAGGACCCGAAGATCGTCCGCGAGGCGATGGCGGGCGTCGACGCGGTCGTCAACTTCGCCGCCGAGTCCCACGTCGACCGCTCGATCGACGACCAGGACGCCTTCGCCCGCACCCACGTGATCGGCACCGGCACGCTGCTCGACGCCGCCCGTGAGCTCGGCGTGCAGCGCTACGTCCAGGTCTCCACCGACGAGGTCTACGGCTCGATCGCCGAGGGCTCCTTCACCGAGACCTCGCCGCTCGACCCCTCCTCGCCCTACTCGGCGACGAAGGCGGCGGGCGATCTCTTGGTCGGCGCCCACGTCGCCACCTACGGCCTCGACGCCTCGATCGTCCGCGGTTCCAACAACTACGGCCCGCGCCAGTACCCGGAGAAGCTGATCCCGCTGATGGTGCTGAACGCGATCCACGGCGACTCGCTGCCGGTCTACGGAGACGGCAAGCAGGTCCGCAACTGGCTCTTCGTCGAGGACTTCTGCCGCGGCATCCACACCGTGCTGGGCAAGGGTAAGGCGGGCGAGGTCTACAACGTCGGCGGCCCCGACGAGTGCGAGAACATCGAGGTCGTCCGGCGCGTGATCGCCCTCTCCGGCGGCGACGAGTCGATGATCGAGTACGTCAAGGACCGCCCCGGCCACGACCGTCGCTACTCGCTGTCTAGTGAGAAGTTGAAGCGGGAGCTCGGCTGGGAGGCCCAGGTCCACTTCGACGAGGGGATCGAGAAGACCGTCGACTGGTACCGCGACAACGAGGACTGGTGGGGGCCGATCCGCTCCGGCGAGTACCGCGAGTACTACGAACGCCAGTACGGGAAGGCGCTCGGCTAGTGGCGAAGGCGCTGGCGACCAGGCTCGACGGCCTGGTCCTGATCGAGCCGGTCGTCCACGGCGACTCGCGCGGCTTCTTCCTCGAGACCTACGCGCTCGAAGAATGGAAGGGGCTCGGGGTCGACGCCGACTTCGTCCAGCAGAACCACTCGCGCTCGTCCTACGGAACCCTGCGCGGGCTCCACTTCCAGACCTCGCCCGGGCAGGCGAAGCTGATCCGCTGCGGCCGCGGCCGGATCCTCGACGTCGCCGCCGACCTGCGGCGCGAGTCGCCGACCTTCGGCGAGTGGGAAGCCCACGTGCTCGACGACGAGAACTGCCACCAGCTCTACGTGCCGATCGGCTTCGCCCACGGCTTCGTCGTCCTCTCCGAGGTCGCCGACGTCAACTACCAGGTGTCCTCGCTGTACGACCCGGTTACCGAGGCGGGGATCGCCTGGGACGACCCCGACGTCGGCGTCGACTGGCAGGTCGCCGAGCCGCTGCTCTCCGAGCGCGACAAGACCGCGCCGCACCTCAGCGAGATCGCCGACTCGCTGCCCTGGTGACCCGCCGCCGTCGCTGACCACCCGCCCCCTGGTCACTCACCTGACTCTCACGTAGGCTGCCGCCCCGGGTGACCTCGCGGCGCAACATGAAGATCACGTTGGTCGCGATGACGCTGGCCAGCTCGATGATCCTGGTCGACCAGACCGCGGTCCCGCTGGCGGCGCCGCACGCGATCTCCGGCCTGCACGCCGAGATCTCGCAGTCGCAGTGGCTGATGACCGCGAACATCCTGCCGCTGGCGGCGCTGATGGTCTTCGGCGGCCGCTTGGGCGACCTCTTCGGCATGCGCCGCGTCTTCCTCGTCGGCGCGGTCATCTTCGGCATCGCGACGACGGCGATGGGCGCCTCCCAGGACATCTACATGGCGATCGCCTCGCGGGCCGTCCAGGGCGCCGGTGCGGCGCTGATGATGCCGACCGCGCTGGCGATCGTCAGTGCCGTCTACCCCGACGAGGAGAAGGGCACGGCGCTCGGCATCCTGGCCGGCGCCTCGGCGTTCTTCGCCGCCCTCGGACCGGTGCTGGGCGGCGCGCTGACGGCGATCGACTGGCGCCTCGTCTTCCTCATCAACGTGCCGCTGGCGGCGCTGACGATCTTCCTCACCCTGCGGGCGACGCCGGACCTGAAGGCCGACGAAGGCGCCTCGCGCGACCTCGACCTGGAGGGCGTCGTCACCTTCGCGGTCGCCGTCGGCGGGCTGATCTTCGGCCTCAGCCAGGGGCCTGAGGAAGGCTGGGGACAGGCGGAGACGCTGGTCCCGATCGCCGTCGGCCTCGCCTTCATCCCGATCTTCCTCTGGGTCGAGCGGCGGGCGAAGAACCCGATGATCAACTTCAAGCTCTTCCGCCACGAGAACTTCCTCGCCTCCAACCTGAGCCAGCTGCTGGCCGGGATGGTGGAGCTCGGGCTCGGTTATCTGACCCCGTTCTTCCTCCTGCTGGTGGTCGGCGTCTCGCCCGCCGCGGCCGGCATCGCCCTGATCCCGGCGACGATCCCGGTGCTGCTCGCGGGGCCGCTCTCGGGCAAGGCCTTCGACCGCTTCGGCGGCCGCTGGCCGCTGGTCGTCGGCTTCCTCGTCCTCGCCGCCTCCGGCGTCGTGCTCGCCGTCTCGGTCTCGAGCGAATCGGCGGTCGCCCTGATCCCCGGGCTGCTGCTGCAGGGCATCGGCCTCGGCATCGTCCTCACCGTCAACGACCCGACCGGCCTCACCGCGGTGCCGGAAAAAGACGCGGGGGAGGGCGCCGGGATGATCAACACCTCCGAGCAGCTCGGCGGGGCGCTCGGGATCGCGGTGCTCTCCGCGGTCGAGCTCGGGGTGAACTTCCACGACATCGACTCGAAGCTCGCGTCCCAGGGCATCCACCCGACCCCGGAGCAGGTCGAACACGCGCGCGAGCTGATCGTCGAAGCCGAGGAAAAGGGGATCAACCACGTTGGTCACGGCAAGCTGCTGGAACTGATCAAGCCCGACGTGGTCGCCTCCCACGTCCACGCCTTCGAAGTGACCTTCTACGCCTCCGGCGGGATCGCCCTGCTCGGCGCGCTCTGCACCTTCATCCTGGTCCGCAAGTCCGACCGGGTGAAAACGAAGGCGGCGGGCGTCTTCACCCGCCGCTCCCGTTGGATCTACGCGACCTCGGGCCGCTCGCCCGCGATCACTCGCCGGCCGCCGCTTGGGCCGGGCGAATCTGGGACCGGCTAGAGCCGAAGCGCGGCCGCATCACGCCGAGGACGACGGCCAGCGCGAGGACGATCAGCGCGGCCGAGACCTCGATCGTGCTCGGCACCCCTTCGGCCAGGGCCTTCGCGCCCGAGCCCTCGCTCGATGCCGCGAAGACGGTGACGAGGAGGCCGATGCCGATCGTCGAGCCGAGTTGCTGGAAGGCGTTCACGAGGCCGGAGGCGGCGCCCGCGTCGCGGTGGTCGACCCCGGCGATCGCCGCCTGGGTCAGCGGCGTGAAGGCGAGCCCCATGCCGGCGCCGATCAAGAGCATCGGCGGGGCGATCCCGGTCCAGTAATCGGTGGTGGTGGAGATGCGGCTGAGCCAGAGGAGGCCGGCGAGGGCCAGCACCAGGCCGCCGACCAGGGTCACCTCGGGGCCGACCCGACCGAGCAGTTTCGGCACCGCTTTCACCATCGCGAAGATGGTCAGCGTGACCGGTAGGAAGGCGAGCCCGGCCTTCAGCGCGCTGAAGCCGTCGGCGCCCTGGAGGAACTGGGTGACGTAGAAGAACATCCCGAACATCGCGCCGACCATCAGCAGGCGGGCCGCGTAGGCGCCGACCCGCTCGTGGCTGGCGAAGAGGCGCAGCGGGGTGATCGGCTGCCGTGCCCGCCGCTCGATCGCGACGAAGGCGGCGAGCATCAGCGCGGCGAGGGCGAAGGAGCCGAGCGCCACCGCGTTGCCCCAGCTCGTTTCCGCGGCCCGCACGAGGCCGTAGACGAGGGCGCTCATGCCGAGGGTCGAGGTGAGCGCGCCGGCGAGGTCGAACTCGCCCGTGTGGCGCTCGGTCTCCGGCAGGTAGCGCGGCGCCAGGGAGATCAGGACGACGCCGATCGGGACGTTGATGAAGAGGCTCCAGCGCCAGGAGATCCAGCTGGTCAGCATGCCGCCGAGGACGAGGCCGACCGAGGCGCCGGCGCTGGCGACGGCCGAGTAGAGGGCGATCGCGCGGGTGCGCTCGGAGCCCTCGGGGAAGCTGATCGTCAGCAGGGCGAGGGTCGAGGGAGCGGCGATCGCGGCGCCGACGCCCTGCAGGGTGCGGGCGGCGAGCAGCCAGGTCTCGGACTGGGCGAGGCCGCCGAGCATCGAGGCGCCGGTGAACAGGGCGATGCCGCCGATGAAGACCTGGCGGCGGCCGAGCAGGTCACCCATCCGGGCGCCGAGCAACAGGAGGCCGCCGAAGGCGAGCGCGTAGATGTTCTGGACCCAGGAGAGGGAGGCGGCGGAGAAGCCGAGGTCGGTGCGGAGGTCGGGCAGCGCGGTGATCACCACCGACGCGTCGAGCACGACCATCAGGTAGCAGCCGAGGATGATCGCGAGCACCATCGCCGGGTTCGGCGGTCCGGAGCTCGCGCGGCGGCGGGCGCCTGCTCGCCGCAGAAGTCTTGAAGCCATGGGGGAAATCCTTTGGGTCGGGAAGGGGAGGGTGTTAAAATGGAGCCATCCTCCGGGTATTTCGGAGGGTGCCTCCGCTTCTTGAGAGAGCACTATACGGAGGCAGCCTCCGCTTTGTCAAGGATGGGTTTTGCAATGAGTGCAACGCCAGACACCACCGCCCCCCCGACCGCCCTCGCGGAGCGGCCGAAGCGCGCCGACGCGCGCCGCAACTACGACAAGCTGGTGACGACGGCGCGCGAGGTCTTCGCCGAGCAGGGCTCGGACGCGACGCTGGAGGAGATCAGCCGCCGCGCCGGGGGCGGCATCGGCACGCTCTACCGCCACTTCCCGGCGCGCGAGAACCTGGTCGAGGCCGCGTACCTCGACGGGGTCGAGGAAATCTGCGCCGCGGTGGCCACCCACGAGGGGGAGGACCCCTGGGAGGCGCTGAAGGGCTGGCTGCTCGAACTGGTCGGCTTCGCCGCCACCAAGCGGGTGCTGGCCGACGAGATGTTCGCCTACCTCGACCGCGGCGCCCCGGTCTTCAAGACCTGCTCCTCCGCCATCTACGACGCCGCCGAACCGCTGCTGAAGCGCGCCCAGGAAGCGGGCGAGGTCCGCGACGACGTCGACATCCTCGACGTCACCAGGATGGTCAGCGGCATCGCCGCCCTGCGCACGGTCGAGCGCGACCAGGTCGAACGCCTGGTCGGCATCGCCCTCGACGGGCTCCGTCCGTCGGCCTGATCGAAAGCGCCTGGGACGTGAGGGTTTCAGGGGAGACGCCGAGGGTTCGTGCGTCTCGTGGCGGGATCGTCATGATGCCGTGACGCCTCTCGGGGAGCGTCCGCATCTACCCCCCAGAAATGAGGGGTAAATGCGGACGGTGGACACGCCCGATCCGCGCTCTCGACGGCGGCCACAGCCTGCCGGGACTGCCGCCGAGAGGCCAGCGTCCCTTTCCCCGGGCGCCGGCTGCGCCCGGCGTGAGCCCCCGTCCGCATCACGGCCACCCATCAGTAGCCTGGCCGGATGATCCGGCGGGCGGAGCAGGATGGGTAGGTCGGCGGTCGCCCTCGTCTTCGCCGTGCTCGCCGGGGTGCTGGCGATCTTCGCGATCTGGGCGAACCAGCAGCTGCTCGACAGCGGCAGCTGGCAGTCGGTCAGCGGCGAACTGCTGCAGAGCAAGGAGGTCCGCCACCGGGTCGCCCGCTTCCTCGGCGACACGCTGGTCGAAGAAACCGAATCGCAGCTGCTCGCCGCGGGCGAAGAAGAAACCGCGGCCGCGGTGATGCCGCGCCTGCGCCGCAACGACGTCGAGCTGGCCGAACGGGTGATGAAGACGGCGCAGTTCCGGGCGATCTGGGAAACCGCGAACCGGTCCGGCCATGCCGCCCTCCTGCGTGTGCTCGACGAAGAAGAAGGCGAAGACGGCGAAGGCGGCGTGGCGATCGACCTGACCCCGGCACTGCGCCGGGTCGCCGACCAGCTCGGCGAAGAAGGCCTGGCGACCGAACTCGGGGTGGGCAGCCTCGGCGACTTGGTCGAACCGGGGGCGGCGCGGATCGAGATCCTCAAGGCGGCGGAGCTGCAGCAGGCCCAGGACGTGGTCCGGGTGGTGCGCGACCTGACCCTGCCCGCGGTGCTCGCTGCCCTCTTCTTCTACGCGCTCGCAATCTTCTGCGGCCGCTGGTGGCTGGCGCGCGCCCTCCTCGGCGTCGGCATCGCCCTCGTCGCCACCGGCGCCCTCGCCCTGATCGCCCGCGCCGTCGCCGGCCACGCGGTGGTCGACGACCTGCTCGCCGGCCGCGCCGACCGCGAAGCGGCCGATGCCGCCTGGCGGATCGCCACCTCGACGATCTCCGACATCTCGATCGGCGTGATCATCGTCGGCGCCCTGGTGATCGGCGCGGTCCCCACCCGCTCGCTCTTCTTCCGCGCCCGCTACTAGATGCGCGATTCC
>ERZ778021.2369-NODE-2369-length-16983-cov-4.215087_pt1 | contig 16983 bp, 15 predicted proteins | sample MGYA00375751_ERZ778021 | MGnify/ENA primary metagenome ERZ778021 (study PRJEB29350, sample SAMN05389814) | bioreactor metagenome | isolation source: Thiocyanate stock bioreactor | place: South Africa: University of Cape Town | collected 2013-08-29 ... | reverse complement strand
GATGCCCAGCAGATCGGCGCAGCGCAGCTGATTTCCGCCCGTCGCATCCAGCGCCACCTGCAGCAGCGGGCGCTCGACCTCGCGCAGGATGCGGTCATAGAGGCCCGGCGGCGGCAGTGCGTCACCATGCAGGTCGAAATAGCGCTGCAGATGCGCCTCGACCGAATCCGACAGGCGCGATCCGACCTGCGGCAACGGCACCACGCCCGCCGGTTCGGGCGTGGGTGCCACTGTCGAGACGGGCGCCGGGGCGGCGGCGCGGTGGCCGGTCTGCTGGCTCAGCGCCTCGCGCATCTCGGTGGCGGTGATGGCGGTGCCGCTGGCGGTCAGGGCCAGGCGGCGCATCATGTTCTCCAACTCGCGGACATTGCCCGGAAAGGGATGGGCGCGCAGCATGGCCGCCGCATCATCCGACAGGCTGCGTTCCGGCAGCCCCTGGGCGGCCGCACGGGCCAGCAGATGGGCGGCCAGCGGCAGTATGTCGTCCACGCGCGCGCGCAGCGGCGGCACGCTGACGGTGACCCCCGCCAGCCGGTAATACAGGTCCGACCGCAGCCGCCCCGAGGCCACATCGGCCTGCGGGTCCGACCCGGTCGTGGCCACGATGCGGGGCGCATGGGCGCGGTCGGGGCCCGATTCCATCGCCTCGATCAGCCCGATCAGGCGGGCCTGGGCGCTGGCGTCGAAGCCTGCCGGGTTCTCGATCACCACGGTACCGCCGCGCGCCTTGTCGGCGGCGCGCGCGATGGCGTCCTCTCCGGCATCCGACGAGGTCAGGATCGCCAGCCCCCGGTCGCGCCGGTCCGACAGTTCGTGAAAGCTGCGCGCGATGGTGGTCTTTCCGCCCCCCGCCTCACCGGCGATGATCACCGGCAGGTCGGCGTTCAGCACACGCGCGACCATGCGGAACAGCGCCTGCATGCTGGGCGCGTGCCCGATCAGCGGCATGGCGGGGTCGGCGGCCTCACGCGGGGTGGGCAGCGGCTCGGGCACCGGGTCGGATTTGCGCGGACGCCGCGACAGGGCCTGGCCCGCCTTGGACATCAGGTCCGGCAGATCGAAGGGCTTGGGCAGGTATTCGAACGCCTCGGCCTCGGTCGCGCGAATAGCGGTGACGATGGTGTTCTGGGCCGAAATCACGATCACCGGCAGGTCGGGCCGCGCCTCGCGGATGGCGGGGATGCGGTCGATGCCGTTGCCGTCTGGCATCATCACATCGGTGATGACCAGATCGCCGCGCCCCTCCTCGACCCATTTCAGCAGTTGCGCCAGGCTGCCGGTGGCGTGGACCCTGCAGCCCGCGCGGGTCAGCGCCTGCGTCAGCACCGTGCGGATGGTGCGGTCGTCGTCAGCGATCAGAACGGTGCCGTCCATGGGATCAGGTCCTTATGCCTTGGGCAGGGAAATGCGGAACACAGTGCGACCGGGGCGGCTGTCCACCCGGATCAGCGCGCCGTGGTCGGTGATGATCTTGCTGACCAGCGCCAGGCCCAGTCCGGTGCCGTTCTCGCGGCCCGACACAAAGGGCTCGAAGACCTGGTCGGCGATGGCGGGGGGAAAGCCGGGGCCGTTATCCTCGATCTCGATCTGCAGGGGCAGCGGGCGGCCCGTGGGGTCGGTGTCGTCGGGGGGGCGGCGCAGCGTGTGGTCGTAATGGGTGCGCAGGCGGATCGTGCCGCCCGCCTTGCCGGCCAGCGCCTCGGCGGCGTTCTTGACCAGGTTCAGGCAGACCTGCACCAGCTGGTCGGCATCGGCCAGCGCCATCGGCAGCGAGGGGTCGTAATCGGTCGCGATATGCACGTCGCGCGCGAACCCCGCCTTGGCCGAGCGGCGCACCTGTTCCAGCACGTCGTGGATGTTCAGGGGGGCCAGATCCGGCTCGGACGTGTCGCCAAAGCGTTCGACCTGATCCAGCAACGCCACGATGCGGCGCGATTCGGCCACGATCATCTCGGCCATCTCGCGGTCCTCGGGGGTGGCGTTCATGGCCATCAGCTGGGCCGCGCCGCGGATGCCGGCCAGGGGGTTCTTGATCTCATGGGCCAGCATCTCGGACATGCCGATGGCGCTGCGGGCGGCGCTGCGGACGTGGCGGGCCTGATGCGCGTCGTCATCGTCCTGGGGCACGATCAGCAGAGACACTGCGCCTCCCGACAGGCCCGCGGGCCCGGCATGGACTGCGGCGCGGCGCGCCTGATGCCCGCCGGCGCGGTCACCGATCTCAAAGCGGACGCAGGCCTGATACAGCGCCTCGTCGCTGGCGCGGACCCGCGCCATCAGCGGCGCCAGGGTCGGGCGCAGGCGCAGGCGGGTGGACATCTCGTCCCCCTCCAGCATTCGGCCCAGGGTGGAATTGCGCGACAGGTTCAGCCAGATCTCGGCCGCGTCATTCATCGCGGCCACGCGCCCCTCGGCGTCCAGGATCAGCGCGGGCAGCGGCAGCGCCTCCCATCCCGGACCGGGCGCGGCCTCGCGAAAGTTGCGCGGGCGGGGCGTCATGCGGCAACCCCCGCGGCATCGCCAAAGGCGCGCCCGATCAGGGCCAGCGTGGCGGCGGGGGTCTCGGCGCGCATCAGCTGGTCGCGCAGGGCCGCACCGTTCGCGTCGGCATACCAGCCCAGATGCTTGCGCGCGACGCGCAGGCCCAGCTCGGCGCCATAGAAATCCAGGATATCCTCGTAATGCTCGGCCACCAGATCGGCCAGCGCCGCGCCCTGCGGGATCTGCGGGGCGGGCGTGCCCCACAGATCATGCGCAATCTGCGCCAGAACCCAGGGGCGGCCCTGCGCGCCGCGACCGACCATCACCGCATCCGCGCCCGACGCAGCCAGGGCCGCGCGGGCGCTGTCGGCATCGACTACGTCGCCATTCGCGACCAGGGGTGGACGGCCCGGCAGGTCGGCCACCGCGCGGATCGCGGTCCAGTCGGCCTGCCCCTTGTAGAACTGCGCGCGGGTGCGGCCATGCACGGTCAGCATGGCGACCCCCGCATCGCGCGCCCGCGCGGCCAGATCGGCGGCGTTCAGGCAGTCGTCATCCCAGCCCAACCGCATCTTCAGCGTCACCGGGACCGACACCGCACCGACCACCGCATCGACCAGCGTCATCGCATGGTCCAGATCGCGCATCAGCGCCGCACCGGAGAGGCCGCCGGTGACCTTCTTGGCCGGGCAGCCCATGTTGATGTCGATGATGCGGGCACCCATGCCTGCCACGATGCGGGCGGTTTCGGCCATCGGCGCGGCCTCGCGGCCCGCGATCTGCACGCTGACGGGCAGCAGCCCTTCGGTCAGGGCCTTGGCGCGCACGGCCGCGCGGGTCGAGGGGCGGGGCGTCACCATCTCGGTCGAGGCGACCATCTCGGAGACCATCAGCCCCGCGCCAAAGCGGGCGACGGCCCTGCGGAACGGTACATCCGTGATGCCCGCCATGGGTGCAAGGAACACCGGCGGGCCAAGGGGTGTGTCACCAAGCAGGATCGGGTCGGGCAAGCGCATGTTCTGTTCCTTCACCCCGGGGCACATCGCCCGCAAGAACGGCAGGCGGCCCCGGACCTGCCCAAATCGCAGGCGCGTCCCAGTTGCCCACAATTCAAGCATGTTGCAATCACTTTAAGCAACCCACGCCTCAGACCGGCACGCGGGCCGATGTCGCAACCGGGACGCGAAACGGCGCGGAACGTGGTGGCGGCAGGGGGCGGGTCGTGCTTGGATGGGCCAGGAAATGCAAGGGGAGAGTCATGTTTCTGTCGGTCTTCGATCTGTTCAAGCTGGGGGTGGGGCCCTCCTCCTCGCACACGATGGGACCGATGGTCGCCGGCGCGCGGTTCCTGGACGCGCTGCGCCTGCAGCCATTCCGCGCCCACGGGCTGCGCGCCAGCCTGCATGGCAGCCTGGCCTTCACCGGCAAGGGTCATGCCACCGACCGCGCCACGATCCTGGGGCTGGCAGGCTTTACCCCCGCCAGCATGGACAGGGACGCGGCCGAAACCGCCCTGGCCCGCAACCGCGAGACGCGCGTGCTGGAGCCGCAGGGGCTGGCGCCGCTGGTCTTTGACCCCGACCGCGACCTGCGGTTCGATTACGACCACACCCCGCCCGGCCATGCCAACGGCATGACCCTGTCGGCGGTCGATGCCCAGGGCGACGTGATCTTTCACCAGATCTATTATTCGATCGGCGGCGGTTTCGTGATGACCGAGGCGGAGCTGGCCGACAAGGCGGGGGCGGTGCGCACGGATGCGACCTCCAGCGTGCCCTATCCCTTTGCCAGCGCCGCCGAGATGCTGGCGATGGCCCAGAGCTCGGGCAAGTCCATCGCCCGGATGAAGGAGGCCAACGAGCTGTGCTTTCGGTCGCTGCCCGAACTGCATGCCGGGCTGGACCGCATCTGGGGCGCGATGCGCGACTGCATGGACCGGGGGCTGGCGACGGACGGCATCCTGCCCGGCGGTCTGCAGGTGCGCAGGCGGGCCAAGGCCATCCATGAGAAGCTGCTGGCCGAGCGCGGGCTGAACATGACCGCGCCGCATGTGATCAACGACTGGATGTCCACCTATGCGATGGCCGTGAACGAGGAGAATGCCGCGGGCGGTCAGGTCGTGACGGCGCCGACGAACGGCGCGGCGGGGACGGTGCCCGCGGTCATCCGCTACTGGCTGGACCATGTGCCGGGCGCGTCCGAACGCCTGCTGCCCGATTTCCTGCTGACGGCGGCGGCGGTAGGCGGGCTGATCAAGCACAATGCCAGCATTTCAGGGGCGGAATGCGGCTGTCAGGCCGAGGTCGGATCAGCCGCCGCGATGGCCGCCGCGGGTCTGGCCGCCGTTCTGGGCGGCACCCCGCAGCAGGTCGAGAACGCCGCCGAGATCGCGTTGGAGCATCACCTGGGCATGACCTGCGACCCGGTGCGCGGGTTGGTCCAGGTGCCCTGCATCGAACGGAACGGACTGGGCGCGATCAAGGCCGTGGCCGCCGCCAGCCTGGCGCTGCGCGGGGACGGCAGCCATATCGTGCCGCTGGACGCCGCGATTGAGACCATGCGCCAGACCGGCCGCGACATGTCCGACAAATACAAGGAGACGTCGCTTGGCGGGCTGGCCGTGAACGTGCCGAACTGCTGACGCGCGCCCTCAGGGGGACAGGTGGCCGCGCAGGCTGTAATGCAGGCCCTGGGGAAGGAATTCAGCCCGCCCCTGGCCGTCGAAATAGGCCGGGACGATCATGTTCACCAGCCGCGATCCGAACCCCTCGCGGGTGGGCGGGGCGACGGGCTGGCCGCCCTGTTCCTGCCAGTCCAGGGCAAAGGCGTCGCCCTGCACCGACCAGGACAGCTCGACCACGCCATGGGGGCTGGCCAGCGCGCCGTATTTCGCGGCATTCGTCGCCAGCTCGTACAGCGCCAGCGACAAGCCGACCGCCTGCTGGCTGCTCAGCGGCACGGACGGCCCGGACAGGCGGATGCGGTCGCTGCCGACCAGATGCGCGCCGATCGAACGGGCCATGACCTCGGTGATGTCGGCGCTGTCGCCTAGGCCGGTGAACAGGCCCTGCGCCTTGGCCAGCGCCATGATGCGGGCGCCCACGGTATCGCGCGCCTCCTGGATGGTGGCGGCGTTGCGCAGGCTGGAGGACACCACCGTCGAGGTCACCGACAGGATGTTCTTGATGCGGTGCAGCAGCTCCTCCTGCATGATCTGCTGGTTGCGGCGGGCCTGGACCAGCGCGGTCATGTCGCCCGTGATGTTCATCAGCCCCGCCACGCTGCCGTCATCGTCATAGAGCGGCGAATAGCTGAAGGTCCAGAACGTCTCCTCGTCAAAGCCGTTGCGCGTCATGATCAGGCGCATTTCCTCGGAATAGGTGCCCCGCCCGGCCAGGGTCTGATCGACCAGCGGGCGCACGTCCTCCCAGACATCGGACCAGATCTGGCGAAAGGGCTGGCCCAGGGCATGACATTCCTTGGCGCCCAGAACGTGCCTGTAGGCGTCGTTGTACAGCATGATCAGATGCGGGCCCCAGAACATGCAGCAGGCGTGGCGCTGGCCCACCATGATCCGCACCGCCGCCAACAGCGCGCCCGACCAGCCCGCCATCGGCCCCAGCGGGGTGGCAGACCAGTCGAAATCACCGATCCGGCGTGCCATCGGCCCATCATCCCAAGAGAACCGCGCGCCCGCGCGCGTGTCAGGACGATCGGGATCACGGGCAGGAGCCGCAGAGGGCATCAGGTCATTGCCGCCGATCAGAGGAAGGTATCTCCGGATCATCACCGGATTTCCGCCGTTCTTCAATGACCAAGCCGTCAAACAACCCCCTGCAGGACGTGCAATAATCATTTATCAACGAATCTTCCCGCCCTGCCCCCATCCGCAGCGGTTCCGTCCCCCTGCCAGCGCGCCATGAGACGCAGGCAAGGGCCTGCCGGAGTGGGGGCGTGACGCTTGCCCCCTGTGGCTGCGGTTGCTAACGCTGGACGGACAGTGATCCAGACCGAACCAGAAGGCCAAAGCCCCATGTTCCCGCGCCCCCCCTTCCCTCGGCTTGCCATGCTTGCCCTGATGACCCTGCCCCTGGCCGCCTGCGACAGCGAGGCGATGACCGACCTGCGCCGCAATGTCGGGCTGGAGCAGGCCCCCGCCGAACCCGAGGAGCCCGCAGGCCCGCGTCCGCCCGCCGTCTCTCCGCTGGAGCAGCCGATCGAGACCGGCGCGGGCGCCCGCGCCATCGCCGCCGCCGAGCCGCTGACCTATCGCGCCACCGCCTTTGTCGCGCGCGGCAACGAGCCCGACTGGAACGTCCAGATCAGCGGCACCACCGCCGTCTATCGCACGCCCGACACGCCGAACGGCCGCCAGATCGCGGTCAGCCGCATCGTTTTTGACCGGGGCGTCGAATATATCGGCGTGCTGGGTGGGCAGCCCTTCGTGGTCAACCTGCGCGCCGCCGAGTGCCAGGACAGCATGTCGGGCGACCGCTCTGCGCTGACCGCGCGGCTGACCGTCAGCGGCCAGACCCGCACCGGCTGCGCCGCCCCCGGCCAGACCCCCACGGCAGAGACCGCCGCCGAAGCCGCCCCGGCGGCGGGCTGACCGCCCGCCCGGCGCGCGGGTCACGCATTCGTGTGTCGATGCGCGCGCCAAAGCCTGCCAATCCGCCTGCATACGCAGTCCCCGACCCCGTCCTTGCCGCCGAAAGGAAGCCGCCGATGCGCCGCTCGCGTCTGACCCGCCAGCTGATGGCCACCACCCTGCCCCTGGCCCTGATCGCGGGCGCGGGCATCGCCGTCGCGGACCCGATGCTGGGCCGCACCATGTCCTCCTATGGCCTGCCCGGCGGCATCGACACGCCCACCGCCGAAACCCTGCCCGACGGCAGCCTGGGGGCGACCGTCTCGCTGTCGGATTACGCGCGGCGCGGCAACATCTTCTTTCAGGCGCTGCCGGGGCTGACCACGGTGCTGCGTTATGGCCGCGTCGACGGCATCGAGGACTTCCGCCGGGAGGGGTTCATCTCGGACCGCTCGCTGGATCTGCGCTATCAGATCGTGGACGAGGATGGCTGGCGGCCCGCCGTGGCCGTGGGTCTGCAGGATTTCCTGGGAACGGGCGTCTATTCCGGCGAATACATCGTGGCCACGCGCAACGTGACGCCCACCGTCCGCGCGTCCGTCGGCCTGGGCTGGGGCACGCTGGCGGGCAGGCCGCGGGTGATCGACGTGACCGATCAGGGCGGCACGCCCAATGTGGACCAGTGGTTCAGCGGCGGGGCCAAGCCCTTTGCCTCGGTCAGCTGGCAGGTCAATGACCGGCTGAACCTGACGGCGGAATATTCCAACGACATCTATGTGGCGCGCTACAGCGACGGGAACGAATACCAGCAGGGGGACGAGCCCTCCAGCAAGCTGAACCTGGGCGCCAGCTATCGCATCGGCCGCAACTACGAGGCCGGGATCTATACCATCGGCGGCAAGACCATCGGCGCGCAGTTCACCATCGCGCTGAACCCGCGCGATGCGGCCTTCCCCTCGGGGCTGGAAAGGGCCCCGGCCCCGGTGCGCCCGCGCGTGTCCCCGACGCAGGACCCCGAGGGCTGGTCGGGCAGCTGGTCGCAGGACCCGACCGCCCAGCCCGCCATCCAGAAGGCCCTGGGCGACGCGATGGCCAAGGAGGGCCAGCGCCTGGAGAGCATGGCCCTGACCGCGACCCGGGCCGAGGTCCGCCTGCGCAACCAGCGCTATATCAACCAGGCCGAGGCGGTGGGCCGCACCGCACGCCTGATGACCCGCGCCCTGCCCCCCTCGGTCGAGACATTCGTGATCACCTCGACCACGGACGGGATGGCCACGTCCTCGGTGACGATGCGGCGCAGCGACGTGGAGCGGCTGGAGAATACCGAGGCCGGCCAGATCGCCGCCGCCTCGACCCTGTCGGACGCGGCGCAGACGGCGGGTCTGGTGCCGACGCCGGACCTCTATCCGCGGTTCCGCTGGTCGGTCCGGCCCTATCTGGACATCGGCATCTTCAGCGCCGAGGACGGCCTGACCCACGAGGTCGGCGCCGAGGCCCGCGCCAGCTATGAGATCGTGCCCGGCCTGATCGCCACCGGCGCCCTGCGCCAGCGCGCCTTCGGCGATATCGGCCAGCGCGGCCCAGGCATTCCTGACACCGCGGCCAATTGCGAAGAGTTCGGACGGTGCGGCAGGGGCGAGTATTTCAGCCCCGAGGAATACGAGGCCCGCCCCGGGCTGGAAACCACCCCCGAGGGCGTGCCGCGCGTGCGCTCCGACACGCGCATGTATACCGGCAATTCCAGCCCGGTGATCCCCGAGGCGACGCTGGCCTGGTATGCCAAGCCGTCCGAGGCGGTCTATACCCGCGTGACCGTGGGCCTGCTGGAGCGCGCCTATGGCGGCGTCTCGGCCGAGGCGCTGTGGAAGCCCGCGACCTCTCCTCTGGGCTTCGGGGCCGAGATCAACCGCGTGCGCAAGCGCGATTTCGACCAGCTGTTCGATTTCCGCGACTATGAGGTCACCACGGGCCACGTCTCGGCCTATTACGAATTCCAGCAGGGCTTCACCGCGCAGCTAGACGTGGGCCAGTATCTGGCGGGCGATGTGGGCGCGACGGTGACGCTGGCACGCGAATTCGCCAATGGCTGGCGCGTGGGCGCCTATGCGACCAAGACCGACCTGTCGGCCGAGGAGTTCGGCGAGGGCAGCTTTGACAAGGGCGTCACGCTGTCCATCCCGCTTGGCTGGGCCACGGGCCAGGCGTCGCGGGACCGCGTCTCGACCAACATCCGGTCGCTGTCGCGCGATGGCGGGTCGCGGGTCAACGTGAACGGGCGGCTGTACGACCGCGTGCGCGACAGCCACACCGTCGATCTTTACGAAGGCTGGGGGAGGTTCTGGCGATGAGCGGGGCTAAACGGATGCGCAAAGTCACGATCACGCTGGCGGGGGTCGCGATGGCCGCCCTGGCCGGGTGCAGCAACAGCGGCCCGGACGAGGCCGGCGGCGGCCCCCTGGCGGTCCTGGCGCAGACCGCGACCCAGGCCGTGACCCAGGCCGGGGGCGCGCGCCGCGCCGAGGGTCCCGCCACGCCGCCCCCCAGCCCCGAGCAGGCCGCGGCCGAGGCGCTGCGCGTCAATCCGGGCCCGCTGATCCAGGCCGGGTTCGAGGGGCTGGGCCGCAACCAGATCATGGCCATGACCGGCCAGAACGGCGCGATGCGCACCTACATGACCCCCGCCGAGGAGGCGCTGATCCTGCGCGACGGCATGCTGGTCGGCACCCGCGGGCTGGGGCGCGATCTGTCGGTGGCCGAACCCGGAACCGACCGGCTGATCCGCGCGGGCCAGTCGGGCAGCGGCACCCGCATCATGCGCTATCTGTCCGGCGACGGGCTGGAGCGGCCGCTGCAATTCGCCTGCACCACCGCACCCGGCCCCAATCCCGGCATCATCGTGGAAAGCTGCGAAGGCCACGGCACGACGTTCCAGAACAACTATCTGGTCCAGGGCGGGCAGATCCCGGTGTCGCGGCAATGGATCGGGCCTGGCCTGGGCTATGTGACCATCCAGACGCTGCGCCCCTGACCCCACCGCCAATCGTGAAAAAACCGGCCCTGTTCAGGGGCCGGTTTTTTCATGGCCATAGGTGCACAGGGATCCGGGCAAAGGAAAAGGGGCTGACCAGAGGTCAGCCCCTTGTGGCACGGATCGTCGGAACGATCCGGACCGATATCAGCTGTCGTCGTCGTCCGAAGCGACTGCGGCGATGACGCCAAGCAGCAGCAGGGCGGGGACGACCAGGCCGGCGTTGGTCGAAGCAGCGCGCTCCTCAACGATGACGGGCTCGACTTCGACGACGGGGGCGACATAGCCACCGGCCAGAGCCGAGGTTGCGGTCAGGCCGAGAGCGGCCGCGAAAGTAGCGAATTTGGTCATGATCATGCTCCGTTTCGATTGACGGCTGCCATTTCTGGCAACATCGTGGCGACAGTTACACAAACCCGAACAGTTGAAAAGCAGCATTGAATTGATTCCACCGTGGGCCTGCGGGCACTGTTGCATATTGGCCAACACCTATTTCGGCGCTTCGTTCCATGGGGTGCAAACCCCCGGAAAAACTGTGACAATTCGGCACTAGCCCCGGCGAAGTGCTTGGGAGAGGACGAAAAACATCGCCGCTGCGGTCACGATCGAGGGACCGGCGGGCGTGTCGAGTCGCAGGCTGGACCACAACCCCAGGATGACGGATGCGGCGGCAATCAGGGCGGCACCGGCGGCAGGCTTCGCGGGCCGGCGTAACGGGCCGGCTCTTGCGCGGGGCCGCGGCGCCGACGCGCGGCGCGTCAGCGGAAAGCGATGCGGGGGTCGAGCCAGCCATACAGGATATCTGCGATAAGGTTGAAGAGGACGACGAGACAGGCGAACACGAAAGTCACGCCCATGACGACAGGGGTGTCGTTGGCCAGCATGGCCGAGATCAGCAGCGACCCCACCACTCGAATCGCCAGCGCCACCACCACGGCCAGGGCCAGCGACAGGACCAGACGCTCGACCCGCGGATCGATGCCCGCGGCCATGGCCAGCTCCTCGTTCAGGCTGCTGGTCACCAGCCGCTGCCAGCGCAGGATCAGCACCCCCAGCACCAGCGCAGCCCCCGTCCAGATCAGCACCAGATCAGACCGCCCCACCGCCAGGATGTCGCCGAACAGATAGCCGCCCAGGTCGGACCGGGCCTGCGGCACGAAGCTGATCGCAACCAGGCCCAGGGCCAGCGCCGAATGCGACAGCACCCCCAGCATCGTGTCCATCGCCTGCCCCCGCGCCACCAGCGCCGAGACCAGACACGCCATCGACACCGCGACCGCCAGCGTCCCCGCATAGATCGAGATGTCGAAGGCCAGCGCGAAGGCCACCCCCAGGATCGCCGCATGCGCGGTCGAATCGCCGAAATAGGCCATGCGCCGCCACACCACGAAGCTGCCCAGAGGCCCCGCGACCAGCGCCAGTCCCAGTCCCGCCAGCACGGCGCGCGTGAAGAAATCGTCCAACATCCGTCCGGTCCGTCAGCGCCGCGGCGCGGTGTGGTCATGCCCGCAACCCGGGCGATGCACATGCGCCCCCGCGGGCATCAGGTCGTGGTCATGGTCGTGGCGGTGGCGGTAAAGGGCCAGCGTGCCCTGCGCCTCGGCCCCGAACAAGGCGCGGTATTCGGGGGCAGTGCTGACATGCTGGGGCGTGCCCTCGCAGCAGACATGCCCGTTCAGGCAGACGACCCGGTCTGAGGACCGCATCACCACCAGCAGGTCGTGACTGACCATCAGAACGGCGGCGCCGGTCTGGCGGCGGACCTCCTCGATCAGCTGATAAAAGGCCACGATGCCGGGCTGGTCCAGCCCCTGCGTCGGTTCGTCCAGGACCAGCAGATGCGGGTCCGACAGCAGCGCGCGGGCCAGCAGCACCCGCTGGAACTGGCCGCCCGACAGCTGCGTCAGTTGCCGCGCGCCCAGTCCCGCGACGCCGGTGCGCGCCAGCGCGGCCTCGGCCTGAGCGTCGGTCACGCGCGTGGGCAGCGACAGAAAGCGGCGCACCGTCATGGGGATCGCCGTGTCCAGCTGCACCCACTGCGGGACATAGCCGATGCGCAGCCCGCGCCTGCGCACCACCCGCCCCGAGGCCAGCGGCATGTGCCCCAGCAGCGCCCGGATCAGCGACGATTTGCCAGACCCGTTCGGGCCGACGACGGTCACGATCTCTCCGGGCTGGATGCGGAAATCGACCTGCGCCAGGACCGGCTCGGACGTGCCGGGCCGATGCACGGTCAGGGCGGAGGATTCGATCAGGGCGCTCATGCGCCACCTTCGGCCGCGCAGGTGGCGCAGAGGCCAAGCGCCTCGATGGTGGCCCGCTCGACCCGGAACCCGCCCTTGGCCGCCACGGCGGTCAGCGCGTCGCGGATTGGGGCGGCGGCGGCCTCTGCCACCTTGTCGCAGCTGCGGCAGATCAGGAAGGCCGGGTGGTGGTCATGGCCCGGATGCAGGCAGGCCGCAAAGGCGTTCAGCCGCTGCAGCCGATGCGCAAGGCCATGGGTGACCAGAAACTCCAGCGCGCGATAGGCGACGGGGGGCTGGCGCCCGAACCCCTCGGCGGCCAGCCGGTCCAGCACCTCATAGGCGCCCATCGCGCGGTGGCTTTCCAGCAGGATCTCCAGCGTGCGGCGGCGCACCGGGGTCAGGCGCGCGCCCTGTTCGGTCAGGCGGGCCGCAGCCTCGTCCAGCGCGCGATGGGCGCATTGCTGATGATCGTGCGGCGCAAAGGTCGCGGCGATGGCGTGGTCACTGTCGGGCACGATGGTCCTTCACGCGCGATGGCGTTACTTTATTACATTCAGGTTGACTTGTTATGCTGTAACACACAGAACCCGGCCATCGCAACAAAGCCCCATTCCCGAAAAGGAGATCCCGATGCGCATCCCGGCATCCGCAGCCGCCGTCCTGGCCCTGACCACCGCCCCCGTCCTGGCCGCCCCCCAGGTGGTCACCGACCTGGTGCCCACCGGCGCCCTGGTCCAGGAGGTCATGGGCGATCTGGGAGAGGTCCGCGTCCTGCTGCCCCAAGGCGCCAGCGCGCATCACTATCAGATGCGCCCGTCGGATGCGCAGGCGCTGCAGTCGGCGGACCTGGTCGTCTGGATGGGCCCCACGCTGACCCCCTGGCTGGCGCGCGCCTCCGACACCCTCGGCGGCAGCGAACAGCTGCGCCTGCTGGAGGTCGACGGCATCACCCTGCGCGGCTATGCCGACGCTGCGGCGGATGACCATGAGGGTCACGGTCACGATGATGGGCACGGCCATGACGATCACGACCATGCGCACGACCATGCGCACGATCATGACCATGACCATGACCACGGCGACCATGATCACGGGGATCACGACCATGCCCATACCGGCACCGACCCGCATGCCTGGCTGAGCCCCGCCAATGCCGGCCCTTGGCTGGAGGCGATTGCCGCCACCCTGTCCGAACAGGACCCCGACAACGCAGCCACCTATCGCGCCAATGCCGATGCCGCCGCCGCGCGGATCGCCGCGCTGGACACGGAACTGCGCGATCGCCTGGCGCCCCATGCCGATGACCGGTTCGTGGTCTTTCACGATGCCTATGGCTATTTCACCGCGCATTTCGGCCTGCAGCCGGCCATGGCGGTGTCGCTTGGCGACGCCTCGACGCCGTCTGCCGCGCGCATCGATCAGATCCGTACCCAGATCACCCAGACCGACGCGCGCTGCGCCTTTCCCGAATATGCTCATGACGATTCGCTGATCGCCACCGTGATCGAGGGCACGGAGACCCGCCTTGGCGGCGAGCTGAGCCCCGAGGGCGGCATGCTGGCCCCCGGCGCGGGGCAGTACGACGCGCTGCTGACCGGGCTGACCGACACGATCGTCGCGTGCCTGTCGGCGGAATGAGCCCCGGCGTGGCGCCCGAAACAGGGCGCCATGCCGTGCCGAAAGGCGGAAAATGACTGGCGGGTTCGAATCCTGACTAATTTACTTTGACAAACCCGAACGAATTTGTCAGCTTTGGGCATCAACAGTGCCACCCCATGAGGTTGACCATGACCGCCACGCGCCCCGCCGATTTCACCCGTCCCGGCACCTCGATTCTTGCCCGGATGCCCCAGCATGATGCCACCCAGCTGACCCAGGGCGGCAATCAGGCCCTGATCGTGCTGGACGAACAGGTCTATCAGCTGCGCATCACCCGCGCGGGCAAGCTGATCCTGACGAAATAACCGACCGCCTGCGGCACCATGCCAAAAGGGCCGCCCCTTGCGGGGCGGCCCTTTCCTGATTGCGCAACGCTCAGCCGCGCGGCTTGCCGGTCGGACGGCCGCCTGCGGGCTTGGGCTTGCCCTTGAAGCCGCCCGCGCCGGACGGCTTGCGGTCGCCATCTGCGCGCGGCTTGCCAAAGGGTTTGCGATCGCCATCGGGGCGCGGGCCGCCGAACGGCTTCTTCGCACCGCTTGCGTCACCGCGCGGGCCGCCGAACGGTTTGCGACCCTCGGCACCCTCGCCACGCGGCGCGCCGTAAGGCTTGCGGTCCCCGTCGGCGCGCGGCTTGCCATAGGGCTTACGGTCGCCCTCGGGGCGCGGGCCGCCGAATGGCTTTCTCGTGCCGTCAGCGTCGCCACGCGGTGCGCCGAACGGTTTGCGACCCTCGGCACCTTCGCCACGAGGAGCGCCATAGGGCTTGCGGTCCCCGTCGGCGCGCGGCTTGCCATAGGGCTTACGGTCGCCCTCGGGGCGCGGGCCGCCGAATGGTTTACGACCCTCGGCACCCTCGCCACGCGGCGCGCCATAGGGCTTGCGATCCCCGTCTGCGCGCGGCTTGCCATAGGGCTTGCGGTCGCCTTCGGGGCGGGCGCCACCAAACGGCTTTCTCGGGCCGTCAGCGTCGCCGCGCGAGCCGCCAAAGGGCTTGCGAGCCTCGCCCGGCTTGCCGGCAAAGCGGGCGGGGCGGGCATCGTCGCCACCAGGCTTGCGGCCCGGACCCTCGCCGGGGCCGGATTTCTTCCAGCGCGGCTTGTCGCCCGCCGGACGCGGCCGGTCGCCTAAGCCCGCGCCCTCCTCGGTCCGGGCGCCAAAGCGCGGACGGTCCCCGGCAGGCTTGGCGCCCCAGCTGCGGGCGGGGCGGTCGTCCTGGCCGTCGCGCGGACGGTCACCAAAGCCGCGCCCGGCAGGCTTGCCCGCAAAGCCCGGCTTGGCGCCGAACCGGCGCGGGCCGGCATCGGCCCCCTCGACGCGGGCGGCGCGTTCGCCAGCGGCACCACGGGGGCGCATCTCGCGCGGCTTGTCCTCGACCTCTCCGGTCAACAGACCGCCCAGCTGGTCGCGCAGGACCTTGCGCTTGACCTCGGTCACCTGGTTCTTGTCCATGCCGGTCAGCTTGAAGGGACCATAGCCGATGCGGATCAGGCGGTTCACCTGCAACCCGACATGGGCCATCGCGCGGCGGATCTCGCGGTTCTTGCCCTCGCGGATGCCGACGCTGATCCAGGCATTCGCGCCCTGCTGGCTGTCCAGCTTGATCTCCATGGGAGAGAAATCCTCGCCCTCGATGGTGACGCCGCGGCGCAGCGGGTCAAAGGTCATGTCCGACGGCGTGCCGTTCACCCGCACGCGATACGGGCGCAGCCAGCCCGTCGCGGGCAGCTCCAGCCGCCGCTTCAGCTCACCGTCATTGGTCAGCAGCAGCAGCCCTTCGGAGTTCAGGTCAAGGCGGCCGATGGTCATCACGCGCGGCATGTCGCGCGGCAGGGCGTCGAACACCGTCTGGCGGCCCAGCTCGTCGTTTTCCGACGTGATCAGACCCAGGGGCTTGTAGTACAGCCACAGCCGTGTCTCCTGCGGCTCGTCCAGCTTCTTGCCGTCGACGGTGATGCGGTCCCCCGGCGCCACGTCCAGCGCGGGGCTGTCGATCTTGGTGCCGTTCACGCTGACGCGGCCCTCGATGATCATCCGCTCGGCCTCGCGGCGGCTGGCGACACCGGCGCGCGCCATCACCTTGGCGATGCGGTCGGCCTCGGTGCGGGGCGCGGTCTGGGGGGCTTTGCGGTCGGGGATCTGGTCGTCGGTCATGCGCATCTCCTTCGCATCTCTGCGGGGCAAAGAGGGGTGCATACGCCCAAGCGGGCCTTGTGGAAAGCGTTTCTTTCCCCCGCTTGCGCCAAGCCGCGCGGATTGCGACAAGCGGGCCATGACGCGCTTCATCAGCCACATGCCCCTGGCGCTGGACCAAGCCCGCGCCGCCGCCCTGCGCGGCGAGGTGCCGGTCGGCGCGGTCATCACCGACCCCCAGGGCCGCGTCGTGGCCGCCGAGGGCAACCGCACCCGCGAACGCGCCGACCCCACCGCCCATGCCGAGATCCTGGCCATCCGCGCCGCCTGCGCGGCGATGGGGTCCGAACGCCTGCCCGGCCACGACCTGTGGGTCACGCTGGAGCCCTGCCCGATGTGCGCGGCGGCCATCTCGGCTGCGCGAATCGCGCGGCTGTATTACGGCGCGGCCGACCCGCGCATGGGGGGCGTCGCGCATGGCGCGCAGGTGTTCCGCCACGCCCAGTGCCATCACCGCCCCGAGGTCTATGACGGCCTGTCGGCCCCGCATTCGCGCGCCCTGCTGCAGGCGTTCTTTGCCGCGCGCCGATGATGCGACAGTGCTTGAACCTCCCGGCGGACCGGCCTATATCCAGACGCAGCGCGGGTGTTGTGTAATGGTAAGACCCTAGCCTTCCAAGCTAGAGACACGGGTTCGATTCCCGTCGCCCGCTCCAGATTTCCTTGCCGATGCAGCCTGTGCGCCGCCCTTTGCGGCTGCGGTCACAGCAAATCTGTCACCGCCGCGCGGCTCTGCGCCCAAAGCGGCAGGGGTTCGGCGCTCAGCCGGGCGCGGGCCGCCTCGCCCTGAC
>ERZ778021.2362-NODE-2362-length-17012-cov-5.050068_pt1 | contig 17012 bp, 13 predicted proteins | sample MGYA00375751_ERZ778021 | MGnify/ENA primary metagenome ERZ778021 (study PRJEB29350, sample SAMN05389814) | bioreactor metagenome | isolation source: Thiocyanate stock bioreactor | place: South Africa: University of Cape Town | collected 2013-08-29 ... | reverse complement strand
GAGGCCGGGCGGGCGACCCCGCTGGACCGGCGCTGGAGCACGATGCCGAGAAGTTGCAGACTTCTCGGAAAACATCATGCGACGGAACGAACCGATAGAGACGACGATGAACACGATCCGCACCGCCATGCTCCTTGCGCTGATGACCGCGCTGTTCATGGGCGTCGGCTACCTGATCGGCGGCGGCGGCGGCATGGCGATCGCCTTCCTGATCGCGGCGGGCATGAACCTGTTTTCCTACTGGAACGCCGACAAGATGGTGCTGCGGATGAACCGCGCCGTCGAGGTCGACGAGCGCAATGCGCCCGAATACTACGCCATCGTGCGCGACCTCGCGGCAAACGCCGGCCTGCCGATGCCGAAGGTCTACCTGATCGACAATCCGCAGCCCAATGCCTTCGCCACCGGCCGCAACCCGCAGAACGCCGCGGTTGCCGCCACGACCGGGCTGCTCCAGCGCCTGTCGCCGCAGGAGGTCGCCGGCGTGATGGCGCACGAGCTTGCCCATGTGCAGAACCGCGACACGCTGACCATGACGATCACCGCGACGCTCGCCGGCGCGATCTCCATGCTCGGCAACTTCGCCTTCTTCCTCGGTGGCAACCGCGGCAACAACAACCCGCTCGGCTTCATCGGCGTTCTGGTGGCCATCATCGTCGCCCCGCTGGCCGCGATGGTCGTGCAGATGGCGATCAGCCGCACCCGCGAATATTCGGCCGACCGGCGCGGCGCCGAGATCTGCGGCCACCCGCTCTGGCTCGCCTCCGCGCTCGACAAGATCGCCCGCGGCGTGAAGCAGATCGTCAACCCGGACGCCGAGCGCAATCCGGCGGCCGCGCATATGTTCATCGTCAACCCGCTGTCGGGCCAGCGCATGGACAATCTGTTCTCGACCCACCCGGACACCGAGAACCGCATCGCCGCGCTCGAGGCGATGGCGGCCGAGTTCCGCCGCCCGGACACCTCACCCGCCGCCTCGGCTCGTCCTGCCCCGCAACAGCCCGAGCCGCGCGCGGCCGCGCCCGATGCGCAGGCCGGCCCGTGGGGCGGCCGGCCCGCCGAAGAGCCAGCGCCGGAAGCCCCGGCGCAGCCTCCGCAGAACCCCTGGGGCCGCAACCCGACCGGCCCGCGTGTGACCCGCAAGGGTCCGTGGGCGTGAACTGCGACCCCTTGGTTTCGCCGAGCATCTCGACCCCCACCCCTAACCCCTCCCCACAAGGGGGAGGGGAATCGGCGGCATTCTCGCAGTGTTTGTGGCCAGCCGCTGGTGAAGGAGTCCCCCTCCCCCTTGTGGGGAGGGGTTAGGGGTGGGGGTGCCTGATACAACACCCGGCCTCGCCGCGCGGCGGACGGCGACGCGCCTGCTCGCGGCGGTGATCGACGCCAAGACGCCGCTCGACGCGCTCATCGACAACGAGCATGGCCACCCGCAATATCTCGCCCTCGACGGTCGTGACCGTGCGCTGGTGCGCGCGATCCTGCTCACCGCGCTGCGCCACCGCAACGCAATCGCCGCGCTCATCGCCGCCCGGCTGGAGCGGCCGCTGCCGGCCAACGCCCATGCGCTGGCGCACATCCTCCATGTCGCCGCCGCGCAGATGCTGTTCCTCGACGTGCCCGAAAGCGCGGCGGTAGACCTCGCCGTCGCTCAGGCGAAGTCCGACCCGCGCACCGCCCGCTTCGCCGGCCTCGTCAACGCCGTGCTGCGCGAGATCGGCCGCCGCAAGGAGCGCGCGCTGCCCGCCGTGCTGGAGCGCACCGTCGACGCGCCCGACTGGTTCGCACAGCGGCTGGAAGACGCTTACGGCGCGGAGAAGGCGGCGCGCATCCTGTCCATGCACCGGCTGGAGGCGCCGACCGACTTCACCGTGAAGTCCGATCCCGAAGGTTGGGCCGCCCGGTTCAGCGGCATCGTGCTGCCGAACGGCTCGGTGCGGGTCGCGCGGCTGCCGGCACCCGTGCCCGAGCTTCCCGGCTTCGCCGAGGGCCAATGGTGGGTGCAGGACTTTTCCGCCAGCCTGCCGGCAACGCTGTTCGGCGACGTCGCCGGCCTGCGCGTCGCCGACCTGTGCGCCGCGCCCGGCGGCAAGACCGCACAGCTCGCGGCCGCCGGCGCCAACGTGACGGCGGTCGACGCCTCGCGCAGCCGACTGAAGCGGCTGGCGCAGAACCTAGAGCGGCTCGGCCTGCGGGCCGAGATCGTCGAGGCCGACCTCCTGGCCTGGACGCCGGCCGAGCCGTTCGACGCCGTGCTGCTCGACGCGCCCTGCTCCTCGACCGGCACGGTGCGCCGTCACCCCGACGTGCCGTGGACGAAATCGCCGGCCGACATCGACAAACTCGCCGACCTGCAGCGCCGGCTGCTCGACCGCGCGGTGACGCTGGTACGAACCGGCGGCCGCATCGTCTTCTCCAACTGCTCGCTCGACCCCGCCGAGGGCGAGGCGCTCGCCGCCGCCTTCCTCGCGGACCGCAAGGACGTCGTCCTCGACCCGCTCGGCGCGGCCGACGGGCCGGCCCTTGCGCCCTTCGTCGACTCGGCCGGGATGCTGCGCACCACGCCGGCCGACCTCGACCTCGGCGACCCCGCGCTTTCCGGCTGCGACGGCTTCTTCGCCATGCGCCTGCGCCGCGCCTGAGCCGGCAGGGTCTTTCGCCGGCAAACCTCCGCTAGAGCATGTCGCCCGAAAGTGGGAACCGGTTTCGGAACAACGACATGTGTAAAAATAAGGACTTAAAGCGCGTCGCATGATTCCGATTTGACGCGACGCGCTTTAGGTCACCGTTGATTGGTGTCAAGCACCTTCAAGCGGCGCGCCACATGCTCTAGGGTCGCGCACGGGACGAGCGGCGAGTCCCGAAGGAGGAAACGGGGATTGGCGATCGGCAGGCCTGACAGCCCACCCTTGTGGGGCCTGGTGGTGCGCGCGGCCTGGCGAAGGGCCCGCCGCCGCCTGCGCGCCGGTCCGGTCTATCGCTGGCGCTACACCGGCCGCACGCCCGAGCGCGTGCTGATCGCGCCGCCGGACCTGCGCCTGCCCGACAAGCAGATCGCCGACGAGATCTATCACGGCCGCTACCCGCTCGCCGGCCACATGATCGACACCGGCGGCCAGTCGCCCTTCCAGATCGAGTTCGCCGACGTCGCCTGGCTGCGGTCGCTGCACGGCTTCCGCTGGCTGCGCCACATGCGCGAGGCCGGCACCGAGCTGGCCGCCGCCAACGCCCGCGCGCTGGTCACCGACTGGATGACCACCCATGGCCGCCGCATCGCCGGCATCGCCTGGGAGCCGGCCGTCACCGCCCGCCGCGTCATCGCCTGGCTGCAGCATTCGACCGTGGTCTTGCAGGGCGCCGACCTTGCCTTCTACCGCGCCTACCTGCGCTCGCTCGCCGTGCAGATCCGCTATCTGCGCGCCATGGCGCCGGAGATGCCCGACGGCGAGGAGCGGCTGCGGGCGCGCGCCGCGCTCGCCTACTCGGCGCTGTCGCTGCCGGCCTCGCGCACCGCCCTGCGCGCCGCCACCCGCCACCTCGCCTCCGAGCTGGAGCGGCAGATCCTGCCCGATGGCGGCCATGTCTCGCGCAGCCCGCTGGCGCTCATCGAGCTGCTCGCCGACCTTCTGCCCCTGCGCCACACCTACGCCAACCAGGCCGAGGCCCCGCCCGACGCGCTGATCGCCGCGGTCGAGCGCATGCTGCCGGCGCTGCGCTTCTTCCGCCACCAGGACGGCGCGCTGGCCCTGTTCAACGGCATGGGCGCCACCGTACAGGACCGCGTCGCGGCGATCCTCCACCACGACGACACCGGCGGCCAGCCTTTGGCCAACGCGCCGCATTCCGGTTACCAGCGGCTGGCGTCCGGCGGCACCACGGTGATCGCCGACACCGGCGCGCCGCCCCCCGCCGAGGTCTCCCACCGGGCGCATGCCGGCTGCCTCTCCTTCGAGATGTCGTCGGGCCGCCAGCGCTTCATCGTCAATTGCGGCATCGACGAGTTCGGCGACGACGAGTTCCTGCCGCTGGCGCGCGCCACCGCCGCCCACTCCACCGCGACCCTCAACGACACCTCGCAGGCCCGCTTCGCGATTGCGCCACGGCTGGCCGAGCTGATCGGCACGCCGCTGGTCGGCGGGCCGCGCAAGGTCGCGGTGCGGCGCACCGATTCCAGCGGCGCGCAGGGCTTCGTCGCCAGCCACGACGGCTATCTCCACCGCTTCGGCCTCACCCACGAGCGCGAGCTGCTGCTTTCGCCCGACGGCGGCATGCTCGAGGGCGCCGACCGCTTCTACGGTCCCGGCGGCGCGCGCCCGGCCGCCAACGGCCGCGACGAGGTGGCGGTTCGCTTCCACGTCCATCCGGCCGTCGGCATTTTTCGCGACAGACAGGAGCGGATGGTGCTGAAGGGTCCCGCCGGCGATCTCTGGCTGTTCACCTGCGCGGAGGTCCCGGCGGTAGTGGAGGATTCGATCTTCTTCGCCGGCATAGGCGGGCCGCAGAAGAGCCGCCAGATCGTTCTCTCCTTCCGCGCCTCAGAGTTCCCCGAGATCAACTGGCGTTTCGCCCGCGTGCACGCCTAGGCAGCGATTCCCATTTCCGCCCTTCTGTGTTAGGCGCAGCCGTCCCCCTGCTGTCCCGGAGCCTTGCCGATGGCCGTCGCCTCCAAGAAGATCGCCCCGCCCGATCTCGTCCCCGTCCGCCGCGCTTTGATCTCCGTCTCCGACAAGGCCGGGCTCGCCGGGCTCGCTGCCGAGCTGGCGGCCATGAAGGTCGAGCTCGTTTCGACCGGCGGCACGGCGAAGGCCATCGCCGCGGCGGGCATTGCTGCGCGCGACGTATCCGACCTGACCGGCTTCCCCGAGATCATGGACGGCCGCGTCAAGACGCTGCACCCGGCCGTGCATGGCGGCCTGCTGGCGATCCGCGACGACGCCGGGCACGCGGCGGCCATGCAGGCGCACGGCATCGGCGCGATCGACCTCGCGATCATCAACCTCTACCCGTTCGAGGAGGTGCGCCGCGCCGGCGGCGACTACCCGACCACGGTCGAGAACATCGACATAGGCGGCCCGGCCATGCTGCGCGCGGCGGCCAAGAACCACGCCTATGTGGCGATCGTCACCGACCCGGCCGACTACGGCGCGCTGCTCACGGCGCTGCGGGCGCATGGCGGCGCGCTGCCCTACCGCTTCCGGCAGGAGCTGGCGGCCAAGGCCTTCGCCCGCGTCGCCGCCTACGACGCCGCCATCTCCGGCTGGTTCGCCGAAACGCTGGCGATCCCCCAGCCCGACTGGCGCGCCTTCGGCGGTCGGCTGCATTCGGTCATGCGCTCGCCGAGACCATGCGCTATGGCGAGAACCCGCATCAATGGGCCGCCTTCTACCGCACGCCGGAGCAGCGCCCGGGCGTCGCCACCGCGCGCCAGGTCCAGGGCAAGCAGCTCTCCTACAACAACATCAACGACACCGACGCCGCCTTCGAGCTGGTGTCGGAGTTCGCCCCGGCCCGCACGGCCGCCGTCGCCATCATCAAGCACGCCAATCCCTGCGGCGTCGCCGAGGGCGCCAGCCTGCGCGAGGCCTATCTGAAGGCGCTCGCCTGCGATCCCGTCTCGGCCTTCGGCGGCATCGTCGCGGCGAACCGCACGCTCGACGCGGAAGCGGCGGAGGAAATCGTGAAAACCTTCACCGAGGTGATCATCGCGCCTGCGGCGAGCGACGAGGCGCAGGCGATCGTCGCCGCGAAGAAGAATTTGCGGCTGCTGGTCACTGGCGGATTGGCCGACCCGCGCGCCCGCGGGCTCACGGTGAAGAGCGTCGCCGGCGGCCTGCTCGTGCAGGACCGCGACAATGCCAGCGTCGACGACATGGAGCTGACGGTGGTGACGAAGCGCGCGCCGACTGAAGCCGAGATGGCAGACCTGCGCTTCGCCTTCCGGGTGGCCAAGCACGTCAAGTCGAACGCCATCGTCTATGTGAAGGACGGTGCCACCGTCGGCGTCGGCGCCGGCCAGATGAGCCGGGTGGATTCGCCGCGCATCGCCGCCCGCAAGGCGCTCGACGCCACCGAGGCCGCCGGTCTCGCCGAGCCGCTGACCAAGGGCTCCGTCGTCGCCTCGGACGCCTTCTTTCCCTTCGCCGACGGCCTGCTGGCGGCGGTCGAGGCCGGCGCGACCGCCGTCATCCAGCCGGGCGGCTCGGTGCGCGACGACGAGGTCATCGCCGCCGCCGACGCCCACGGCATCGCCATGGTCGTCACCGGCATGCGCCACTTCCGGCACTGATTCCCCTCACGGGGAGAGATGCCTCACGCCGCCTCGTACTGACGGCTCTTGACCCAGGGCAGCAGCGCCAAGCCGATCAGGAACAGCACGATGATCGGGGTGACGCCGACGCGCTGGGCGTCCTGGGTCGACAGGCCGAACAGCTCGGAGGCGAAGAAGGTGGTGGCGAGCGCGATTGCCAGCGGCCCGATGAAGGTCGTCGCGCGGCCCGACAGCGCATAGAGGCCGAACGCCTCGGTCACCTTGTCGGACGGCACCTGATCGACCAGCAGCGTGCGCGAGGCCGCCTGGATCGACCCGCCCGCCGCGCCGATCAGCGCGCCGGCGACGTAGAAGACGATGTCGGGCACGCTCGAATCGGCCCCCGCGGCGCCCACCGGCACGAACAGCACCTGCGTCTGCGTGGTCGAGATGATGACGAGGCAGCAGGCCGTCAGGATCACGGCACAGACCGCCACCACCAGCCGCGGACCGTAGCGCTGGTCGGCGAGGCCGCCGAGCCAGGCGCCGACCGCGCCGGTGATGTTGGCGAGGATGCCGAATATGCCGATCTGCACGATCGACCAGCCGAGCACGCCCGCAGCGTAGATGCCGCCGAAGGAATAGAGCGAGTTGAGCGCGTCGCGGTAGAACATCGACGAGATCAGGAAGCTGAAATAGCTGCGCTCGGTCGGCAGCCGCTTCAGCGTCGCCCACAGTTCGCGCAGACCCCGCGACACCGCGCCCTTCGTGGAAGCGCGGCGCGCCACGTCCGGCGTCCACAGGAACATCGGGACCAGGAAGACGACGTACCAGATCGCCGTCAGCGGCCCCGAGGCGCGGTCGCCCTCGCGGCTGGCGACGTCGAGCCCGAGGATGGGGTCGAGGCCGAGCATCGTCCTGCCGGTTCCCGGCTGGCCGGCCATGAAGCCGAGCACCAGCACCAGCGAGATCAGCCCGCCGACATAGCCGAGCCCCCAGGCCGAACCGGAGAGCCGCCCGAGCTCGGCGCGCGGCACCAGCGTCGGCATCATCGCGTTGTTGAAGACGGCCGCGAACTCCATGCCGAACACGGCGAGCGCGATCCAGAACAGCGTCGGCGCGAGGTTGGCCGCGCCGGGCACGGCATACCACAGCATCCACGAGCCGATGACGCCGAAGATCGAGAAGACGAGCACCCACGGCTTGCGCGGCCCGCTGGCGTCGGCGATAGCGCCGAGAATCGGCGAGAAAACGGCGATGATCAGCCCGCCGAAGCCGGTGGCGTAACCCCACAGCGACTGGCCGGTGGCCGGGTCCGGCGCCACGGCCGAGGCGAAATAGGGGGCGAAGACGAAGGTGATGATCAGCGTGTGGAAGGGCTGCTGGGCCCAGTCGAAGAACATCCAGCCCCAGATGCCGCGCTTCGAGGCGCGCCCGACCGTCGTCTCAGCCATCTATCCGTCCCCTCGCCGACCGCTCCCGCGGCCGCCGCCATGTCTGCACGTTTTTCGCGGCCGCGCAAACCGCCGTCGCGCAGGTCGCGGCGGGCCGCGCGTCAGCTCCGCCCGAGATCGTCCATCAGGCCGGCGGCGACGGTCAGCCGCGCGACCGTGATGTCGCCGCTCTCGGTCAGCGCCTGCAGGCGTTCGCGGGTGCCGGCCACCTTGTCGCCGCCGGCCTCCAGCCAGTCGGCCACCGGCTGGCCCGCCGCGGGCGCAGCCTTCAGCGCCGCGGCGGCGATCCCCCGCCGCGCCGCGCCGATCATGTCGGTGGCGCGCGCCAGCGCCAGCCCCTCATAGTAGTCGGCGGGCTCGATCTGCCGCGCCGCGTCCTCGATGCGGCCGATGCGGAAGGCCTCGGTCACCGCCATGAAGGCAGCCGCAGCGCGCTCCAGCGGAGCGCCGGACTGGGCCGCGAGCAGCGCCACGTCCGGCACGATCTCGGCGGCGGCAAGCGCGGCCAGACGCCGCGCGGTCGCGGCCGGCGCGCCCGCCGCCTCGGCCTCCGCGGCGAACGCCGCGAAGCGCCGGCGCACGACCTCCGGGAACAGCCCCGGCAGGGCCGGCTCCAGCGCCTTGCGGGCGGCCCGCAGCGCCGCCACGCGCTGCGCCACGTCCGCGCCGGGCGCCGCGTTCTTGAGCTGCCAGGCGGTGCCGACATGCACCAGCCGGCCGATCCGCTGGTAGAAGGAGAGCTGGACGTCGCCGGCTATCCTGTTGTCGAGCGCGTCGACCTGCGTATAGAGCTCCGGCAGCTCGAAGCCGTCGCGCACCACCGCGTAGGACGACACGATCTCGCCCGGCATGCAGCCGGTCATGTCCTGCAGCCGGTTGACGAAGGACGGCCCGCCGCGGTTGACCGCGTCATTGGCGAGCGCGGTGGCGATGATCTCGCGTCGCAGCCTGTGGCCGTGGATCTCGGCGCTGTATTTCTTCGCCATCTTCGCCGGGAAATAGGAGACGAGGTCGCGGTCGAAATGCGCCTCGTCCGGCACGCTGGAGGCGACGAGGTCGGCGAACAGCACGAGCTTGGCATAGGCGAGCAGCACGCCGAGCTCGGCCCGCGTCAGCGGCTGGCCGCGCGCCTGCCGCTCGGCGAGCGCATCGGGGCCCGGCAGGAACTCGACCTGCCGGTCGAGCAGGCCGCGCGCCTCGAGCGCCGCCATCATGCGCGCCTGGTGCGGCAGGTCCTCCAGCCCGCGGGCGCGGGCCAGCGAGATCGCCAGCGGCTGGTGGTAGTTGTTGGCAAGCACGAGCCCGGCGACCTCGCTGGTCATCTCGGCAAGCAGCTTGTTGCGGGCCGGCCGCGTCAGCCGCCCCGAGCGCATGGCCGCGGCGAGCGCGATCTTGATGTTGACCTCGACGTCGGACGAGTTGACGCCGGCCGAATTGTCGATCGCGTCCGAATTGCAGCGGCCGCCCCTGAGGCCGTATTCGATGCGCGCGAGCTGGGTCATGCCGAGATTGGCGCCCTCGCCGATCACCTTGACGCGCAGCTCGGCCGCCGTGACGCGGATCGCGTCGTTGGCGCGGTCGCCGACCTCGGCGTTGGATTCGCCGTCGGCGCGCACATAGGTGCCGATGCCGCCGAACCACAGGAGGTCGACCGGCGCCTTCAGGATCGCGCCCATGATCTCGATCGGGCTCGCCGTGCCCGCCTTGAGCCCGATCGCGGCCGCCGCCTCCGGCGTCAGCGCCACCGATTTCTGCGTGCGCGGCACGATCATGCCGCCCTTCGACAGCGCCGCCCTGTCGTAGTCCTGCCAGGACGAGCGCGGCAGCGCAAACAGCCGCTCGCGCTCGGCGAAGCTCTTCTCCGCGTCCGGATCGGGATCGATGAAGATGTCGCGGTGGTCGAAGGCCGCGATCAGCCGCGTCTGCCGCGAAAGCAGCATGCCGTTGCCGAACACGTCGCCCGACATGTCGCCGACGCCGACCACGGTGAACGGCTCCGTCTGGATGTCCCAGGCGCGGCTGTCCTTGCCGAGCTCGCGGAAATGCCGCTTCACCGCCTCCCAGGCGCCGCGCGCGGTGATTCCCATCTTCTTGTGGTCGTAGCCGGCCGAGCCGCCCGAGGCGAAGGCGTCGTCGAGCCAGAAATCGTGCTCCTGGCTGATCGCGTTGGCGGTGTCGGAGAACGTCGCCGTGCCCTTGTCGGCCGCGACGACGAAATAGGGGTCGTCGCCGTCGTGCCGGATGACGCCTTCCGGCGGCACGACATGGTCGCCCTCGATGTTGTCGGTGACCGACAGCAGCGAGGAGACGAAGTTGACGTAGGCCGCGCGACCGGCCTCGAACACCTGGTCGCGGCTGCCGCCGGCCGGGAGGCGCTTGGGAAAGAAGCCACCCTTGGCGCCGACCGGCACGATGACGGCGTTCTTGACCTGCTGCGCCTTGACCAGCCCCAGCACCTCGGTGCGGTAGTCCTGCGCCCGGTCCGACCAGCGCAGGCCGCCGCGCGCCACCGGGCCGAAGCGCAGGTGGACGCCCTCCACCTCCGGCCCGTAGACGAAGATCTCGCGCCACGGCCGCGGCTCCGGCAGGCCGGTCAGCGCCTTGGAATCGAGCTTGAGCGCCAGCGAGACCGGCCGGTCGGCCTTCGGCGCGTAGTGGTTGGTCCTGAGCGTCGAGGCGATCAGGTTGAGGAAGCGGCGGATGATGGTGTCGTCGTCGAGGTTCGGCACCGCCTCCAGCGCCTGCGCGATCGCCGCCTCTATCTCGGCCTCGCCATTGCCCCGCGACGGGTCGAACCGCGCCCGGAACAGCTCGAACAGCCGCCGCGCGATTTCCGGATAGCGGTTGAGCACGGCGGCGATGAAGTCCTGGCTCTGCGGGATGCCGGCCTGCTGGAGATAGCGGCCATAGGCGCGCAGGATGCGGATCTCGGCCGGGCCGAGCCCGGCCGTCTGGACGAGCATGTTGTAGCCGTCATTGTCGCTCTGCCCGCGCCAGACCGACAGGAAGACCTCCTCGAACAGCGCACCGCCGTCGGCAAGGTCGATCGGCGCGGCCCGCGCGCTCTCCAGCTCCATGTCGTGCAGGAAGGCGACCCCGTCGCCGGTCTCGATCTCGAAGGTGCGCTCGCTGATGACGCGAAAACCCATGTTCTCCAGCAGCGGCACACGCCGCGACAGCGCCACCGGCGCGCCGTGGTGGTAGATCTTCAGGTCGGCATGGGTTTCGGCGCTGCCGGGATCGCGGTGGAAGCCGATGGCGATCGGGTTGTCCGGCCCGATCCCGATGAGCGCGGCCGCGTCGCGCAGGCCCACCTCGGGCGTGAACGAGTTGCGATAGCTTTCGGGGAAGCGCGCGGCGAGCGCGGCCTCCGCGGCACCCGCTCCGCTCGCCGCCACCGCCTCGCGCAGCGCGTCGTCCCACGTCCGCACGATGGCACGGATGCCCCCCTCCAGCGTCTCCTGCTCGATCTTCGGCGTCTTGCCGCCGGAGCGGCCGATGATGAAGTGCACGCGGGCGAGCGAGCCTTCGGGGAAGGCCGGATAGTAGGCCGACAGGCGGCCGTCGAAGAGCGTCTTCAGGAACTCGCCGATGGCGACGCGTACCTGCGAATCGTAACGGTCGCGCGGCACGAAGACGAGGACGGAGACGAAGCGGTCGAACTGGTCGACCCGGTAGAGCGCGCGCACGCGCGGCCGTTCGCCGAGCGCCAGGATCGCTTCGGCATGCCGGCGCAGCACCGGCACGCTGATCTGGAACAGCTCGTCGCGCGGATAGGATTCCAGCACGTTGATGAGCGCCTTGCCGGAATGGTCGTTCGGGTCGAAGCCGGACCTGGCGATCACCGCCTCGACCTTCGAGCGCAGGTAGGGGATCTTCATCACCGAGCGCGTGTAGGCGGTCGAGGTGAACAGGCCGACGATGCGCAGCTCGCCCGCCAGCTTGCCCTTCGGCCCGAATGTCTTGACCCCGACATAGTCGAGATAGATGCGCCGGTGGACCACCGACTTGGCGTTGGCCTTGGTGACGATCATCGGCTCCGGGCCGTGCAGGAAGGCGCGGATCTCCGGCGTCGTCGTCACCGCCTCGGTGCCGCGGCGCAGCACCAGCACGTCCGGGTCGGAGAGGATGCCCAGCCCCTCGCCGGCGGCGCGCTCCAGCCGCCCGTCCTTCTCGCCGCCGCGATAGCGGTATTCGCGCATGCCGAGGAAGGTGAAGTTGTCGTCGCGCAGCCATTCGAGGAAGGCGATCGCCTCGTCAACATGCGCCTTCTCCAGCGGCACCGGCAGGTAGCGCAGGTCGGTGATCGCCTGGTCGAGCCGCGCCAGCATCGGCTTCCAGTCGCGCACGGCGAGCCGCACCTGCCGCAATATGTGCTCCAGCCGCCCCTTCAGCGCCTCGGCCTCATGCGCCGGCAGACGCGGCACGTGGATGTGGATCAGGCTGACCCGGCCGGGCTCCACCCCGCCGCGCGCCGTCTCCGCCGCCATCGCCGCGCCGCCGCCGCGCCCATGACGCACCGAGATCACGGGATGCAGCACCAGCGTCGGCTCGCCCGTGGTCTCGGTCACCTCTCCGGTGATCGAATCGAACAGGAACGGCATGTTGTCGTTGATGACGGTGATCGCCGTCAGCGCCCGGCCCTGCAGCGTGAGCTTGGGGTCGTTGTCGATGGCGATGACGCTGTCGCCGCGCCGGTGGCGCTTCAGCGCCGCGGCCGCGAGCTGCGCCGCCCGCTCCAGCACCGCGGGGTCGTAGGCCGCCACGTCCTCGGCGGGAGCCTGCGCCTTGAACAGCTCGAACAGCCGCTCGGCGTCGCTCCCGCCGCCCGCGGTCGTCTCGTTGCGGTTACCGGCACGGCGCATGTCGTTCATGGTGATGAGACCTCCCCTTCGCCATCGCCTCTATGGTAACAGAACGATGGCGTTTGGCGACCGCCATGCGAGCGGCTGCCAAGCCACGTGAAACGAAGCGAAGGAGAAACGGGCATGCTCGACGAGACGACCGCGCGGCGCACCACGGCGCTGGACCTGAAGCCGGCGGATCCGCTGTCTGAGGGCACCCGCGCCTATTTCGCCAAATGCGAGGAAAAGCTCGGCCTCGTGCCCAACGTGCTTCTGGCCTACGCCTTCGACGAGAAGAAGCTGCGCGCCTTCTCGGACAACTACAACGACCTGATGCTGGGTGATTCGGGCCTCACCAAGCTGGAGCGCGAGATGATCGCGGTGGTCGTGTCCAGCCTCAACCACTGCCACTATTGCCTGGCCGCCCACGGCGCGGCGGTGCGCCAGCTCTCCGGCGACCCCGCCTTCGGCGAGGTGATCGCCCACAACTGGCGCGCCGCGGAGCTGCCGCCGCGCCAGGTGGCGATGATGGAGTTCGCCGAGAAGCTGACGCGGGAACCCGCGCGGGTGGCGGAGAGCGACCGCGCCGCGCTCCGGCAGGCCGGCTTCTCCGACCGCGACATCTGGGACATCGCGGCGACGATCGCCTTCTTCAACATGTCGAACCGCATGGCCGCCGCAGTTGACATGCGGCCCAACCCGGAATACCACGCCATGGCGCGGTAGGGGGTGAAGCGCCTCAGCTTCCCCGCAGCGCCAGCCTGTCGCCGCCGGTGACTAGGCGGTATTTCAGCATCTGGCCGGCCGACAGGTAGTAGAGCGCGCGCGGCGGGGTGTCGAGCGCGTGCAGCCACAGCGCCGGGTCGACGCCGAGTTCGATCAGCAGGCGCGAGATGCGCGCCGTCGTCATCTGCGCGTCGGCCATCGCCTGCTCGGGCGCCGTTGCCCCGCGCGTCACCGCATAGAACTGGTGCAGGCCGATCGCCGCGCGCGCGCCGACATGCCGCTCGGCGCCGCCGGCCAGGACGAGCGGGCAGGACGAGGCGCTGATCGCCCCGTCGGCGACCTCGGTCGCGAAGCCGTTCTTGCGGATCAGCCGCGCCATCGCCATCGCGTCCTCGAGCGATCCGCCCGGCGAATCGAGCGACACGGCACGGATATATTCGCCGCGCGCCGCGACCTCGGCGGCGAAGCGCTGCGCCGCGCCCGTGTCGATCGTGCCGGTGAGCCGCAGCAGCCCGCCTGCCTCCAGCGCGAAGCGGGCCGGCTCTCGCAGCACCGCCTCGTCGGTGGTGATGAAGCGGCGCGGATCGTTGCCGCTGCCCTCGCTCGCGGTCGTCTCCACCGCCGGCGGCAGCACCGGCACGGTCACCGCCGTGTCCGACCGTTCCTGCGGTTCGACGAACAGGCCGTTCTCGTCGACGAGCCGCTTGAGATCCAGCCCGAGCACGGTCGCCGTGCCGATCAGCATGCCGAAGAAGATCGCCCGCACAAGCCGCCCCTCCTCGAAGCGGGCGAGATAGCGGGCGATGGCGCCGCGGCGGCGGAAGGGAACTGTCTGGTCGATGCTCATCTGGGCATGCTCACGGGTCGAACCGCTTCCGGTCGGGCAGCGGCGTCACGTTCTCGGCGACCGGCCGCGCGTCGGGCGCAACCGGCTCGGGCGACGGCGCGGCGGCCGCCTCGTCATCCTTTTCGGCGGCGCGGCGGCGCGCATTGATCGCCGCGTTCAGCTCCAGCGCCCGCAGCATGTCGCCGGCGCTCACCTGGTCGGCCTCCGCCAGCCCCTCCTCGCCGCGCCGCACCGAGGCGTGCACGACGGCGAGGATGCCGACCAGCACGGCCGGCAGCAGATCGATCGAGATCGCGCCGGCCCAGCTCGGGATGAACTGCCGCGCATAGCGCAGCACGGCCTCTGCCGCCGTCAGCGGCACGTAGCGGCGCTCCGGCACCTTCGGCAGAGCGAGGATCTCGCCCGCCGCGTCCGACAGCGCCTTCGACTGCTGCGCCACCGATTCGCGCACGGTCGCCATCACCGCGTCCTGCCGGCCGGCGAGGTCGGCGCTGCGGCCGTCCGCCACCGGCGCGATGAAGCCGGCCGAGAGATCACCCGCCGCGCGGCTCACCGACGGCGCGATCGAGGTCTGCTGCAGCGCCGCGATGACGCCCGCGAGCGCCACCGCCTCCTTGCCGAAGCTGTCGGATCGCGGCTCGATCGGCCCCGGCGCGGAGACCAGCCCGCGCATCGTGCCGAGATGCGCCTGCCCCTCCTCGAACAGCTTGGCCACCGTCTGCCGCGAGGCCTGGATGCTGGCCTCCAGCTCGTGCATCTGCGCCGACATCTGGGTCAGGAGCTGAACCACGCTGCCGGAGCCGGAGGTGCCGGTCAGCGCGCCCGACTGCCGCTCGTCGTCGGCAAGACGGGCGAAACGCTCGGCGGCGCGCTGGATGTCGGGCAGCAGCGACAGCGCGCCCATCGCGTTGGTGTTGGCCTGGTCGAGGTCGGCCGTGTAGCCCTCCAGCGTCGTCGCCAGGTGCTGCTCCACCGCCGCCGAGCCGGCGAGCGCGGCCGCGTTCAGCCAGGACGACATGGCGATGATCATCGCCGAGCCCAGCGCCATCATGGCCAGCAGCGCGAGGCGCGAGCCCCAGTCGCGCATCTCCGGGGCGAACCGCATCAGGTAGGTCCAGAAGCCATAGATGCCGACCGACACGGCGACCGAATAGATGACGGCGGCGAAGAACACGGCGCTCGCGCCGCCGCTGCCTTCGAGCAGCCCGCGCACGCCGAGATAGGTATAGACGCCCGAGGCCAGCGCCAGCGTGGCGAGCACGAAGCGCGACATCGTCTCCAGCGACGCGACATGGGCGCGCAGCGCCCTGGCGGAACGCGCCGCGCTCATCGCGGGAGCGTCCGGGCTGCGCCAAACGGCGGATGGCAACGGGGCGGCGTCATGGTCGGTTCCGCCGCGCTAGTCGCAGATGCGCGGCGGCGTCGGAATCTCGCCCTCGGCGAGCCCGTACATGTAGGACCGGCCCTTCCACAGAACCGGCGGCGTATGACAGTGCGGCCCGGCGCGGCCGTTGCGGTCGAGATAGACGACCTCCGGCGCGCGGTTCTGCTCCAGCTCGGCCGCCAGATGTCCCATGCCGACGACGATGCGCTTGTAGCCGGAGGGGCTGATGATGACGAGGTTGCCGTAGGAATCGTCGTAGACGCGCTCGCCGGCGCTCGCTCCCCCGAAGCTGCCGGCCCGTGCCGGATCGGTCAGCATGGCCAGGCCGAATCCCAGCGCCAGCGCGCCGGCGGCCCAGGCCGCGGCCGTCATCGTATCGCGTAGCAGGCTCATGGCCCTCTTTCCTTCAACCCGGACGGGCCCCCTCGCCGCCCACGTTAACGCATTCTTCACCATTGTCACCGGCGCGGCCGGCGCCCGTCCACGCCAATTGACAAGCGTGGTTAATTCCGGGAATGGAGCGCCATGGCCGAGCACGAGATCGAGATTTCGCAACTGCGTCTGCGCGACGCGCACCAGTTCGCCCCGCTGCTGGCGGGCTACGCGCAGGCGCTGAAGCGCGGCGCCCCGCGCCGTCCCGACGACTTCTATGCGGAGGCGCTGCTGCAGGACCGCGTGGCCGAGGTGCTGGGCGCGCGCATCGACGGCGAACTCGTCGGCTTCCTGATCTATGTCGACATGCCGGAGCCGGTATCTGGCATGCGCTGCGGCGTGGTCGACCACGTCTACGTGCACCACGACCACCGCAACAAGGGCATCGCCAAGGCCCTCGTCGACCTGCTCGCCGACCAGGCCGAGGAACGCGGCTGGTCGAGGCTGATCCTCAACGCCCCGCGCCAGCCCGAGGACGGCCGCAAGCTCTACGAGCAGATCGCCGCGCCGGCCGACTGGTCGAGCTTCATCATCCGCTTCGACCATCCCTGACCGGACCGCCGCGCGTAATTTTTCGCGGCCGGTGTCGGCGCGGCCTCGGCCCGTGCGTTCCTTGGTGCAGAGCCTCATCCGAAAGGACGCCACGCCATGTACCGCACCGCCGCAATCCTCATCGCCCGGCTGATCTTCGCCGGCGCCTTCGCCATGGCCGCCTTCTTCAAGTTCGCCGGCATGCAGATGACGGCCGACTACATCGCCGGCGCCGGCTTCCCCGCGCCGCTCTTCCTCGCCTGGGTGGCCGCCTTCTTCGAGGTGGCGCTGGTGCTTGCCTTCCTCACCGGCGCCTTCTTCCGCGAGGCCGCGCTGCTTGCCGGCGTCTACGTGATCTTCCTCGCCTTCGCCTTCCACGGCCCGTCGCACTGGGCCGCGAACCAGGCCGAGTTCGGCTTCTTCGTCGACCATTTCACCTTCCTGGCCGGCCTGCTGTTCGCCGCCGTCCATGGGCCGGGGAATGTGCTGGCGCTGCTCAGGAGCGTTTTCAAAGGGGCCGGCGCGGCGGCTTAGGCGGCCTGCTTGATCG
>ERZ778021.2361-NODE-2361-length-17012-cov-5.443357_pt1 | contig 17012 bp, 11 predicted proteins | sample MGYA00375751_ERZ778021 | MGnify/ENA primary metagenome ERZ778021 (study PRJEB29350, sample SAMN05389814) | bioreactor metagenome | isolation source: Thiocyanate stock bioreactor | place: South Africa: University of Cape Town | collected 2013-08-29 ... | reverse complement strand
GTAGGCGGTCACAGCCTGCCCGGACCGCCTACGAGAGGGCCGCGTCCCTTCCCCGGGCGCCAGCTTCCCCGCGTCACGTCCCTTCTCGTCCCTTCCCCGCCCCTACAGGTGCACGCCGCCGGAGGCCTCGATCCGCTGGCCGGTCACCCAGTGGTTGTCGTCGCGGAGGATCGAGGCGATCACCGGGCCGATGTCCTCGGCGACGGCGTGGCGGCCGAGCGCCGTGTTCGAGGCGATCGCCTCCTGCATCTCCGGCGTGTCGCGGACGACGCCGCCGCTGAAGTCGGTGGCGACGGCGCCGGGGGCGATCACGTTGACGCGGATCCCGCGCGGGCCGAGTTCGGCGGCGAGGTAACGGGTGAGCACCTCGACGGCGCCCTTCACCGAGCCGTAGGCGACCCGGTTCGGGTAGCTGAAGCGGGCGAGGCCGCTGGAGAGATTGACGATCGCGCCGCCGTCGGCGAGCTGATCGAGCAGCCGCTGGGTGAGGAAGAAGACGCCCTTGAAGTGGATGTCGACGAGGCGGTCGAACTCCTCCTCGGTCACCTCGGCGAAGGCGCTGTTGGAGGAGTTGCCGGCGTTGTTGACGAGGAAGTCGAAGGTGTCGCGGCCCCAGGTCTCCTGCAGGGTCACGGCAAGGGCGGTGGCGAAGTCGCCGAAGCCGGCGCTCTCGCCGGTGTCGAGCTGCAGCGCCACGGCCCGGCGCCCCAGCGCCTCGATCTCGGCGACGACCTCCGCCGCCTCCTCGGCGTGGGTGCGGTAGGTGATGACCGAGTCGACGCCGTCCTCGGCGAGGTGGATGGCGGCGCTGCGGCCGATGCCGCGGTTGCCGCCGGTGATCAGGGCGATGCGCTGGTCCGGCATGTGAACTCCTTCGGGGTCGGGGTGGGACCGATGGTTGCGCGGCGGCGGGGGCGGCAAAAGAGGCCGGTTCAGCCAGGGACCGGGAGTCCCTGGTTACGGCGACGGGGATGTCCCATACTCGGTGCATGGACCGCGAAGACCTCGCCGACTTCCTTCGACGCCGCCGCGAAGCGCTGCAGCCCGAGGACGTCGGACTCGACCCGGGACGTCGCCGCCGCACCGCCGGCCTGCGCCGCGAGGAGGTCGCCCAGCTGGCGAACATGTCGACCGACTTCTACGCGCGGATCGAGCAGCGCCGCGGCTCGCGGCCCTCGGAAGCGACGGTGGCGGCGCTCGCCCGGGCGCTCCGCCTCACCCTCGACGAGCGCGACCACCTCTTCCACCTGGCCGGCTACGAGCCGCCCGCACGGGCGATCCGCTCCGACCACGTCACCCCGGCCCTCCTCCGCGCCCTCGACCGCCTCGACACCCCCGCCCAGGTCACCTCGGACCTCGCCGTGACCCTTGTCCAGAACGAGCTCGCGGTCGCCCTCCTCGGCGACCAGACCCACTACGAAGGCCCCAGCCGCAGCCTCTTCTACCGCTGGTTCACCGACCCCGAGGAGCGCACCCACTACCCGGCGGAGGACCACGAGCAGCACTCGCGCACCTACGTCGCCGACCTGCGCGCCGTCCACGGCCGCGACTCGGGCGACGCCGAAGCCCGCGACCTGGTCCACCGCCTCCTCGCCGAGAGCCCCGAGTTCGCCCGCCTCTGGGACCAGCACGAGGTCGCCGTCCGCCGCGACACCCACAAGCGGGTCGTCCACCCGACCATCGGCGTGATCGAGCTCGACTGCCAGATCCTCACCGCCGAGGACCAGACCGAGCGCCTCATCCTCTTCACCGCCGAGCCCGGCTCGGAGGACGCCGCCCGCCTCGAGCTCCTCGGCGTGGTCGGCAACCAGACCTTCGTCACGTAGCGCCGGGCGGAGTCCCCGTGCTCAGGCGGCGCGCCGCTCGCCCAGGGCCTCGAAGGCGCGCCACATCGCGGCGTAGCGGCCACCCCTCGCGAGCAGCTCCTCGTGGGAGCCGACCTCGGCGATGCGGCCGGCACCGAGGAGGACGATGCGGTCGGCGGTACGGGCGGTCTGCAGTCGGTGGGCGATGACGACGGTGGTGCGGTCGCGGGAGAGGCGCTGCATGGCGGCGACGACGCGGGCCTCGTTGGCGAGGTCGAGGCTGGAGGTCGCCTCGTCGAGGAGGAGGATCGCCGGGTCGACCAGCTCGGCGCGGGCGAGGGCGATCAGCTGGCGCTCGCCCGCCGAGAGGGAGCGTCCGCGCTCCGCCACCTGGTGGAGGTAGGCGCCCGGCAGGCCGGCGATGAAGTCGTGGGCGCCGACCGCGCGGGCCGCCGCCTCGACCTCGGCGTTGGTCGCGTCGGGGCGACCGTAGGCGATGTTGTCGCGGATCGTGCCGGTGAAGAGGAAGGCCTCCTGGGGGACGTAGCCGAGCTGGTGGCGGTAGGCGGAGATGTCGAGGTCACGCAGGTCGGTGCCGTCGATCCGGACGCTGCCGCGGTCGGGGTCGTAGAAGCGGGCCAGCAGCTTCACCAGGGTCGACTTGCCCGCCCCGGTCTCGCCGACCAGCGCCACCGTCTCCCCCGCGCCGATCTCCAGCTCGATGCCCTTCAGCGCCTCCGGCGCCTTCAGCGGGACCTGCTGGGCCGCGGCGGCGCCGAGGCGCATGTCGGCGGGGCCGCGCACAGCGGCGACGGCGCTGGGCACCGCGGTCGGCTCGGGGTAGGAGAAGCTGACGCCGTCGATCGTCACGCGGCCCGCGAGGCGCCCCGGCGCGCGCGGTTCGGCGGCCGGCGGCGTGCTCGTCTCCAGCCCCATCAGCTCGTCGATCCGGGCCACCGAGATCCGCGTCTGCTGCCACGAGTCGAAGACCTGGGAGAGCTGCTGGATCGGCGAGAAGAAGAGGTCGACGTAGAGGACGAAGGCGATCAGCACGCCGGTCGTCAGCCGCCCTTCGTGGATCATCTGGGCGCCCACCGCGAGCACGATCACGTCGGCCAGCGAGGAGAGGAACTGGACGAAGGGGAAGTAGACCGAGACCAGGCGCTGGGCGCCGACCCGCGACTCCAGATAATCGTCGCCGAGGGCGCGGAAGCGGCGCTCGGTCTCCACCTCGTGGGTGAACGCCTGCGCCTCGCGCACGCCGGAGAGGCTCTCCTGGAAGTCGGCGTTGACGATCGCGATGCGGTCGCGCGCCTGGTCGTAGAGGACCGCCGAGCGGCGGCGGAAGATCACCGTCGCGAGGGCCAGCGGGATCACCACGGTGAGGGTGGCGAGACCGAGCTCGAGGTTCATGATCAGGAGCGCGACGCCGACGCCGAAGAAGGTGGCGAAGGCGACCAGCGCCGAGAGCAGCCCGTTCTCGATCAGCGCTTCGAACTGGTCGACGTCGGTGGTCATCCGGGTCATGATCCGACCGGCCATCTCGCGCTCGTAGAAGTCGAGGCCGAGGCGCTGGAGCTGCGCCCAGATGCGGATCCGCAGCGACAGCATCACCCGCTGCGCGGTGCGGCCGGTGACGAAGGTCTCCCCCACCTCGTCGACCAGGTCGACGAGGGTGATCGCGAGGAAGACCGCGGCGGCGGTGAAGAGAGCGGCCTGGGAGCCGGCAGCGACGCCCCCGTCGATGCCGTCCTTGACCAGCACCGGGCCGGCGATCACGGCGAGCGCGTCGAGCACCACCAACACCAGCCCGAGTAGCAGCGGCAGGCGGAACTCGCGCAGCAGCTTGCCCAGGGTGAAGCCGCGGACGTGGGACGCCTCATGGTCGAGGTCGACTTCGGCGCGGTCGCGGACCGGGCGCAGCTTCGCCACCTGGGCGAGCAGCTGCGGCGTCGGCGCCAGCGATTTCGCCATCGCGCCGCTGCTCACCCCGGCCGGTTTGCCGAGCCCGCCGCCGAGGTTCGGGGCGCGGAACGCCTGTGCGGCGGCGCCGGCGGTTCCGGGCGCCGAGCCGTTCGCGCCCGCGCCGTTGGCGGACGGCGAGCCGGGGGCGACCGCGCCGTTCGCGCCGTCGCTCGCCGCCGCCGTGCCGCCTCCCCACGCCGCGGCGGTGGTCTCGGCGACCCGCGCGCTCAGCGCCTCGACCCTCCCCTCGACCGCCTCGGCGACGTCCGCGTCGAGCCCCGTCAGGAGCCCCCTGTAGACGGCCGAGCGTTCTGCCAAATCCTCATGTCTGCCTTCGTCGATCACCCTCCCCTCGTCCAACACGACGACCCGGTCGGCGAGGTGGAGGGTCGAGCGCCGGTGGGCGACCAGCAGCGTCGTCCGCCCCGCCATCACCTCCCGCAGGCCCTCGTTGATCTGCTCCTCGGTGCGGGCGTCGACGGCGCTGGTCGCGTCGTCGAGGATCAGGATCCGCGGGTCCTGCAGCACCGCGCGGGCGAGCGCGATCCGCTGGCGCTGGCCGCCGGAGAGGGTGAGGCCGCGCTCGCCGACGAGGCTGTCGTAACCGCGCGGCAGCGCCTCGATGAAGTCGTCGGCCTGGGCGACGCGGGCGGCGGCCACGATCTCGGCGTCGCTCGCCCCCGGCCGGCCGTAGGCGATGTTGGCGCGGACGGTGTCGGAGAAGAGGAAGCTCTCCTCGAAGACGACGCCGACCTGGGAGCGCAGGCCCTGCAGGGCGACGCCGCGCACGTCGTGGCCGTCGACCAGCACCGCGCCGCGGTCGGGCTCGTAGAAGCGCGAGACGAGCAGGGTCGCGGTGGTCTTGCCGCTGCCGCTGGGGCCGACGATCGCCACCCGTTCGCCCGCCCGCACGTGGAGGTCGAAGCCGTCGAGGACGCGGCGGTCTCGCCCGTAGCCGAACTCGACCGCGTCGAAGTCGATCTCGCCGCGCAGCGGGGGGAGCTCGACCGCGTCGGGGGCGTCGGCGATCGCCGGGGCGAGGTCGAGCAGCTGGAAGATCCGCTCGACCCCGGCGCGTGCCTGCTGTCCGATCGCCATCAGCCCGGCGAGCTGCCGGGTCGGCGCGACCAGCTGCCCGATGTAGGTGGTGAAGGCGAGGAAGGTGCCGAGGCTGATCTCGCCGCGCAGCGCCAGCCAACCGCCGCAGGCGAGGATCCCCACCTGGCCGAGCGCCGGGATCGCCTGCAGCAGCGGTTGGTAGCGGGAAGTCAGCCGGACCGACCGCATCTGCGCGCCGTAGAGGTCCTCGGAAGCGGCGGCGACCCGCTCCAGCTCCCGCCGTTCCTGGCCGAACGCCTTCACCACGCGGACGCCGTTCACCGCCTCGTCGACGATCTGGATCACCTCGCCTTCGCGCTGCTGGGCGTCCCAGGTGGCGGGGTAGATCTTGGTCCGCATCCGGTAGCTGACCGCCAGCAGGGCGGGCGCGACGACCAGGCTGACCAGCGCGAGCGGCGGCGAGAGCCACAGCATCACGCCCAGCGAGAGCAGCATCAGGAGGACGTTGCCGCTCATCAGCGGGATGAACATCAGGAGGCCCTGGACGAGGGTGGTGTCGCTGCTCGCACGGGCGACGAGCTGGCCGGTCGGCATCCGGTCGAGCGCGGCGAAGTCCATGCGCTGGAGGTGCGCCTGCATCTCGTTGCGGAGGTCGTACTGGACCTCGACCGCGACCTTGCCGCCGCGATAACGGCGCAGGTGCATGGCGAGGAAGGCGCCCACCGCGACGACCACCAGGGCGATCAGCCAGGGCAGCAGCGGGGAGTTGCGTTCGACGATCACCCCGTCGACGATCTGGCGCTCCAGCAGCGGCGCACCCGCCTGGCAGGCGGCCCCGAGCGCCGCGGCGCCGAAGGCGACCGAGACGTCGGCGCGGTGGCGGAGGACGTAGGCGAGCAGGCGGCGGAGCCAGCCCCCCGAGGGCGATGAGGCGCCGGGACGGTCGACCGGCGCGGCGGGCCCGGGGGCGCCGCTCATCGCGCCCGGCGCTTCGCGGCGCGCTCGGCGGCGAGCTCGTCCAGCGCCTCGCCGAGCTGCCCGAGCGACTCCAGCACCCGCTCGGGATCCGGCGTGCGGCCGACGAGGTCGTCGATCCAGCCAAGCATCTCCACCTCGACCGCGGCCAGTGCCTTCTCTCCCACCGGGGTCAGGCTCAACGTCGCCGCTCGCCGGTCCTCGGCGACGTCCTCGCGCGCCAGTAGCCCCCGCTTGGTCAGCGACTCGACCGCGGCACTCACGGTCGGCTTCCCGAGCGCCAGCCGATCGGCGACCCGCGCCGCCCGCTCGTGCCCTTCGGCGACCGCCGAGAGCACCCGGTAGTGGGCGAGGTTCAGGTCCCCTGAGGACCGTTCGAGCAGCCGCGCCAGACGCGCCAACGCCCGGACCGCCTGCACCTCATTTTCGTTCGACCGCCGAACCATCTCGAAGCACCGTAGCAAGGTGGTTCGATCGGCGAACTATCCCGCATCGGCACCGCCCAGGCCAGATGGTCCCTGCCGATCTGCGAGTGCGGCGCCCAGTCGCCGCCAGGCCCCCTTGGCGCCGATCGCCATGAGCGCTTAAGATTTCCCATCCATGTCGCGACGTGGGTTGCTCGCCTTGGTCCTCTCGCTCGCCTTCGCGGTCGGCGCGGTGGTCCCCGGGGCGGCGGCCGCCTTCGATCCGGGGGCGACGACGACGACCGAGCAGTTCCTCTACGTCGGCGAATCCGCCCAGGACTGGACGGTCCCGGAGGGCGTCACCAGCGTCTGGCTGGAAGTCGAAGGTGCGGCGGGCGGGGACGGTGGCCTCGGCGGCGGCGCGGGCGGATCCGGGTACGGGCTGGCGGGCGAATTCGCGACCGAGCCGGGGCGGGTGCTGTTGGTCTACGTCGGCGGCGAGGGTAAAGAGGGGGCGACGGTCGGTTCGCCCCTTGGCGGCGCCGGGGGCTGGCCGGGCGGCGGCGAAGGCGGCGAAGGCTCGGAATCCTTCTTCGGCACCGCTCCCGCGGTGATGCAGGGGGGCAGCGGCGGGGGCGGCGGCTTCTCGGCGGTCGCGGTCGAGGGCCCGGCCGATCCGCTCGCCGAAAGCCCGCTGATCGTCGCCGCCGGAGGCGGCGGTGGGGGCGGCGGCGCGAGCAAGGCGGAATTCACCCCGGCCGGCGACGGCGGGGCCGGTGGTCGGCTGTTCGGCGCCCTCGGCGGCGACGGGCCGTTCACGCCGGGAGGCGGGGGCGGCAACACGCCGCTCGAAGAAGGTGGCCCCGCCGGTGACTCGGCCGGCTTCGACGGGGGCTTCGAGGAAGGCGGCGGCGGACCCGCCGGCGTGCCGACCGGCGGTGGCGGCGGGGGTGGTTGGTGGGGCGGCGGCCAGGGCGGCGGCTTCTTCGACCCCGGCGCGGCCGGTGGCGGCGGGGGCAGCTCCTATGCCGCGCCCGACATCGCCCGCGTGACCGGGCTGCCGATCCCCTCGCGCTCCGGCGTGGTGCGGATCGTGTTCAACCCGTCGGGCGGCGACGAAGAAGACGAAGACGACGAAACGATCAACAACCCGTCGCTGATCAATCCGCAGCCGGTGATCCGCGGCACCCCCGCGGTGGGCCAGACGCTGACCTGCGATCCCGGTGCCTCCAGCGGCGCCCAGTACACGACGGCCTTCCAGTGGCTGCGCGACGGCGGCCTGATCGACGGCGCCACCGGCGCGACCTACGTGGTCGCCGCCGCCGACGCGGGCCACCAGCTCCAGTGCCGGGTCGGCATCACCGACGCGGCCGGAACCGCGGTGGCGAGCAGCGCCCCGGTCGCGGTGCCCGCGCCCGCACCCGGCGGTCCGGCGGTCCGGCGGGCAGGCGGCTCCTCCGCGATCCCCAAGGCGACGGTCTCGAAAGCGGCGGCGAAGGATGCCGGCGTCAGCGTCGTGCTCGGGTGCGGTTCCGGCGGCGCGGGTGCCTGCAAGCTCGACGTAGCACTCATTGCCAAGGCGGGGGCGAAAGGCAAGGTCAAGGTCGGCAGCGCCGCCACGACCGTCGCCGCGGGGAGGCACAAACGCGTCGCGGTCGGGTTGAACGCCACCGGGCTCGGCCTGCTCCGCCGCCGGCCGCACCTTGCCGTCTCGGTGGTCGTCACCGAGCGCCTCCCCGGCGGTCACCACAAGGCCGTCGCCACCCGCCGGCTGACCCTGTAGTCCGGTCGGCGGCGGCCCGGCATGGGTCCCTCCGAAGGCAAACAGCGCTCCTGCGCCTGCCGTGCGCGGCCACCCCGCTCAGTAGGCGTAGACCTCGACCCGGTAGCCGTCCGGGTCGAGGATCTGGACCCGGGTAAAGCGACCGTCGTCCTGCCACTCGGTCTCGGTGAGGCCGGCGGCGCGGAAGCGCTCGCGCGCCGCGTGGACCTCCTCCGCCGCGTCGACACGAAAGCCGAAGTGGTTGGTGCGGGGAAGCTCGGGCGGGACCTGCTCGGCGTCGGAGAGCGCCAACTCCGAGCCGTCGGCGCCGCCGAGGATCCACCGATTGTCGCGGATGTGCTCAGCGGGGGATGGCGGGGACGCCGAGCTCCTCGAGGGCCTTGTCGAAGGAGACGATCACGGCGGTGTCGCCGTAGTAGTCGTACTGCTCGACCACCTTGCCCCAGCGGGTACGGAGGACGAGGAGGCCGCGGTTTTCGTAGATGCGGGTGCCGTCGGGGGCCTCGGCGTAGTCGTCGAACTGGGCCCACATGGTCAGCGCCCAGAGCGGGCCGCTGGTGGCCACCGATTTGAGCTCCCCCTGGATGCCGGCGGCGGTGAAGTTCTGCAGGAAGCGGTCGAAGGCGGGCTTGCCGACCCAATCGCCGGACCAGCGGTGCGGGCCCTCGTGGAAGTGGAGGACGAAGTCGTCGGCGTAGGCGGAGAGGAGCGGCTTGTAGTCGCCGGCGTTCAACTTCGCCACGTCGCCCTTGAATTTGAGCAGAAGCAGGCGCGGGAAGAGCGCGCGTGCCCCGAGCCCGAGGGCAGCGCCGGCGAGCAGGGTCGAGAGCTTCGGCTTCATCGCAGATTCCCTTCTAGGTAGATCGCTCTAGTGAGGGTCAGACTACACTCTTTCCGGTGACCGAGATCGCTTCAGCCGCCGACGCTCCCGCCTCCCCCGCGGTTCCCACCCGCGACCGCATCCTCTTCGCCACCGCCGAGCTCTTCCGCCGCCAGGGCTACAACGGCACCGGCCTGAAGCAGGTGGTCGCCGAGGCCGAAGCCCCGTTCGGCTCGCTCTACCACCACTTCCCCGGCGGCAAGGCCGAACTCGGCGACGAGGTGATCCGCAAGGCCGGCGCCTTCTTCCAGTTCATGGTCACCGCCGTCTACGACGAGGTGGACGGGACGGCCGCGGACGCGATCCGCGCCTGCTTCGCCGGCGCCGGCGAAACCCTGGAGGCGACGAACTACGAGGACGCCTGCCCGATCGCCACCGTCGCCCTCGAGGTCGCCGGCACCGACGACCGCCTGCGCCAGGCGACCGCCGACGTCTTCGAGCAGTGGATCGTCGCCCTCGCCGAACGGGTCGGCGACCGCGACAAGGCACTCGCCGTGATCGCCGCGCTCGAGGGCGCCTTCATCCTCTGCCGCGCCTCCCGCTCGACCGAGCCGATGCACGCGGCGGGCGAGATGGCCGCCGCCTTCGTCGCCGCCGACTGAGCCCAGCCACCCCAGTGCGTTCGCAGAAATGACCGCATAGCGGAGCCAACTGCGAACTCACCGGGGGGAGCGGTGCCTGGTGCGGCGAGATGTGGGCGTCTCGCCGGGAAGCGGGGGCTTCCTCGGGGGAGACGGCGGGAACGTCACCTCGCGTCGCGCCTTCGGACGCATCCTCGGCCCGGCCCGGGGCTCCGGTCGTCGCTTGTACCGCCATGCGCGACAAGCGACGACCGGAGGGAGGGGACCTGCGACGGAGGCGACGTCTCTCCTGAAGGGACGTCGCGTTCCCGGCGTCTCCCTCACGCCGGGGTGACGTTCCCGGCGACTTCGTCACGGGACCCCGCCCCCGGCGCCCTCGTCCCCCGGGGCTCGTCCGCACCCTCGGCCTCCCCCGCGGACGCGGCCGTCCCGGAGGCGGCCTCAGCCTGCCCGGGTCGCCTCCGGGATGGCCGCGTCCCTTTCCCGTCCCCCGCATCCCCGCCCGTCCAGCGCAACGCCCCCGCGTCCCTTCCCCGACCCTTGATCAACGCCCGAATCGACTTCGGAGGCCGCGCCGGAACTGGGTCAGCTACCCCTCTTCGCCCGCCTGGAAAGCGGTCCTCCCGCTTTTGTGACGAGCCGACACAGCGGTCGGCGCTCGGAATTCGAGATCATGGTGCGATGCCCGGCTCTACCCCCAGTCCAGATCCGTACCCCAAAGGGCGCGCCTCTTGTGGCGTCGGCTTCATCGCCGACCTCTCCGGCAACCCCTCGCACGAGTGCGTCCGGCGCGGCATCGAATGCCTCGTCAACATGGACCACCGCGGTGCCGAGGGTGCCGACGAGAAAACCGGTGACGGCGCCGGGATCCTGATGCAGCTGCCGGATCGGCTGCTGCGGTCGATCTGGCCGGACCTTCCCGAGCCGGGCCGCTACGGCGTGGCGATGTGCTTCCTCCCCCACGACCCGGTCCGCCGGGCGGCGCTGGAAAAGGTGCTCGAGGACACCTGCATCGGGCGCGGCCTGCGGATCGTCGGCTGGGACGACGTGCCGGTCAACCCCGAGTGCCTCGGCGAAGTCGCCCGTGAATGCATGCCGGTGATCCGCCGCCTCGCCGTCGCCGCCGATCGCTGGGACGGCGACCGCGAGGCGCTCGAGCGGCGCCTCTACGTCTGTCGCCGCGCCGCCGAGAAGTCGAGCGGCGGCGACCTCAAGATCATGTCGTTCAGCGCCCGCACGATGGTCTACAAGGGGATGCTCCGCGCCCTCCAGATGACCGACTTCTACCCGGAGTTGATGGACGAGCGGACCGAGTCGGCGCTGGCGCTGATGCACTCGCGCTTCTCCACCAACACCTTCCCCAGCTGGGAGCTCGCCCACCCCTACCGGATGGTCGCCCACAACGGCGAGGTCAACACGCTGAAAGGCAACCGCAACTGGATGCGGGCGCGCGAAGGCGCGATGCGCTCGGACGCGCTCGGCGACGAGCTCGCCGCGGTGCTGCCGGTGATCGACTTCGACGCCTCCGACTCGGCGACGATCGACTCGGTGGTCGAGCTGCTGGTGCGCGCCGGCCGCTCCCCCTCCCACGCCCTGAAGCTGCTCGCCCCCGAGGCCCCGAGCGGGCGCGAGGCGGTCACCCCCGAGGAGCGCGGCTTCATCGACTTCCACTCGCTGCTGATGGAGCCCTGGGACGGCCCCGCGGCGATCGCCTTCTGCGACGGCTCCGCCGTGGGCGCGACGCTCGACCGCAACGGCCTCCGCCCCGGCCGCTGGATCCAGACCCGCGACGACTGGGTGATCTGCGCCTCCGAGGCGGGCACCGTCGACATCGATCCCGCCAACGTCGTCCGCCGCGGCCGGCTCGAACCGGGGACGATCCTGGTCGCCGACGTCGAGCACCACGAGCTGCTGGTCGATCGCGCGGTCGAGCGCCGGCTCGCCGCCCGCCACCCCTACACCGAGTGGCACAGCGAACGCACCCTGCGCTTCGACCAGATCCCCGCCGTCGCCGCGCCCCCCGCGCCGGAGTCGCCGCTGCTCGAGCGCCAGCTCGCCTTCGGCTACGACCAGGAGGACCTCAAAGTCCTGATCGGGCCGCTGGTCCGGGCGGGCAAAGAGCCGACCGGGTCGATGGGGGCCGACGCCGCGATCCCGGCCCTCTCGGGGCGTTCCCCCTCCCTCTTCTCCTACTTCAAGCAGCTCTTCGCCCAGGTCACGAACCCGGCGATCGACCCGGTCCGCGAGGAGGTCGTGATGAGCCTCAAGGTGGCCCTCGGCCGCCACGGGGACCTGCTCACCGACGGCCCCGGCGACAGCTTCTGCCTGCTGCTCGACCGGCCCGTCCTCGGCGACGGCGAGCTGGCCTCGATCCGGGCGCTCGACCATCCGGAGCTCTACACCCACACGCTCGACGGCACCTGGCCGCGCGAGGACGGCGCGGTCGGCATGCTGGCGGCGCTGGAGCGCCTCTGCGCGGCGGCCGTCGACGCGGTCGACGGGGGCGCCTCGATCATCGTCATCTCCGACCGCAGCGTCTCCCCCGGGCGGGTGCCGATCCCCTCGCTGCTGGCGACCGCCGCCGTCCACCAGCGCCTCGTCCGCGCCGGCCGCCGGCTGCGCACGGCGATCGTCTGCGAGACCGGCGAGGCGCGCGAGCCGCACCACATCGCCTGCCTGGTCGGCTTCGGCGCCGAGGCGGTCAACCCCTACCTGATGCTGGAGAGCGCCCGCGAGCTGATCGACGAGGACCCCGAACCGACGCTGATCAAGGCCCTGGACGCGGGGCTCCTGAAGGTGCTCTCGAAGCTCGGCATCTCGACCGTCTCCTCCTACCGCGGCGCCCAGACCTTCGAGGCCATCGGGCTGGACCGCCAGTTCATCGCCAACTGGTTCCCGGGCACGCACTCGCGGCTCGGCGGGATCGGGGTCGAGGAGCTGGCGGCCGAGGCGCTGGAGCGTCACGACCGCGCCTGGCCGGGGACCGATTGGCCGCTGCTGCCGGTCGGCGGGCTCTACGCCTGGCGCCGCGACGGCGAGCAGCACGGCTGGAACCCGGAGACGGTGACGCTGCTGCAGGCCGCCGCCCGGGCCGAGGGCCCGGAGGCGCCGATCGCCTACGAGGCCTTCCGCGACCGCGTCGACGGCGAACAGCGCGGGCTCACCCTGCGCGGGCTGATGCGGCCGCGGGCCGACCGCGAACCGGTGCCGATCGAGGAGGTCGAACCGGCGAAGGAGATCGTCAAGCGCTTCTCCACCGGGGCGATAAGCCTCGGCTCGCTCTCACCCGAGGCACACGAGACGCTGGCGATCACCCGCCTCGGCGGCCGCTCGAACACCGGCGAGGGCGGCGAGGACCCGCGTCGCTACGTCCCCTACCCGAACGGCGACAGCCGCCGCTCGAAGATCAAGCAGGTGGCCTCGGGCCGCTTCGGGGTGACGATCGGCTACCTGATGGAGGCCGACCAGATCCAGATCAAGGTCGCCCAGGGCGCCAAGCCGGGCGAGGGTGGTCAGCTGCCGGGCTCGAAGATCGACCGCTACATCGGCGAGCTGCGCTTCTCCACCCCCGGGGTCGAACTGATCTCGCCGCCGCCGCACCACGACATCTACTCGATCGAGGACCTGAAGCAGCTGATCTACGACCTCCGCTGCGCCAACCCGAAGGCCGAGATCTCGGTCAAGCTCTGCGCCGAGGCCGGGGTCGGCACGGTCGCCGCGGGCGTGGTCAAGGCGGGCGCCGATCACGTCACCGTGGTCGGCCACGACGGCGGCACCGGCGCCGCCGCGCTCTCCTCGATCCACAGTGCCGGGATCCCCTGGGAGATGGGGATCGCCGAGACCCAGCGGGTGCTCGCCGAGCAGGGCCTGCGCGGCCGCGTCGTGCTGCAGACCGACGGCGGCATGCGGACCGGCCGCGACGTCGTCGTCGCCGCGATCCTCGGCGCCGAAGAGGTCTCCTTCTCGACCGCCCCGTTGATCGCGACCGGCTGCATCATGATGCGCGTCTGCCACCTGAACACCTGCCCGGTCGGGATCGCCACCCAGGACCCGGAGCTGCGCGAGCGCTTCGCCGGCACCCCCGAGCACATCACCACCTACCTGATGCACGTCGCCGAGGACACCCGCCGCTGGATGGCCTCGCTCGGCGTGCGGAGCTTCGACGAGCTGGTCGGCCAGGTCGAGCTGCTGGAGCGCGGCCCCGCGGTCCCCGGCGGCAAGGCCTCGAAGATCGACCTCTCCGAGGTGCTCCGCCCGCCGGCGATCGCCGACGTGCCGCGGCGCAAGATCGAACCGGGCCCGGGCGCGCCGGAGACGCTCGACCAGACGCTGATCGCGGCGGCCGGGCCGGCGCTGGAGCGCGGCTACTCGGTCTCCTTGCGCACCCCGATCCGCAACGTCGACCGTGCCGTCGGCGGCATGCTCTCCAACGCGGTGATCGCCGCCCACGGCGAAGTCGGCCTCGGCGAGGACACGATCGAGGTCGAGCTCGAGGGCTCCGCCGGGCAGTCGTTCGGCGCCTGGCTGGCACCGGGGATCTCGCTGACCCTGCGCGGCGAGGCCAACGATTATGCCGGGAAGGGGCTGTGCGGCGGGATCGTCGCGGTGCGCCCGTTCCCGACCGCCAACGTCCCCGCCGAGTCCCAGGTGATCGTCGGCAACACCGTCCTCTACGGGGCGACCAGTGGCCGCGCCTTCTTCCGCGGGCTCGCCGGTGAGCGCTTCGCGGTGCGGAACTCCGGCGCGGCCGCGGTCGTCGAGGGGGTCGGCGACCACGGCTGCGAGTACATGACCGGCGGCCGCGTCGTCGTCCTCGGGCCGACCGGGCGCAACTTCGCCGCCGGGATGAGCGGCGGGATCGCCTACGTGCTGGACGGCGACGGCAGCTTCGAGGGCCGGTGCAACCCGGCCCTGGTCGACCTCGAGAAGATCATCGCCCCCGACGAGATCGCCGAGGTCCGCGGCCTGGTCGAGGAGCACGCGCGCCGCACCGGCTCGCCGGTCGCCGAGCAGCTGCTCGCCGAATGGGACGAGCGGCTCGGCGAGTTCACGAAAGTGATGCCGCGCGACTACCGGAGGGCCCTGGAAATGAAGATTCAGGAAGAAACCGCCGAGTGGCGCGCCGCGATGGGCGTGCAGGCGGCGAGCTGATGCCGAGGAACGCCCGGGGCTTCCTGGAGATCGAGCGGGTCGAGCAGCCCGAGCGCGAGCCGCAGGCGCGGATCGCCGACTACGAGGACCTGCACGAGCGGCTCGAGTCGGGCGACCTCGCCCGCCAGGGCGAGCGCTGCATGGGCTGCGGCGTCCCCTTCTGCCTCAACGGCTGCCCGCTCGGCAACCTGATCCCCGACTGGAACGGCCTGGTCGCCGAAGACCGCTGGCGCGAGGCGATCGACCAGCTGCACGCGACCAACCCCTTCCCCGAGCTGACCGGGCTGATCTGCCCGGCGCCGTGCGAATCGGCCTGCGTGCTGGAGATCAACTCGGAGCCGGTGACGATCAAGCAGATCGAGCTCGCGATCGTCGAGCGCGCCTGGGCGGAGGGCTGGATCGTGCCGAACCCGCCGGCGCAGCGCTCCGGCCGTACGATCGCCGTGATCGGCTCGGGTCCGGCCGGGATGGCCGCCGCCACCGATCTGAACCGTGCCGGCCACAGCGTCGTCGTCTACGAGCGCGACGAGGCGCCGGGCGGGCTGAACCGCTTCGGCGTGCCGGACGCGAAGCTGCCGAAGAGCGTCATCGACCGTCGCATCGCGGCGATGGAAGGCGACGGGATCGAGTTCCGCTGCGGCGTCGACGTCGGCGGCGCGGTCGACCCGAAGGAACTGCTGGCCGGCGTCGACGCGGTCGTGATCGCGACCGGGGCGCGGGTGGCGCGGGCGCTCGAGGTCCCCGGCGCCGAGCTGCCCGGCGTGCTGCCGGCGATGGACTACCTCTACGCGCGCAACCGCGCCGTCGCCGCGGGCACCGCCGCGGCGGGCGACGAGCCGACTGCGAAGGGCAAGGACGTGATCGTGATCGGCGGCGGCGACACCGGCGCCGACTGCATGTCGAACGCGCTGCGCGAGGGGGCGAAGAGCGTCACCCAGCTCGACACCTACCCGATCCCGACCGGGACGCGGCCACGCGAGATCGCCGGCTGGCCGCTCTCCCCGCGCCGGCTGCCGACCCACTACGCGCTCGAGGAGGGCGGCGAGCGGCGCTCGGCCGTCGCCGTCACCGGGATCGCCGGCGAGGACGGCCTCGCCGCCGCGGTCGAGGCCGTGCGGGTCGACCCGGCCGACCGGAACCGCCACCTTCCCGACGGCGAGATCCGCCTTCCCGCCGATCTCGTCCTCGTCGCGATCGGCTTCACCGGACCCGAAATGGAGCTCCTCGACGCCCTCGGGGTGACAAGGACCGAGGATTCCGGGGTCGGCCATCACGCCACTGATGTACCCGGCGTTTTCGCCGCCGGCGACGCCCGCATGGGCGCCCGCCTCACCGTCACCGCGATCAACGATGGGCGCGCGTGCGCCCGCGCGGTCGACGCCTGGCTCGCCACCCGAGTCTGAGAACGGCGTTCTCTCTCTGCGGGCCCTTGTCGGCCCGTTGGTGGACGCTTGTCCTATTGGCGATTACCTAATCTTGGGTGCAAGGTATGCACCGTTCTGTGCAGCAGTGAACCGAGTTCGTCTCCGGACAAATCGCATGGGCTACGTCTTCCAACAGTCCCAGCTGACCACTCCCCGGCTCGCGGGCGAGATCGTCACCCCGATCGGGATCGGCGAGCAGAACCTGCTCGAGCGGGTGCTCGAGGCCTTCGACATCCGCGACCTGGCGGTCGGCGAGCACGCGCGGCGGATGGGCGCGGTGGCGGGGCTGCTGGCGGAACGGCTGGGACTGGGACGGTCCCAGGCCTGGATGATCCGCAGCGCCTCCTCGCTCCACGACATCGGCAAGCTCACCGTGCGCGCCGGCATCCTCTGGAAGCCGGGGGCGCTCGACGAGGCGGAGCGGGCCGAGGTCGAACGCCACCCGGTGGCCGGCTACCAGATGCTCCGCCGCGCCGACACGCCGGTCTTCCGCCTCGCCGCCACGATCGCCCTCACCCACCACGAGCGCTGGGACGGCAAGGGCTACCCGCTGGGTCTGTGCGCCGAGGAGATCCCCCTGGTCGGTCGGATCGCCGCCGTCGCCGACGTCTTCGACGCGCTGCTGAGCGTGCGGCCCTACCGGCCGGCGCTGCGGCTGAACGACGCCGCGGACGCGCTCCAGGACGGCCGCGGATCGCACTTCGAACCGGCCGTGATCGACGCGCTCTTCAGCGACCTCGGCGGCGCGCTCGCGGTCCGCCGCTAGATGATTGATTCCACGACATCGCGCACCCGGATGGCGCGCCCGGCACACTGCGCATCTCTGCGTCCTCGGGTTTGCCTTTGCCCACCGGCAAAGGCTGCACCCTGCGTCCTTGATCTGCTTGGCCGGGCCCGCCCCCGGTCACACCCTGTCGTGGAATCAATCATCTAGATGAGTAGTTCCACGACTCAGGCCACGTAGTCGACCAGCGCGCGGCTCGGG
>ERZ778021.2359-NODE-2359-length-17020-cov-5.593339_pt1 | contig 17020 bp, 16 predicted proteins | sample MGYA00375751_ERZ778021 | MGnify/ENA primary metagenome ERZ778021 (study PRJEB29350, sample SAMN05389814) | bioreactor metagenome | isolation source: Thiocyanate stock bioreactor | place: South Africa: University of Cape Town | collected 2013-08-29 ... | reverse complement strand
TCGTAGGCGGTCACAGCCTGCCCGGACCGCCTACGAGAGGGCCGCGTCCCTTGCCGTCCCGCCGCCGGCCTGCCGCAGCCCCGCCGCGGCCCGCCGCGGCTCGCCGCGCTAGGCGGCCAGCACAGTCGCCGCCCGTTGCGCCGCCTCGGTGCGATTCCTCACCCCGAGCTTGCGGTACAGCGCGGTGGCCGTCTTCTTGATCGAGTCGGGGCCGAGGTGGAGGCGCTCGCCGATCTCGCGGTTGGTGAGGCCGGTGCCGAGGAGGACGAGGATCTCGCGCTCGCGGTCGGAGAGGTCGAGGCCGCCGGCGGTGGGCGCCGGGAGGTCGAAGTCGAGCGGCTCGACCCCGAGGACGGCGGCGCGGACCTGGTCGACGACGTCCTCCGAGGTCACCCCGGCGGGCAGGAAGCCGACCGCGCCGAGGCTCGCCGGCGGGGCGCCGGGGGAGGTCCGGCAGCGGGAGCTCAGCAGGATCTGCACACCCGGGTGCGCCTCCCGGATCATCGCCGTGATCGAGCCCGCGAAGGGGCCGGTCTGGGAGATGTCGAGGATCGCCACGTCGGGGCGGTGGCGGCGGGTGAGCGCCACCGATTCCTCGCTGCCGGAGGCGAGCAGGCAGCTTTCGATCCACGGCTGCTCCTCGAGCAGCGCCGCCAGGCCGATCCGCGACGGCGCGTGCGCGTCGATCACGATCGCCCGCACGGAGCCGTCCGGCAGCGCATCGAGCTCCAGCTCCTCGATCGGCGGCAGAGGAAGTTCGGCAGTCGGCATCAGCGGGCGGCGGCGGGTCGGGGTTTGATCGCTTTCGCCGCGAGCGGCGCGGGCTCGAAGCCGGCCGCGGTGGCGGCGAGGGCGGCCGCGGTCTCGGCGGTGGCGGCGAAGAGCTCGTCCAGGGCCGCCGCGGCGGGCTCGCCGGGGACGCCGTCGGTGAAGTCGCCGCCGTTCAGGTAGACGGCGACCGGCATCGGGACCGCGCCGAAGAAGGCGAGCACGTCGCGGAGGTGCCGTTCGGCCCCCAGGTAGTGGTGGTCGGAGGCGCCCATCGCGACGATCCCGACCACCTTCCCCTGCAGCGCCGGCACCGGCATCAGGTCGAAGAGGTTCTTCAGCGAGCCGGTCATCGAGCCGCGGTAGATCGGCGTCGCCACCACCAGCGCCCCCGCCGACTCGACCGCGGCGATCGCCGTCCCGGTGTCGTCGCCTGTGTCTTCGGCCGGAGTGCCGTCGGCGAAGCCGATCGTGTGCGCGCCGAGGTCGAAGAGGTCGGCGTCGAACTCGGCCCGCTCGATCGCCCCCTCCACCGCCCGGTGCAACCGCCCCGGCGGCGTGGTCGATCCCAGGATCACTGTCAGATCAGGCGGCAAGCTCGTCCTCCTCGATCTCGATCCGCGAGTAGGAGCCGCGGAAGAAGAGCAGCGGCTCGGCGCCGGGCTCGCGGTGGTCCAGGTGATGGGCGGCGCCGATCACGATCTCGTGGTCGCCGGCGGGGTGGATCGCCTCCACCGTGCAGGCGATCGTCGCCAGGGCGCCGGGGAGCACAGGCACCCCGTGCTCGTGGTCGTCGAAGTCCACCTCGTGGACCTCCACCGCCTCCCCCTTGCGAGCGAAGCGGTCCGAGTGGTGGCGCTGGTCGGCGGCGAGGACGTTGACCGCGAAGCGGCCGGTCTCCCGAATCGCCGCCAGCGTCTCCGAGCTCTCGGCCAGGCAGGCCAGCAGCAGCGGCGGGTCGAGCGAGACCGAGGAGATCGCGTTGGCGGTGGTGCCGACGGGCCGGCCCTCGGGATCGCGGGCGGTGATCACCGAGACGCCGGTGGCGAAGTGGCCCATCGCGTCGCGCATCAGTCGGCCGGTCTCGGCCGAGGTCTGCGGCGTGGCACTGTCAGCCCCGGGGGTGAGTTCGCAGTTCTGGCCGCTATGCGGCTGGAAGTGCGAACGCACCGAGGCTTGGCGGTGCTCGACCACAGCGGAGACGTCGAGGATCGCGAGGCCGTGGCGGACGGCGAAGGCCTCGAGGTCCTCGTCACGCGCCATGTGGCCGTCCTCGCGCATCACCTGGCAGAGGACGCCGGCGCCGCGCAGGCCCGCGAGGTTGGTCAGCTCGACCGCGGCCTCGGTGCGTCCGGCCCGCTCGAGGATCCCGCCGGGGCGGGCGCGCAGCGGCAGGACGTGGCCGGGCTGGACCAGGTCCTCGGGCCCGCTCGCCGGGTCGACGGCAACGGCGATCGTACGGGCCCGGTCTTCCGCCGAGATCCCCGTGGTGACGCCCTCGCGAGCCTCGATCGAGACCATCGCCGAGTCCCCGAGCGAGGAGCGGTTGCCGCGGTTGCCGATCTGCTCCAGGCCCAGCTCGGCGCAGCGCTCGGTGGAGAGCGCCAGGCAGACCAGGCCGCGCGCCTCGGTGACCATGAAGTTGATCGCCTCGGCGTCGGCCGCCTCGGCGGCGACCAGCAGGTCCCCCTCGCCATGGCGCTCGCAGTCGTCGCGCAGCAGGACCATGCGGCCGGCGGCCAGCTCGGCGGCGGCGAGGGAGATCGCGTCGGGGGCGGTGGGGATCGCGGGTACGAGGTCGAGCGGGCTCATCGGGCGGCCCTCCATCGGGTCGTGGTGGAACGGGGCAGGTCGAGCGCGGCGGTCATGCGGCCTCCCACTCGGTCGGGGCGCTCGCGACGGCGGGGCGGATCTCGGTCGGCAGCGGCACTTCCTCGGTTTCGCCGGTCTTCACGATCCGGCGGGCGATCGCGCCGGAGTGGTCGCGGATCTCGGTGATCCCGATCGCCTCCCACTCGACCCCCTTGCGGAGCGAGCCGACGACGAAGAGGCGATCGGACTCGACCCCCTCGGCGTCGATCACGCCACCGTCTTCGGCGACGTCGAGGCCGAGGCCGAGCTGATCCGCCCGGGCGCGCCCGGCGGCGAGCAGCCCGGCGAGGACCGGCGGCGCCTGGCGGCGCAGGTCGCAGCCGGCGCCGCTGCAGTTGATCACCCGGTCGACCTCGACCGTGTCGAGATCGTGCGAGCCGGGCGTGCGGAGAAAGACGCGGGCGCGCGCCCCGTGCGGCTCGACCGAGACGATCGAGTTCGCCTCGGTGACCAGCCGACCGCTCGCCTCGAGGTCCTCGAAGCGGTCGGCGACGTCGGGCGCCATGCGGAACCGGTGGACGTCCCAGAGCCGCTGGAACTCGCCCAGGAACCGTTCCTTGTCGGCCAGGTTCAGCGAGCGCCAGAGCTGCGGTGAGCCCGGGCGCATCGAGTCGATCACGTCGCGCCAGTCGTCCCCCTGCTGGGAGACGCGACAGATCTGGGCGAAGACGGCGCCGACGACCGGGTCCAGCTCCCCGCTCTCGGTCGGGATGTGGAAGCGGCGCAGGTTGGTGAGGTCGCGGCGGTGGCGGCGCGGCACCAGCCCGTGGCGGGAGACCGCGCGGATCCGCGGCCCGTCCTCAGCCTGGCCGAGCGAGAGCGCGACGTCGACCATCGAGAGGCCGGTGCCGACGATCAGCACCGCCCGCGCCCGCCGCGCCTCCTCCAGTGCCCCCGACGCCCAGGGGTCGGCGACGTAGACGCCCGACTCCTTCAGCTCCGGCGGGACCCGGATCGGGTCGCCGCCGCCGAGCGGGCCGAGGGCGAGGACGACGCGGTCGGCCGCCAGCCGCTCGCCGTCGGCGAAGGTCAGCTCCAGCGGCGCGACCGCCGGGCCGGCCAGCTCGGCGATCGTCGCCACCTCGCCGGCGCGCCGGCGCAGGCGCGCGTCGGTGGCCTCGCGCTCGGCCCGGGCGAGCAGGTCGCGCAGGTATGTGGCGTAGAGGCCGCGGGGCAGGAAGGCTTCCTCGGGTACGTCGTCGCCGCGCTCGGTCAGCCACTCGTGGAAGTGCTCGGGACGGCCGTGGACGGCGCCCATCCGCACCGCCGGGACGTTCAGCAGGTGGAGCGGGTCCTCGGTGCCGTAGGCGACCCCGGCGCCGAAGGTGCCGGTGCGGTCGATCAGCTCGATCTCCAGCGTCCCGCGGCGGCGCGGCTCGCGCAGGAGGTGCGCGGCGGCGACGGCACCGGCCGCTCCGCCGCCGACGATCGCGACGCGCTGGGTGGCGGCGGCGCTCATCGACAGCCCCCCATCGGTGCGTTCGCAGAAATGTTCGGTATGCGGTTGGAAGTGCGAACGCTCATCGGGCGGCTCCTACGGCGAAGGGGACGGCGGTGCCCTCGCGGCCGGAGACGGTGATCTCCTCGGCGTCGGGCGGACTCCAGAGGCCCTTGCGCTCCAGCAGGGGCATGACGCCCTCGCCGAACCAGTAGAGCTCCTCCAGGTGGGGGTAGCCGGAGAGGACGAACTCGGAGATCCCCACCTCGGCGTACTCCCCGATCAAGGAGGCGACCTCCTCGTGGGAGCCGACCAGGGCGGTCCCCGCCCCTCCCCTGCCCAGGCCGACTCCGGCCCACAGGTTGGGATAGACCTCGAGCGCCTCGGCCGAACCGCCGTGCAGCTCGCTCATCCGCCGCTGGCCCTCCGATTCGGAGCGCCGCAGCCTCGCCTGCACCTGGGCGACGGTCTCCCTGGGGACCGAGTCGAGCAGGCGCCCGGCCTGCGCCCAGGCGGCCGCCGGATCATCGCGGGAGATCGTGTGGAGGCGGACGCCGAAGCGCACCTCCCTCCCCCGCTCGGCCGCCGCCTCGCGGACCCGGCCGATCTTCTCGGCCACCGCCGCCGGCGGCTCGCCCCAGGTCAGGTAGACGTCGACGTGGGCGGCCGCGACCTCGATCCCGGCGGACGAGGAGCCGCCGAAGTAGATCTCCGGGCGGGGGTCGGGCAGGCGGTGGATGCTCGCGCCCTCGACCTGCAGGTGCTCGCCCGCGAAGTCGACCGTCTCGCCGTCCCAGAGGCGGGAGACGATCCGCAGGAACTCGTCGGTCCGCGCGTAGCGCTCCTCCTTGGCGAGGAAGTCGCCGAAGGCCCGCTGTTCGTCGGCGTCGCCGCCGGTCACCACGTTCAGGAGCAGGCGCCCCTTGGAGTGCCACTGGAAGGTCGCCGCCATCTGCGCCGCCAGGGTCGGCGAGACCAGGCCCGGGCGGAAGGCGACCAGGAACTTCAGCCGCGCGGAGGTCTCCGCCAACATCGCGGTGACGATCCAGGCGTCGTCGCACCAGCCCCCGGTCGGGGTCAGCGCCGCCTCGAAGCCGAGGCCCTCGGCCGCCGTGGCGACCTGGGTGAGGTAGGCGATCGAGGCCTCGCGGAGCCCCCCGGCGGTTCCGGCCGGAGGCGCCTCGCCGGTCTCGATCAGGCCGCGGCCGTCGCCCTGGGTGGGCAGGAACCAGTGGAACTTGAGGTTGCCGCTCACGCCGCGGCCCCTGCCGTCAGCGTCTCGCCGAGGCGACGGTAGGAGGCGCCGGGATGGGACTCGGGGAGGCGCGGGCCGGCGCCGAAGAGCTTCTCGCGCAGGGTCCCGGGGGCGTACTCGGTCGGGGCGACGCCGCGGCGCTGCAGCTCCGGCATCAGGTGCTCGACCAGGTCGACGAAGGTGCCGGGCGTGATCGCGTAGGCGAGGTTGAAGCCGTCGACGTCGGAGTAGTCGATCCACTCCTGCATCTGGTCGGCGACTTCGGCGGCGGAGCCGACCAGGCGCGGGCCGATCCCGCCGATCCCACCCCAGCGGGCGATGTCGCGGACCTTCCACTCGCCGCCCTGCGGGTCGGCCTGCTGGAAGGCGGCGACGGCGGAGTGGACGGCGTTCGACTCGACCTCGCCGATCGGGTCGTCGAGGTCGTACTCGGCGAGGTCGATCCCCATCCAGCCGGAGAAGAGGGTCAGCGCGGCCTCGTCGTCGGCGTAGCGCTCCAGTTCGTCGTGCTTGGCCCAGGCCTTCTGCTTGGTCTCGTCGACGATCGCCGTGCAGAGGTTGTAGATGCGGGCGTCGTAGGGGTCGCGGCCGACGGCGCGCATGCGGTCGCGGATGTCGCCGACCACCTCCTTGAGGAGCGCCGGGGTGGGCGCGGCGGTGAAGATCGCCTCGGCGTGCTCGGCGGCGAACTGGCGCCCGCGGGTGGAGGCGCCCGCCTGGTAGACGACCGGCGTGCGCTGCGGCGAGGGCTCGCTCAGGTGGATGCCGGGGACCTTGAAGAACTCGCCCTCGTGGCCGATCCCGTGGACCTTGCTCGGGTCGGTGAAGATGCCGCGCTCGCGGTCGCGGACCACGGCGTCGTCCTCCCAGCTCCCCTCCCAGAGCTTGTAACAGACCTCGAGGTACTCGTCGGCGACGTCGTAACGGTTGTCGTGGTTCAACTGCGCCGACTCGCCGAGGTTCTTGGCGCCGCTGTCGAGGTAGGAGGTGACGACATTCCAGCCGACGCGGCCGTCGGTGAGGTGGTCGAGCGTCGTCATCCGGCGGGCGAAGGGGTAGGGGTGCTCGAAGGAGATGGGGGCGGTGAGGCCGAAGCCGAGGCCCTCGGTGACCGCGGCCATCGCCGAGATCAGCATTGCCGGGTCGTTGACCGGGACCTGGGTGGCGTTGCGGACGGTCGAGTCGCGATTGCCGCCGTAAACGTCGTAGATGCCGAGCACGTCGGCGATGAAAAGCCCGTCGAAGCGCCCCCGCTCCAGCAGCTGCGCCAGGTCGGTCCAGTAGGAGAGCTTGCGGTAGTTCCAGGCCCGGTCCTCCGGATGCCGCCACAGGCCCGGGGACTGGTGGGCGACGCAGTTCATGTCGAAGGCGTTGAGGCGGATCGGTCGGGGCATGTGGCTGGGCTCTTCCTTCTCGTAGGGGTTTCCGACCTCGGTCCCGGGGTCAATTCTCTAGTAAGTTGATCGAGAAACACGTAAGGCGAGCGCGCATGATGCGGGCGCCACACGCGGATGTCAAATCGAAATTTCAGGTAGCCCGATAGTCTTTCCCTACCTAATCGGTCAACTTACGTGAAATAAATTCACATCCAGTCCCCCGGTCCCCAGCAGATGCGCATCCAACAGCTCGAATACGCGGCCGCCGTGGCCCGCTTCGGCTCCTTCCGGCGGGCGGCGGAGAACCTCCACATCTCCCAGCCCGCGCTGAGCGAGAACGTGCGTCGGCTGGAGCGGGAGCTCGGCGTCGAGATCCTCGACCGGCGCCGCTCCGGAGCGACCGTGGGCGAGCACGGGCGCGAGCTCCTCCCCCACATGCTGGCCGTGATCGAGGCCGCCGACAACCTCAAGCGCGCCGCCGACGCAAGCAAGGAACTGAGCCGCACGGTGCGCGTCGGCACCGTGACCGCGGCGACCGTGCCGCTGCTGGCGCCGACGATCCACGCCTTCCGCGACACCCACCCGACCACCCAGGTGGAGATCCTCAGCGGCCAGCAGACCGGCATCCACCGGGCGCTGCTCGAGGGTTCGATGGACCTCGGCCTGGTCAACTATCTGGAGGGCGACGACATGCCGCCCGAGTTCGAGTCGACCGAGCTCCTCCGCGGCCGGCCGGTCGTGGTGATGCGCCCCGACGACGAGCTCGCCACCGCCAAGGCCGTCCGCACGGCCGACCTCTGGGAACGCCCCCTGATCGCGATGCGCCCGGGCTACGTCATGCACCGCTACGTGATGCGCCTCCTCGACGGCCGCGAGCCGACCTTCTCCTACTCCGCCGACGGCGCCGAGATGGGCAAGCTGATGGTCGCCGCCGGCCTCGGCATCGCCGTCCTTCCCGACTACAGCGTCGTCGGCGACCCCCTCGAGCGCAGCGGCGAGATCACCTCCCGGCCGCTGGAGGAGAACGGCACCGGCGTCCTCCTGGTGCTGCAGCGGCGCCGCTCGGCCCCGGCCCACAACGCGATCAGCGATCTGCACGACTTGTTCGTGGCCGAAGCCGAGCGGGCGCGGGACGGCGAGTCCGCCGGCGGGGCCCATATCGTGAGGGCGTGAGCCGACTCACACTCGTCGACCTGTTTTCCGGGTGCGGGGGGATGACGCGTGGGTTCGAGGACTCGGGGGCGTTTCGATCGGTGTTCGCGGTCGAGTTCGACCGGGACGCGGCGACGACTTATGCGGCGAACTTCGGGGACCACGTGGCCTGTGGACGGATCGAGGACGTGGCGGCGTTTCCCGCTGCGGACGTGGTGATCGGGGGACCGCCGTGCCAAGGGTTCTCGCCGTTGAATCGGGAGGCCGTGGGGTTCGAGCGTCGGGGGCTGTGGACGGAGTACCTCAGGGCCCTCGAAGCGGTGCAGCCGCAGGCGTTCGTGATGGAGAACGTCCCCGAGCTGTTGGGAAGCGCCGAGTACGCCGAGTTCCGCAAGCGCGCCGAATCCCTGGGCTTCACGGTCGAGGGCGAGATCCTGAACGCGGCGGATTACGGCGTCCCCCAGCGCCGCCGCCGCGCGATCGTCATCGGCACCCGCGCCGGCGCCATCCCATGGCCGGCCCCTACCCACGCCGACCCCATGGGCCAACTCATCCCTGGTCCTTTTGTCGCCCACAGGGCGACAAAAGGACCAGGGATCGACCCCGCGGCGCCGGGGTTGGCGCCCTGGATGACGTTTCGGGAGGCGGTCGAGGGGCTGCCGCTGCAGGCCGACGGCCGCAGTTGGCATCGGCCGCGGCGGCCGCGGCCGGAGTCGGTACGGCGCTACAAGGCGGTGCCGCGGGACGGGGGCGACCGATTCGCGATGCAGCGGAACCTCGACCGGGCCGGGCTCGGGGATCTGGTCCCGAACTGCTGGCGCAACAAGCCGACCGGGACCACCGACGTCTTCGGGCGCCTCTGGTGGGACCGCCCCGCCCTGACGATCCGGACCGAGTTCTACAAGCCCGAGAAAGGGCGCTACCTCCACCCCTCCGCCCACCGCCCGATCACCGTCCGCGAGGCCGCCCGCCTGATGTCCTTCCCCGACGACTTCGTCCTTCCCGAGGACCAGTCCATGTCCAGCATCGCCCGCCAGGTCGGCAACGCCGTCCCGCCCCTCCTCGCCCAGCGCATCGCCGAGTCCCTGGCCGCCGCCCTGGCGAGCCCTTCCGACCTCGTCGCCGCCGCCTGACGCCGGATCGCGTTCGCAGTTCTGTCCGCTATGCGGCCATTAGTGCGAACTCACCGCCGTGCCCGGACGGCGGCCTCGACCCGATCGGCTGCCGCGTCGATCTCCTCGTGCTCCCAGACCCGGACCACGGTCCAGCCGGCCTCGGCCAGGGCCTCGTTCACGGCCGCGTCGCGCTCCTGGTTGCGGGTCAGCTTCGCCTGCCAGAACTCTTCGTTGGAGCGGGGCATGGTGCCGTGCTCGGGGCAGGAGTGCCAGAAGCAGCCGTCGACGTAGACGGCGACCTTGGCCGGGCCGAAGACCAGGTCGGCGCGGCTCGGCACGCCTTTGAGCGGGCGGCGATCGACGCGGTAGCGGAAGCCGCGCCGGTGGAGCTCGGAGCGGAGCTCGAGCTCGGGCGCCGTGTCGCGCCGGCGCACCCGCGCCATGCGCTCGCTGACGCCCGGCGACGAAGGCGTCATCGGCGGGCGGTCGGGCACCCCGTCGACTCTAGTGGCGGGCGCGCCCCGTGCGGGATCAGCTGCCGGGGAAGGCGAGGACCTGGTTGGTGAGCGGCAGCTCGGCGTGGCGGACGCCGCGTTCGGTCGGGACGACCTTCGCGATCTCGCCTTCCTGGATGCCCGCGGTGTTGGCCAGCGTGCCTTCGACGGTGAAGTTGCTGAACCGGTACGGAAGGCCGTTCGCCTCCAGCGGATGAGGCGTGCTCATGATGTGGAAGTGGAGGTGCGGGGCGTCGGAGTTGCCGCTGTTGCCGAGCAGCCCGAGGGTCTGGCCGACCTTCACCTTCTGCCCCACCTTGACCCGGACGCTGCCCGGCTGCAGGTGGGCGTAGAAGGCGTAGCGGCCGCCGCCGATCGCGACGACGACGTGGTTGCCGCCCGCCTTTTCGGCGGTGATCGCGGGCGGGAAGCTGCCCGGGGTCGTCTCCGGCACGTTGTCGAGCACCCCGACCACCTTGCCCGCGGTCGCCGAGTGCACTTCGTCGCCGAAGTACGGGTAGCTCGTGAGCTGGTCCAGCGGGCCGTTGAAGAGCCTGCCCAGCGGATCGATCTGGACGAAGTCGATCGCGAAGCGCTCGGCCACGTGGGCGGCGCCGTTGACCGGCAGCACGGTGCCGCGGTGGGCGTTGAATTCAGCGCAGCAGCCGTTGGCGACGACCCAGCCCGGCCCGCGCAGCGGCGGCGCCACGACGATCGCTTCCCGCCGGCCCACCTTGATCGGCGCCAGTTCGTAGTTGGTCGCGACGGCGGCCTGCTTCGGCTGCATCGTCAGCGCGATCCGGTGGGTGAGTTCCGCCGGCACCTTCTTCTTCTGGGCGAGGCTGACGTCCATCAGCACGTAGGCACCCTGGCCCGGTTTCAGCTTGACCGAGTGCTGCGGCTGGCCGTACGGCGCCATCTGCGTTTCGAGGGCCGCGCCGGTGAGCTTCTGCACCACCTTGCCGCCCGCCAACGCCTCCAGGCTCCGCACCGTCACCACCGATTGGCTGCGGTTGATCAGCTGCAGCTCGTAGGCCAGTTCCCGCCGCCCGTTGCTGGCCAGCACCGGTTCCGGTTCGGAGATGGCGTTGCCGATCACCGGCGTCAGCTGTTCCCTTTCCACCGCGGCGGAGGCGAGGGGAACCCCCAGCGCCAAGGTCAACAGCAGGGACGAGACGAGGGAGAGCAACAGGCGTCGAGGCATGGTCGGGGACCCTAATCCAAGCGTCCTCTCCCCCGATCCCCCGGCGCCGGTACGCGGACGTTTAGCGGGTGCGCCCTCGGCGCGTCGGGCTCAGCCGGCCTGGCCGGATTCGGCGGGCTGGGTGCCGAGCGTCACCTTCAGCGCGGTCGACCGGCCGTTCCGTTCGACTTCGAGGGTGACGGTTTCGCCCGGTTCGCGGGCGGCGATCGCGGCGACGAGGTCTTCGGTCGAGGCGATCTTTTCTTCGCCGAGGGCGGTGATCACGTCACCCTGCCGGAGGCCCGCTTCGGCGGCCGGGGATCCCTGGACCACTTCGGCGACCTGGGCGCCGGCCGTTTCCGTGGCGGTGCCGGTGGAGACGCCGAGGTAGGCGTGTTCGACCGTTTCGCCCGCCTCCAGCTGGGAGAGCTCGGAGGCGACGAGGTTCGAGGGGACGGCGAAGCCGACGCCCGAGCTCTGGTCGGCGGAGCCGTCGGTGGCGATCTGGTCGACGACGCCGATCACGTCGCCGTCGGCGTCGAGCAGCGGGCCGCCCGAGTTGCCGGGGTTGACCGCCGCGTCGGTCTGGATCGCGTGGGAGACGGTGAAGCCGTTGGGCGCCTGGATCGTGCGGTCGAGGCCGGAGACGATCCCGGTCGAGAAGCTCCAGGCGTATTCGAAGGGCGCCCCGATCGCGGCCACCGAGGCGCCGACCTTCAGCGCGGAGGAGTCGCCCAGTTCGAGCGGGTGCAGTTCGATGCCTTCCGGGTCGAAGCGGATCACGGCGATGTCGGTGGCGTCGTCGATGCCGAGCACTTCGGCGCTGCGGACGGTGCCGTCCTGGAGGATCACCTTCACCGAGGAGGCTTCGTCGACCACGTGGGCGGCGGTGACGACCGTGCCTTCTTCGTCGACGAGGAAGCCGGAGCCGGTGGCCGAGGATTCGCTCTGTTCAGGTTGACCCCCAAACGGGGAAGCCTGCGCTTCGGTGCTGCCGGAGATCACCGACTTGATCTCGACCACGCCGGGGGAGGTCGATTCGTAGAGCGCTTCCGCGGCGGTGCCCCCGCCGCCTGAGGTGTCGGCGACGGTGGCGGTCGCGGCGGCCTGCTTCACCGTGGTCACCTCGGGGGTCGAGCCGCCCGAGAGCGAGCCGGTCGCCAAGAGCACGCCGACGACGAGTAGGCCCCCGGCCAGCCAGGCGGTGACGATCGTCCCCGCCCTCCGGAAGGCCCCTCGCCGTCGGCTGTTCTGCTCCGCGTTCACTGCAACGAAGGTAGGCCCGGCGCCTAAGCCCGACCTTCGCTCCTGCTGAGCGTTTACTGAGAGGGCGCTTCGCGCTCCTCGGCGAACACCCGCTGGGCGATCGCGAAGGCGGAGTTGGCGCGCGGCACGCCCGCGTAGATCGCGGTGTGGAGGATCACCTCTTTGATCTCCTCCGGGGTGAGCCCGTTGCGACGGGCGGCGCGGACGTGCATGCCGATCTCGTTCTCGGCGCCGAGCGAGACCAGCGCGGCGAGGGTGGCGATGCTGCGACCGCGCCGCTCGAGCCCCGGCCGGGCCCAGACGTCACCCCAGGCGTAGCGGGTGATGAAGTCCTGGAAGTCCTCCGTGAACTCGTCCTTCCCGGCCTCCGCCCGGTCCACGTGCGCGTCCCCCAGCACTTCCCGCCGCACCCCCATCCCACGCTCGTGTTGATGGGCCGAAAAGCGCTCTATATCAGCGTTTTTCGGCCCATCAACATCGTGGTTGGGCGGGGTCATGAGGGCTCCTTGGTGAGATGGGTGCGGAGCAGGGCGGTGACGGCGTCGGGGCGCTCGAGGTTGCCGAGGTGGGCGGCGCCCTCGATCTCGATGAACTCGCCGCCGGGGATGCCGGCGGCGAGGGCGCGGCCGACGTCGGGTGGGCAGGCGGGGTCCTCGGCGCCGGCGACGACCACGGTCGGGGCGGTGATCCGGCCGAGCTCGGGCCGCAGGTCGAGATCGCCGACGACCTCGGTCGCCGCCGCGTAGCCCTGTGGCGGGGTGGCGACGATCATCTCCCGCATCCGCGCCCGCAGGCCGGGGTCGACGCGGTCGGTGAACCAGCGGTCGAGGACCGCGTCGGCGACCGCCTCGACGCCCTCGGCGCGGACGATCGCGGCGCGCTCGCGCCACGGATCGGGCGGCCCGAACCAGGCGGAGGTGAAGCAGGCGAAGGCGGTCTCAACCCGCTCCGGCGCGTGGGCGGCGATCCAGACCGCGGTCGAGCCGCCGAGCGAGACGCCGGCGAAGCTCGCCTTGGCGATGCCAAGCGAATCGAGCAGCGCGAGCACGTCGCCGCCCAGGTCGGCGAGCGTCCAGGGCGCGTCAGGGACGGGCGAGGCGCCGTGGCCGCGGGTATCGAGGCGGACGAGGCGGAGCTCGTCGCGGAGCGCCGCGGCCTGCGGCTCCCACATCCGCAGGTCGGTGCCGAGCGAGTTGAGCAGGACGAGGACCGGCGCCTCGGCGGGCCCTTCGACGCGGTGATTGAGCGCGACGGTCAAGCGGGGCCTCCAGTCGGCGCGGATTTTGTGACAGGGCCCTCGTCCTTTGTCACCCACACGGTGACAAAGGACGAGGGGTTGGCGGTGGCGTTCACGATCGGGCTCCGGCGGTGCGGGCGCGATGGGCGGACAGAGCGTTGTCGATGATCGCTTCGGTCTGACCGAGGTAGGCGGCGGGGTCGAGCGCCGCCTCGATGCCGGCGGCGCCGAGCGCCGCGACGATCTCCGGCGATTCGGCCGCCGAGCGCGCCAGCGAGGCGCCGCTCGCCGCCGCTCCCGCCCCGGCTCCCGCCGCCGCGGCGCGGCGCGCGGCGTCGCCGGCCAGCTCCTGCGCCTGGGCGCGGCCGAGCTTCGCGCCGAGCGCGCTCGCCAGCGACTCGGACATCATCAGGCCGTCGGTCAGGTCGAGGTTCTCGCGCATCCTGGCCGGGAAGACCTCGAGGCCCTCCAGGCAGCGGCGGATCGCGCCCACCGCGGCCCCGGCCAGGCCGAGCAGCTCGTCCAGCGTCGCGGCCTCGGCCTGCCAGGCACCGGCGGCGCGCTCCTGCTCGCCCGGCATCGCCGCGAGCATCGTCGCCACCAGGCCGGGGGCCCGGCGAGCGGCGGCCACCGCGCTCACCGCGGCGACCGGGTTGCGCTTCTGCGGCAGGGTCGAGGAGCCGCCCCCTCCACCGCCCTCGGCGACCTCGCCGACCTCGGTCTGGGCGAGCAGGACGACATCGGCGCCGACCTTCCCCGCCGCCCCCGTCGCCTGCCCGAGGGCGGCCGCCAGCTCGACCGGGCGCGAGCGGTTCGACTGCCAGGGGACCGGCGGCGCCGGTAGGTCGAGGCGCGCCGCCAGGGCCGCGGCGACCGCGAGCCCGTCCTCGCCGAGCGCCGCCAGCGTCCCCACGGCGCCGCCGAGCTGGAGCGCGAGGCGCTCGTCGCGGACCGCGCTCAGGCGCGCCGCGGCGTCGTCGAGCCCGCCGAGCCAGTTCGCGGCGCGCAGGCCGAAGGTGATCGGGGAGGCGTGCTGCAGCAGGGTCCGCCCGGCGGCGAGGTCGGCGCGGTGGCGGTCGGCCAGGCCCGCGGCGGCCTCGGCGGCGGCCTCGAGGTCAACGAGGAGCGGCACCAACGCCCGCTTCGCGACCAGCATCGCCGCCGTGTCGACCACGTCCTGGCTGGTCGCGCCGCGGTGGAGGATCGCGCGCGCCTCGTCGGAAAGCCGCGGCCGCAGATGCGCCAGGAGCGCCGGCACCGGGGTGCCGTCGCGCGCCGTCCCGGCGCCGAGCGCGTCGAGGTCCAGGTCGTCCTCAGCACCCTCCGCCCGGAGGGAGGCGCAGGCGCGCGCGACCTCCTCGGCCGTGGCCGCGTCGGCGAGGCCGACGTCGGCGAGAGCGCCCGCCAAGGCGCCCTCGAAGTCCAGCATCGCCCCCAGCCAGGCGGCGTCGCCGGACGCGCCGCCGACCTCAGATGGCGAAGAAAACAGTCTCATCGGGGCCTTGGAGGCGGATGTCGAGACGGTATCCGCCCTCCACCGGCGCCGCGATCAGCGTGCGCCGCTCGGCCTCGCCACCCCGCAGGCCGGCCAGCACCGGGTCGGCAGCGTTCGCCTCCTCCTCGTCGCCGAAGTAGATCCGCGTCGCCAGCCGCACCAGCACCCCGCGGGCGAGGACGCTGACCGCCACGTGCGGGGCCTGGACGGAGCCACGCGGGCCCGGCACCGGCCCCGGCTTCAAGGTGAGGATCGACCAGCGACCCTCGTCGTCGACGGGGGAGCGGGCGAAGCCGCGGAAGCCGTCCCAGGCGACCGCGCCGCGCGGATCGTCGGGATGGGCGAAGCGCCCGTCGGGATCCGCCTGCCAGGTCTCGATCAGCCCGTCGGGGATCGGATTCCCGAGCCCGTCGAACAGCCGCCCTTCGAGGCGGATCGCGCCCGGCGTCCCCTCCGGCACCGCGAACGGCCCGTCCTCCCATTCCAGCCCGAAGCTGAAGTAGGGCCCGACCGTCTGCGAGGGGGTCGGCGGCAGAGCGCCCTCCGGCGTCACCCCGCTCATGAGCGCACCTCCTCGAAGGGGGTCGATTCGCGCCCGCGCAGGACGATGTCGAAGCGATAGCCGAGCGCCCATTCGGGACTCGTCGCCTCCCAGTCGAAGGCGGCGATCAGGCGCGCCCGGCCCTCCGGCTCGCGGACCGAGTTGAAGATCGGGTCGTGGTCGAACATCGGGTCGCCGGGGAAGTACATCTGGGTGACCAGGCGCTGGGCGAAGGCGCGGCCGAAGAGGGAGAAGTGGATGTGGGCGGGGCGCCAGGCGTTGAAGTGGTTGCCCCAGGGGTAGGAGCCCGGCCTGATCGTGATGAAGCGGTAGCGGCCCTCGTCGTCGGTCATGCAGCGGCCGACGCCCTCGAAGTGCGGGTCGAGCGGCGCCGGGTGGTTGTCCCAGGCGTGCCAGTAGCGGCCCGCCGCGTTCGCCTGCCAGATCTCCACCAGGGTGTTCCGGAGCGGCCGGCCGTCGCCGTCGATGACGCGACCGTGGAGGACCATCTTCTGACCCTGCGCTTCGCCCCCCGTGCCGACGACGGTGAGATCGAAGTCGGACTCCCCCACCCGGTCTTCGCCGAGCAGCGGCCCGGTCACCTCGGTGAGCATGTCGGGGATCGGCACCAGCGGGCGCTTCGGGTGGCGGGAGATCGTGCCGCGGTAGGCGGGGAAGTCCCCGGGCGGGTCGACCTTCTCGTGATCGCGCCGGTAGCCGGGGACGATCAGCCCCTCGCCCGGGCCCGACCAGAGCGGCGACACCTCCCCCGCCTCGGCCTTGCGCTCGACTTCGTGTTTGTGGTGCATCGCTCTCCTTCCGTGCCTACCCGTCGACCTCCACCACCATCGCCAGCCCCTGCCCCACACCGATGCAGAGAGTGGCGAGGCCGTACCGTCCGCCGCGCGCCCGCAGCTCCTCGACCACGCGACCGACGACGCGCGCGCCGGAGGCGCCGAGCGGGTGGCCGATCGCGATCGCGCCGCCGCTCATGTTCACCTTCTCCGGATCGAGGTCGGGCCAGCCCGCGAGGCAGGCGAGGCTCTGCGAGGCGAAGGCCTCGTTCAGCTCGACCGCGTCGATCTCCCCCCAGCCGATGCCGGCCTTGGCGAGCGCCGCGTTCGCGGCCTCGACCGGGGCGATGCCGAAGACGTCGGGATCGACCCCGTGGACGCCGCGCGAGACGACCCGGGCCAGGGGCGCGGTGCCGATCTTCCCCGCCGCGGCCTCGGAGCCGAGCAGCAGCATCGAGGCGCCGTCGTTGAGCGGCGAGGAGTTGCCGGCGGTGACGGTGCCGTCCTCGACGAAGGCGGGCTTCAGGGCGGCGAGCTTCGCCGGCGAGGTGTCGGCGCGGATCCCCTCGTCGCGCCCGAGGTCTGTGCCGGGGACCGGGACCACCTCGTCGAAGCGGCCCTCGTCCCAGGCCCGGTCGGCGAGGGTGTGGCTGCGCAGGGCGAATTCGTCCTGCGCCTCGCGCGAGATGCCGTGGATGTCGGCCAGCTTCTCGGCCGATTCGCCGAGGCTGATCGTCCACCGGTCGGGCATCTCGGGATTGACCATGCGCCAGCCGAGCGTGGTCGACCAGAGCTGCCCGCGGCCGGCCGGGAAGGCGCGCTCGGGCTTCAGCATCACCCAGGGGGCGCGGCTCATCGACTCCACCCCGCCGGCGACGGCGACCTCCGCGTCGCCGGTCTCGATCGCCCGGGAGGCCTGGATCGTCGCCTCGAGCGAGGAGCCGCAGAGGCGGTTGACGGCGGCGCCGGGGACCGAGGTCGGCAGGCCGGCGAGGAGGAGCGCCCTGCGGGCGCCGTCGCGGCTGTCCTCGCCG
>ERZ778021.2354-NODE-2354-length-17032-cov-8.295341_pt1 | contig 17032 bp, 14 predicted proteins | sample MGYA00375751_ERZ778021 | MGnify/ENA primary metagenome ERZ778021 (study PRJEB29350, sample SAMN05389814) | bioreactor metagenome | isolation source: Thiocyanate stock bioreactor | place: South Africa: University of Cape Town | collected 2013-08-29 ... | reverse complement strand
AGGTACACCCGTGGGCGCAAGCACCAAGGTGCTCGACCTGGCCGCCGGGCGCGACCACAGCCTGGTGCTGCGCGAAGACTCGGTGTTGCTGGGCTGGGGCGGCGACGGCACCGGGCGCTTCCCGCCGCCCGCCGGGGTGTGCACCGCGCCGGACGCGGCCGGCGCCGCCGTGCGCATCGCCAGCGCCATGGCGCTGCGCCACGTCGCGGCCAGCGCGGGCAGCAGCCTGGCGCTGGATGCGCGCGGCACGGCCTACGCCTGGGGCGCCAACCGCGCCGGCCTGGGCGGCAGGCTCGCCCGCATCACGCAGTCCGCGCCGCGCGCACTCGCTGGCCTGCCCGCCCTGGCGCAACTCAGCGCCAGCGAATTCTTCACACTGGCGCTGGCCCGCGACGGTGGCCTGTACCACTGGGGCCTGGCCCCGGGCGCAGCCGATGCGCGCAACACCGCACCCGCCCGCATCGCCCAGGCGCCCGCCACCGCCCTGTGCTGCGCGGGCGGCGCGCATGCCTTGCTGCTCGACACCACGCATCACCTGTGGGCCTGGGGCGCCAACACGGCGGGGCAGCTCGGCCTGGGCCACCTGCACGGCGAGAGCGCACCAGTGCGCGTACCTGGCCTGCCCAAGCTGGCGGCCGTGGCTGCCGGCGCCAGCCACAGCCTGGCCATTGACGCCCTGGGCCGCGTCTGGGCCTGGGGCAGCAACCAGCACGGGCAACTGGGCCACGCGCAAGCCCCCTACCGCGCGCAACCGGGCCGGGTACCGCTGCCCGAGGCGGCGCGCCAGGTCGCGGCGGGCCAGCATGTGTCCTATGCGCTCGGGCGCTCCGGCCGGCTGTACGCCTGGGGCTGGAACGCCAAGGGCCAGTTGGGCCAGGGCGGCACCGAAGCGCTGCCCGGCATCCGGCAGGTCGCGCAACTGCCGCCGCTGCGGTTGCTGGCGGCGGGCCAGGGCCACGTCCTGGCCAGCGATGGCCTGCGGGTGTGGGCCTGGGGCGACAACCGCAATACCCAGCTCGGTGACACCTCCCCCTTGCACGCCAGCCCCGTGCTGCTCGACGATTCCACCGCCTGACTCCACCAGGAAACCTTCCCATGACTTCCTCCTCCCGGCGCGACTTCCTGAACGTCTCCTGGAAACTCGGCGTGGGCGCCTGCCTGCCCGCAGCCCTGGCCGCCTGTGGCGGCGGCGATGGCGCCACGCCCGAGACCTTCGTCGAGCCGCAGCGCCTGGTGGCGCGCGGCGGCCTGCTCGACTACACCTTGCGCATGGCCTATGCCGACCTGACCGTGAACGGCCAGCGCGTGCACCTGCGCACCTACAACGCCATGGTTCCCGCGCCCACGCTGCAATTGCGCGCCGGAGAGACATTGCGCGTGCGCGTGGTCAACGACCTGCCGCCCAACCCGCCCAGCACCGAACCGGTGGAGCACCTGCGCTTCATGAACAGCGCCAACCTGCACACCCATGGGCTGCACGTGGCCCCCGGCATGGTCGGCCCCGGCCTCTATGGCGACTACGTGATCGACAGCTCCGAATCGGCGGTGCAGCCCGGCCAGTCGCGCCAGCACGAGTACGCCATCGGCGCGGACCACCCCTGCGGCACCTCGTGGTACCACCCGCACCTGCACGGCGCCACCGCGATCCAGGTGGCCAGCGGCATGGCGGGCGCGATCATCGTCCAGGGCCCGCTGGACGACGTGCCCGAAATCGCCGCCGCGCGCGACCGCGTGTTCATGTTCCAGGCCCCGATCCACGACGCGCAGGGCCTGCTGGAGAGCTTCTCCCAGGTCGCCAGCCCGCAGGCCGAGCCGCCGTTCCTGGTCAACGGCGTGCGCCGCCCGACGCTGGTGCTGCGCCCCGGCCAGGTCGAGCGCTGGCGCCTGGTCAATGCCGGCATCGCCAACTACCTGAACCTGGCGCTGGAAGGCCATGCGCTGCACCTGATCGCCCTCGACTCCTGCCCGCGCCGCACGCCGCTGGCGTTCCCGGCCGATGGCGGCCCGGGCCTGGTGCTGGCACCGGGCAACCGGGCCGACATCCTCGTGCAGGCCGGCGCGCCGGGCCGCTACGAACTCCGCACCCAGGCCTACGACATGGGCAACGCCCAGCCGCTGGCGGCCGACGTCCTGGCCTACGTGGTGGTCGAAGGCGCGCCGCTGTCCATGGCGCTGCCCGGCGCCCCCCTGCCGGTGCCCGAGGCGCTGGCGCCAATCAGCGACGCCGAGCTGGCCGGGAAAGGCGGCCTCCAGCGCAACATCGTGCTGCGCTCGGTGTTCAACAACGACGGCTCCCCGCTCACCGACCCGCCCGCGGCCGACGCGCTCGACCTGCCGCCCGGCGAGCTGGCGCAGTGGCAGTACCAGACCGGCAACACCTTCCTGGCCGACACCGCCTTCACCACCGGCGCGGGCGGCACCCGGGCCACGCAGAACCCGGGCATGCCCGCGCGCCTCGCCCCCTTCCAGTCGAGCCGGGCCATCCGGCAGATCGTCGATCTCGGCAGCGTGGAGGAATGGACGGTCTACAACATGAACGCGGTGCAGCACCCGTTCCACATTCACATCAACCCGGTCGAGGTGGTCAAGGTCAACGGCCAGCCGGTCGCTCCCTACTGGTGCGACACCATCGGCCTGCCGCGCGGCGGCACGCCGCAGGCGCCCACGTCGGTCACCTTCCGCACGCGCTTCAGCGACTTCAAGGGCGCCTTCGTCATGCACTGCCACATCCTGGCGCATGAAGACATGGGCATGATGCAGATCGTCGAAGTCACATGACCGAGCCGCCGGCGCACGCAGGCCGGGCCCACGCATGGGCCTGGCTGCTGTGCGCGCTCTGCGCCCTGCTCGGCCTGCTGCTCTACCTCGCGCAGCCGCAATGGCCGCTCGCGCCCGGAGCCACAGTGCGGCAGATGGGCGTCTGGCTGTGCCTGCTCCTGCTGCTGGGCTTGTGGACGCAGCGCGCCCTGCCCCCGCTGTTTGCCGTGTTGCTGGTGCTGCTGGTGATGAACCTGTTCGGCCTGGCCCCCATGGCCAGCCTGCTCTCGGGCGCGGGCAGCGATGCTGTGCTGTGGGGGCTGGGCGTGCTCGGGCTCGCGGCGGCAGCGCGGGAAAGCGGCCTGCTCGGCTGGCTCGCGGCACAGGCCGCGCGCAGCCTGCGTCCGGCCCCGCGCACTCCCGCATGGCAGCGCATGCCGGCCGTGGCCTGGCTGGCGCTGGCCTTCGCCCTGCTGCCCTCGCCGCGCCAGGCGCGCCAGTGGGCGCGCATTTTCCAGGCGCTGCCCGTGGGCGCCCCGGCGGCGCGGCGCGACCTCGCCTGCGCCGCCCAGCTCAGCGCGCGGCTGGCCTGGCTGCCCGCCCATCCGGCCAACCTGCTGGCCCTGGCCCTGCTGCCCGCCAGCGGGCTCGACCGTTTCGTGCCGCTGTACTGGTTCGCCCACACCTGGCCCCTGGCGCTGCTGGCGCTGGCCTATGCGGTGGGCGTGCAATGGCTGGCACCGCCGTCCAGCGCCGCGCCGCCTACGGCGGAAGCGCCCGAGCAGGACGCGGCAGGCCGCGCCGCGCTGCGCGACACCGCCGCCATCGCCCTGGGCACGCTGTGCCTGGTGGCGCTGCAGCCCCTGCACGGCCTGGCCCCCGGTGTGGTGACGCTGCCCGCGTTGGCGGCCCTGTTCGCCTTGCATGTGCTGGCCCCGCGCCACCTGCAGACCGGCATCGACTGGCCCCTGTTCGTCTCCCTGATGGTCTTGCCCGGCCTGGTGGCCTGCTTCGCCGCCGCGCTGCCCCCCCTGCCCTGGAGCGGCGGCAGCGCCCTGCCGCTGGCGCTGCTGCTGGGCCTGCGCCTGCTGGTGCCGTCCAACGCTGCCGCCCTGCTCGCCCTGGTGCTGGCCATTCCCTGGGCCGAAGCCCAGCGCTACGACCTGCTGGAGGCCCTGGTGCCCGCGCTGGCGGGCTTTCACCTGGCCGAATTCCTGCTGCAGCGCCATGCCGGAAGCGCAGGCCGGTGGCGCCGCATCCAGGCCACGCTGTGCAGCCCGGTGACCTGGCTCGGCTGCGCCGCCTACGCCCTGTGGTGCGGCTGGTAGGCATGGACCGCGCCACACCCACCGCCGCCCTGCCGCGCCGCCTGGTGGAAGCCGGGCTGCTGGCCCTCGCCGCCGCCCTGGTGTGGATGGGAGCCCAGCGCCCGTCGATCCTCGTGGTGCACAGCCAGAGCGAGCGCATTCCCTGGACGCGCGGCATCGACGCCGGCATCGACCGGGCAATGCAGCAGGCCGGCGCCGTGCGCCTGGAACGCATCTACCTGCAGGGCCGCGATGCGCAGCGCACCCAGGCGCAGATCGCTGAAACCCTGGGCTTCATCGGGCGCTGGGAGCCCGACGTAGTCATGGTGGTGGACGACCTGGCGCAAGCCCGCGTCGGCGCGGCCTACCTCGGGGCCCGCCAGCCGCTGATCGTCTACAGCGGCATCGAAGACCATGCGCGCACGCTGGCGCACAGCCAGCGGCCCCAGGTGCAGGGCATCGCCGAACGCACGCCCTGGCCCATGGTCGAAAGCAGCCTGCTGCGGCTGGCGCCCCCGGGCGCGGCGCGCAAGCCGCGCATCGCCCTGGTCTCCGACACCGGGCCGGCGGCCGAGGAAGAGGCGCGTGGCTTTCTCGCGCATGGCTGGCAAGCGGCGCAGCCCATCGGCGTGTGGCGCTGCGCCTCGCTGGAGCAGTGGCTGCGCGCGCTGGACGAAATCGCCACGCAGGCCGACCTGGTGGTCATCGGCGACTACCGCTACCTGCCCGTGCCCGCGGGCCGCACCGCGCCGTCCTGGCGCATGCAGCTCACGCAGGCCGCGCTGGAGCGCCTGCCCCAGCCATTGAGCGCGCTGTCCGGTTATGCCGTGATGGACGGGATTCCCATGGGCATCCTGCCCTCGCCGGTCGAGCAGGGCGAAGTCGCCACCCAGTTGGCCCTGCAGGCCGCCACGGCGCCCGAGGCCTTCGCCGCGCCCGCCACCGCGCGCCACCTGCTGACGCGCAATTTCGCCCTGCTCGTGAACCCCGCGCAAATGCAGCGGCGCCACATGCGCCTGGACGCGCTGGACACCTACTACGCGCGCATCTCCCGCCGCTTCATCGCGCCGCACGCCACGCCATGAGCCCCCCGCTGCAGCAGCACCCGCTCTGGCCCTGCCTGGACCGCTCGTCCCGGCAGTTGCTTGCCACCCTGGCCGAACCCGTGGCCTGGCGCGACGCCGCCGAACTGGCGCGGCTGCTGCACGGCCACGCCGTGCTGGGCTGGCTGGGCGGCGCGCGCGCGCTCACCCTGGACGCCGTGCCCGCGTCCAGCCTGCCCGCCGCCCCAGGCCAGGGCTGGCGCATCGCCGCGCCCGTGCTGCACACGCTGGCGCAAGGCCAGCCTGCGTGCCAGGACTTCCTCGCGCAGGCCCGCACCGCCCCCACCGACGATGCACCCGCCAGCGATACGCCAGCCCCGGAGCCCACGCTGCGCCACGCGCTGGGCTGGCTCGCGGCCCTCGGCCTGCCCGCGCTGGTGCTGACCGCCGTGGCCGGGCGCAGCGACCCCTGGGTGCCTTGGGCGTGCTTCGGCGCGGCCCTGGGCGCGGGGCTGTGCGTCTGGGTGCTGGGCCTGGCGCCGCCCGCCGCCGGCGCGCTGCTGGCGCTGCTGCTGCTGATGGCGGGCAACCACCTGCCCGTGGAGCAGGCCCTGGCCGGATTGGCCGGGAGCGGCTTTTTCCTGCTGCTGGGCATGTTCGGCTGCAGCACGGCGATCCAGCACAGCGGCCTGACGCAGCGCCTGCTGGCCGCGCTGCTGCGGCCGCTGCCGCACACCGCCAGGGGCTTCCAGGCCTGCCTGATGCTGGTGGGCGTGGCAATGACGCTGTTCATCCCCAGCACCCTGGGGCGGCTGCAGCTCCTCGCCCCCATGGTCAAGGCCCTGGCGCGCCCCGGCACGGCCGGGTACGCGGCGCTGGCGTTCGCGGCACTGTCGGGCTGCACCCTGCTGTCCACCTCGTTCCTGCTGGGCAACGCGGCCAACTTCGTCGTGCTCGGCATCCTGCCCGAGCACTGGCAGCCGCACGTCAACTGGATGGCCTGGTTCCAGTGCGCCGCCGTCTATACCGCCGTGATCGCCGCCGGCCTGGCCGCCAGCGTGGCGCTGGGCCCGGCCACGCAGGGCGGCGGCACGCCCGCCTGGGCGCAGGCGCCGCTGCCGCGCATGGCCTTCCCCGAAGGCGTCACCGCGCTGGCGCTGCTGTGCCTGGGCCTGGGCTCGGCCCTGGGCAACGTGCACCACATCGACATGGCCTGGCTCGCGCTGTTCGCCATGCTGCTGCTCATGGCCACCGGCGTGCTGCCCATGGACAAGGTGCACGCAGGCGTCAACTGGTCCATCCTGCTGTACCTGGTGTGCACCGTGGGCATCGCGCGCGGCTTCACCTTCATGGGCATACAGCCCTGGCTGGCGGCGCACGCCGACGGGCTGGCGCTGCTCATGCGCACGCAGCAAGGCACCTTCCTGCTGCTGCTCGTCGCGGCCGTCATGCTGCTGCGGTTGGCGCTGCCCTCGATGGTGTGCGTGGCGACGCTGTGCGCCGTGCTCATGCCGCTGGCCGACGCGCAGGGGCTGCACCCGCTGGTGCTGGGCTTCGTCATCGTCACGGCCAGCGAAATCTGGTTCCTTCCCCACCAAAGCTCCGACTACCTGCTGTTCCGGGAGTCCGTGGAGCTGTCCCCCGGCATCGCCCGGGACGTGCTGCGCCGCAACGCCTGGCTCCAGGCGTGCCGCATCGTGGCACTGGCCGCCTCGGTGCCCTACTGGCGGCACATGGGGCTCCTGCAATGAACCGGGACGCGGCGATGCGCTGGGCCTGGGCCGCGCTGTTCCTGCTGCTGGCCGCCGCCGCCGTGGCGTTCAACATGCACAGCCGCCGCATCCTGGTGGTGCACGAAGGCCCGGCGGGCAGCGCCTACGCCCAGGCGCTGGGGCGCGGGCTGGACGCCGTGCTGCGGCCCGCCGCGCGGCTCAAGGTGCGCCACCAGTACATGGGCTTCGCCGCCGACGCCTGCCCCGGCATCCTGGCGCAAATGAAGGCCTTCGACCCCGGCACGGTGATTGCAGAGGGCCCGGGCGCGCGCGCCTGCGTGCGCTCGGCCACCGCCCCGGAAGCGCCGCCGGTGGTGGTGTACCAGCCCGCGCTGCCCGCGCAGGCCGAGGCCCGCGCACGCTACGCCGGGGCCTGGCAGCGGCTGCTGCAGGACCTCGCCCCCGCGGGCGGCACGCTGCTGGTGCTGCGCGGCGCGCAGGACCAGGCCGAGTACGACACCCTGGCCAAAGCCGCCCGGGGCGCAGGCCTGCGCGTGCAGGCGTGGACGGACGACGGCACGCTGCCCCCCACCCTGACCCAGCCCGGCGCCGTGGCGCTCACCCACCATGCCGGCCAGGGCTGGCCAGACCCGCAGGGCGCCCCCCAGGGCGGCCTGCTGCGCGCCCTGCGCGCGGCCACCCCGGTGCCCCTCATCTCCACGCGCCTGGAGAGCCTGGCGCTGGGCGCCGACCTGGCCCTGGCCCAGGCGCCCGAGCAGCGCGGCGAGATGCTGGCCCAGGCCGCCCTGGCAGGCCTCGCCGAACCGGGCCTGAACAGCCCCTACGAAATGGCCGTGGGCATGCGCCAGGACTTCGCGCAGCGCCAGACGCTGCCGCCGTTCTACGCGCTGAGCGCGCGGATGGCGGGCTTCCTGGCCGAATGACACCAACGGCCCGTTGGCGGAAGCGGCCGCAGCCGCAGCCGCAGCCGCCAATGGGAAAATCGGCACTCTTTATTCAATAGCTGCCAGCGCTTGCTGGGCGGGCGCAAGAGGCCAATTTGGCTTGAAGAATTGCGGCCCGCGCCTGCAAGCCAGGCGCCTGGCCTTCGCAGGAGCGGCTTTCGCTCCCTCAAGCGCCGCGCCGGCGCAGCGCGCCCAGGCTGAACAGCCCCAGCGCCCCGGCCAGCAGCGCCAGCGCCCATTCGCCCAGCGCCGGAATCGCTTGCGCGCCAGCAGGCGCGGCCAGCAGCGCCACGCCGCCCGGGTCGTTGATCACGCTGTTCTCCGTCAGGTCGTCGTCGCCCACGGCGCCGTCCTTGAGCGTCAGCGTCACGGTGTTGCCGCTGATCCGCGCGCCCTGGAACGGGTACCAGCGCGAGGGCCCGTTTTTCACCACCGGGCCGTACTTGTAGTAGACCGCGCCCGCGGGCAGCGCCTCGGGGTAGGTCAGCACCACCTGGGCCGTGCTGCCCGCCGTGCCCAGTTCCAGGCGCAGGGCCACCACGCCGTGCGGCAGCGTCACGCCCGCGGGCAGCGCGGCGCCCACGCTGGCGGCGGTTTGCGTGTTGGCCTGCGTGACCTGCCAGCCCGTGCCCGGCTGCAGCGCCAGCCCCAGGGGCTTTTGCGCCTGCGGCCCTTCGGGCACGACCAGCGCCCGCGTGAACTGCGCCACCGAATCCTGCGCCTGCGTCACGTTCGCCAGCGTGCAAGTCGTGGCCTGACCGGCACAGGCCCCCGTCCAGGCGCTGAACTGGTAGCCGGTGCTGGCCGTGGCCGTGCAGGTGGCGCCGCTGCCATGCGCCACGCTGGCGGGGCTGCACGTTGCCGTGCCGCCCTGCGCGGGGCTGGCGCTGGCCGTTACGGCCCAGGTTTGCAGGCTGGCCGTGCAGGTGGCGGAGTTGCCGCCGCCGTTGATTCCCTGGCACGTCCAGCTCCACGGGCCGGAGCCGGCCACGCTGCTGGCGTTGCCTGCGCTGCACAGGTTCGTGCTGGGCGCGCTGGTGAGCGTGCCGCCGCTGGCGCTGCCACACTGGCCGGTGATCGGAGCCAGGTTGACGGTGATGTCGGCGGGCACACTGGTGGCGGCCAGATAGCGGGATGCGCCCGTGTCGCCCGTGCCGGCCTGGCTGGCGGTGATGGTGCAAGTGCCTTGCGCCGTGCCGGTGGCCGTGGTGCCGCTCAGGGTGCAGGGGCCGCTGGACACGAGCGTGACGGCAAGGCCCGCGCTGCTGCTGGCCGTGATGGCGCTGGTGCCGCCCACGGTGATGGTGGCGGGGCTGGCGCTGATGCTCAGGGTCTGGCTGGCGTAGGGGGCAGTGCAGGCCGCGGGGCTGGTGCCGTTGCTGCCGTTGCAGCCCCAGGCCCACTGGCCGCCGCTGCCGCTCACGCTGGTGGCGGTGCCGGTGGCGCACAGGCCGGTGCTGGGCGCCGTCGCGCTGGCAGCCACGCTGGCGCAGGCGCCGTTCACGGGCCCGTTGGCGGTGAAGGTGGCCGTTTTTCCCACCATGACCGTGGCTTCATTCCCGCCATTGGAGCCGGTGGCGTCGGTGCCCGTGGTCTGGCCGCTGCGCAGGGTGAAGGTGGCGGTGGCGCTGTCGCCCGCAGTGCTGGGGGCCCTGAGGCGCACGATGATTACGTCACCGCTCTTGACAATGGCCTGTTCCACCCAGCCGCCCGTGCCATTCACCTGGAATTGGGGGGTGCCAGCGCCTGCGATGCGCGCGCCGCCCCAGGCCTGGCCAGGCTCTGTGCTGGCTGCGAGGGTGAAGGAGGGGAAGGTGACGATGGCACCCGCTGCGCCAGCCTGCGCGTCGGGGGAGGTCAAAGCGGCAAAAGACTGTCCCGCGCGCACGAGCCGAACGGGATTACCGAAGTTGCGGTAGGTGTTGCCGGCGCTGCCATAGCCGAAATACACGAACCACGCAGCGTTCGAATTGCTGGCACTGGGCGAACCCGACCAAACGTACGAAGACGGCGTATCAGGAAACACCACGCGGTTGATCTTGGGGTTGTCGCCACAGCTTTGCGTGATGGAAACCAGCTCGCTCTTGTAGGCCATGCGCCAGGCGCCGCTGGCCAGAAAGTCCCGGTCTGTGGGGGCGGAATGCGGGTCGCTGCTCCCCGATTCGGAAAAATATTTCGGCAGGTAGCTTGTCGCCCAGTTCTGCCACTGATCGGATGCCGCAGTGCCCGTACATTGCCCGGAGACGCTATTGAAAGCCATGCCTTCGAGGCAACGCTTCCACACCAGGCCGGTGGACCAGTGCATGGCGCTGGCTTCGCTCTGGGCTTCGCCCAGGATGTAGTCGCCATCGGTGTTGGGGCTGGCGCAGTTGCTCTGCGCCTGCGCCAGCAGCGGCACGGCGCAGGCGGCCAGGGCAGCGAGCCGGCGGGCAAGACGGGGGCTGGGGACTGGGGGCACGAGAAACTCCTTTTTCGATAGCTTCTAGCGCTTGACTGGCAAGGGCTGGAAGCCAAAAACACCCCTCAAACAGGTGCGCAAAGGGAGGGATCGTAGGGATTTGTTACGTGGCGCGGTATCCCTGAAATTGGGTAATTGGGGGTGGCAAATGGTAACAATATGCAACCACCGCCTGCGCTTGAATGCGCTCGCGCCCCGGCGCCAGGTTCAACCTAGAAACGGCAGTTGACCGCTTGCCCCCCTCACGAGAGCCGCATGGATATTGGCTTTGGCTGTTTCGCTGACGTTCACCTGCGGGGTGAACACGCTACGCACCCGCCAGCACCGCGCTCGCCGCGCCATGCGGCGTTGCTCCTCCTTGCGGGCAGGAGCCCGCCGCGTCGTCGCGCCTTGCCTGGCACGCCGATCACGGCACTGGCGAGCGCGTCCAACTGCCGTTTCTAGGTTCAAGGCAGCAAATCCAGCGCCTGCATGTAGGCTGGCTGCAGCATCAGCTCGTCCCACGGCGTGGGCAGGGTTTGCGGCAGCAGGGCCAGGCGGCGTGCCTCGCTGTCGGGGCTGGGCTGCCAGCGGCCCTGGGCCTGCGCCTGGGCCAGTCCGGCGATGAGTTCATCGACCGCTCCGCCATCGCCCAGGCTCTGGTTGCACAGCAGCACCAGGTCGCAGCCCGCCGCCAAAGCGGCCAGCGCGCCCTCGGTGTAGCTGACGAGCTGGCCGTCGAGGCGGCGCGCGCCTTCCATGCTCAGGTCGTCGCTGAAAATGGCGCCCTCGAAGCGCAGGCGGCCGCGCAGGATGTCCTGCAGCCACTTGGCCGAGAAGCCGGCCGGGCGGCGGTCCACCTTGGGGTAGATGACGTGCGCGGGCATGACGCTGGTGAGCGTGCGCGCCAGCCAGTCGTAGGGCGCGGCGTCGTCGTGCAGGATGGCAGTGAGGCTGCGCCGGTCCACCGGGATCTCGGTGTGCGAGTCGGCCTGGACGAAGCCGTGCCCCGGAAAGTGCTTGCCGCAGTGCGCCATGCCCGCCTGCAGCAGGCCGTGCGCCAGGCCCTGCGCCAGCACGCTGACCACGCGCGGGTCGCGCGCGAACGCGCGGTCGCCGATCACGCCGCTGGCGCCGTAGTCGAGGTCAAGCACGGGGGTGAAGGAGAAGTCCACGCCGCAGGCGCGCAGCTCGGCGCCGAGCACGTAGCCGGCCGCCGTGGCCGCGCGCAGGGCGCGCAGCGCGCCGCTGCCTTCGCGCTGCCGGGCGCCCTGGCCGTCGTCCAGCCACATGCGGCCGAAGGCCGCCATGGGCGGCAGGTGGGTGAAGCCGTCGGTCTTGAAGCGCTGCACGCGCCCGCCCTCGTGGTCCACGCAGATGAGCAGGTCGTCGCGCACGGCCTTGATGTCGGCCGTGAGGGCCAGCAGCTGCGCGCGGTCCTGCCAGTTGCGCGCGAACAGGATCATGCCGCCCACCAGCGGGTGCGCCAGGCGCGCGCGGTCGGCCGCCGTGAGGGCGGTGCCGGCGATGTCGATGATCAGGGGGGAATGCTCGGTCATGTCGTTCTTGCTCTCATTGAAATAGCTGCCAGCGCTTGCCCAGCAAGGGCTAGAGGCTGATTTGGCTCAAATCTTCTCGACCACGCAAAAGCTCGCGGCGTAGTCGGCCTCGTCGGTCACGGTGATGTGGCTGCGCAGGCCGCGCGCGGCGAACCAGTCCTGCAGCGCGCCATGCAGCACGATGGTGGGCTGGCCGCTTTCCAGGCTGGCGATCTCGCAGGCGCGCCAGGTCATGGGCATGCGCAGCCCCAAGCCAATGGCTTTGCTGAACGCCTCCTTGGCGGAAAAGCGCGTGGCCAGGTAGCGCACGCCGCGCTCGGGCCAGCGCGCGCCGCGCGCGCGCCAGGTGCGCAGCTCGGCGTCGCACAGCACCTTCTCGGCGAAGCGGTCGCCGTGGCGCGCCAGGCTGGCGGCGATGCGGCGGATGTCGCAGATGTCGGTGCCGATGCCGTAGATCATGGAATAGGGGTCAAATCAGGCTCCAGCCCTTGCTGGACAAGCGCTGGCAGCTATTGAATCAGGAGTCTCTCTCAAGCATGCCCTGGTCGATGCAGCGCTGGTACGCGGCCACGGTGTCGCCGTAGCCCAGCTCCAGCGCATCGGCGATGAGCGCATGGCCGATGGACACTTCCAGCACGCCGGGCACGGCGGCCAGGAAGTCGGCCAGGTTGTCGCGGTTCAGGTCATGGCCGGCGTTCACGCCCAGGCCCACGTCGAGCGCGGCCTGGGCGGCGGCGCGGTAGCGCTCCAACTGCGCGGCCTGCTGCGGCGTGCCCCAGGCAGCGGCGTAGGGCTCGGTGTAGAGCTCGATGCGGTCGGCGCCCACGCTGCGCGCGGCGGCCATCTGCGCCGGTTCGGCGTCCATGAACAGGCTGACGCGCACGCCGAGCTGGCGGCATTCGGCGATCAGCGGCTTGAGCCGCTCGGCATCCTGCGGAAAGCGCCAGCCATGGTCGCTGGTGAACTGGTCCTCGGCGTCGGGCACGAAGGTGGCCTGGTGCGGGCGCACCTGGCGAATGAAGGCCATCAGGTTCTGCGTGGGGTTGCCCTCGATGTTGAACTCGGCCTGCGGCCAGTCCTTGAGCAGCGCCGCGATCTGGGCCACGTCCTGCGCGCGGATGTGGCGCTCGTCCGGGCGCGGGTGCACGGTGATGCCCTGCGCGCCGGCCTCCAGGCACAGTTGGGCGGCGCGCGTGACGCTGGGGATGCCCAGGTGGCGCGTGTTGCGCACCAGGGCGACTTTGTTGACGTTGACCGACAGGGCGGTGCGCGGGTGGGAGGTGGTCATAGCGATTGCAGGTCCATCATGAGCTGGCGCGTGCGCAGCACGGGGCTGCCGCAATGGTATTGGAGCAACTGGCGCAGCAGAGGTTTCAGCTCCGCCGCCACGCCAGCGCAGGCGCGCAGCACAGCAGGATAGCCCGCGGGCGCCTCCAGCGCCTGCTGCAGCGCGCACCACGCATCGCCCGCGAGCGTGGCGCGGTCGCCGGTCTGCGCCGGGCGCAGGCCGCCTTCGGGCACCAGCGCGTAGCGCGCCTGGGGCCGCAGCGCAGCCAGGGTGGCCGAGTCGGCGTCGAGCGCGGGCAGCAGGCCCAGCGCGCGCAGCAGCAGCAGCTCGAAGGCGCGCAGCACGGGCTCCAGCGCATCGCCATGCGCGCCGGCCAGCACGCGCACCACGCCCGCGTACAGGTCGAACAGCTCGGCGTGCGGGTCGTCGCGCGCCAGCAGGCGCAGCAGCAGCTCGTTGAGGTACAGGCCCGCGAGCAGCGCGTCGCCCGTGGGCATGACGTGGCCGCCGGCCCACTCCGCCCCCTTGAGCGGGTGGATTTCGTCGCGCACCTCCTGCGACACGGTGTAGCCCAGGCGCAGCGGCTGCAGCGGCAGCAGCACGGGGCGGAAGTTGGAGGTGGGCTTTTTCGCGCCCTTGGCCACCAGCGCCACGCGGCCGTGGTGGCGGGTGAACACTTCGAGGATCAGGCTCGACTCGCTCCAGTCGTAGCTGTGCAGCACGAAGGCGGGTTCTTCCTGGATGCGGCGCGCGCGCATGGACTGCTATTGCATCAATAGCTGCAAGCGCTTGCTGGGCAAGGGCTGGAGCCCGATTTTTGCAAGAAGATCACTCGTAGCCGAAGGCGCGCACGCGCGCCTCGTCGTCGGCCCAGCCGGAGCGCACTTTCACCCAGACCTCGAGGAACACCTTGGCGTCCATGAGCTTTTCCAGCTCCTGCCGCGCCTCGGTGCTGATGCGCTTCAAGCGCTCGCCCTTCTCGCCGATGACCATGGCCTTGTGGCCGTCGCGCTCGACCACGATGGTGGCGGCGATGCGCAGGAAGCGCTTGTGCTGCTTGCTCTTTTCCTCGTCGAACTTGTCGATGACCACGGTGGAGGTGTAGGGCAGCTCGTCGCCGGTGAAGCGGAACAGCTTCTCGCGCACGGTTTCAGAGGCCAGGAATTTCTCGCTGCGGTCGGTCAGTTCATCCTCGGCGTACCACCAGGGCTGCTCGGGCAGGTATTTTTCGCAGATGCCGAACAGGCGCTCGATGTCGCCCTTGTTCTTGGCCGACATGGGCACGAACTCGGCGAACGGGTGGCGCTCCTGCATGCCCTTCAGCCACGGTGCGATCTCGGCGCGGCGGTGCACGGTATCGAGCTTGTTGGCGATGAGCAGCGTGGGAATGCCGGGCTTGAACAGGCTCAGCACCTTGGCGTCGGCCAGCGTGAAGCTGCCGGCCTCGACGACGAACAGGATCAGGTCCACGTCGCCAATGGCGCCCATCACCGTCTTGTTCAGCGACTTGTTCAGGGCCGTGCTGTGCTTGGTCTGGAAACCCGGCGTATCGACGAACACGAACTGCGTCGCCCCCTGGGTGCGGATGCCCGTGATGCGGTGGCGCGTGGTCTGCGCCTTGCGGCTGGTGATGGAGATCTTCTGCCCCACCAGCGCGTTCATCAGCGTGGACTTGCCCACGTTGGGCTTGCCGACGATGGCGATCAGGCCACAGCGCTGGCCTGCTGCGCCGGCCCCCGCGGCGGCGAGCATGGATTCGAGGTCATTGGGGCCGCCAACGCTTGCATCGCCAGCGCCAGCAGCTACGTTTTCAGTAGCATCGTTCATCGGTTCTTGGCTTTCAAAGTGGCCAGCATGGCGGCGGCGGCGGCCTGTTCGCCCGCACGGCGCGAGCCGCCTGTGCCGCGTTCGGCCAGGCCCAGGGGGGCAATCGCGCACTCCACCTCGAAGGTCTGGCGGTGCGCCTCGCCCAGGGTGGCCAGCACACGGTATGCGGGCAGCTTCATTTTGCGGCCCTGCAGCCACTCCTGCAATGCGGTCTTGGCGTCCTTGGAGGCGGCCTGCATCTGCGGATTGATAGCCACGCCCTCGAACAGGCGGTGCACCAGGGCCTCGGCCTGGGCGTAGCCCGCGTCGAGGTACACGGCGCCGATCAGCGCCTCCAGCGCGTCGGCCAGGATGGAGGGGCGCTGCGTGCCGCCGGACTTGGTCTCGCCCTCGCCCAGGCGCAGCACGCCGGGCAGTTGCAGGCGCAGCGCGAGCTGGTGCAGCGTGTCCTGCTTGACGAGGTTGGCACGCACGCGCGACAGGTCGCCCTCGGGCAGCGTGCGCAGGCGCGCGTACAGCAGGCTGGAGACCGCGAGGTTCAGTACCGAATCGCCGAGGAATTCAAGGCGCTCGTTGTGGTCGGCGCTGAAGCTGCGGTGCGTGACGGCGCGCTGCAGCAGCGCCGGATCGGAAAAGGCATGCTGCAGCCGCTGCTGCAGCGCGAGAAGGCTGGGCTGCACCTAGTTGGTCTGGTCTTTGAAGCGGTAAACGAGGTAGGCCGGGCCCGCCAGGGCGATTTCGCGCGCGTATTGGTACGACACGACGATCTTGTCGCCACGCTTGGTGACTTCAAGGTCGGCGCCCTTGACGGAGCTGATGTCGTCGATCTGCGCAGCCTTGTCGAAGATGGTGCGCACCTCGGCCACGGTCGAACCCTCCTTGGCGGCCTTGGCAGCGGCCTTGCGGATGGCCTGGTGCTCCAGGAAGACCGGGATCGACTGGCCGCCGATGGCGAACGCCGCCACGGCGAACACGCCGACGAAGACCAGGCCGATGAAAGACAGGCCGCGCTGGTGCGCGCGGCGGGCAAAGCGGTGTGCGAGCATGTTTTCCCCCTCTGGATCAGTGGAACGCGCCAATGCGCTTGAGGTTGCCGAAGTTCATCCAGACAAAGAACGCCTTGCCCACGATGTTGGCTTCGGGCACGAAACCCCAGTAGCGCGAATCGAGCGAATTATCGCGGTTGTCGCCCATCATGAAATAGTGCCCCTCGGGCACCTTGCAGGTCACGCCCTCGACGCTGTAGCGGCAGCCCTCGCGCCCGGCGAAGTTGCTGGCGCCCTGCACGAAGGCCGGAGCATCAGGATTGACGATGATGCGGTGGCGCTGCGCGCCGAGCTGTTCGTCGAACTGCTTGAAGTAGCGCATGGCGTCGGCGTCGAAGAAGTCGGGCAGCGCCGTGGTATCGACCGGCTGGCCGTTCACCGTGAGGCGCTTGTTCAGGTAGGCGATCTCGTCGCCCGGCACGCCGACCACGCGCTTGATGTAGTCCATGCTGGGCTGCGGCGGGTAGCGGAACACCATCACGTCGCCGCGCTGCACCGGGTTGCCCTCGGTGATCTTCTTGTTGATGACGGGCAGACGGATGCCATAGGTGAACTTGTTCACCAGGATCAGATCGCCCACGAGCAGCGTGGGAATCATCGAGCCCGAGGGGATCTTGAACGGCTCGAACAGGAACGAGCGCAGCAGGAACACGGCGCAGATCACCGGGAACAGGCCGGCCGTCCAGTCCAGCCACCAGGGCTGCATGAGCAGGCGCTCGCGGGCCTCGGCCACATCACCATCCACCTTCTGGATGCCCATGCGGTCCAGTTCGGCGCGGCGCTGGGTGTCGGCGTCGAGCAGCGCCTGCGCGGCGCGGCGGCGCTGGGGCAGGAAGTAAAAGCGCTCGGCCAGCCAGTAGGCGCCGGTGACCACGGTGGCCAGGAACAGCAGCAGCGCGAAGTTGCCCTCAATGGCGCCCGTATACCAGGCGCCGATGTAGCCGACAAAGGCCGCGAGCACCGCGGCGGTGATGGTTTGCATGGCTTGCATATATATCGAATCAGTTATCCATAGCGCTATGCGCCGCCCACGCCCCATGAAACTGGCACGGCCCAGGCCAGGCAGCCGCGGAGCTGGCTTTGCCAGGCCG
>ERZ778021.2352-NODE-2352-length-17063-cov-4.515169_pt1 | contig 17063 bp, 13 predicted proteins | sample MGYA00375751_ERZ778021 | MGnify/ENA primary metagenome ERZ778021 (study PRJEB29350, sample SAMN05389814) | bioreactor metagenome | isolation source: Thiocyanate stock bioreactor | place: South Africa: University of Cape Town | collected 2013-08-29 ... | reverse complement strand
GGACCGGAAGCGCAAGGCGCTGATCGCCGACATGGCGGTGGTCGACCCGACCGCCGGCGGCAACCCGGTGAAGCTGACCAAGAAGGCGGCCGCAGCGCTGCTGGAGCAGGCGCTCACCGGCGAGATGTAATTCGACAGAAGGCGGGAAAAGGGAGGAAAGACGACACGGGCAACACGACTTCCAGGCGCGGGCAACGGCGGAAAAATGCGCCGGAGCCTGATTGCCGCAGGGGAACAAACAAGATTAACTTCCTTCGCCTCGTGCGCATGTCCACCGGTTTTATGCGTCTGTCACAAAAGGCCGGTAACCGCATCGCAGGCGTCCGAGGGCGTCAGTTTCACGGAGAAACGCAATGTTGAAACGCACGGGAACAGCGCTGTCCCTGACAGCGGCATTTTTGATGGTGTCGACGGCCATTTCGTCGGCGCAGAGCCTGGCCGAGATCGAGGCGGGCGCCAAGAAGGAGGGCCAGCTCACCACGGTCGCGCTGCCGCATGACTGGTGCGGCTACGGCGACGTGATCGCGGGCTTCAAGAAGAAATATCCGGACATCACCATCAACGAGCTCAACCCCGACGCGGGTTCGGCCGACGAGCTGGAGGCGATCCGCGCCAACAAGGACAACAAGGGTCCGCAGGCCCCCGACGTGATCGACGTCGGCCTCGCCTTCGGCCCGCAGGCCAAGGCCGAGGGCCTGATCGCGCCCTACAAGGTGTCGGTCTGGGATTCGATCCCCGACAGCGCCAAGGATGCCGACGGCGCCTGGTACGGCGACTATTACGGCGTGCTGTCCTTCGCGGTGAACACCGACCTCGTCAAGAACGTCCCGGCCGACTGGGCCGACCTGCTGAAGCCGGAATATGCCAACAGCGTCGCGCTGTCGGGCGATCCGCGCGCCTCCAACCAGGCGATCTTCGGCGTCCATGCCGCGGGCCTCTCGACCGGCGCAGCCGCCGGCCAGGCGGCGGGCACGGCCGGCCTCGACTTCTTCAAGCAGCTCAACGAGAAGGGCAACTTCGTGCCCGTCATCGGCAAGTCCGGCACGCTGGCGCAGGGCGCAACGCCCATCGTCATCTGGTGGGACTACAACGCGCTGCAGGGCCGCGACACGCTCAAGGGCAACCCGCCCATCGAGGTCGTGGTGCCGAAGACCGGCGTGGTGGCCGGCGTCTACGTGCAGGCGATCAGCGCCTACGCGCCGCACCCGAACGCCGCGAAGCTGTGGATGGAGTACCTCTATTCGGACGAGGGCCAGCTCGGCTGGCTCAAGGGCTACTGCCACCCGATCCGCTTCAACGACATGGCCAAGCGCGGCGTGATCCCGCAGGCCCTGATGGACGCGCTGCCGCCGGCGGCGGCCTACGAGAAGGCCGTGTTCCCGACGCTCGCCGAGCAGGACGCGGCGAAGTCCGAGATCACGGCGAAGTGGGACAGCGTCGTGGGCGCCAACGTCCAGTAGCATCCTGAAGGCGGCTCCCGCGCAAGCGGGGGCCGCCACCCACCATCGCGGACACATCGGGGACAAGGGGAACGCCAGCCGATGACGCAAGCGGACACCGGAGCGGCCGGCACGGCCCGACCCGCCCGACGCAGGCGGCTGCCGCTGGCGTGGCTCGGCCTCGCGCCGTTCATGCTGTTCGCGCTGCTGTTCCTGATCCTGCCGACGCTGCAGATCGTCACCGGCGCCTTCGTCGACCAGACCGGCGGCTTCACCTTCAAGAACGTCGTCAACCTGTTCACGCCGTCGATCCTGTCGGCCTACTGGATCTCCATCCGCATCAGCGTGGCCTCGGCCTTCCTCGGCTGCCTCGTCGGCTTCCTGATGGCAGTGGGCATCACGATCGGCGGCCTGCCGTCATGGATCCGGGCGCCGCTGCTCACCTTCTCGGGCGTCTCGTCCAACTTCGCGGGCGTGCCGCTCGCCTTCGCGTTCCTCGCCACCTACGGCCGGCTCGGCCTCGTCACGCTGATCCTGCGCGACTGGTTCGGCGTCAACATCTACGCGCTCGGCTTCAACATCCTGTCGTTCTCCGGCCTGACGCTGACCTACCTGTTCTTCCAGATCCCGCTGATGATCCTGATCGTCACGCCGGCGCTCGACGGGCTGAAGAGGGAATGGCGCGAGGCCGCCCTCATCCTCGGCGCATCGGGCGCGCAATACTGGCGCATGGTGGCGCTGCCGATCCTGTGGCCGACGCTGCTCGGCACATTCGCACTGCTGTTCGCCAACGCCTTCGGCGCGGTCGCCACCGCCTACGCGCTGACCGGGTCGTCGCTGTCGATCGTGCCGATCCTGCTGTTCGCGCAGATCCGCGGCGACGTGCTGCAGGACCCGCATCTCGGCTATGCGCTCGCCTTCGGCATGATCGTCGTCACCGGCATCGCCAACTTCGTCTACATCTGGTTCCGCACGCGCAGCGAGCGGTGGCTCAAATGAGGAGCGGCGGCTGAGATGAAGACCAACCGCTTCTGGTCGTGGCTGTTCCTGCTGCTCGGCGTGGCCTATTTCGTGTTCCCGCTGATCGGCACGTTCGAGTTCTCGCTGAAGATGCGGCGCGGCGCCTACTCCTTCGACGCCTACCGCACGGTGCTGACCGACCCGCAGTTCCAGGCCACCTTCGGCTATTCGGTGACGATGGCGCTGGCGACCATCGTGATGGGCGTGGTGCTGGTCGTGCCGACCGCCTACTGGGTGCGGCTCAAGCTGCCGTCGTGGCGGCCGGTCATCGAGTTCATCACGCTGCTACCGCTGGTGATCCCGGCGATCGTCGTGGTGTTCGGCTACATCCGCCTCTACAACACCTCGTCCTGGCTGCCGCTCACCGGCTCGGCGATGGGCACCAACATCCTCCTGATGTTCGGCTACACGACGCTGGCGCTGCCCTACATGTACCGGGCCGTCGACACTGGCTTGCGGGCGATCGACGTCGGCACGCTGACGGAGGCCGCGCAGAGCCTCGGCGCCGGCTGGATCACCATCATGACGCGGGTGATCCTGCCCAACGTGCTGGTGGCGGTGCTGTCGGGCGCCTTCCTGACGTTCGCCATCGTGATCGGCGAGTTCACCATGGCGGCGCTGCTCAACCGGCCGGCCTTCGGCCCGTATCTCCAGCTCATCGGCGCCAACCGCGCCTACGAGCCGGCCGCGCTCGCGGTGATCGCCTTCGGCATCACCTGGCTGTGCATGGGCCTGATCCAGCTCGTCTCACGCTTCTCCAAGCTCCCCAATGCAGGACGCTGACATGGCTTTCCTCGAAATCGCAAACCTGCAGAAGGATTTCGGCGCGGTCCGGGTGGTCAAGGACTTCAACCTCGCGGTGGAGCCCGGAGAGTTCGTCTCCTTCCTCGGCCCCTCGGGCTGCGGCAAGACGACGGTGCTGCGCATGGTGGCCGGCTTTGAGGAGCCGACCGACGGGACGATCTCGATCGGCGGCCGCGACGTCACCCGCCTGCGGCCCAACCAGCGCAACATCGGCATGGTGTTCCAGGCCCATGCGCTGTTTCCCAACATGACGGTGGCTCAGAACATCGCCTTCGGCCTCAGGGTGGCGCGCACGCCGAAGGCGGACAGCGACGCGCGGGTGGCCGAGATGCTGGCGCTGATCAAGCTGCCCGACTACGGCGACCGCTACCCGTACCAGCTCTCCGGCGGCCAGCAGCAGCGCGTGGCGCTGGCGCGCGCGCTGGCGCCGCGGCCCAAGCTTTTGCTGCTCGACGAGCCGCTGTCGGCGCTCGACGCCAAGGTGCGCGTGTCGCTGCGCGAGGAGATTCGGCAGATCCAGCGCAATCTCGGCATCACCACGATCTTCGTCACGCACGACCAGGAAGAGGCGCTGTCGATGTCCGACCGCATCGTGGTGATGTATGGCGGGCGGGCCGAGCAGGTCGGCGCGCCGTTCGACATCTACAACAAGCCGTCGACCCGCTTCGTCGCCTCCTTCGTCGGCACGCTCAACATCCTGAGAGGCACGGTGACAGACCCGGCCAGGGGCGTGGTCGACGTCGACGGCAACGCGATCCAGACCGGCGGGGAGCTGAGCCGCTTCGCCAAGGGCGCGCCGATCTCGCTGGCGCTGCGGCCGGAAGCGGCGGCGCTCGACAACGGACCCGCGCCGATGGCGCGCGGCAAGATCATGGATGTGAGCTTCCTCGGCTCGGTGATCCGCATCCGCGTCAACCTCGGCCAGAACACCATTTCCTTCGACCGCTTCAACAGCCCCGGCTCGCCGCCGCCGGCGCCCGGCGAGCCCTGCGGCATCGCCTTCGCGGCCAAGGACATCCTCGTCCTCGACGACTGAGCGAAGGCGAGCCGCTCGCCTGCTTCCGCGGCATCGCCGCACGCATCCATGCGGGTTGCTGAGCCGGCTGCGGATTTGCGCCGGCATGGAACCGATCGGCCCCTGCCTAGTTCCAAAGTCGTAGGCAACTTGCATAGAGGCTCTGCCGGTCGGCATGGCCGGCACCGATTTTCCAGATGGCATCCCTGTTTTCCCCGGACCAGCCCCGCGGCGTCGGCGAGTGGCTGGTCATCCTTTTCTCCATCCTCCTGATCCTGCTCGGCCTGGCGCTCGGCGCCGGCGGCATCTGGCTGATCGCGCTCGGCGGATCGTGGTATTACCTCGTCGCCGGCCTGGCGCTGATCGCCTCGGGCGCGCTGATGCTCGCCGGCCGGCTCGCCGGCGTCTGGCTCTACGTCGCCACCTGGGCGCTGACCTGGGTGTGGGCGATCTGGGAGGTCGGCGGAAACGGCTGGGCGCTGGTGCCGCGCGTGGTGGCGCCGACGGTGCTGCTGATCCTCGCCCTGCTGTGCATCCCCGTGCTGCGCCGGCGGCTGCCGGCAGCGGAAGCGCGCGAGCGGCGCCGGTACGGCACCGAGGGCGCCGTCGCGGCGACCGTCGTGCTGGCGCTGGCGATCGGCGCGGGCATCGTCTTCATGCGCTCGGGCATCGCGCAGGAGGCGCCGCCGCAGCAGCAGGCCCCGGCCGCCGCGCCTGCGCAGCCGGCCGATACGTCCACCGCCGCCCAGCCGGCAGCTCCGGCCTCGCAGCAGGCGGCGGCCGCGCCGGCCGGCGGCGACTGGCCGAGCTACGGCAGGACGAGCGCTGCGCTGCGCTATTCGCCGCTCGAGCAGATCAATGCCGGCAATGTCGGCAAGCTGGAGCGCATCTGGACCTTCAACACGGGCGACCTGCCGGACGACAAGACCGACGGCAAGTACTCGCCCGAGACGACGCCGATCAAGGTCGGCGACAATCTCTACCTGTGCTCGGCCAAGAACCAGATCATCGCGCTCGACGCCGCCACCGGCAGGGAGCGCTGGCGCTACGACCCCAAGGTGCCGGACGACGCGGTGCCCTACGGGGCGACCTGCCGCGGCGTCGCCTACTACGCCAACCCACAAGCGCAGCCGGACGAGCCCTGCGCCGAGCGCATCGTCGAGGGCACGCTGGACGCGCGGCTGATCGCGGTCGACGCAGGCACCGGCCAGCTCTGCGCCGATTTCGGCGTCGCCGGCATGGTCGACATGAGTCGCGGCATCGGCCGCACGGTGCCGGGCTGGTACGGCAACGTCGCCGCGCCCGTGATCGTGCGCAACGTCGTGGTGATGGGCGCGCAGGTGCAGGACGGCCAGGCCGAGGATGCGCCGTCGGGCGTGATCCGCGGCTACGACGTGCTGACCGGCAAGCTCGCCTGGGCCTGGGACATGTGCAAGCCGGAGCTGACCGGCGAGCCGCCGCAGGGGCAGACCTACACGCGCGGCACGCCGAACATGTGGACCTCGGCGGCGGGCGACGATGAGCTCGGCTACGTCTACGTGCCGCTCGGCAATTCGGCGGTCGACTATTTCGGCGGCAACCGGCAGGACTGCGAGAACCAGTTCAACTCGTCGCTGGTGGCGATCGACGTGACGACCGGCAAGCCGGCCTGGCACTTCCAGACTGTCCACTACGACATCTGGGATTACGACCTCGGCTCGCAGCCGACGCTCGTCGACTTCCCGATCGACCAGGGCAAGGTGCCGGCGGTGATCCTGCCCAGCAAGCAGGGCGAGATCTACGTGCTCGACCGGCGCAGCGGCAAGCCGCTGTTCCCGGTCGAGGAGCGCAAGGCGCCGAAGGGCGGGGTGGAGCCGGACCGGCTGTCGGACACGCAGCCCTATTCCGGCTACCACACGCTGGCCAGGTCGCAGCTCACCGAGACCGACATGTGGGGCATGTCGCCGCTCGACCAGCTCTGGTGCCGCATCCAGTTCCATCGCGCCTACTACGAGGGCGAGTACACGCCCGACACCCACGACGTGCCGTTCATCCAGTATCCGGGCTACAATGGCGGCTCGGACTGGGGCAGCGTGGCGGTCGACCCGCAGGCGGGCGTGCTGGTCGCCAACTACAACGACATGCCCAACTTCAACCGTCTGCTGACCCGCGAGGAGGCGAAGCAGGCGGGGCTGACGCCGATCACCGACCCGCGCGGCAAGCATGACGACGTGCAGGCCGGCTCGCCCTACGCGATCAAGGTCAATGCCGGCTGGCGGCTGCCCTTCACCGGGCTGATGTGCAAGCAGCCGCCCTATGGCGGCATCCGGGCGATCGACCTGAAGAGCGGCAAGACGCTGTGGGACGAGCCGCTGGGCGAGGCGCGCGCCAACGGGCCGTTCGGCATCCCGTCGATGCTGCCGGTCACCATCGGCACGCCCAACAATGGCGGCTCGGTGGTGACGGCGGGCGGGCTGATCTTCATCGCCGCGACGACGGACAATCTGATCCGGGCGATCGACATCAAGACCGGCAAGGTGCTGTGGAAGGACAAGCTGCCGGCGGGCGGGCAGGCCAACCCGATGACCTTCGAGGCCGACGGGCGGCAGTATGTCGTGCTGATGGCCGGCGGCCACCACTTCATGGAGACCGGCGTCGGCGACGCCGTGATCGCCTGGGCGCTGCCGGACGAGGATTGAACACTCAGGCCGAGGCGGGGCCGCTGCCTTCCTCGGCGCGGCGGCGGGCGGGGCCGGCGGCACGCGCGAGGTTGAGCGCCGTGCCGACCAGGCTCATATGCGACAGCGCCTGCGGGAAGTTGCCGAGCTGGCGGCGCGCGCGCGGGTCGTATTCCTCGGCGAGCAGGCCGACGTCGTTGCCGAGCGCGAGCAGCCGCTCGAACAGCGCCCGCGCCTCGTCGAGCCGGCCCTGCAGGACCATGTTGTCGGCCAGCCAGAAGCTGCAGGCGAGGAAGGCGCCTTCGCCCGGCGGCAGGCCGTCGTCGGCACGGCCGCTGCGGTAGCGCAGCACGAAGCCGTCCCAGACCAGCTCGCGCTCGATCGCCGCGACGGTTCCCTGCACGCGCCGGTCGTCGCAGGGCAGGAAGCCGACGATCGGGATCAACAGGGCGGTCGCGTCGAGCTCCTTCGAGCCGTAGGACTGGACGAAGGCGCCGCGCCCGGCATGGAAGCCGCGCGCGCAGACCTCGTCGTGGATCGCGTCGCGGATGCCGGCCCAGTGGCGGGCCGGCCCGTCGAGGCCGAACTGCTCGCAGGCCTTAACCGCGCGGTCGAAGGCGACCCACGCCATCACCTTGGAATAGACGAAGTGCCGCCCCTTCGTGCGGACTTCCCAGAAGCCCTGGTCGGGCTTGCGCCAGATCTCCTCGAGATGGCCGAGCAGCGCCTTCTGGAAATTCCAGTCGGCATCGTGCAGGTCGAGCTTCGACAGGCGGGCGTGGTGCATGATGTCCATCACCTCGCCATAGATGTCGAGCTGAAGCTGCGCGACGGCGGCGTTGCCGATCCGGACGGGCGCCGCACCCTCGAAGCCGGCCAGCACCCTGGATTCGCGCTCGGCGATCCAGTATTCGCCGGCGACGCCATAGAGCGGCTGCATGCGGGCCGGGGCGCCGGCGACGGCGCGCAGCAGCCATTGCGTCCACGCCTCCGCCTCCTCGCGGTAGCCGGCCTGGAGCAGGGTCAGCAGCACGAAGGTCGCGTCGCGCAGCCAGCAGAAGCGGTAATCCCAGTTGCGGCTGCCGCCGATCCGCTCGGGCAGCGAGGTGCTGGGCGCGGCGACGATGCCGCCGGTCGGCCGATAGGTGAGCGCCTTCATCGTCATCAGCGAGCGGTGGACGGCCTCTGCGTGGGGGCCGTCATAGCCGCAGCGCGCGCACCACTCCTTCCAGTAGCGCTCGGTGGCGGCGAGCGCCTGCCGCGCGTCGATCCCGTCATGCGGCGGCCGGTGCGAGGGGCCGTAGGTGAGCACGAAGTCGGCGCGCTCGCCCTGCCGAAGGGTGAATTCGGCGAGGATCGAGCCGTCCTCGATGCGGCATTCGGGACCGGCCTTGAGAAAGGCCGCATGCGGCCCGGAGAGGGCCTTGAGCAGGCGGGGGCTGTCGGACGCGGTGATCCAGGGCGGGCGCTCGCCATAGCCGAAGCGCAAGACGAGCTCCATGCGGACCGGCACCTCGCCGCGCAGGCACTCGACGATGCGCACCACGTCGGAGGCCTCGCCGCGCGGCGGCATGAAGTCGGTGAGCCGCAGTGTGCCGGTCGCCGTCTCGCAGACGGTGTCGAGGACGAGGGTGTCGGGCCGGTAGGCGCGGGACGAGCGCACGACGTCGACGGCCGGCGCGACCAGCCAGCGGCCGTTGTCGGGCGTGCCGAGCAGGGCGGCGAGGCAGGCCTCCGAATCGAAGCGCGGCCAGCACAGCCAGTCGATGGAGCCGGAGCGATGGACCAGCGCGGCCGTCTCGCAGTCGCCGATCAGTGCATAGTCCTCGATGCGCAACGCCCGCAGCCCGCCCGTTGGTCCCGTGGCCCGGCCGGCGCGCGGCCGGGATCGACGAGCGGGCAACGCGCGGACGCGCCGCAAGGTTCCCGGAAGCCGCGGTGCGCAAGCCGGTGCGACGGGTTGCCGCGGGCGGTCCGCGGGAGCGGCGGAAGAGCCGGCAAAATAGCGGCCCGCAGGATCGGAATGCCGAAGTGACGCGCGGCCGATTGCCCAATTCCCGCCATATTCGAGGCGATCCTCCGGGCCGCTCACGATAGATGTCGGACTGAAACGATCCGACCCCGCCCGCCGCCGAAGCATGGAGAGAGCCATGATTTCTGCGCCATCCCTTGTTGCGCGCATTTTTCCGAAGACCCTGCTGATCGTTCCCTTCGTGGCCGCCGGCCTGATGGCCGCGACGCCGCCGCCGGCGTTGGCCCAGGAGGCGGCGAAAGCCGAGGCCGCCAAGGGCCTGTGGCTGACGACGGCCTATCCCGAATTCGCGGCGCAGGCGGGCGACACGGTCAAGGTCGACCTGTCGCTGGCGAATGCCGGCCTGCCGCCGCAGCGCGTCGAGCTGAAGGTCGACGGCCTGCCGGAAGGCTGGACGTGGGAGATCGACGGCGGCGGCCGCGCGGTGACGGCCGCCATGGCCGCGACCGACAAGACGGTCGACCTGTCGCTCAACGTGACGCCGCCGAAGGACGTCAAGACCGGCAGCTTTCCGTTCGAGGTGACGGGAAACGCCGACGGCACCCAGCTCAAACTGCCGCTGACGCTGACCATGCGCGAGAGCGAGCCGGCCAAGCTGTCGCTCAAGGCAGACCTGCCGGCGCTGCGCGGCACGCCGAAATCGAGCTTCGATTTCCAGGTGACGGCCAAGAACGACGGGCAGGAGGACAGCACCGTCAACCTGCTGGCCAAGGCGCCGGCGGGCTTCCAGGTGACCTTCAAGGAAGGCTACGGCACGCAGGAGCTGACCAGCCTGCCGATCGAGGCGGGCAAGTCGAAGAACCTGAAGGTGAGCGTGCAGCCGCCGGACGGCGTCGAGGCCGGGCAGTATCCGGTGGCGATCGCGGCGACCGGCGGCGACGCCACCGCCGAACTGCAGCTCGCGCTCGACATCACCGGCCAGCCCAAGCTGGCGCTCTCCGGTCCCGGCGGCCGGCTCTCGGGCCAGGCGACGGCCGGCGAGAAGCGCAGCTTCACCTTCACGCTGCAGAACAGCGGCACGGCGCCGGCCCGCGACATCGGCTTCTCGGCCAGCCCGCCCTCCGGCTGGGAGGTGAAGTTCGACCCCGAGAAGATCCCCGAGATCGCGCCGGGCCAGACGAGCGACGTCTCGGTGGCGATGACGCCGTCCGACAAGGCGATCGCCGGCGACTACGTCGTGGCCGTCCGCGCCAATGGCGACGGGGCCTCGGACAATGCGAGCTTCCGCGTCACTGTCGAGACCTCGACGGTCTGGGGCGTGACCGGGCTGGGCGTGATCGCCGCGGCCGTCATGGTGCTCGGCTTCGGCATTTCGAGGTATGGCCGGCGATGAGCGGCGTCATCGAGACACGCGGGCTGGTGAAGCGCTATGGCGGCTTCACCGCGGTCGACCATGTCGACCTCGACGTCGGGAAGGGCGAGGTGTTCGGCCTTCTCGGACCCAACGGCTCGGGCAAGACGACGACGATCCTGCTGCTGCTCGGGCTGACCGAGCCGACGGAAGGGAGCGTGCGCGTCAACGGGCTCGACCCGCTGCGCCAGCCGCTCGCGGTCAAGCGCAGGGTCGGCTATCTGCCCGACCAGGTGGGCTTCTACGACAACATGACCGCGCGGGAGAACCTGTCCTACACCGCCCGGCTGATGGGACTTTCGGGCGGCGAGGCCGCGGCCCGCATCGCCGCGGCGCTGGAGCGGGTGCGGCTCGCCGACGTTGCGAACAAGCGCGTCGGCGCCTTCTCGCGCGGCATGCGGCAGCGGCTGGGGCTGGCCGAGGTCATCATGAAGCAGGCCGAGATCGCCATCCTCGACGAGCCGACCGGCGGGCTCGACCCGCAGTCGACGCAGGAACTGCTGGAGATGATCGGCGAGCTCGCCGGCGAGGGCATGACGATCGTGCTGTCGTCGCACCTGCTGGCCATGGTGCAGTCTGTCTGCGACCGGGTGGCGCTGTTCAACAAGGGGCGGATCGGGCTCACCGGCTCGGTCGCGGACCTCACCTCCGACGTGCTCGGCGGCACCCATGTCGTCGAGGTCGAGGCGGACGGCGTCGATCTCGCGGCGGCGCTCGCGGGCACGGATGGCGTGACCGGCGTCACGGCGACGCGGACCGGCGGCTGGCGCGTCGACACGGCCGCCGATCTGCGGCCCGAGATCGCGCGCCGGGTGGTCGGGGCCGGCGGGCAACTGCGCACCATGTCGATCCGCCGCACCACGCTCGACGAGGTCTATGTGCGGTTCTTCGAGGAGGAGGCGAGACATGCCGAGGCAGCGTGAGGGCTCGCCCTTCACAGGGCTGGCGACGGTCGCGCTTAAGGAGGCGGCCGACCACATGACGAGCGCGCGCATCCACCTCGTGCTGCTGCTCATCTTCCTGACGGCGGTCGGCGCCGTCTATGCCGCGATCGGCGAGGTGACGGCGACGATCGGCGAGGACCAGTTCCTGTTCCTGCGCCTGTTCACGACGGCGCGCGACCCGCTGCCGTCCTTCGTCGCCTTCCTCGGCTTCCTGCTGCCGCTGGTGGCGATCGCGCTCGGCTTCGACGCGATCAACGGCGAGCACAACCGGCGCACGCTGTCGCGGGTGCTGGCGCAGCCGATCTACCGGGACGCGCTGCTGGCCGGCAAGTTCGTCGGCGGGCTGATCGTGATCGCGCTCTGCCTGCTCACCCTGTGGCTGCTGGTCACCGGCATGGGCATCCTGCTCACCGGCCTGCCGCCGAGCGGCGAGGAGGTGCTGCGCGGGCTCGCCTTCCTGCTCGCCTCCTTCGTCTATGCCGGCGTGTGGCTGGCGGTGGCGCTGGTCTGCTCGACGCTGTTCCGCGCGCCGGCGACCTCGGCGCTGGCGGCGCTGACGCTGTGGCTGATCCTGACGCTGTTCTGGTCGATGCTGGCGCCGCTGGTGGCCGGCGCGCTGGCGCCGATCGACCCGCTCGACCCGATGACGCAGGTCCATCAGCTCGAATTGCAGAAGGCGTTCGCGCGGATCTCGCCCAACGTGCTCTACGGCGAGATGACGCTCGGCCTGCTCAATCCGGCGACGCGCTCGCTCGGGCTGGTGTTCACCGCGCAGCTCCAGAACGCGCTGCTCGGCGCGCCGCTGCCGGTGTCGCAGAGCCTGATGCTGATCTGGCCGCAGCTCGCCGGCATGATCGCGGCGCTGCTGGTGCTGTTCACCATCGCCTACGTCTCCTTCCAGCGACAGGAGATACGGGCCTGACAGGGGCCCGCGCGGCGGCTGCCGCGCGAGACGGGCGAGACCGGACGGCGCGGCTCCTCCTTGGCCGCGCCGTCCGGCTTTTCAGGAAGCCTCCGCGACCACCGCCACCTCGGCCAGCAGCGGCAGGTGGTCGGAGGCGCGCCGCGCGAGCGCATGGGCGACGACGCGGGCGCCGCGCGCTTCGACCTCCTTTCCGAGCAGCACATGGTCGAGCCGCAGCAGCGGCAGGCGCGAGGGGAATGTCGGCCGGGCGCGGCGCGCGCCCAGCGTCAGCGCGGCATCGCGCAGGCTGGCGGCGAGAAGGCGGTAGACCGGCGACGACGGCACCGAGTTCAGGTCGCCGAGAAGCACGCAGCGGCCGTCCGCGAAACGCGGATGGCCGAGCCAGTCGGGGCCGAGCAGCTCGGCAGCCTGGCGCAGGCGCTCGATCCGGCGCAGGCCGAGATGGGTGTTGAGCACGAGCAGCTCGACGCCGCCAAGGTCGACGGCGACGCAGAGCGCGCCGCGCGGCTCGCCCAGCGAGGGCAGGGGGCCGGCCCTAACCAGCCGGCTCGGCAGCGCGGTGAGGATCGCGTCGCCGTACTTCTCCTCCTCGAGGTGGAGCGCGGGGTGGAAGTGCAGCGTGTGCTCGAGATGGGTGGCGATCGCCTGCGCCTGGTCGATGCCGCCCGAGCGGCGGCGGCCGACGTCGAGCTCCTGCAAAGCGACGATGTCGGCGCGGCAGTCGGCGATCACGCGGGCGACGCGCGCGGGGTTGAGGCGGCCGTCCGTGCCGCGGCAGGCATGCACGTTGTAGGTCAGCAGGCGGATCGTGCGGCTGGTGGCGGGCATGGGCTGGGGGAACCCGCGGACGCTGCTTTTCGTTCCGCCCAGACCCTTGAACCAGCAACGAAGCCGCCGCCTCATGAGCCTCAAGACCTTCCTGTTCAGACTGTCGCTCGTCGCCGGCGTGGCGCTCGCGGTCTATCTCGTCTGGCGGGGGCTGAGCCGCTATTCCTTCGACGAGATCGGCGTATCGCTCGCCTCGATCCCGCCGGTGCGGCTGGCGGCGGCGGTCGCCTTCACCGCCTGCTCCTATCTTTGCCTGACCGGCTTCGACGCGCTGGCGCTGCGCCATGTCGGCAAGCCGCTGCCCTATCCGAAGGTGGCGCTCGCCTCATTCGTCAGCCTCGGCATCGGCCACAATGTCGGCATCGCCAGCCTGAGCAGCGGCGCGGTGCGCTACCGCTACTATTCGCGCTGGGGGCTCGATGCGGCGGACGTGGCGCGGCTGGTGGTGTTCTGCGGCGTGACGGTATGCCTCGGGCTCGCCACGCTCGGCGGGGTGGCGCTGCTCGCCTTCCCGCACGACGCCGAGGGCATGATCGGGCTGACGCCGGCCGAGCTCAAGCTGGCGGCGGCGGCGACGCTGGCCGCGCCGGTCGCCTATGTGGTCGCGTCGGCCTTCGTGACGCGGCCGATCGGCATCGGCAAGTGGTCGATGGAGCTGCCCACGGTGAAGCTCGCCGTCGCGCAGACCGCGATCGGCGCGGCCAACTTCGCCTTCGTGGCGGCGAGCCTCTACCAGCTCGTGGCGGCCTTCTCGGACGCGGGCTACCTGCGCGTCGCCTCGATCTACGTGATCTCCAACGCGGCGGCGATCGCCACGCACGTGCCGGGCGGGATCGGAGTGCTGGAGGCCGGCATCCAGACGCTGCTGTCGGCCTCCGGCGCGATCGGCGCGCTGATCGCCTTCCGGGCGATCTACTTCTTCCTGCCGCTGGCGATCGCGCTGCCCTTGCTGGGGGTGAGCGAGCATGCCCTGCGCAAGCCCGCCAGCAGGGACGACAGGCGCGGCAGCGGCAGCCTCGCGGCCCAGCCGGTCAGGGTCCAGCGCAGCCGCTGAACCGGCCAGTACGGCTCCTTCGGGTCGAGCACGCCTGTGAAGGGGAGCGGCGTCACCTTGCCCTGCCAGGCGCGGATCGGGAACGGGCGCAGGCCGCGCGCATGGACGTTGAGCGCCTGGATCGCGGCGACCAGCGAGCCGGTGCGGGCGACCTCGTCGCGGACGGCTTCCGGCGCGGCGTCGAGATGCTCGGCCAGCAGGCCGTCGCGCAGCCGGGCGATGGCGGCGCGCTGCTCGTCGGTGCGCGCCTCGACGGCGACGTCGCATTCGGTGTCGAGGCCTTCGGAACGGTTGTTGAGGTTGGACGAGCCGACGCGGGCGAAGCGGTCGTCGACGACGATCAGCTTGGAATGGATCAGCACCTCGCATTCGCCGCCCTCGCCGTCGGGCACGACCGGATACATCACGGCGAAGCGGCCGGCATGGTCGGCTCGCTTCAGCCTGCGGATCAGCCGGTTGCGGTTGTGGCCCATGACGAACTGCTCGAGCAGGCCGCGCGAATTGCGGGTCATGAAGACCACAACCTCCGGCCCGTCCGGCTCGGCCAGCCGCTTGGCCAGGATGCGGGCGACGCGGAAGGAGGCGAGGTACTGGGCCTCGAGGTAGATGCTGCGGCGGGCGGAGCGCAGGGCGTCCTTGGTGAGCCGGATCGCCTCGCGGCGGCCGCGGCGGCCGAACAGCTTCGGCTCGGTGCGGGCGACGGCGACGGGACAGCCGGTCAGGGTCGGCTCCAACCCCTCCGGCCAGATCTCGGGCGCGCCCTCGACGGCGGGGATGCGCTTGCCGGTCGCCTGACGCCAGCGCCGCCGGGCGACCTCGCCGAGGCAGCGGGCGGCGGGGCCCGACATCACCGCCTGGATGTCGTGCACCGGCGGGTAGGGGATGTCGGCCGGGGTGCGGCGCAATTCGGACACGGCGCGGTGGTCGCGGTCGTCCCAGCGCCCGGTCGTCAGGTCGATGCCGCCGGCGAAGGCGAGCACGTCGTCGATGCAGACGATCTTCTGGTGGTGGGCGCCGCGCAGCGGGTGGCGGGCGTCGAAGCGCAGGTGGATGCGCGGATGGTCGGCCCAGCCGCTGCGCGAGAAGGTGGCGGGCGCCTTGCTCGAATAGAGCGGCCCCATCGCCCAGACGAGGATGTTGACGTGCAGCCCGTCATGCGCCTCGACCAGCGCGCGCAGCATTTCGCCCAGCGTCGGCATGTCGACGCCAGCCGGGCCGAGCCTGATCTGCGGGTTGAAGTCCCAGCCGACGATCCAGACGTTGCGGCGCGCCAGCGGCAGGCTGGCGGCGAGCCAGCGGAAATATTCGGCGCCGTCGACGAGGAAGGCGAAGCGGCTCGCCTCGGCGACGCACCAGGCATTGGTGCCCGGCACGGCGATCGGCCCTTCTGAGGCGGCGAGGCGGCTGCGGTCGGAATGGCTGCTCAAGGGGGACTCCGGCGACTCGTGAGTTCGGTCACCGCAAAACGCGCCGGAACGCGTTTGGCTCCGCGCATGCGGCGTGGCAGCGTCGTCCGGTCAGGCCGTCTTGCGGTGGTCGCCGGCGGCGCGGACGGCCTGGCCGGTCGCCGCATCGAAATAATGCAGCCGCGCCGGGTCGGCGGCGAGCCGCACCGTCTCGTCGCGGGCGACGCGGCGGATGCCGTCGAGCTTGGCGATCAGCGGCTCCTGCGCGCCGATGTCGGCATAGACGATGGTGACCTCGCCCAACTGCTCGACCAGCGCGACGCGGCCCTCGAACAGCGCGGCCTCGCCGGGGCCGGCGAGGCGCAGGTCCTCCGGCCGCACGCCGAGCCTGACGGCGCCGGACGCCGCAGGCGCCGCGACCGCGCCGGCCGAGGCGCGGCCGAGGTCGACGATGTTCATCGCCGGCGAGCCGATGAAGCGGGCGACGAACAGGTTGGCCGGCGTCTCGTAGAGCTCCAGCGGCGTGCCGACCTGCTCGATGCGGCCGCCATTGAGCACGACGATGCGGTCCGCCAGCGTCATCGCCTCGACCTGGTCGTGGGTGACGTAGATCATCGTCGTGTCGGGGAGCTGCTCCTTCAGCCGCGCGATCTCGATGCGGGTCGCGACGCGAAGCGCGGCATCGAGGTTCGACAGCGGCTCGTCGAACAGGAACACCTTGGGCTTGCGCACGATGGCGCGGCCGATGGCGACGCGCTGGCGCTGGCCGCCGGAAAGCTGGCTCGGCCGGCGGTCGAGATAGTCGGTGAGCTGGAGCATGGCGGCGGCCTCGCGCACCTGCCGGTCGCGCTCGGCGACCGGCACGCCGGCGAGCCTGAGGCCGAAGCCCATGTTCTGCGCCACGGTCATGTGCGGGTAGAGCGCGTAGTTCTGGAACACCATTGCTATGCCGCGCTTTGCCGGCGCGAGGTTGTTGACCACCGTGCCGTCGATGGCGATCGTGCCGCCGCTGATCTCCTCCAGCCCGGCGATCATGCGCAGAAGGGTCGACTTGCCGCAGCCGGACGGGCCGACGAAGACGACGAACTCGCCGGAGCGGATGTCGAGGTCGACGCCGTGGAGGACCTGCACGGAGCCGTAGCTCTTGGTCACCTGGCGGATCGTCACGTCGGACATTTCGGCTGTCTCCTGCGCGGGCTTCGGTTCAGGCGGGGATCGGCGCGTCGGGGCGGATCAGGCCCTCGTGCCGCAGCTCGCGCCACAGGTCGGCCGGGATGTCGCGGCGCAGATCGGCGAGGTTGGCGGTGACCTGCGCCGGGCTGAAGGCGCCGGGGATGACGCAGGTGACCTGCGGGTGGAGCAGCGGGAACTGCAATGCGGCTGCGATCAGCGGCACGTGGTGGCGCTCGCAGACGGCGGCGATGCGGCGGGCCTTGTCCATCTCGGCGGGGGTTGCGTCGGCATAGTTGTACTTCGCACCCTCGACCGGGCCGGTGGCGTAGAGGCCGGAGTTGAAGACGCCGCCGATGACGATGCCGACATTGCGCTCGACCAGCAGCGGCAGCTCGCGCTCCAGCGTCTCCTGCTC
>ERZ778021.2351-NODE-2351-length-17072-cov-7.734324_pt1 | contig 17072 bp, 14 predicted proteins | sample MGYA00375751_ERZ778021 | MGnify/ENA primary metagenome ERZ778021 (study PRJEB29350, sample SAMN05389814) | bioreactor metagenome | isolation source: Thiocyanate stock bioreactor | place: South Africa: University of Cape Town | collected 2013-08-29 ... | reverse complement strand
GGTCAATATATTGTTGGACCTAGGTCCAACGATTAGTTGTTCGTTTGTAAAGATACTAATTATATAGTCAACATCACTAGTTCTCCATTGTATTCTTGCTAATTCATTCCTTATATTTTCTACAACACAGTAATGTCTTTTTACAACCGACCATCTAAGATCATTTATTCGCTATTGACATTTTTTATGATTAATTTATTAAATAGCTTGTGCTATTAATAAATTAATTGATACATTTGGAGCGACTAGTATTAGTTATTTGTAACAACCTTTAATAATAATGTAATGAAAAACACCCGATTGCCTATTATAGGTTACCAATTCAATTTCATTCAGTGGATTTTTCTTTTTGTATTTCTGTTTTTTTTCTCTGCCTGTAGTCATGAAGATATAACGCATAAAGACTTGAATCAAGGGCTTACACTTGTTTCAACCTTTTTAATTGTGAGTATCGTTTTCATTTCAAAAGAACTTAATCATACCCGTGCAAAATTAAAGGAAAAAGAGAATGCTCGTGTTATTAATCTTTCGAAAGAAGATTTACGTGAGATAAACTTTATTCAAACTGAAATTTACTTGAAGCTTAAAGAAATAAGTAGCGATGAAAAAGGGAAAAAGATGACCCAGGAAGACTGGATCACCTTGGAACTGGAACTAAATACTATATATAACAACTTTGCCGTACGCTTAAAAAGCTGCTGTGAGCAAATTTCCGAAACAGAACTCCGCGTTTGCTATCTCCTTAAAGCAGGCTTTTCTGTAACTTCCATCGCAAAAATTATAGGCAGAACCAAATCGGCAGTTTCCATGAGCCGAAAAAGATTACTAGAAAAAATAAACCGATGCGATTGTCCTGCAGCAGATTTAGATGATTTTTTATCAACAATTTAGCTTTAAAAACCATTTGTGACCAAAAGTGACCAAAAAGTGACCAACTTTATATTTATTATGCCAAATTAAGTGCTTAGTTTTGGCGCAGTCAATTTGTTGCAATAATATATGAATGTTGTAATTTGTATTCATTATTGCATTTATTATTTGTATGACAATGTTTAATTATTATAAGCTTTTGTTAAATGCTACAATATATTTTAAAGTGAATTTTATTTTATGGAAATACCTAAGATAATACATCAAGTTTGGTCTGGAAGCAATGGCCCATTACCAGAATTTTTAAAAGAAATTAGCCAAACTTGGATTAAGTTACATCCAAAATGGGAATATCAATTTTGGGATAAGGATAGAATGGACAATTTTGTAAAACGATACTATCCAGATTTTATCTCAATCTATAATGGATACATTTATGATGTTCAAAGATGGGATGTTATACGTTATTTACTACTATTTAGGATTGGAGGTGTTTATGTAGATTTTGATTATGAATGCTTGAAATCTTTTGAAGATTTAATTGAGGGTCATTCATGTTGTATCGGCTTAGATCCTGATGAGCATGCTAAGATTTTTCATAAACCTTATATAATTTCAAATGCCTTAATGGCCATTGAGGCTGGGCATCCATTTATGAAAGCAGTTATTCAGGACCTAAATAATCAAAATGTTTTAGCGTATGATGCTAATGACCAATTTAATTATGTTTTAAATACTACAGGACCTTATATGTTGACTAGGGTATATCAATCTTATAAGTTAAAAAATCAGTTATATTTAATCCCTTCCTCCATGACATCTCCATTAACCAAGAACGAGGTTGGCCTATTGATTAATGATCGTATTGATCCTTGTAAATTAGACGAGAAAATTAATAATGCATTTGCGATTCATTATTTTTTTGGTTCATGGTATAAATAATTCATTTTAAATATAGTAACTTTTTTAAGTTATATTTAGAGGAATTTTGTAAATTTTAAAATAATAATGTTCATGTTATATTTTTTGTTTAAGTCTTCAATTGGTATAATATTTATGAGTTTTTATGTCAAAATTAATTATTTGTTGTTTTGTAAAATTTAAATTATTGATTTATGAGTTTTGATTTATTAAAAAGAATTGCCAATCATTTAATTATAAACGCGAGTTATTTAGATAACTTAGGATTATATCATGGTAAAATGGGAATAGTTTTGTTTTTTGTTCATTACGCTCGTTATACAGGCGATTTATTATATAATGACTTTGCAAGGAAATTGATAAATGAAATTTATGATGAAATTCGTGATGATATTCCAATTAATTTTGAAAATGGATTATGTGGAATTGGTTGGGGAATAGAATATTTACTTGAGAATGGATTTATGTATGGAAAGTCTGAAGAAATATTAGCAGATGTTGATCTAAGGGTTATGGAGCGAAACTTACATCGAGTTACTGATTTATCATTGAAAACAGGGTTGTTGGGGATCATTTATTATGCAAGTAAGCATATAAACTCTCTATCTAATAAGTCTGGTAAATTACCTTTTGACTCGGAATATCTTTCTGATTTCATGTGTTTAAAACAATATGATATTCCCAATGATAATATCATATTGTTGAATATAGCTAATGAATTTATTGTAAAAGACAATGCTAGAGAATGGTTGTTAGGATTGGAAAATGGTTGTGCTGGTTACGGACTTAAATTAATGTTGAAATGAAACATATATATATATTTAATGAAGGAAGTCGTGCGGCAGAATATGGAATTGGGACTTATATCCAGCAAATGATTATTATTCTGCGTAAATTTAGAGATGTTTCTTTGAATATAATTAATTTAAATTCATCTGTTAGTGAATTTTCACATGATGTAATAGATAATTATCGTTTATACTCAATTCCAAGCAGTTCTGTCATTCAATTAAATAGTTCAGAAAAATATGTAGAAAATATTTGGTTTCTTGTTAATCCTTTTATTAAATCATTGAAAAGTGATAATCTAATTTTTTTCATAAATTACTATCAAGATTATCAATTAGTATTGTTGATTAAGTCACAATATCCTAGTAGTAAAATATACTTTGTAGTTCATTATCAAGATTGGTGTTTTTCTTTGAAGGGTGATGTTTCATATTTTAGGCAGATTATTTATACAGACAAATTGTTGTTAAATGAAAAAGAAAAAGAAGTTATAAAGTCTTATGAAAATGAAATTAAAATATTAAACGAAGTAGATAAGATAATCTGTTTGTCAAATTTTACGAATAACTTATTAAGAGATGAGTATTTAATACCACAAGAGAAATTAATTGTGATATACAACGGGCTGCAAAACGATGGTATTGTTTTGTTAGACAATGAAAAATCTGAGTTAAAAAAGAAATTGTTAATCCCTCTAGAAGAAAAAATTATTTTATTCGTTGGTCGCTTAGATGAAATTAAGGGTGTTGATATCTTGATAAAAGCATTTAAAAGGATAGTTGAATCTTATAATTACTTTCATTTGGTTATTATTGGTGACGGAAAGCTGTCGTCGCATTTAAATGACGGAAGAGGAATTTGGCGAAAAATTACATTTACAGGACACTTAAATAAGGATGATTTATATAAGTTTTATCAAATTGCTGATATTGGAGTTATGCCATCAATGCATGAGCAATGTAGTTATGTTGCGATTGAAATGATGATGTTTGGAATTCCATTGATTATTTCTACAACCACTGGTTTAAATGAAATGATTGACGACAAAGATTGGAAATATAAATTTCATATAAATAACTCATTAAAAGCAGAAATTATACTGTCGAATTTAATTGTAGATATTTTAAAATTAGATAAAAAATCCTATCAATTGTTATGCGATGTGATTAAATTAAATTATGATAATAGATATTCTTTAACTATAATGGAGGAATTAATTAAACAACTAATATAATGAATAACCTAATTCATATTACTACTTCAGACCATGAGAATAATTATCTCTATAATAGAATTAAATCTCATTTAGTCTATGTTCATCCTGTTCTTAAATTAATTATTTCTATGATTAATAATGGTGAACATATAGATGCGATAGTTATTGATAAAATCCATGAGGTATTCCCCGATTGTTCTAACGAAGAATTTTTTTATTACAAAAAAAAATACAATCACTGGAAAGAATCTTGTTTGTATGATGCTGACGAAAAATATTTTCATAATCATACGGTTGCTATGAATCCTTTGGATATTAAAAAACAATTAGCTAATATTAATCAAATTGTTTTTGAAGTTACAGATGATTGCAATTTAAACTGTTATTATTGTGGTTATGGACAACTTTATGATTTTTATGACAAAAGAGATAAAGTAAATTTAGAAAAAGAGAAAGCGTTCAATCTTATTGATTATTTATCGGATTTATGGAACTCTTCTTTTAACACTTCACATGGAAAGACGATTTATATTAGTTTTTATGGAGGTGAGCCATTGATGAATGTGCCATTAATTCAAGATATTATAGAATACTTAAAAACAAAAAAATTGAAACACTGCACAATTAAATATTCGATGACAACAAATGCTGTTTTATTAAAAAAGTATATCGATTTTTTGATTAAGTATGATTTTGATATTTTGGTTAGCATTGATGGTGATCGTTATAATAATAGCTACCGTGTTTTCAAAAATAATTCTAGCTCTTTTGGCTTAGTTTATGAAAGTGTTAAATATGTTAAAAATAAATATCCTGATTACTTTTCAAAAAAAGTTGCATTTAATTCAGTACTACATAATCGTAATTCGGTAAATGATATTTATTTTTTTGTAAAAAAACACTTTGATAAAATTCCATCAATTGGAGAACTAAATTTAATGGGTGTTCGTAATGATAAAAAAAATGATTTTTTTAAATCATATCGAAACATTGTTGAAAGTTTACATCAACAAGAAGATTATTCAATGCTTGAACAAGATATGTTTGTTGGACTTCCAGATAGCAAGAGTATGGTTTATTTTTTATATAGATATACCGGAAATCATTTTAGGTATTTTAATGATTTCTTTGCAAATAAAGATAGAATATCATATTATCCCACTGGTACATGTTTCCCTTTTAGCAGAAAAGTATTTTTAACTACTTCTGGAAAAATATTGCAGTGTGAAAGAATCCCACATAAATTTAGTCTTGGGAAAATTGATGAATTTGGTGTTTCATTAGATTTTGATTTGATTGCTAAACAGCTTGGCATATTATATTCTAAAATTGTAAAACAATGTATGGAGTGTTATCGCTCTGATGGATGTTCTCAGTGTATTTTCTATTTAACAGATATAGACTATTCTGAAAAGTGTCCAGGATTTACTAACAAGCAAATGTTAGAAACATATTTTGGGAGATCTATTTATAGATTAGAAAACAATTCTTCTGAATATGCTCGTATTGTAAATGAAATAACATTATTATAATAGATTATGAAATTGTATAATTCTTTTTTATATTTAGAACCTTTTGTCTTTCTTTTTCTACAGGATAATTACGCATTATTATATGATTCTTTGACTTTTAAATCATATAAAATTTATGTGAATGATAGTATAAGGCCGTTATTGAAAAAATTATTGAAAATTGAAAATATGTATACTATTCAATTGAATATTGATGAACTTCAAGATGAATATATTACAAATTTTATCTTATTTATAAAGTCTAATTATTTAGGAGATGTGGTTTCAGATCAACGTTGTAAGGTTAAACCAATTTTGTTTCCTCCTTTTTTAAATTTCGATCAAAATAAATCAGATGGCGTAAAAGAAAGATATTCGAATGTAATTAGTAATTTGTCAGAATTAACTATAAATTTAACAAATTCTTGTAATCAGAGATGTGCAATAAAATGTGACATGATTAAAAATCAAACTTTATTTTGTCATAAGCATAATATTGTTAAATATCTTGATATTGATTTGCTTAAATTATTTATTTCTGATCAACAAATAAGGCATATTCCAATTAGTTTAATCGGTGGTAATATTTTAGAATTTCCACGATTTAGTGAAATAATTGAATTGTTTAAAGATTATGAAAAAGTTAGTCTATTTGTTCACTACAAAAATTTTAAACAAATAATGACTGAAGGGAAACTTAATAATTTTGTGTTTGTGATACTTATTGATTATCCTGTTATTGAGGAAGAATTACTGAAAGTACAGACTTATGTTTTACAGAATAATATAGATGCAACATTTAAATTTATAGTTAATAATATTAATGAGTATACAACCTTAATCTTATATTTAAAGAATAATCCATATCCAAATTCGGTTATAGTTCCTGTATATGATGGAGATATTAACTTTTTTATTGATAATGTTTATATTTCAGAAAATGATATACAAGAATTTAATTTAACAAAAAAGGATATTTATGCAAATCAAACAGTAAATATTAATGATTTTGGGAAACTAATTATAAATTGTGATGGATTAGTTTATGCGAATTATAATAATCTCCCAATTGGTAATATAATCAATAATAATATTAATGAATTGATTCTTAAGTGTCTTGGTGATAATAATACATGGTTACGTACGCGGACAATGAAACCTTGCAGTGATTGTTTATATCAATGGTTGTGTCCTTCTCCATCAAATTATGATTATGTTATTGGTAAATCAAATTTATGTCAGATAATTGATTAATGGTCCTGATTATATTCATCTAAATCATCTATTAAGTTGTTTCTAAAATAGTTTTTATTTTGATCGTACATTAGCTTTATTGTTAAGTAGTAAGTCCGATAGAATTTTTAATAACTGTATATCTAATAAATACGTAATGCACTTGATTTATATATTTACGTTAGTATGTTCTTATTTTTAGTGAAAAAGTTAATTTGTGATTTAAAGAAAAATATATTTTATAGATAGTTTTCTTAAGTTTAATTTATTAAAACAAATGTTATGGAAGAATTAAAGCGATTAAAATTAACTCAATTGAGTAAAGACGAATTAAAAAAGAGAGAAATGAATCTTCTCCGTGGAGGAAATGGTGAGGCTGATTGTTGTGGTTGTGGATACGGTACAGAGAATCGTAATGCAAACTCTAGTAATGGGTATGGTTATTCAGGAGGAGGAAGTTCTGAATGTTGGGGTTGGGCTTATAGTGGAGAATGGTATGGAACGCAACTTCCACATTGTTAAGCTGTATTAAGGAGAGAATCAAATCTCTCCTTAACCATATAAGAAATGTTGACTGTTGTAAATTGATTGGGGATTTTGTATATTAAATTAGACAAATTTAGCTATTTTAGTTTGTTTAGTATTATTGTTATATTGTAATCGGCTATTATAATTAATATGAAAGGCTCTGCAAGGTTAAGATGAAAACAAAATAACTATTTATGAAAATAATACATTTATTCATTATTATTTTATGTTCTTTTGGTTGTAATTCCAATAATAACCAGACTGATACCGCGAAAAATGTTACAAAGAATGAACCGGACGAGTTTTATTCTATTGATGTTAGTAACTCAATTAAGAATCCGGAAGAGGTAGTCACTCCCTTTAGCGATTTTGTGGAAAATATAGAATATGTTCCGTTGCAGACTACATCGTTAAGTCTTATTAATGAGGGGAGGCATGGAATTATATCTGATATTTCACAAAAGCTAATTATTGCCGATATGAATGTTTTTGATCGTAATACTGGGCAATTTTTATTCAAATTGGGGACCAAAGGACAAGGTCCTGAGGAATATACCTATGTTGTTGACGTGGAGATTGACGATGAACGGAAAGAAATTTATGTTTTGAACGCAGAACCTTCTAAAATATTGACATACAGTTTTGATAATAAATATAAATATACGGTTAGTGCTTTAGGTAGTGAATCGTTCCATGCAATGGGCAATGGAAATCTGTTGTTATCCAGGTCTGGATCAATAAAAAATAGTTATTACGATTATTGCGTGGTTAATGTAGATTCGAAAGAAACAGTATACAAACATATATCCTCTATTGTTAAAGAATCCGGTGATTTTAGTAAATGCAAAGGAATTATAAAAGCCGGATCAGTAGAAGAACCCTATTTTATTGTTACAGGTAACAATCAATTTTGGAAATATAACGAAAAATGGTGTTATTATGAATATTTATCAGACTCTCTCTTTGTCCTAAACAATCGTTTTGAACCGGTTCCGAGGGGATCTTTAGATATGGAGGGCTTAAAAATAACGGAAGAGCAGTGGAAGGTTGGTTTTTTTAAACGGAACTTTTTTACTTGGATAATAAAAAGCATATCGGAAACAAAAGAGAATATTACCATTGATCTTCTCGCGAGTAATATTGTTCAGAAGAAATTTGATAATTATCTTAGTACTTATTCAAAAAGCGAAAAAAAAACAAAGTCAATATTGAATCCGGTATTTGAAGATGATCTGGCAAAAGGTGTTGCAAAATCTTTTTTACTAAAAATATCCAATGAAAATAGCAAATATTACTTTATATCACCTGATGAAATGAAAGATGAAATTGGGAAAAAGGGAGTAGAAGCCTTTTCAACGGGAAAAGCGAAAGAATTTAAAGAGATTGCAAATCGCCTCAAGGAAGATGATAACAATGTACTTTGCCTACTAAAGCTTAAATGAATTTTATTTATTTTTAACCATTATGTATAAGTCATATGTCTTTAGCCAATATATTATTTTTTTTTATAAATAAAATTGTAAAAAAAAACATATTAGAATGTGTGTTGGAAAAACTTAATATTCAATACACACCGAACTTTACCACATCACTAATGTTGAGATATCCAAATTCAGACAATAGGTTGAGTGTTTTGTCTAAAATGTTAGCATTTTACAATGTTAAAAGTGGGATTGTGTCAATTGATATAAAGAACGAAATGTTGAGGGAATTTAACTGCCCATTTGTAGCACAACTTGGGCCCAATAATATTGTTGTTCTTGAACGATTAAATAATGATATTAGTTGTTTTTTGAATGGTAAATATTTTACGATGTCATATGATAAATTTATTGATAATTGGACAGGTTTAACATTATTGATTGAGAAAACTGATGATTCCCAAGAACCAAACTTTGAGAGTAATTTCAAACGTTATGTTTTAGAATTTATTCTTAACTGTGTATTGTTGTTTTCATGTATTGTGTTAATGATTGTTTTTTTTAAAAGCCTCAGTATTGAATATTATTGTATCTTTTTCATTTGTTTTATTATTAATTCATTAGGAGTCTTTCTGTCTATATTATTGTTGATTAAGCAACTAAGTATAGGGTCAAGCTTTGCAGAACTTGTGTGTAAAGCTTTAAATAAACAACATGGCTGTGATAGTGTATTAAATACTAAAGTTGCGAAAATATGTGAATTAATTAGTTGGAGTGAAATAGGTATGGGATATTTTTCTGTAAATATCGTTTTACTATTTTCATTCTCAGAAACTTTTTTTTATGTGCTTATATTCAATTCATTAGCATTGCCTTTTAGCGTTTGGAGTATTTATTATCAAAAGAAGATCTTAAGACAATGGTGTACTCTTTGTTTATGCATTCAGTTTGTGTTGTGGTTACTTTGGGGTATTAATATTAATAATATTTCATTATTCACTCTGTCATTTAATCCATATATGTTTGTATATGTATTAATTATCTATATTGTTGTTATTTTATTTATTAATAGATTGGTCTATTTTTTATCTATAAATAGAAAATTAATACAATCAACTAAGGATTACAACGAATTAAGATTAAATAAATCGATTTTCAATACTTTGCTATTTCAGCAAAAATTTTACGCTATTGACAAGAATGAATTATCGATTATACTGGGGGACAGATCTGCAGTAAATATGATAACTATAATTTCGAATCCATTCTGTACTCCATGTGCAATAGTACATTTCAAAATAAGTCAATTAATTAAATTTAGACCGGATTTTTGTGTACAATATCTTTTTTATTCTTTTTCTGAGAATCTAAAATATATAGATGAATTATTGACTTCTTTATATTTTGTGAGTAGTAATAAAGAAATCCAAAAAATATATGACGAATGGTTTAGTACTGGGCGAAAAAAACCAAAGGACTTTATTCAAAAATATAGTCTAAATGAAAAAAATATTAAACTAAATGTGTGTAAATCACAAACAGAGTGGATTATACATGAAAATATTGTAGTTACCCCAACAATTCTAGTTAATGGATACAAAATACCGTTAACGTATACTATTGATGATATACTACTAATTGATTTTGATGAATAGTAAATAGCTAATAGGTTCGCATTGTATTGTAATTTGCTTATAAAGCATATTGAAATGCATTAAATTATGTGAATATCTCTTTTATATTTTCCAATATTCATATTAGTATTTGAATTAAGATTTATGAATTTGTAGATAATTTTCAATATTATTTAAATGCAATAATATAATGCTTAAGGTGTTATTTTTCAATTTGGAAATTTAAAATGAATATTCTTAATATATAAGTGGAATAGATTCTAAGGAAATAATTCTCATATTTGATATATGTAATTTTTTTAAGAAATATAAAGGCAATTATTATAAACAAACAAATAAATATATTTGCAAAGGTTTGATATTCTAAAATGAAAGTTTATATACCTAAATATATACAATTAGACGCCATGGACTGTGGCCCAACCTGTCTTCGCATGATTGCGAAGCACTATGGTCGTAGTTATTCCTTGCAGGGACTTCGGGAGAAATCGTTTATTACCCGTGAAGGGGTGTCAATGCTGGGGATTAGTGAAGCGGCTGAAAATATTGGGTTTCGGACTTCGGGGGTGCGTATTACGTATGAGCAGCTTCGCGATGAGGCTGTAAAGCCTTGCATTCTCCATTGGAATCAGAATCATTTTGTGGTTTGCTATAAAATAAAAAAAGGAAAGATTTATATTGCAGATCCGGCATCGGGGCTGGTGGTGTATACGGAAGAGGAGTTTAAGCGGTGCTGGATAAGTACGAAAGTGAATGGTGAGGATACAGGTACGGCTTTGCTGCTGGAACCGGGACCAGAGTTTTATGAGTTGAAGGAGGAAAAAACCGCTGTTAAACGTGATTTACGCTTTTTCTTTCGTTACCTGACTCCGTATAAAAGCCAGTTCGTTCAGCTGATTCTGGGAATGGTAACAGCCAGTATCCTGCAATTGATTTTGCCCTTTCTTACTCAGTCGTTGGTTGATACGGGTATCCGGGATGGGAATTTGTCATTTATCACACTTATTCTAATTACGCAACTGGCTATTTTTGTAGGGAAGTTATCGGTGGACTTTATTCGCAGCTGGATATTGCTTCACATGAATACCCGGATCAACATTGCTCTGATCTCTGATTTTCTGGCCAAACTGATGCGGCTTCCTTTGCATTTTTTTGATACCAAGATGATAGGGGATATTATGCAGCGTATTGGAGATCACGGACGAATTGAGTCATTTCTTACAGGTTCTTCTGTTAACACGCTTTTCTCGTTTGTCAATTTTATTGTGTTCAGCTTTGTGCTTGGGTATTACGATTTAACGATTCTGGCTTTATTTCTATTGGGTAACGGACTTTATGTGGCCTGGATTCTTGCTTTTATGCGGTATCGGCGTGAGTTGGATATCAAACGTTTTGCTCAGGCTGCCGGTGAACAGAGTAACTTGTATCAACTGATAACCGGAATGCAGGAAATAAAACTTAACAATTGCGAAACACAGAAGCGATGGCAGTGGGAACGTATTCAGGTAAAATTATTCAAAATCAGCATGAAGGGGCTGGCTTTGGGACAATACCAGCAGATGGGGTCGGTATTTTTTAATCAGACAACCAATATCTTAATCTCTTTCCTTGCCGCACGTGCTGTGGTAGAGGGACAGATGACGCTGGGTATGATGATGTCTTTAAGTTATATTGTGGGGCAACTTACTTCTCCCATTGAGCAGTTCATCACCTTTGCCCGATCGTTTCAGGATGCAAAGATCAGCCTGGAACGTCTGGGTGAAATTCATCAACGGGAAGATGAAGAACAGAATATATCTCTAAAGCTTAAAGAGCTTCCGGATGATCGGACATTAAAATTGGAGAACTTGTCTTTTAGCTACGATGGCGCCGACCGCGACTATGTATTGGAGAATATCAATCTTACCATACCTGAAAACAAGGTGACTGCTATTGTGGGAGCGAGTGGTAGTGGAAAGACAACGCTGATTAAGTTGCTGCTTGGGTTTTATGAACCAAACAAGGGATCCATCAAATTGGGAGAAACTCCCTTGAAGCATTTAAATCCGCATATGTGGCGTAGTAAAACCGGCTCTGTTATGCAGGATGGGTTTATATTTTCCGACTCTATCGCCGGAAATATTGCTGCCGGGCAGGAGGTGATAGATCCGGAACGTTTACGCCATGCGGTTACAGTGGCAAACATCCGCGATTTTATTGATTCGCTTCCGTTGGGGTATAATACCAAGATAGGTATGGAAGGTAATGGAATCAGTCAGGGCCAGCGGCAACGGATGCTCATTGCCCGGGCCGTATATAAAAATCCGGAGTTTATTTTCCTGGACGAGGCTACCAATGCATTGGACGCCAATAATGAAAAGGAGATAATGGAGCACTTGAATGAGTTTTATAAAGGTAAAACTGTGGTGGTAGTGGCTCATCGACTCAGTACGGTACGGGATGCCGACAAGATTGTAGTTCTTGATGGGGGTAAGATTGTTGAGGAGGGCACGCACCAGGAACTTACTGCAACAAGAGGAAAGTATTATCAGCTGGTGAAGAATCAGCTTGAACTTGGACAATAAGACGGTACAACACAAATGGAAGAAGAAAAGAAATACAAAGAGATAGAGCTAAGAAGCGAAGAGGTGCAAGAGGTGATGGGGCGTGTTCCGCCGTGGATATTGCGCTGGGGTATTGCTGTGTTATTTGGTATTCTGCTTATCTTGCTTTGCGTAAGTTTCTTTTATCGTTATCCGGATGTCATTACTGCTGAGGTTACCATCACGACTGTAGATCCTCCGGTAAGTATTATCGCTCGAGCTACAGGTAAACTAGACAAGATTTATGTAGATAATAATAGTCAGGTGTCGGCCGATGTTCCTTTGGCGGTTATCCAGAATCCGGCCCGTACGGAAGATATACTTTGGTTGTCTTCGCAAGTTAGTGAATGGATTACATCAGGAAGTGATCTATTAATGGCTCACCAGCGTTTTGGCGCTCGTCCTCTTCAGCTTGGAAGTGTTCAGGGGGCTTATTCTCTTTTTCTTACCAGCTTGCAGGATTACAGGGATTATAAATCGTTAAATTACTATCCTCAAAAGATTGCTTTTCAGCAAAAGCAACTTAGTATGCAGCATCAGTATTACGGAGGAGTGGTGGAGCAGAATAAATTGACAGAAGTTCAGTCTGAGTTGGCCCGATCGATGTTTCAGCGTGATTCGGCTCTTTATCAAAGGAAAATACTATCAGATGAGGATTTTGAAGTTTCAAAGAACAGTTACCTGCAAAGCAGGCAAACTTCTTTGTCTGTGAAGGCTTCTGCAAAGCAGTCGGAAATGCAGTTAACGCAAGGTAAAGAGACGTTACTCGACTTACAGCAGCAGTCATCTGAACTGGAGAATCGCTATATGCTGGCTTTGCGTACCGCTACAGAACAATTGGTTACGGCTATTAAATCCTGGGAACGGGATTACCTGATGGTGAGTCCCATATCTGGGACTGTAAATCTGATGGGTGTGTGGAGTAACAATCAGAATGTGTTAACAGGTGAAACTGTTTTTACCATTGTTCCCGCCGCACAACACCAGCCAAAAGGAAAAGCGTTGCTTCCGGTACAAGGTTCGGGAAAGGTAAAGGTTGGTCAGCGGGTAAATGTGAGACTCAACAACTTCCCGGATCAGGAATTCGGTTATCTGATAGGCCGGGTAGAAAGTATTTCCAATATTCCTACACCAGAAGGTTTCTATGTGCTCGAGATTGTATTCCCATCCGGGTTGACAACCAATTATGATAGACTGCTTCCTTTAACCCGCCAGATGGCAGGAAATGCAGAAATCATTACCGACGATCTCCGCCTGATTGAACGCTTCCTGATGCCAATCCGTAAATTAATACAAGACCAACGAAGCCGAAAATAAGCTTATTGAAGCATCCAAAAAGTGAAGGATAATTTGAAAAGTGAAACCAAAAGTGAAGGATATTACGCCAAAAGTGAAGGATATTCAGTTCGGATTTTTCTTTATTGCTTTGATTAATAGTGTGTTGTGTTGGAAAGTGAAGGAAGTGAAGGATATTTTCGCAAATTCACTATGAGAAGATAACATAGAACAAGCAATACTGTTTTTATCAGTATTAATAAATTATTTACCGAATTGATAATTAATTTTTACTTTTTATCTAATTTGTAAAATATATTCGTTATCATTGCATCTAACAACCTATTATACTTGGTTTTATGAAAACAAATATACTTTGCTCCAGTATTTTTACGAATGATGTGGTCGCGTAAATGAAGTCCCTGTCATTAGTGGGATAGTATTTGGAATACATTATAAGTGAATAAACCTAGTTTCTGTTTTTTTAATCTAGATGGTATCATGAAAAGCAAATTTAGTATTTTATTGGGTATAATTGCCATCGCGGGATTTTCGTGCCGTGAGTCTGGGCAGAAAAAATCTTTAACGTTCGCAGATTGCCCTGTAGTGGCTCAATGTATAAGCAATAATGGCGATTCATTGATTGTTTGTGATATTGAACAGGTGAAAGATACATTTAATATACCACTAAGTTCCTTATTATCCTCTTTTGAAGTAATTCGGTTAGAAAATGCAGAAGACGCGTTAACTGCTGTAGATGGGGTAGTTGCGGTAAGTGATAATTATATTGGAATCGCTTCATTTAAGGCAAAGGCTTACAAGCTTTATGACAAAAAAGGTAATTATCTGCGCACTTTATCTAAACCAGGGCAAGGTCCGGATGAATACTACATAAGCATTTATGATAGTTATATTGATGAAAAAAACCGGAAAGTATATCTGATATCTGGAAGGGCCACGAAATTAATGGTTTTTGATTTAGAAGGTAACGCGTTAGAGCATATCCCTCTTCCTTACGTTACGCATAAAGGAAGGTTTATTATTCATCCGGAAAAGGAAATGCTTACTATGATGGTACTTCCCTTTTTAGACACACCTTCGGTTATTTGGGAGCAGGATTTTAAGGGTAACGTTCATCAGGAAATCCCTTCCGGTCAGTTTGTGATTAAGCCAAGCGATTATAGCAATGAAATCTGGGAGTCTTTAAATACATGTAAAATAGATTTTTCATTGGTGTATTGGCTACCAACAAGGGATACGCTTTACCATTATCAACCGGAGAATAATCGCTTACAGCCAAGATTCACTCTCCATTTCAATGAAGAGGTGATACGTCATAATTATATAGAATTACCGAATCACTATCTGGTGTGGTTGATAGACCAGGCTGCATGGTCAGAGATGCCCCGTTTTTCTAAAATTCTTGTCGACAAGAAAAATATGCGGGGATGCTATGTAGATTTTAAACTGGATATGCTGGGAAATATTGACGGACCAAATAAAATATCTTTCAGCAGAGGCTATTTTACAGCCATTATTGATTCGTATGCATTGAAAGAACAATTGGGAAAAGCCCTTTCCCAACCAGATAAACTGAACCCGGAGATGCTCAAGAAGATTAAGGATCTTAATAACAGTATCACAGAAGATGATAATAATATCGTCTTTATTGGAAAATTGAAAGACTGAGATCGATAATGTATTATGAAACAATAGAGAATAGATTATAATACCTTAAATATAGTAGTATGATTAGATTAGCTGCAATTTTAGTTTTTACTTTAGGACTCTTAAGCTGCAACACGCAAAATAAATCTACAGAAGCAAGTGCCGAAGAGATCTGGCCCATTACCGTAGATATGACTTCCGCAGAACATATTGATACTCCTATCAAGCTTTCTCAAATTGCTACAAATATCGAATATATTTCTTTGAGTGAAGAACCATTAATTGATGATATTGCTTATTCGCCTATTCGGATATTTGATGATACTCTTTATTTGGATGGTGATAATATATTTAAATATACCCCTGATGGTAAGTTTATAAAAAAACTATTTCCTGAGGGGCCTGGTCCAGCAGAAGCCAAAAAACATAGAACTGAGCCAGCGGCTTTTAACTCAAAAGACAGGTATGTCACATTTAAAAATGCTATAGGAGACACATATAAAACGTATTCTTTTAACGGTGATTACTTGGATGAAAGTATAGCTTATGATACAGCGAATATAGATCTAAGAACATACTTTCTTAACAACCAGATTTATGAGCAACGCAGGTATGGTCCTTTTAAGAAGAATGAGATATTAAATATTATTGGTCCCTATATCTTTTATGCTAAAGATCTCCATACTGACTCAATTACATATCGCTATGCTAATCCCTTACCTGAGACTAATGCAATATACAGGGGGGTGCGCATGGAACTTGATGTTGAGATGAGATACATTCATATAGATTCTTTACTTTGGTTTAAATATCTTGCTATTGATACTCTATATGCAACATCTGACTTAAAAACTATTAAACCCATGTATATTTTCAAAACAGACGACTCATTTATGGATGTGAATTGCTATGCTCATTTGAGGGTTGGAGATTTAAAGGAAAAAGAGTTTAATAGCAAAAAAAAGTTTGGAGGAATATTGCCTCTTTTCAACAAGAGTTTATTGTATACAGTAAATGATGAGTTAGGGCTTGCTAATTCTTTAGGTCAGACAGATGGATATACAAAAGAGCCAGTACAGAATGATTTAGATAAATATCTTAAAAATATAGATTTGGCAACCATAATATATCAGGGAACCTTTAGCATATATAAAGGTGATATGTATTTTTTAGTAAATGCATCATCATTCTTTGAAGATGGTTCTTCTTCTCCATTTCCAAATTTAACAGAAGATAGTAATCCGGTTGTTGTTAAACTAAAATTAAAATAATAATATTATATAAGTCAATAAGCTTATAAAGCCTATTTATAAGCTTATTGACTTATAAGCATGAAACATAATGATTTTGAGTTTTGTTAAAGAGGTTCCTTTAACAAAACTCAAATAGATTATAAAAGCAATATGGGATTCGCCGGATTCTTA
>ERZ778021.2349-NODE-2349-length-17081-cov-4.009162_pt1 | contig 17081 bp, 14 predicted proteins | sample MGYA00375751_ERZ778021 | MGnify/ENA primary metagenome ERZ778021 (study PRJEB29350, sample SAMN05389814) | bioreactor metagenome | isolation source: Thiocyanate stock bioreactor | place: South Africa: University of Cape Town | collected 2013-08-29 ... | reverse complement strand
GGTCCGCCAGACGGAGCCGCCGTCCTCGACCGCGACTTGCAGCGCCTCGCCCGGCAGATGATCGCCGAGATCGAAGCCGACGCACAGATACGGGTCGTCCTCCATGCGCCGCCTGCGCTCGCCCTCGAACGTGCCCTTGAGGACCAAGGTCTGCGACAGCGACACGTCATCAACCGAATAGAGGCTGCCGACCTGGCGTCCGACCAGACGGTAGGGGGAGAACCAGCCCAGGAACTCCTCTCCCTCCACGCGCGCCCAGACCATCCAGCCGTTGTTTTCCCACAGGTTCATGCCTGACAGGGCAAGCGGGCGGTGGTCCCGGTAGTCCGCAGTCGTCACATTGTAGGATGCGTCTTTCATTTGCCGTTTCTCGCCGTTCCGGATGTCCCGTTTCCATGATCGCGGGTGTAGAAGCGCAGCTTGTCCTCGTCGACTTCGATCCCCAGGCCCGGCCCGCTCGGGACGGGGATCACGCCGTCCTTGCAGACGAGCGGCCTGACCAGCAGATCGTGCTCGTTGAGATCGTAGGCGAGGGCCGACGGATAATTCAGGGTGCGGATGGAAGCGGCGAAGTGGCAATGCGCCGCCAGCGAAATTCCCAGCGGCACCCGTTCGCCGACCGTCAGCGCAGCCCCGGCGGCTTCCGCGATCGCGACGATCCTTGTCGAGGGCAGCAGTCCGCCGCACTTGCCCAGGTAGATATGGAGCACGTCGGCGACCCGGTGAGAGCAGCAGACATATGCGTCATCGGCCGTCCAGAACCCCTCGTCCGAAATGATCGGGACGGGAGACCGCTCGACCACGAAGCGCCCGCCGTCGATATCCGCAAAGCGGCATGGTTGCTCGACCGCCTCCAGGCCGTATTCCGCCATGGCGGTAATCACCCGCACCGCCTCGCGCGGCGCCCAGGCCTGGTTGGCGTCGACCCGGATCGGGATATCGGGCCCGGCCGCTTTGCGCACGGCCTCCACGCGCCGGATGTCCATCGCGACATCGGCGCCGACGCGGATCTTCAGGGCCCTGTAGCCTTCGGCTATGAGCTCAGCCGCGCGCCGCGCGGTATCCTCGACGCTGCCAACGCCGACATTCTTGATCACCACGATCTCGTCGCGCTGCTTTCCGCCCAGGAGGTCGTGGACGGGAACGCCGAGCGCCTTTCCGATGACGTCGTGCACCGCCATGTCGATCGCGGCCCGCAGCACGTTCCAGTGACCGACCCGCTCCACGCGCATCATCTCGATGGCGTCGATTGCAGCGTGGATGGCGGTCCTGTTGAGCGCATCCGCTCCGACGAGCAGCTCAGCGAGATTGTTGCGGCCGATGGCGTCCCAGCCACGAACCGTGGTGTTCCCCTCGCCATAGCCGGTCACGCCGTCCTCGGTCGTGATCCTGACAATCGTAAACGGAGAATCCGGCGGCGTCGTCCCGCGGTGCAGGCTGAAATTGCCGTGTCGCGGCACGCTGACGGGAATGAATTCAACGGACCGGATCGCTGTCCCGATTCGTTTCCTCGCCATGGGTGCCCCTCGCCTCCGAACCACCTCGGCATATCTTCTATAAGATATAATACTGATGTGTCAACGCGACCCGAAGCGCCTTCTGCCCATGCGGGCAGCGATCGGGCCGGGAGGTTGCCGTGAGCGCGGTCAGCCGGGATAGAGCGTGAGGCCGCCGTCGATACGAAGGACCTGGCCGTTTACGAAGCGGCTTCGAGGGCCCGCCAGGAAAGCGACCACCTCCGCGATCTCGTCCGGCTCCGCGTAGCGGTCGAGCGAGTTGACGCTGGAATCCATCTTCGCCGGATCGACGACCCGGGTCGCCTCGAAGCGGGCGGTCTTCGAGGGTCCCGGGCTGACGCAGTTCACCCTGACGCCGCTCGTCCTGAGCTCGGCGGCCAGGCATCTCGTGTAGTGGACGATCGCCGCCTTGAGCGTGGCGTAGATGGGAGCGGCGTTGAAGCCGGAATGGGCAGCCGACGACGCCACGTTGATGACCGTGCCGGCCCCGCGCTCGCGCATCGGCACGACGAAGGTCTTGCAGACGAGGAAGGTGCTGATGAGATTGTTGTCGACCAGCGCGCGCACATCCTCCAGCGGGATATCGAGGGCGTTGTTGGGTACGGGCTTGCCGCCCTGGGCGCCTATATCGCCACCCGCACAGTTCACCACTATGTCCGCAGGCCCCAGCGCCGCCTCGATGTCCGCCCGCATCTTCGCGACGGCCTGCGCGTCGCCGAGATCGCCGGTGACCGTCACGACGCGGCCTCCGAGCCTCTCCAGCTCAGCCGCCACGGCGCCGAGGTCTTCCGCCTCACCGTACTTCGCAGGGCTCGTCCAGCGGCGAGCGTGTATGGCGACATCTGCACCGTTCCGTGCCAGGTGCTCGGCTATGCGCCGACCGAGGCCGCCTCCTGACCCGGTTACGAAAGCTACCTTCCCGCCGATCTCGCCCGCCATCGGAGATTTCCTTCCATGCGCGGCCGCAAGCGTCCGCAAGGGAGGCCATACTGGGATAGGCGCCTGGCACGATCAATGCACAACCGCCGACCGGCCTGCCGCCGGACGTGTTCTACACGGCAAGGAGCGTGAAGCCCGGACGGCCGCCACCACGGCGAGCCGCGCGGATCGCCTTTCGGGCCGCGTCAGGACGTAGGAGCGGCCATGTTTTCGGGCGCGAAGCAGCTTCGCGCCCTGGTCGGAAATGCCCTAGACCGAGCTGCCGGGGTCCCAGCGGATCACCCACTTCTCGACCATCGAGACAATGGCGAAGCCGACGATGGCGACGAAGGAGGCGGTCAGGATGGTGGCGAACAGGCGCGGCGTGTCGAACTGGTACATGCTCTGCAGCAGCAGGTAGCCGACGCCCTCGTTGGCGCCGATCCATTCGCCGACGATGGCGCCGAGCACGCACATGGTCACCGAGATCTTCAGCGCGGCGAAGATGTAGGGCAGCGCGCTCTGCACGCGCACCCGCAGGAACACCTCGGTCTTGGAGGCCGACAGCACGCGCATCAGCTCGAGGAGCTGCGGGTTGACGGCGCGGAAGCCGCGCACCGAGTTCACCAGCGTCGGGAAGAAGCAGATCATGGCGGCGACCACCACCTTCGGCTCGATGCCGTTGCCGAGCATGATCTTGAGCACCGGCGCGATCGCCACGATGGGAATCGTCTTGATGAGGATCGCCACCGGATAGAACATCTCCTCCACCGGCTTGGCGTAGACGAAGGAAACGGCGACGAGGATCGCCACCGTGTTGCCGAGCACGAAGCCCAGCAGCGCCTCGACGATGGTCGGCACCGCGCTCGACGCGAGCAGGCCGATGTCGCGGCTGACGGCGCCGGCGACGTCGATCGGCGACGGCACGAGGTAGATCGGCACCGAGAACAGCCAGATGATCGCCTGCCAGAGCACCAGCACCGACAGCAGGCCGAGCGCGGCCATCAGGATCGTGCGGTGTCCGCCTTCGGCGGGGAAAAGGGCGCCGAGGCGCGCCAGCGGCGTTTCCATCCTGTCAACAGCAAGGGCCATCTTGGTCATCCCGCATCCAGCATTGCACGCAGCCGGGCAACCTGCCGGCCGAGCTCGGGCGCGTCCTTGAGCTCGAGGCCGCGCTCCTCGGGAAGCTCGACCTCGAGGATGTCGGCGATGCGCGAGGGCCGCCGGCTCATCACCACCACGCGCTGCGACAGGAACACCGCCTCGTGCAGCGAATGGGTGACGAAGACGATGGTCATGCCGCTCTGCTTCCAGATGCGCAGCAGCTCGACGTTGAGTGCGTCGCGGACCAGCTCGTCGAGCGCGCCGAAGGGCTCGTCCATCAGCAGGATGCGCGGGCGGGTGACGAGCGCGCGCGCGATCGAGACGCGCTGGCGCATGCCGCCCGACAGCTCCGAGGGCAGCGCCTTCTCGAAGCCTTCGAGCTGGACGAGCCGCAGCGCCTCCATCGGGTCCATGGCGTCGGCGCCGCCGCGGACGCCGCCGCCCACCCGGAAGGGCAGGCGGACATTGTCGAGCACCGTCGCCCAGGGCAGCAGCACCGACTGCTGGAAGACCATGCTGAACAGCCGGGCCTTGCGGGCGGCGGCGGGCGAGCCGCCGAGGATGCTGACGCTGCCCTCGGTCGGGTCGATGATGTCGGCAACCACCCGCAGCAGGGTGGACTTGCCGCAGCCCGAATGACCGATCAGCGTGAGGAACTCGCCCTCGCGGACGTCGAGCGTGGCGTTGTCGATGGCGCGGATCTTGCCCGCGCCACCACCGAAGGTGACGGCAACGTTGTCGATGCCGATCGCCACGCCTGCGGTCTCCTGCCCCTGCCCCGTCGCCGGGGCCACCGCCGTCGCGCGCATCGCCTACCTCTTCGTCCGCTGGGCGGCCTTGAGCACGCGGTCGTCGAAGACGGCGTCCGCGGTCATCCCGGCCTTGATCTCGCCAATGCGCGCATAGGTGTCGAGCGTCCGCTGCCAGCGGGCCGCGTCGATGTTGCCGAAGCCGTGCTCGCGCGTGTCGGCATTGTAGATGTAGTCGGCGCCGAACACCACCTTGAGGGAGTCGACCTCCTTCTGCGCGTCGAGCGCCGGCGCCATGGTCAGCACGATCTCGACGGCCTTCTCGGGATTGTCGGCGGTGAAGGCCCAGCCCTTGTCGACGGCCTCGAGGAACTTCACCAGCATGTCGGTGTCGCCCTCGATCGTCGCGGTCTTGGCGATGTAGTAGTTGGACTGGAACTCAAGCCCGTTGTCCCAGATCGACTGCGTGTTGTAGCCGCCCGGACGCTGGGTGATCGACGCGAGCTGGGCGACGTTGGTCGGCCAGGAGGCGATGGCGTCGACCTGGCCCTCAAGCAGCGGCGCCGGCGGCTGCGCCTGGACCAGCGTGATGTCGGAGAGCTTCATGCCGTGATGGTCGAGCACGGCGGTGACCTGCGCCTTGGCGTCCGGGCCGGCACCGATGACCTTGCCCTTCCAGTCCTCGACGCTCTTGATGTTCTTCTCGCCCAGCGAATAGAAGGTCAGCGGCGCCTTCTGGTAGCTCGCGGCGAAGGACTTGATCGGCAGCCCCTGGTTGCCCGCATACATGACCTGCGGCGCGTATGCGATGGCGATGTCGGCGACGCCGGCCATCGCCTCCTGCACGGCGCTGGTGCCCGGCCCGCCCGGCAGGATCTCGACGTCCAGCCCCTTCTCGGCGAAATAGCCGTTCTTCAGCGCGACGATCTCGCCGGCCGACGAGGCGTTGGGCAGCCAGGCGAGTTGCAGCTTGATCTTGCGGTTCTCGGCCTGCGCGGCTGTCGCGGCGAAAGCGAAGGCACCGGCGAGCGCGATGGCGGCGGTGCTGGCGAGCATGCGGCGGCGGGTGATCATTTCGTGTCTCCTGAATTCCCCCGAGGAAGTCGGCGCGAAAGATAGGATGGGGCCGCGCCGCGGATGCCATAGATTACTTTCCGGCGCCCATCACCACAGGTTATGTCCTTGGCCGGGTGTCCGAACCGCATTCTTTCCGCCTGCTCGATGTCCCGCGGGAGAACGATCGTCGCCCAGAACGAGCGCCGGCACCGCGGCAAGGTATAACCAACCGGAATGCCGCGGCCCGGCTAATCTATGGGCAGGCACCGGAGGCCCGATCCATAATGGAGCGGAAGGCGGCCGGAAAGCGGCGCCGGAACATGCCGTCGAGCGAGGAGGATTGATGCAGACCAGCGGGGCGAGCGGGCGTATCGGGCGCACATGGCGGGAGTCGGATTCTTGGTTCGAGACGCGGCCGAAGCCGCGGGAGGGAGCCCCCAACGTCATCTACGTGATCCTCGACGACGTCGGCTATGCCGATCTCGGCTGCTTCGGCTCGGAGATCCGCACGCCCAACTTCGACCGGCTGGCCAAGGACGGGCTCCGTTACAGCAACTTCCACACAACGACTATGTGCTCTCCCACCCGCGCGTGCCTGCTCACCGGGCGCAACCACCACGCGGTCGGCATGCGGTGCCTGGCCAATTTCGATTTCGGCTATCCGAACGGGCGCGGCTCGATCTCGCACCGCGCAGCGACGGTGGCGGAGATGCTGGGCGGGGCCGGCTACGCCACCTTCGCGGTGGGCAAGTGGCACGTCGCGCAGGTGGAGGAGACGTCGGCCGCCGGGCCGTTCGACCAGTGGCCGCTCGGCCGCGGCTTCAACCGCTTCTACGGCTTCATGAACGGCAGCACCGACCAGTACCATCCCGAGATCATCGAGGACAACCACGCGATCGACCCGCCGGGCCGGCCCGAGGACGGCTATCACTTCACCGCCGACATGGTCGACAAGGCGATCGCGATGCTCGGGGCGCATGTCTCGATGCAGCCGGACCAGCCTTTCTTCGTCAATCTCGGCTTCTCGGCCGGGCATTTCCCGCATCAGGTGCCGGCCGACTACATGGAGCGCTATGCCGGCGTCTACGAGGCCGGCTGGGACGCCTGCCGCGAGGCGCGGCTCGCCCGCCAGAAGGCGATGGGGCTGGTGCCCGAGGCGACCGAACTGCCGGCGCCGAACCCCGGCGTCGAGCGCTGGGCGGACCTGTCGGACACGCAGCGGCGCGTGGCGGTACGGTTGCAGCAGGCCTATGCCGGCTTCCTCGAATATACCGACGAGCAGTTCGGCCGGCTGCTCGCCTTCCTGGAGCGGACGGGCAAGCTCGACAACACGATGATCGTGCTCATCTCCGACAACGGCGCCTCGGTCGATTGCGGGCCGGAGGGCACGACCAACGTGCTGCGCCGCTTCAACCAGATCCCGGAATCGGCCGAGCGCAACCTCGCCGAGATCGACCTGATCGGCGGTCCGCGCAGCTTCAGCAACTATCCGTGGGGCTGGGCGCAGGCCTCCAACACGCCGCTCAGGCTCTACAAGTCCTACACGCATGGCGGCGGCGTGCGCGACCCGATGATCGTGTCTTGGCCGGCCGGCATCCGCGACGGCGGCGGCATCCGCCATCAGTTCCACCACGTCGTCGACATCACCCCGACCGTGCTGGAGGTGTGCGGCGTCGCGGCGCCGGAAAGCCTCAAGGGCGTACCGCAGATGCCCGTCCACGGCACCAGCTTCGCCTACACGTTCGAGGCGGCCGAGGCCGAGACGCGCAAGGACGTGCAGTATTTCGAGATGTTCGGCCATCGCGGCATCTGGCACCGCGGCTGGAAGGCGGTGACCAAGCACAAGCCGGGCGCCTCGTTCGAGGACGAGCAGTGGGAGCTCTACGACCTCGCCAGCGACTTCAACGAGACGCGCGACCTTTCGGCCGAGCAGCCCGAGCGGATGCGCGAGATGCGCGAGCGCTGGTGGGCCGAGGCCGGGCGCTACGACGTCATGCCGCTCGACGACCGCGAGGTGCGCTTCCTGCCGAAGACGCGGCCGGATTCGGTGCGCAACAGGTCGCGCTTCGTGTTCTATCCGCAGGTCGACATCATCCCGTCGGCGACGGCGCCGATCACGCAGGACGTCTCGCATCGGATCATTGCGGAGATCGAGGCCGGCCCGCGGACGCAGGGAACCCTCGTCAGCTACGGCAATTGCGGCGGCGGCTACGTGCTCTACCTGAAGGACGGGCGGCTCACCTACGTCTACAATTATTGCGGCGAGATCACCCGCATGGTGTCCGACCCGATCGCCGCGACGGGCCGGATGACGCTCGGCTTCGAGTTCGCCCGCACCGGGCGGCTCGCCGGCATGGGCTGGCTTCTGGTCGACGGGCGGCGGGTCTGCGAGACGGCCTTCGACAAGACGCTGATCCGGCTGTCGCTGGCGCCGATGTATGTCGGCCGCGCCGGCCTGCCGCCGGTGTGCGACGAGATCGACGGGGAGTTCGGCTTCGCCGGCGGCGAGATCGTTCGGCTGGTCTACGAGATCGGCGACAACCGCGAGGTCGCGCCGCCGGACGGCCATGTCGACTGAGGCGGGCGGCCCGCCGGCCGCTACAGCTCCGAACCGATGAGGTTCTCGACCGGCGTCGTCTCCTTGAACACCTCGATCATGGCCTTCATGATCGCGCGGTAGGCAGGGAGCCGGTCGAGCCCTTCGCGGAAGACGAAGCCCATCTCGAAGACGTGGACGCCGGCGTCGAGGTTGATCACCTTCAGGCCGCGGCCGATGGGGCTGCTGGCGATCATCGTCGATTCGTAGAAGAGATATTCGCCCGAGCGCGCCAGCTCGACGCAGGCATAGATGGAGCTCGTCTCCAGCACGTAGCGCGGCGGCAGCGCGCCGCGCTCCTTCAGCAGCGCGCCGAACGTGCCCAGCACCTCGCGGGTCGAGACGAAGGACACGAAGGGATATTGCGCGAGCAGACGCGGGTCGACCGGCCCCTCGATACGGGCGAGCGGGTGGTCCTCCGCGACCATCACGCCGAGCGTGGCGCGGGCGATCCGCAGGCGGCGGAACTGCGGCATCTCGTTCTGGCGGATCAGCGCGCCGGCGAAGATGTCGATGCGGCCGAGCCGCAGCCCCTCGATCATCTCGTCCACCGGCCCGGTCTGCACCATCAGCCGGTGGCGCGGAAAGCGCCGATGGAAGTGCGGCAGCGCGGCGGGGATTACGGTGGAGGTCCACACCGGACCGCTGCCGATGGTGATCGTCGTCTCCTGCTCGGAGAGCAGGTTGCGGATCTCCTGCACGGCATGCTGGTATTCGAGACCGATGAGCTGGGCGTGGTCGAGGAAGGCGCGGCCGGTGGCGGTGAGGTCGGAGCCGCCCGAATGGCGCTCGAAGAGCTGCGTGCCGAGCACGTCCTCCAGCTTGCGGATGTTCTTCGACAGCGCGGGCTGGGAAATGCGAAGCCGCTTGGCGGCCTTCGAGATTCCCTTCTCCTCGGCGACGACGACGAAATGCCTGAGCAGCGTCAGGTTGGGGACTTCAAACGACATGCCCGGCCGGCCGGCACCATAACCAATTGGAATTACCCGTGCTGGCAATTGTATTGGCCGCCCGGCGCCGCTTGTCAAACAAATGCGCCGGAGAGGCGGCCGCGCTTCCGGAGGCGATTTGCCTCGCGCGGCGGCCACCGACGAGGGACAATATGAAGACGACGGGCTTTGGCGGGACGATCGGGCGCACTGTGGCGGATTCCGCCCCCTGGTGGCCGGAGGACGAGGCCGGCGAGAGGCCGCGGCCCAACATCGTCACCGTGCTGTTCGACGACACGGGCTGGTCGGATTTCGGCTGCTTCGGCTCCGAGATCCGCACGCCGACGATCGACGCGCTGGCGGCGGGCGGGCTGCGCTACTGCAACTTCCACGTCACGCCGCTGTGCTCGCCGACGCGCGCGGCGCTGATGTCGGGCCGCAACCACCACCGCGTCGGCATGCGCTGCCTCGCCGACACCGACACGGGGTTCCCGAACGGGCGCGGCTGCGTGCCCGCCGACGTGCCGCTGCTGCCGTCGATGCTGCGCGAGCGCGGCTACGGCACCTACATGGTCGGCAAGTGAGATCGGAAGAGCGTCGGCAACTGGCCGGTCAATCGCGGCTTCGACCGCTACTACGGTTTCCTCAGCGGCTGCACCGACCACTACGCGCCGGAACTGTGCCAGGATAACCACCAGGTCGACCCGCCGGCGTCGGAATCCTACCACCTCACCGAGGACCTGTGCGACCGCGCGATCACCTATCTGCGCGATCATTGCGCCTTCCGCCGCAGCGAGCCGGTCTATCTCAACATCTGCTTCGGCGCGACGCATGCGCCGATCCAGGTCGAGCGGCGCTACATCGACCCCTATGTGGAGGTGTTCGAGAAGGGTTGGGACAGGACGCGCGAGGACCGTCTGGCGCGGCAGAAGGCGCTCGGGCTTGTGCCGCCCGAGACCGTGCTTGCGGCCCGCAACGAGGAGGTGCCGGCCTGGGACACGCTCACCGACAACCAGAAGACGCTCTATACGCGGCTGCAGGCGGCCTATGCCGGCTTCCTCGAGCATGCCGACGAGCATCTCGGCCGGGTGGTGGCGGAGCTGAAGCGGCTCGGCCTCTACGACAACACGATCATCGTGGTGATGTCCGACAACGGCACCAGCCGCGAGGGCGGCCAGCATGGCGCGGTCGACGTCAACGCGCCCTATTCCGGCCGGCCGGAGAGCGTCGAGGACATGCTGGAGCGGCTCGACGACATCGGCGGCCGCGACGGCCCGGCGCACTATCCCCAAGGCTGGGCGATGGCCGGCAAAACGCCGTTCCGCCGCTACAAGCAGTATGTCGACCTCGGCGGCGTGCGCTCGCCGCTGGTGCTGTCGTGGCCCGCCGGCGTCGCGCGCGGCGGCGAGGCGCGGCAGCAGTTCCTGCACGCGGTGGACATCGCGCCGACGCTGATGTCGCTCGCCGGCGAGGCGAAGGCGGCGGATTTCGACGGCCGCAGCTTCGAGGCCTCCTTCGGCGAACGCGACGCCCCTGCCCCGCGCTCGGTGCAGTACTGGGAGATGTTCGGCCGCCGGGCGATCTATGCCGACGGCTGGAAGGCGATCTCCGCGCACGAGAAGGGCGAGGACTACGAGCGCGACGGATGGCGCCTCTACGACACGCGCGCCGACTTCTCCGAATCGCGCGACCTGGCCGCCGAAGAGCCCGCTAGGCTCAAGGAGATGCAGGCGCTGTGGTGGAAGGAGGCCGAGCGCAACGCGGTGTTCCCGCTCGACGACCGCACGCTGGTGGACATCATCCAGTTCCGCCAGCCGAACGGGCTGATGAGCCGCAGCGAGATCACGCTCTACCCCGGCCAGGGCCATATCCCGCAGATCAGCATGGTGACGGCGTCCGAGCGCTCGATGGAGATCACCGCCCACTTCACTGCGCCTGTCGGGCCGGAGCATCCGGGCGGCGTGCTGGCTGCCAGCGGCGACCGCCACGGCGGCTACAGCTTCTACCTCAAGGACGGCCGGCTGTGGTTCGAGCATGCGCGCATCGGCAAGCGCTGCGAGGTGAGCGAGGCGCTGCCGCAGGGCGTGCGGCGGGCGAGCGTGGTCATCCATGTGGGCGACGACCATTCCGCGCAGGTGCTGCTGTTCGCCGACCGGACGCGGCTCGCCGAGGGGCGCATCCCGCTGGTCTCGACGCATTTGTCGTTCTGGGGCCTCGACGTCGGCCGCGACGCCGGCCTGCCGGTGTCGGCACGCTACGAGGCGCCGTTCGCCTTCCCGCAGGCGGGGCTCGACCGCGTCGTGCTGCGCTTCTTCGAGGCGGCGAGCGCACAGGAGATCGCCGCGGCGCTGGAAGCCGCCGAGTAATCGAAGCCAGGCAGCCCGGCGGCGATGCCGCCGGGCCGGCCGCCGCTCAATCCACGTCGAGCGTTTCGGGCACGAGGCCGCGATCGGCCCCGAGCTGGTAGACGACGCGGCGGATGCGGCCGCCGAAGCTTTTCTCGCGCATGCGCGGGGTGAGCGGCGGCAGGTTGGCGTGGCCGATGCGCAGCGGCGCCAGCGACAGGCGGATCAGCATCCTGTCGAGCCCGACCTCGCCCGCCGGGCGGCCGTCGACATGGAGCCGGCCGACGCCCTTCAGCATGCCCGTCTTCTCGAAGACGAAGGAGATGGTGACGTCGCCGTCCGGCAGGTCGAACCCGCCTTCCAGATGGGTCAGCTCGCCGACATAGTTGTAGACGTAGACCGGCCGGTTGTTCGCGATGAACAGGCCGTAGCCGCCCTGCATGTTGCCGAACGAGAGCAGCGGGCCGTCCTGGCGCCCGTCGCGCGAGATCTCCACGTCGATCCTGTGGCTGACGTCCTGGGTCAGCGGCGCGGCCTCGGCCGGGATGCCGTCGAGCGGCGGGAAATATTCGTAGCGGTCGCGGCCGCGGATCGAACCGGGCTTCGGGTTCGGCTTGAACAGCGAGTTGCGGTCGTCGAGCGGCTGGACGTCGTAGCGCCCGGCCTCCGCCCACCAGCGCTCCTTGAGCTCCTGCAGGCGCTGCGGCTCCGCCTCGGCGAGGTCGTGCAGCTCGGCGAAGTCGCGGTCGAGATGGTAGAGCTCCCAGCGCTCGGTCTCGAACGAGCTGCCCGGCCTGTGCTGCGTGACCGCCTTCCAGCCGCGATGCCAGATCGAGCGGTGGCCGTACATCTCGAAATACTGGGTGACCTTGCGCGTCGGCTCCCCGGGCGCGTCGAAGGTGTAGGCGAAGCTGGTGCCGTGGACGGGGATCTGGGCGACGCCGCGATAGGTCTCGGGCGCCGTCACGCCGCACACCTCCAGCACGGTCGGCGTGATGTCGATCACGTGGTGGAACTGGCTGCGGACGCCGCCCTGGTCGCGGATGCGCTTCGGCCACGAGACGATCATCGGGTCGCGCACGCCGCCGCCATGGGTGAACGACTTGTAGAGCTTGAGCGGGGTGTTGGAGGCCTGCGCCCAGCCCCACGGATAGTTGCAGAAGCTCTCCTCGCCGCCCAGCCGGTCGATGGCCGCGAGGTTGGCCTCGGCGCTGTCGGGGAGCTGGTTGAACCATTTCAGCACGTTGTCGGTGCCGTCCGGCCCGCAATCGGTCGATGCGCCGTTGTCGGAGACGAGCACGATCAGCGTGTCGTCGAGGCGGCCCACGCCGCGCAGGAACTCGACCAGCCGGCCGAACTGGCTGTCGGTGTAATCGAGGAAGCCGGCATAGACCTCCTGGAAGCGTTCCGCGACCCGACGGTGCTCCGCCGGCAGGCTGTCCCAGGCGGCGACGCCCGGATTGGGCGGCGGCAGCTCGGTATCGGCCGGTACCAGCCCCATCGCCTTCTGGCGGGCGAGCCGGCGCTCGCGCTCGACGTCCCAGCCATGCGCGAAGCGGCCGCGATACTTGGCGATCATGTCGTCCGGCGCCTGGTGCGGGAAATGGCCGGCGCCGAAGCACAGGTGCATGAAGAAGGGTTTTTCCGGCGTCAGCGAGATCTGGTTGGACAGATAGTCGATGGCGTGGTCGATCAGATCGGCCGAGAGGTGGTAGCCTTCCGCCTTGGTGCGCGGCGGCAGGGTCAGGTGGTTGTCCTCGGCGAGCTCCGGGTGGAACTGGTCGGTGCCGCCGTTCATGAAGCCGTAGAAGCGCTCGAAGCCGCGGCCGAGCGGCCACTGGTCGAACGGGCCGGCGGCGCTGGCGTCCTCGGTCTGCGCCAGATGCCACTTGCCGACGGCGAAGGTGCTGTAGCCGGTGTCCTTCAGCATCTCCGCGATGGTCGCGGCGCGGTGGCTGATGGAGCCGCGCCCGCTCGGCCAGCCCATGTCGACATTGGCGAGGTAGCGCATGCCGACGGCATGGTGGTTGCGGCCGGTGAGCAGGCAGGCGCGCGTCGGCGAGCACAGCGTCGTCGTGTGGAAGTTGGCGTAGCGCAGCCCGCGGCCGGCGAGCGCGTCGAAATGGGGCGTCTCGATCTCGGAGCCGAAGCAGCCGAGGTCGCTGTAGCCGACGTCGTCGAGGACGACGTAGATGACGTTGGGGCTGCCTTCGGCCGGCCGCGGCCGGCGCTCGAACCAGGGCGTGCTTTCCTCGTGCGTGCGTCCGAGCGTGCCGCGCATTTGCTTGCTGTCCGTCATTTTCCCGATCCGTTGGACCGGCGCGCGGACGGTGCCGCCCGCGCGCCGGCTGTCTTCAGTATTTGGTGGTGTCGCGCAGGTACCGGCGCAGCGCGCCGCGCCCGACCGCCTTCCAGGCCCGGTCGGTAACGAAGCCGAGCGCGCCGAGCAGCGCGATGGCCGCGAACATCCAGTCGATGCGGAAGTAGAGCCGCGAGGTCCAGATGATGTAGCCGAGGCCGGAGCTCGCCGCGAGCATCTCGGCCGCGACGATGACCAGGAAGGACGAGGCCAGCGCCAGCCGCATGCCGACATAGATAGCGGGAATCGAGGCCGGCACGACGATCTGCGTGAAGGCCTGCCGCTGATTGGCGCCGAGGCAGAGCGCGGCGTCGATCTTGTCCTGCGGGATCGAGCCGACGCCGGAGGCCGTGTTGACCATGACGATGAACATGGTCGCGTAGGCGATCAGCAGGATCTTCGAGGCCTCGCCGACGCCGAACCAGACGATGAACAGCGTCACCAGCGCGATGGCCGGCACGAAGCGGAAGAAGTGGATGAACGGATCCACCATCGCGCGCGCCGCCTTCGAGGTGCCGACCCACAGGCCGAGCGGGATGGCGATCGCGCTGCCGAGCAGCCAGCCGCCCATGAGGCGCAGGAGCGAGATGAGCAGCGACGACCACAGCGTGCCGTCCCGCCACAGCTCCACCGCGCCGGTCACCACGTCGAGCGGCGGCGGCAGGAACAGCGGGTCGTTGAGCCACATCGCGCCCGCCTGCCAGATCAGGACGAACACGGCCACGGAAGCCAGCGAGAGGCCGGCGGTCAGATTTCTGCCCATTGCCCGGAAGCCTCCCGTTCGATGTCGCCCTCCAGCTTGCGCACGATCTCGGCGAAGCGGCCGTCGAGATCGTCGCGCGGATAGGGCAGGTCGATCTCGTAGACGTGGCGGATGTTGGCGCGCGGGCCGCGGCTCATCACACCGATGCGCTGACCGAGCAGAACGGCCTCGCGGATGTCGTGCGTGACATAGAGGAAGGTGCGCCCCGTCTCCTGCCAGATGCGCGCGATCTCGCGCTGGAGCACGCGCCGCGTCAGCGCGTCGAGTGCCGCGAACGGCTCGTCGAGGAGCACGACCTTCGGGTCGGCGGCCAGCGTGCGGGCGATCTGCACGCGCTGCTTCATGCCGCCCGACAGCTCGGCCGGGAACTTCTTCTCGTGGCCCTTGAGGCCGACCATGTCGATGAAGCGGGCGGCGATCGCCGCCTGCTCGGCCTTGCCGGCGCCGGCCATCTTGGGGCCGAAGCCGACGTTCTGCTGGACCGTCAGCCAGTCGAACAGCGGCCCGTCGACAGACTGGAAGACCATGCCGCGATGGCGGTCGGGACCCTTGATCGGCTGCGACAGGGCCGTCACGGTCCCCTCGGTCGGGAAGGCCGTGCCGGCGACCAGCTTGAGCAGGGTCGACTTGCCCGAGCCGCTCGGTCCCACGAGGACGAAGAACTCGCCCTCGGGGATCGTCAGCGACAGGTCGGCCAGGATGAGGGCCGACCCCTTGGCCTGGCCCGGATAGGCCATGCCGACCCTGTCGAACGCGATCGCCGCCCTGCTTGCGGAGGCGGTCATCGCCGCACCTACTTGGACAGCGTGACGCTGGCCGGCAGCGCCTCGGCCAGATAGCTCGGGTCGACCGCGGTGTCGAACGACACCGGCGACTTGATGACGGTCGAGGCGAACTCGCCGATGGCGGCGAAGCCCTCGCGCTCGGCGTCGCCGAGCTGCAGGTGGAACGTGTTGAGCTTGAGCAGCTTGGCCACGCTGTCGGCCGGCGCCTTGGTGTTCTTGGCGATCAGTGCGGCCGCTTCCTCCGGGTGCTGCTGGAGGAATTCGGTCGCCTCGCCCATCGCCTTCAGCATGTCGACGATGACGTCGCGGTGGGCCTTGGCGTAGGCGGTGTTGGCCGAGACGTAGGCGCTCTGGCGCAGACGCGCCTCGCTGTCGTCGGTCATGATGCGGATGCCCGGCGTCGAGGTCGCCTGGCCGACGCCGTCGGCCCAGACGAAGGCGCCGTCGAGGCGGCCGGACTTCAGCGAGGCGACGATCTCGATCAGGTTGCTGAACGGCACCAGCTCGTAGTCGGAGGGCGTGAGGCCCTTGCCCTCGAGATATTTGGTCGTGACCAGGTGCTGGGCGGTGCCGGAGGCGATGCCGAAACGCTTGCCCTTCAGGTCTGCGTCGCTTTTGATGGACTCGTTGACCGCCAGCTTGTGCCAGCCGGGCGTGGAGGCGAAGATCGCGGCCAGGATGGTGAGCTGGCGCGACTGCATCCTGAGCGCGGTCGGGAAGTCGAGGCCGACGCCGGCGTCGGTGTTGCCGGTCAGCGTCGCGTCGAGGGTCTCGATGCCGGTGGCGTAGACGGTCACCTGCGCGTCGATGCCGTGCTTCTCGAAGAAGCCCTTCTCCTTGGCGACCCAGACCTGCGAGCCGGTCGTGTAGGGATCGACGCCGATCCGCAGCGGCCTGAGATCGGCTGCCGAGGACAGCGTGGGAAGGGTGGAGGCGAAAAGGAGGCCGGTGAGGCCGAGGGCTGCCGTGAATGCGCGTCTTGTCGTCATGACGTTCCCCTTGGAGACGGTTTGGACTGCATTGCGTTGATGGCTGGTCACGACCTCAATTGCTGCATCGCGACGGATTCGCGGTGCGAGATCGAGAACAGTTTCGGGTTCGACCAGTGGTATGAGACGATCGCGATCCGGCCTTCCGGGTCATGGACCTTGGCAAAGCCGTAGAGGATCGCCAGGCCGGGCTCGAGGCCGAGGATTTCCGCCTCGGGCTCGGCGACGTTGATCGCCGTGCTCGAAGTCTCGAGCTCGGCCGCCTGCGCGCCGATCTGGTCGGCCAGCGCTGCAAGCAGATTGTGGCTCTTCTCGAAGTCGATCCCCTCGGTGCGGATGTGGGGACCGATGTAGTGGTCGATCAGCACGACCGGCTGATCGTTGGCGCTGAACAGCCAGCGTAGATGCGCCACGCGCGTGCCGGGCTGGATGCGCATGTGCTCGGCGAGATCGCCCTCGACCTCCACCTCGTCGCGCTCGAGCTCGCTCAGGGACGGCTTCGCCCCCGAGATCTCGATCATGCCCCAGAAGGTGCGGCGGTTGGCGAAGTCGTTGATGACCAGCGTGCGGGCGACGAAGGTGCCGATGCCGTGGCGCTTGACCAGCACGCCGCGCGCGGCGAGCCGCGCATAGGCCTCGCGGATCGAGTTGCGGCTCAGCCCCAGCTCGCGCGCCAGGTCGACCTCGGCCGGAAGCTTGTCGCCGACGCCCAGCTTGGTCTCCCGGACATAGTCGAGGATCAGGGCGGTGGAGGTCTTCTGCTGCATGGTCGCACCCTTCTGGCTTGCCAAGAGGTAGGACGTCCGACGTCGGACGTCCTACCTTTGAAAGAATCCGGATTGGAGTCAATCGGGATTCTTGCGCGTCGGGGGGCTCCCGAGGTCGAAAAACAGGGCGAAAAGGTCGGAAACGGCGGTTCAGCCGGCCCGGCGGTCAGCCGGCGAGCGTCAGGGCGAACAGGATCGCCAGCC
>ERZ778021.2348-NODE-2348-length-17096-cov-8.130333_pt1 | contig 17096 bp, 20 predicted proteins | sample MGYA00375751_ERZ778021 | MGnify/ENA primary metagenome ERZ778021 (study PRJEB29350, sample SAMN05389814) | bioreactor metagenome | isolation source: Thiocyanate stock bioreactor | place: South Africa: University of Cape Town | collected 2013-08-29 ... | reverse complement strand
ATACCGCCACTAATGAATACCAATCTTTTAGTGACGACGTAGGTGCCAATGATACCACAAGCGATGCTTGCGAAGAGGCTACCTAACAGCGCATTGCGAAAAAAAGCATAATCCAGGAGTTCGATGATATTCATCCGTTCAGCAGGCGTGCATTTTTTGCGCTCTTAACTCATTGACGAACAACAGTACTTCGTCTTTCAACTGATCGGGAAGGGAGATATCCCTCATCTGGAGGCTCCTGACCCAACGTGGTTTTTCTTCATCGAGTACGGAGTAGAAGACTTCCCGGAACTCATTTACCTCATTGGCCGCATAGCCGTCAGAATTGCGGTAAGCATACCGGTCGAGCTCTTCATCATCGAAATATTCCGGTCCTTTTACAAAAGCAGCGATCAGACTGTCCCGTTCGCATATTTCATGTGCACCGCAACAACCGCTATCTCCCAGATTTATGGAAGGGGGAGTTGCTTCCCGCTCTTTATCGTTCCCTTTCCTGCGTTGCAGGTAGTTGGAAACGGTAAGCGCTACTACGAAAAAGAGTATAATACCTATAAAAAGGAGTAAGCTTTGCATAATAATTACCTTTCCTCAATTGTAAATCCTGCCTGTTTCAGGTCGTCCCAGAAATCAGGGTATGATTTGGATACTACTTTAGGATTATTGATGATGAGTGATCCGGTTACAATGGCACCCGGCGCCAACGACATGGCCATCCGGTGATCGTCGTAAGTGTCGAGGGCCGGTTCTTTTTCCGGCAAACATCTTTCCCCATCCCATTCGAGCATCCCGATCTCAGTTTCATTCAGCAGATAGCCTAACTTTTTCAATTCATTGATCAGTGCGGCTACCCTGTCTGTTTCTTTTATCTTCAGGCTTTGAATCCCCGAGAAAAGAAACGGCTTACCCATAAAACAACAAGTGGCGGCAAAAGTTTGGGCCAGATCGGGTTCGTTTACAAAATCGTGAAAAAATTTCTTGGTTCTCTTTTTTGTATTCCGGATGATAATACCCTCCGGAACGAATTCTGTTGTAACGCCCAAATCGCCGAACAGGTTGGTAACATTGGAATCACCTTGAAGGCTGTTTCTTCCCAACCCTTTTAGGGTTACTTCCGCTCCGGGAATAAGGGATACCATCTCATACCAGTAAGAGGCGGCTGTCCAATCCGGTTCCACCACAAACTCCACGGCATTGTAAACCTGTGGTTTTACGATGATATCGTTGCCATCCCACTTGGCCTGTACGCCACATTTTTCCATCATGCTAAGCGTAAGGTGGATATAGGGTTTGGATACAATTTCATTTTCGATATGCATCACCAGACCGTTTTCCATTATGGGGGCTATCATCAGCAGGGCAGAGATAAATTGTGAGCTGATACTGCCGGAGAGGTAAACTTCACCTCCTTTCAGCCTTTTGCCCTTTATTTGCAGGGGGGGATATCCCTCTTTTTCCAAGTAATTGATCTCTGCTCCCACGGCCTCCAGCGTCTCTACCAATGGATAGATGGGTCTTTCATGCATCCGCTTCGATCCTTTGATAATCCATTCTCCCTCCATTCCGGCTAAGAAAGCAGTGAGGAAACGCATAGCGGTACCGGCAGCCTTTATATCGAACTGGTTGGATTTGGAGTTAAAGGCGTCTATGAGTACCTGGGTATCCTCACAGTCGGATAAATTCCTGATAGGATAAGAACTCATACTCAGGGCATTCAGGATAAGCGCCCTATTACTCATGCTTTTGGATGCAGGAAGCTGAATCGCAGTACGAAGCGTACCGGGAGGAGTTATTATATATTGTAACGGCATTTCAATGCTATATTTTTAAGAGATGCGCCTCGGACAAAATCAAACGGCCATCATTCGTTTTATCGAGGTCGCATGACAATTGCAATCGTGATGCAAAAATAATATTTTAAACTGAAGGTTGAGCGGTTTATTTCTGCTTTTAGGTTGTTTTAATTGATTTAAACTTTTTTCTCTTTCCGGTGAAAGACTTTCTCTTTCAGTGATATGGATGCCGCATCCCGGTATTATGCTGCCAACCCATAGATGAAAATGGCCAGCACGGCGGTAGGGACCACGTAGCGTAGCAGGAATATATAAGTTCTCAGGAATCCTATCCCGAATTTCAATGTCCTCTCATTGGTGAGTTGCGCATATACGAGTTTACGGTCGAGATGCCATCCTACAAACAGGGAGATAAAGAATCCTCCGATGGGCAACATGAATTTGGCAGAGGCGACGTCGAGGAAATTGAAGAAAGAAGAGGAGAAAGAAGCGGATATGCCTAAAATTATGACTCCTGCCGTAACGATAAGCGTACTGTTTTTGCGTGAAACCTGGTACTCCTCATGGATATATAACGTCACTACTTCCATCAGGGAAATAGTGGAGGTGAGGGCAGCCAGCGCCAACAGGCAGAAGAAGAGGGTGCTCCAGATCATAGAGCCGGGCATCTGGTTGAACAATTCAGGCAGGGTGATGAATAGCAGCCCCGGGCCGCCGGCCACCAACTCGCCGACAATGGTGCCGGGATTGGCCGTCAAGGCGAACGCCGCCGGGAAGATGACTACCCCGGCAAGGACAGCTACCAGAGTATCGAGCACGGAGACCTGTATGGCTGTTTTTACCAGGGGAGTCCTTTTATTGAAATAGGAGCCGTAAGTGATCATACAGCCCATACCAAGGGATAGGGAGAAGAACGCTGTCCCATGGCGTCGAGGAACAGAGTCGATTTCACATGCGACATATCCGGTTTGAAAAGGAATCTGATTCCCTCCGCAGCACCGTCGAGGGTAATGGAACGGATGGCCAGCACGATAAGCAACAGGAAGAGGAGCGGCATTAAAATTTTAGCAGACTGCTCAATTCCTTTCTTTACGCCCGAAAGGATAAAGAAGGCAGTGAGAAGCGTGAAAATGGTCATCCAGACAATTTGTTTTGCAGGGTTGGTTTGCAAATCTATAAAGTTGGATGAGAAGTCGGTGACCCCGGCGAGATGTCCCGAGATCGATTGAAAGATATAGATGAGCGTCCATCCGCAGACTACCATGTAAAATCCCATGATGACAAATCCGGTAAGTACCCCCAACCTGCCGACCCATTTCCACTGGGTGCCGGGTGCAAGCTTGTGATAAGCACCGGCGGTATTGGCCCGTGAGGCCCTACCCACCATGAACTCACTCACCATGAGCGGTATGCCGAAAAACAAGATACAACCGATATATACCAGAATGAAGATGGCTCCTCCGCCATCAGCAGTCTGGCTGGGGAAACGCCAGATATTACCCAAGCCCACGGCCGAGCCGGCGGCTGCCGCCACCACCCCGATCTTAGAGGCGAATGTTACCCGTTTCTCAGACATATCAAATTCTCCATTCAACACCCTCTTTGGTGTCCTTTATCTCCACGCCGATCGATTTCAGTTCATCCCTGATTTTATCGGATGTACCCCAGTCTTTATTTTCCCGGGCCGATTTGCGGATATCGATAATCAAATTCATCAATCCCTCTATCACATCGCTTCCGCCCATGCTCTTTGACTCGTCAACCAGTCCCATCACTTCGAAAATAAAGATGTGCATGAGTTTTTTCAACGTCTCCAGATCGCCTGCAGTAAGTGTTTCCTTCTTGTCGTTCACCGAGTTAATGATGCGTACTCCATCGAACAGGTGCGCTATGAGCATAGGGCTATTGAAGTCATCGTTCATTGCCTCGTAGCATTTTTCTTCCAGTGCGGCGATATCTACCGAAGACGCGGCAGAAGGCGGTAATTTCTCTAATACCGATAAACTTTCCATCAGCTTTTTATATCCTTTCTCGGCTGCCTGCAATGCTTCGTTGGAGAAGTCGAGGGTGCTCCTGTAATGCGATTGCGCCATGAAAAAGCGTACTGTCATGGGAGAATATCCCCTGTCTAATAGCGGGTGGTCTCCTGTGAAAAGTTCTCCGGGCAAGAAGCCGTTGCCGGCGGTTTTGGACATCCGGGCGCCATTTACGGTGAGCATATTGGTATGCATCCAGTATTTGGCGGGTGCCGTATGGTTGCAAGCTTCCGATTGGGCTATTTCGTTGGTGTGGTGGGTTGCCTGGAGATCCATGCCACCCCCGTGAATATCGAAAGTAGTGCCTAAATATTTTGTACTCATGGCTGAACATTCTATATGCCAGCCGGGAAATCCCCATCCCCAGGGCGAAGGCCACTGCATCAGGGTTTCCGGTTTTGCCTTGATCCAAAGGGCAAAATCCAGCCTTCCCCGCTTCTCATCCTGTCCGCTCAGCTCCCGCGTACCCTCCAGCAGATCTTCTAATTTCCGGTTGGTAAGCTGGCCGTAATCATGTTCCCTGCTGTATTTCTCCACATCGAAATAGACAGAACCGTCGACCTCATAGGCGAATCCTCCGTCCAATATCCTTTTGATCATTTCTATCTGCTCAAGGATATGCCCGGTGGCGGTCGGTTCTATGCTGGGAGGGAGGGTGTTGAAGAGAGACAGTACTTCATGGAACCCGAGCGTGTATTTCTGTACGATTTCCATAGGCTCTAACTGTTCCAGTTTGGCTCTTTTGGCGAATTTGTCGTCGCCTTCATCCCGGTCGCCCTCCAGATGGCCTGCATCGGTGATATTGCGCACATAGCGTACCTTGTATCCGAGGTGGAGCAGGTACCTGTATATCATATCGAAGGAGATGAAGGTGCGGCAATTTCCCAGATGTATGTCGCTATATACAGTCGGGCCACACACATACATGCCTACGAAAGGAGGATGCAACGGTTCAAAAGGTTCTTTCGTCCTGCTGAGTGTGTTGTAGATGGTTAATTTATTTTCTTTTTTTTCGCACATAATGGATGATAATTTTCATAAGACAGGCAAAAATACAAATTTCTTATAGAATAAAGAGCAAAGAACAAAGACTTTTAGGTGGGAGAGTGGTTAGGTGCCTAAGTGGAAAGGTGGAAAAGTGATTCGGTTGTAATTCAATGGTAATTCAGTTGTTATTCAGTTGTAGTTCAGTTGTTATTCGGTTGTTATTCAATTGTAATTCGGTTGTAATTCGGTTGTAATTCGATTGTAATTCGGTTGTTATTGAATTACGTGCGAAGCACAAATAACGCGAAGCGAATAACAGCGAAGCTGAATAACGCAAAGCGAATAACGGCGAAGCCGAATAACAATAGGATTGGCTCTTGACTCTCAAAAAAAAGAATCGATTTTATAGTGCTTCTTTGTATAATTTTAATATTTTTGTCGCTTCTTTTGATCAACTGTATCGTTTTTCATGGATATAGTATAATTTTTGTCAACTTAATCATTAAAACAAAAAGTCTTTATGGTACGAAACATTCTTCTATCTGTTGCGATCTTATGCGCGACAGCGACTATCCAGGCGCAGAACCTTCAACTGCATTTCGATCCCCGTCATTCATTGTATGGAGATAAAGTAGCCCCGGTCAATTACCTGACCGCCACCTTCGAGATGTTTAAGCCCGACAAGTGGGGAAGTACTTTTATGTTTGTGGATTTCGATTTTAATTTCGACAAACGGAATCCGGGGCTTGCCTATGCCGAGATTGCCCGTGAGTTCAAGATCGGAGACTTCCCTTTACTGCCCCATATTGAATACAATGGCGGTCTGGGACTGGTAAGGGGAACAGATGGCAGCTTCTCCATCCCGAGTTCCTATCTGGGTGGATTTGGTTATCCATTCCAATTGGGGAATTTCTTTATGAGTACCTACGTGGCTTATAAACTGAACGCTTTTGAGAAGACAAGCCATGATGCGCAATGGACCGTCACATGGAATTCCACCCTCGCCGGTGGAAAGATTTCACTGGCAGGGTTCATGGATCTCTGGACGGAGGATAAATCTTTCACGGAAGGTGAAGATGCGTCCGGGAAGAAAGTGGTATTCCTGAGCGAACCCCAATTTTGGTATAACCTCACCTCCAACTTTGCACTGGGTACTGAAGTTGAACTAAGTTACAACTTTGTGAATAAGTTTAATGAAAGTAAATTTTATGCCATCCCCACGGTAGCCACCAAATGGAATTTTTAATCTAAATCTCACAAGATCATGCTGGAAAAAATATTTAAACTGAAGCAAAATAAAACAACCGTACGGACAGAACTTGTAGCGGGCGTTATTACATTTCTCACCATGTCCTATATCTTAGTGGTAAATCCCAATATTCTGGGTGCCACGGGGATGGATCGGGATGCCCTCTTTACAGCGACGGCGCTTGCTACTGTATTGGGCACTCTCTTTATGGCTTTTATTCCTAACCTGCCGGTGGCCCAGGCGCCGGGGATGGGTTTGAACTCTTTTTTCGCCTTTTCGGTGGTGATAGGACTGGGTTACAGCTGGCAAATGGCATTGACCGCTGTTTTTATTGAGGGTATTATTTTTGTGCTTCTTACCCTGTTTAATGTCCGCGAACTCATTGTAAAGAGCATTCCGGTTGCTATTAAGAATGCTATCCCGGTGGGAATCGGCCTTTTTATCACTTTGCTCGGCCTGCAAAATGCAGGGTTGATAGTAAAGGATGAAAATACGATGGTTACGTTGGGTGCCATGTCCAATCATCATGTGTGGATAGCTTTGCTGGGACTTATCCTCACGGCAGTGCTTTACTATAAAAAAGTGCATGGGTCTTTCCTTATAGGGATTGCGGCGGCTACTATCTTTGCCATCACGTTGGGGGAAGTACATGTGCCGGAAGGAAGCCTGGTAGCTCTTCCTCCCGATATTACACCCATCTTTATGCAGTTTGAATGGTCGAATATATTCACCCTTGACATGTTGATCGTGGTATTTACTTTCCTGTTCGTGAATTTGTTCGATACCATAGGTACATTGCTCGGGGTAGCATCAAAAGTGGGAATTACCGATGACAATGGGGATTTTCCTCAACTTAAACGCGCTCTCTTTGCCGATGCACTCGGTACTACTTTTGGCGCTGTATTGGGTACCAGCACGGTTACCTCTTATGTGGAAAGTGCTTCGGGTGTGGCTGTGGGAGGCCGGACCGGACTCACTGCCCTCTCTACTGCGGCTATGTTTGCACTGGCGCTGTTCTTTGCCCCGCTCTTCCTGATGGTGCCGGCTTCGGCTACTGCTCCCGCACTGATCATTGTAGGGCTGTTTATGATTACTTCGGTAGTGAAGATCAATTTCGACGATATGACCGAAGCGCTGCCCGCCTTCCTCACCATCGTGATGATGCCGTTCGCCTTCAGTATCGCCCAGGGGATTGTCTTCGGTATGCTTTCTTTTGTTTTCCTGAAAGCATTGAGCGGGAAGTTCAAACATATTTCGGTCACCATGTGGGTAATCTTCGTGTTGTTTATTGTGAAGATGATGCTCGATGGGATGAATGTAGTTTGAGGGGTTTGAACGGTATCGCTTGCGTATGTCGGCTGAAATGACTACTTTTGCGGCCTCAACTAATATAAAATCATAACAATAGACAGCTATGGCAACAACCGCTGATTTCAGGAACGGAATGTGCATTGATCTGGAAGGCCAGTATTATTTTATCGTGGAGTTTCTCCATGTGAAACCGGGTAAAGGTGCTGCTTTTGTCCGTACCAAACTGAGAAATGTAACCACGGGCCGTATTCTCGAAAAAACATTCAACTCCGGAGTAAGAGTGGATGAGGTACGTATTGAACGTCGTCCTTTCCAATATCTCTATCGCGATGATATGGGATATAATTTTATGAATACCGAGACTTTCGAACAAATACCCATTCCGGAAGAGCAGATCGAAGGGGTGCAGTTCCTGAAAGAAGGAGATATCGTAGAAGTACAGATCCATGCCGAAAGTGGTACGATCCTCACTGCCGAAATGCCGACACATGTTGTGCTCGAGGTGACTTATACCGAACCGGGTATCAAGGGAGATACCGCTACCAATACGCTGAAACCCGCTACTGTGGAAACAGGTGCTGAAGTGCGCGTTCCCCTGTTCATCAATACAGGGGAAAAGATCAGGGTAGATACACGCGACGGCTCCTACGTAGAGCGTGTCAGAGGGTAATCACAAATAGCATTCAGGTTATGGACTTCTATTCTATACTCAATTTTCTTGTACGGTTGCAGATGAATAACGACCGCAACTGGTTCCACGAACATAAATTAGAGTATGATGAAGTCCGGGCGGATTTTGAAAATTTTATTAACAGGCTCATTGTGCCGCTTGCGCAACTGGATCCCGATCTCGGGACAGTAACGGCCAATGAGTCTGTTTTTCGTATTTACCGGGATATCCGGTTCTCGCATGATAAAACGCCTTACAAGACCCATTTCAGTGCCTTTATAGCCAATGGCGGCAAAAAAACACGATTTGCCGGTTACTATATCCATATACAACCCGACGAATCGTTTTTTGCCGGTGGTATCTATAGCCCTGATCCGGCTACGTTGGAATCCGTCAGGAATGAAATTTACCACCATCCCGATGAGATAAGGAGTATCCTCGATAACCGGAAATTCAAAAAGACTTTCCCTGAATTATCCGATGAGGACAGGCTTAAAAAACCGCCTCTCGGTTATCCTAAAGATTTCAAGGAAATCGAACTGTTGAAAAACAGACACTTTATTACCCATTATCCGCTTGAAAATGAGTTTTTCCTTCAGGACGGGGTGATTGACCGTATCATGGAGCTCTGCAAAATACAATATCCTCTCAATGCATTTTTAAATCGGGCGGTGAAAGGTTGAAAAATCCTTGAAAAGATTTGCTGTAGCTGCTTTCCTCTTGTAACAAAGTTGTATGTAACAAAGTTGTATGTAACAAAGTTGTATGTAATTATTTTTTGATTATCTTTGTGACGGAAAGGAGGGTGATTATATGGAAAATCCGTTTGTTTTTGGTTCGGCTACATCCGGTGAATGGTTTACCGACCGTGAAGCAGATGTGAAACGGTTGTTGGCGAATTTCAGGCATAATGTGAATACGATACTTATTTCACCGCGCCGTTGGGGCAAGACGTCGCTTGTGCGGAAGGTGAGTGAAGATGCGCGTTCGTCTACCCTGAAAGTGGTCAATATGGATGTGTTTGCCTGCCGTAGCGAGGAGGAGTTTTATACCCTCTATGCCACTGAACTCATCAAGCAAACAGCAAGTAGATGGGAAGAGTGGGTGGAAAATGCGAAGCGCTTTTTGTCGGGTTTGGTTCCCAAGATCAGTTTTGGCGCTGATCCGATGACCGATTTTACCCTCTCGTTTGATTTCTCTAATAAGCAATTGAACGGAGAGATATTGAATCTCCCTCAAAAAATAGCGAAAGAGAAAGACATCCGTATCGTGGTATGCCTGGATGAGTTTCAGCAAGTAGCCGAATTTGATAATGCACTCTATTTCCAACGGAAACTGCGTTCGGCGTGGCAGTTACACCAGGACATAACCTATTGTCTTTACGGAAGCAAAAAGCATTTGATGACTAAACTGTTCTCGAAACAGAGCATGCCGTTTTATAAATTCGGCGATGTAATCTATCTGCAGAAAATCAGTACTGACGATTGGGTTACGTTCATCCGCCACCGGTTTGAAGTTACCGGAAAACAGATATCGACCGGGCTTGCGAAGGAAGTAGCTGTCACAGTCGAAAACCACTCTTCGTATGTGCAGCAGTTGGCTTGGCTTTTGTGGGTGCAGACGGATAAAGAAGCCACAGAAGCAGGTTTTGAAGCGGCTTATACCGATCTGCTGAATCAAAATTCAATGCTTTACCTTAAGTACGTCGATGGACTGACTACCTACCAATTGAATTTCTTGTATGCTGTGTCGGACGGTGTGACGTCTGAGTTTACCAGGAAGGAGAATCTGGAACGTTATCAATTGGGGACGTCGGCCAATATAAGGAGGCTTAAAACATCGCTTGAAAACAAGGAGTTAATCGATATTTCGGGTAAAACCGTCAGTTTCAACGATCCGGTATTTAAGCTGTGGTTCAGGAAGAATGTAAGGAGGTTTTGAAAAAATTGGTAATATGCAAATAATTCTATCACCTGCCAAATTGATGGATTTTTCCGATAAGAAGGGAAATGTAAAGCCCTTTAAACCGTTGTTCCCGGAAAAGACCGAAGAACTGATACTAGTCTGCCGGCAGTTGTCGGAAAGGGAGATCGCCACAGAGATGAAGATCAATGCCAAAATGGCGCATGAGGTATATGAATATTTCCAGACGTTTGATTTGAAGTCCACTCCACGGCAACCGGCAGCGCTTGTCTATAACGGGATTGCCTACAAAGGGCTGAATGCCCATGATTTCTCTGTGGAGGACTTCGATTTCGCGCAGCAGCATCTCAATATCATCTCCGGATTATACGGCATTGTCCGGCCGTTGGATGCGATCAAGCCCTACCGGTTGGAGATGCAGCGGAAAATTATGCCGCAGGGATACAAAACCCTCTACGATTTCTGGGAAGACGCGGTCAATGCGCATCTCTCGAAAAAGCTCCGAAAAGGGGACAAGACCATCATTAATGTGGCATCCAAAGAATATGCAAAAGTGGTACGGAAGAAGAAGTTGCCGAAGGGTACGAAAATTATTGATGTCCAGTTTCTGCAGCAGGAGAACGACAAGTTGAGGCAAATTGTGGTGCATTCCAAGAAAGCACGCGGATTGATGTCTCGTTTTATCATTAAAAACAGGTTAGTTGATCCGGAAGAGGTGAAAGGATTTGATTACGAAGGTTATTTCTTTTATCCCGCCCTTTCGAAAGAAGATGTCTGGGTGTTTGTGAGATAACATCAGAACCAAGAGCCAAGACTTTGAAAGTTAATAGTGAATTTTCTTAGGAACGAGGGCAGAAACAAAACTTGTTTTGATTATGCCGAGTGACGACAGAAAATCTACGAAGTGAATAGTGAATAGTTAATAGGGGAAAGTGAAAAACTTTTGCTACATTTGTCTTAGTTTTACCTCTGAAATGCACCGCTATGAGCAAGTTAAGCATCAAACAATGGGCGGAGGAAGACCGTCCCCGTGAAAAATTACTGCTGAAAGGAGTTTCGGTACTTTCTGATTCGGAGCTCCTTGCCATCCTTATCGGCTCGGGTAATGATAAGCAAAGTGCGGTGGAATTGAGCCAGCATATTTTGTCGAAAGCCGGTAACGACCTGAACAAATTGGCACGGATGAGCGTCGCCGACCTGGTAAATAACTTCCGTGGCATTGGCCAGGCAAAAGCGGTGACTTTGATTGCTGCACTTGAACTGGGCCGACGGAGGAAGGCCATTGAAACGCCCCGGAAGAGAAAGATTACCTCGTCGAGGGTTGCCTATGAGCTCTTTTTTCCTCTGCTTTCCGACCTGAATCATGAGGAGACATGGGTGTTACTGACCGACCGGTCGAATAAGGTGCTGAGCTCTATGCAAGTAAGTCGCGGCGGCATCTCAGGTACGGTGGTAGATATACGGTTGATTCTGAGGGAGGCACTTGGCCTGTATGCTTCCGGGATCATTCTCGGGCATAACCACCCCTCAGGGCAATGCAGGCCAAGTCCACAGGATACGCATCTTACCAGGAAATTGAAAGAGGCTGCCCAATGGATGGATATCTCCCTGCTCGACCATATTATCGTTTGTGGAGATAGCTATTTCAGTTTTGCGGATGAAGGAATCATCTGATGCAATTAAACAATATGCCGGATAATCGGTTTAATGAGAAAATGAAATTATGAACGAAGGATTACAAGCTTTACAAGATAAAATAGTGGTCATGCTCCGTACGGTATATGACCCCGAAATCCCCGTGAATATCTATGATCTGGGAATGATCTACGATGTGGATATCGATGATGAAAACAATGTGACTATTGAGATGACATTCACTTCTCCCAGTTGTCCTGCTGCCGACTTCATCCTGATGGATGTACAGTTGAAGGTAGAATCCATTCCCGAAGTCAACAAGGTGGATCTCAACCTCACGTTCGATCCTCCCTGGGACCGGACGATGATGAGTGAAGAAGCATTGTTGGAGCTGGGAATGATGTAATTAAGGGATAGAAGTCTGGTTGAATAAATTGATTGTGAGGAATAAAGTCTATTTTCTTGCCGATGCCCATTTGGGTTCCAAGTCGCATACCGATTCCATTGAGACGGAGCGTAAATTATGCCGGTGGCTGGATAGCGTGAGGGATGATGCTGCCGTGATTTTTCTGATGGGAGACATCTTCGATTACTGGTATGAATACCGGTATGTTGTTCCCAGAGGGTTTACACGCCTGCTTGGCAAGTTGGGCGAGTTGACCGATGCCGGGATAGAAATCCATTTCTTTGCGGGAAATCATGACCTGTGGTTGAGCGATTATCTTTCCAGGGAGTGCGGGTTAATACTGCATCTGGGGCCTTATATCACTGAAATAGGAGGCCGGAAGTTTTTCCTTGCCCATGGTGATGGATTGGGGGATAACTCCCAGTCGTTCCATCTCCTGCGGAAAGTATTTCACAGCAAATTCCTGCGGAAATGTTTTTCAGCCATTCATCCGCGGTGGACGATACCATTGGCACATGCATGGTCGAACAGCAGCCGGGAAAGCCGGGGTGTGGTGCCTTATATGGGAGAGGAACGAGAGCATCTTGTCCGGTTCGCCAAAGAGAAGTTGAGGAAGATGCCCGATATCAATTACTTTATCTTTGGACACCGCCATGTTTTACTCGACTTGCCCATTGCGGCACAGAGCCGTGTGATTATGCTGGGCGACTGGATCACTCTTTTTTCCTATGCGGAATTCGACGGGGAGGGCCTGCAACTGAAAAGGTTTCCCCGCTGAGTTATGATTGATCAGGGTTTTGATAAGATATTTTTTGTTCTACTTCCTTCTTAAGCGGTACTAAATAGCGTTTGATAATAACCCAGACAATCGAACTGTCGACTGCATCGTAAGCATGTATCAACCGGTTCCTAAACCCAACTATCCTTACAGCATTTTCCAATGCTTGTTCCGGATGGGAGGTCGTAAATTTATTGACCGCTTCGCCTATAATACCCAATTGTCGCTCCACTGCACTCTGTGTTTTCAAATCGAGCACATACGCGTCGTAGTCAGATATTGAAATCGTAAATTCTTCAATTAATTCAATGGCCTGAAGTATGTCAGACAAATATTTTTTCCCCTTTTCTGTCATAGATCAAGACTTTGGTATCTTCTATACTTTTTATCAGATATGGATTTTTTAGCGATGAGTTAGTTAATAAATCCACTTTTCTACGAAAGAAATCTTCAAATGTGTCCCAAAGGGATATTAACTTTTCACCCCGATCCAACGGATTGGGCTCATCAATTTCAACCAACAGGTCTATATCGCTTCTTTCGGGGTTGAAGTGATCCGTAACTGCTGAGCCAAACGCATATAACTGTTTGACACTGTGATCCCGGCAGACGGCTCTGAAATCAGCCGACCGGTTGGCTATTTCTTCTTTTATTTGCATGACGCCTGTTGTTTTTAATATTATGTTGAAAGACCTGTCCGCAGGTAACACAAAGATAGTATTAATTTTTTAATAAGGCCGCATTCTAATTTCCGAGCTGTTGAAAAAAATCCCAGATCACGATACCGGCCGTCACCGACACGTTGAGGGAATGCTTGGTACCGTATTGTGGGATCTCAATGCACCCGTCCGACGCGTCAATCACCTCCTGGGCTACGCCATGGACTTCATGGCCGAGAATCACCGCATATTTTTTCCTTTTATCCAATTCCAACTCTTCCAATGAGATGCTGTTTTCTGCCTGCTCGATCGAAAAGACAGTATATCCTTCCGATTTCAACGTTTTTGCAGCTGAAAGGGTTTCTTCGAAATAGCGCCATTTTACTGAATCTTCCGCGCCAAGTGCTGTTTTGTGGATCTCCACGTCGGGTGGTGTGCCGGTAATGCCGCAGAGTAAAACTTCCTCTACACGAAAAGCATCTCCTGTGCGGAATACCGATCCTATATTATGGCGGCTCCGCACATTGTCGAGCACCACCGCCAGCGGCATCTTCTTCGCTTCCCGGAACTCCTCGACCGAAATCCGGTTCAGTTCTTCTATCTTTAATTTTCGCCGTTGCATTTATATTTCTGGAATGAGCGAAGAGGCCACTATTTGATGAATATACACATAATGATCATAAATAGAATATATAGTTGTCATCTGAAACTGTTTCATTTTTTTGAGTAGTGCTGTTTCACTTTCTCCCGTAATCCCTCAAAGGCTTCTTCTACGGTGTATAATCTTTTCCCTTCTAATTCTTTGGGTAAAGGGATTTCTATTTTTGCCACTTTCGGATGATTTTGCAAATCTCGTAAAATTCGTTTTCCGGTGGGACCGCTTATATCTATCTTGGCAATAACTGTTGACATAATACTGATGTTGAGAGTTCTTTACAAATTTAGTTGATTTTCTTTGAATAAGAAATAATTAAGGATAAATCTTTACTTCAATACTGCCCGGATTACAAACCAAATATGGTGAGAAACGGTGGAGATACGTCCGTAATACTTTACCATGATGCGGTAGCGCTCTTTCAGCGAAGGCTTGCGGTTGGCGGTAGTCATTCCTTCGTTGAGATAGTTGATCAATGTAAGATGGGTGTTATGGATGGATGCGGTTTTCTTCATCATACGGATGCACCAGTCGAAATCGGATGAGAAGCGGTAGGAGAGGTCATAAGGCTCCGCCAGTTCCCTCTTCACGATAAAAGCCTGGTGGCAGACCACCATTCCTTGCTTGAAACTTCTCCATGAGAGTTTTTCGGGGGCATTCAGCCGGCGCATGTGCAGGAACGAGCCTTTCTCATCCACGATGGCCGTCTCTCCATAGAGGATATCGGGAGGATTCTCCGGGTCGAATGTTTGCATCATCCTCTCCACCGTATCAAGTGAGAAAAAGGTATCTCCCGCGTTCAGGAAGCACAGATAGTCCCCCGTTGCCGTATTGATGGCTTTGTTCATGGCGTCGTACAGCCAACCGTCGGGTTCGCTGACCCACCTTAGTACTTTCCCCGAGTCTCCCAGTCCCCGAGTCTCCCCGTCCTCCCGTCTCCCCGTCTCCCCGTCTCCCCGTCTCCCTGTCCTCCAGTCCCCCAGTCCCCCAGTCTCCTTCCCACTTTTCCGGATCAGTTCCACTGTTCCATCCGCCGATGCTCCATCCACGATCAGATGCTCCAGGTCAGGATAGGTCTGTTCCCGTACACTTTGGAGTGTTCGTTCAAGCGTTCTTTCAGCGTTAAAAGTGACAGTAATAACGGATAGTTTTATCATTTTCGGGCGTATATGGCGATATAGGGCGATAACAGTTTTCCCTTTACAGGAAATAATTTGGCGGCATAGCTCAGCATCTTCACCCACTTTCTCCTCTTCCGGTGTTCCGGTTTCGGTTCGAGCCAGAGCATGGGTTTTCCAAGATAGTCCACAGAAACATCATACAGGTTGAAAGAGCACATGATCTCTTTCAGGTAGGATATTTTCATCGATTGCAGGTTGTGGGCATCCAGATTCTCCCTGTCATACTTTCGCTGGAGCTCTCCGTTCAGACCCAGGAAGTTGGGAATGATGATCAACAACTGCCCTTTTTCAGAGAGCAGGTCCACATGCCGGGCGATTACATCCCGGGTATCTTCGAAATGTTCGATAAAACCGGAGGAAAAGACCACATCATATTTCTTTTCAGAAGAGAAAGCGAAGAAATCCTTGTCGATGCACTGTATGGTACTCTCGGGCAAATCGTTGATCTTTTCAAAATTACGGACGATTTCTTTGTTGATATGGAAATCAAGTATGGTCACGTCGCGGATACCCCGTTGGTAGAAATAAGCGGCATATACGCCGGGAAAGCCGCCGATCTCAATGAAGCTTATTCCTCTGGTGAGTTTCGGCATAAATTTCTCGAATACCACTTTTTGGGGAATTTTGTCGTATTGGTAATTGCGCCAATAGTTATCCCAGAATTCCTTGTCGGTTATGTTGTTGTTTTCGTTCATAAATTTCTTTATACTGTTGAGCGACTGTTTCCTGTGTGTAATACTCCATCACTTTCCTGCGGGCGTTGGAGGAAAGCGTTCCGGCATCTGCCTCGAATAATGTCCATAGCAATCCGTCTGCCAGATCCTTTGCATCCTGATAATTTGCCACATATCCATTCCTTTGGTGGTCGATCATCTCCGGGATACCACCGGTGCGAAAACCGAGACAAGGCGTGCCGCATGCCATCGCCTCCATGATGGTGTTGGGCAGATTATCCTGTAACGATGGTGTGACAAACAAGTCGGCTGCATTATATAGATCCGGCATGTCGTGGGGAGCCACATAGCCGATACTTTGGGTCGGGAGACTGAATTGTCCCGCGATTTCTTCACCGTTTGTGCCGGCGACCAGAAAGAGCAAGTCATTCCGTTGTTGGGCGATCAACCGTGAAGCCTCTACCAGGTAGTCTATGCCTTTACGCTTGTCGGAAGCTTTCATTGCCGCGAAGAGCACGATCTTCCTGTCTGTTGGGAGCCCCATTTTCTCCCGGATCGCGTTTTTATCTTTTGGCAGATAAATTCCGGTGTCGATAGGGTTGGGGATGGAGACAACCTTGTGTCCCTGCGTGAGCGGACTTTGCTTCGCTAATTCCATCAACCAGCGGCTACAAGCAGTGAATATGATATTTCCCTTACGATAAGCCAATTGCTTTTGATGATAAACGGAGTATGAAAGGTCTTTTCGAGAGGGTTTTTTCAGATAAGGGCAGTGGCTACAGCCAAAGGTAAAAGCGTTGCAGGTTCCGGCATAATGGCAGATGCCGGTAAAGGGCCACATGTCGTGCATGGTCCATACCACTTTTTTCCCGGAAGAAAGGATATTTCCGATCTCCCTGACGGAGAGCATGCCCTGGTTTATCCAGTGGAGGTGGACCACATCTGCTTCCTTGAAAGCAGGTAGTTTTGTCACCGGCACTCCCGTATTGGCAATCGATACGTCGAACAGGTTTTCTCTTGAAAGTCGATTGTGCAGGTAAATAACACCGCGTTCCCAATAAAACCGTGCCTTGTTCATCTTTTCATTTCCCGCGGTAAATACCGATGCGTCGTCTCCTTTTTTTACACGTACTACCATCGAC